>Ga0307471_100000776_pt1 | contig 16708 bp, 17 predicted proteins | sample atmos_gasesAM3C__2_FD_204566 | JGI IMG/M metagenome (GOLD analysis project Ga0307471, IMG submission 204566) | Hardwood forest soil microbial communities from Morgan-Monroe State Forest, Indiana, United States - atmos_gasesAM3C_515 | ecosystem: Environmental > Terrestrial > Soil > Temperate... | reverse complement strand
GGATCGAGAAATTCGGCGGCCACGAAATGGCAGCCGGTGTGGCTTTGCACGAAGGAAATTTCTCGAAATTTGCCGAGGCGTTTTGCAGTACCGCGCGTGAGTTACTTTCAGAAGAAGCTCTGCAACACTCGCTACGACTGGATCACGAGCTGCCGTTCACAAGCATTACTGTCGAATTTCTGCGCTGGCACGAACTCTTGCAGCCGTTCGGAAATGGAAATCCGCAGCCGCTTTTCTTTGCGCGTGCGGTCGAGCCCGTCGCGCCGCCGCGAGTCTCAAACGAAAAGCATCTCATATTTCGGTTGCGCCAGGGCGACCGCCATCGTCGCGCCGTCTATTTCGACGGCGCGAATAATGAATTTCCGCCGCCGCCTTGGGACGTCGCATTCCGCATTGGGGCGGATGAATATGACGGCGAAACTTTGGTTGGCATGAGGATCGAGGCCTTGCGGGCAGCCGAACAGGCTTGAAGCACCAATTTCGAATGGCATGAGCAGCGTTTCGACAAAGCTTGAGGATTTAAGCTGGATCCCGCGTCCGCGGTTGCTTGCGCTGCGGCGGCTCGGGATCGAGACCACGGAAGATTTGCTAACGCACTTCCCGCGGCGTCATGAGGATCGGACTGAGTTCCCACAGTTTCCCCGGGAAGAAACCGACGCTCCCATCTGTCTCTGCGGCGAGGTGATTAAAACGTCGCTACGCCGCTTTGGCGGCTGGAAGAAAATCTTTGAAGCAACGCTAGAGGAATCGCAGCCGAACGCGCTGAGTGAGCCGCTCGTATGCCGCTGGTTCAATCTGCATTACGTGCAGAAAATGATCGTTACGGGTCAGCGCATCGTTGTTTTCGGCAGGGCGCGTCTGCGTGGAAAACGAATGTGCATGGATCATCCGGAGTTTGAGGTGATCGAGAACGATGAAGAGATATCGATCCATTTTCGGCGCATCACGCCGATCTATCCTGCGACTGAAGGTCTTTCGCAACGCGTCTTGCGGGGCATCATCTATCGTGTCTTGCACCAATTTCCAGACGGAGAATGGCAACCGGTCGCTCCGGCCAGTTTGGCGCGCGGTGAGCGATCGGACGCGATTCGAGCGATACATTTTCCCGGAAGTTGGGAAGCGCGGGACGCCGCGCGCGAGCATCTCGTGCTCTCGGAATTCTTTGCGATGCAAATGCTGATTGCGTCGCGGCGTTTCGAGTCATCCGCCCGAGCCGGCCAGGCACACTGCGGGTCAGGCGCGCTGCTGGACAAATTCTTAAAGGCGCTTCCGTTCGAATTGACTGCTGCGCAGCGAAAAGTGATTTCGGAAATCCGTCGCGATCTGGCTGCGAATTATCCCATGAATCGTTTGTTACAGGGCGACGTCGGCTCGGGAAAAACCGTTGTCGCGATTGCGACAATGCTTCTTGCGGTTGAAGCGGGATATCAGGCCGCGTTTATGGCGCCTACGCAAATTCTGGCCGAACAACATTACGAGGTACTACGGCGTTGGCTCAACCCGTTGGGCGTCCACGTGGCATTACGAACAGCGGCAAGGCAGGAGGAAAGCGGGCCGTTGCCGTTATTTTCGGGCGACGACGATGCCCAAATCATCGTCGGGACGCATGCATTGCTTTACGAAAAGGTTTCGTTTTCGAATCTCGGACTGGCGGTGATTGATGAGCAGCACAAGTTCGGGGTGGCTCAGCGCGCGCGGCTGACTGCGCGCGAGCCTGCGCCGGACGTGCTGGTGATGACTGCGACCCCCATCCCGCGCACGCTAACGATGACCGTCTATGGCGACCTCGATGTTTCGACGATCGATGAGATGCCGAGGAACCGTGGAAAGATTGTCACCGCAGTGCGCGACACGTCGAAGCTCGGCGAGGTTCTTAGCTTCTTGCGAACACAATTGGAAAAGGGACGCCAGCTTTATGTGATCTACCCGTTAATTGATGAAAGCGATAAGCTGGATGCGAAAGCCGCCGCGGCGGAATACGAGCTATGGCGCCAACGCCTGCACCCGTTCCGATGTGAGTTGCTCCATGGTCGGATTCCGGCGCCGGAAAAGCAGCAAATCATGGATCGGTTTCGTCGCGGCGACACCAACGCGTTGATCAGCACGACTGTTCTCGAGGTCGGCGTGGATGTCCCAAATGCAACTATGATGCTGATTGAAAATGCCGAGCGATTCGGTCTTGCGCAGCTGCACCAGCTTCGGGGCCGGATCGGTCGCGGCGAACACAAGTCGTATTGCATTTTGCTGAGTTCCAGCCAGGCGAAAGAGGCGGCGGCGAAGCTCGCCGTTTTGGAACGAACAACGAACGGCTTTGAAGTGGCCGAAGCAGACTGGGAATTGCGTGGCCCTGGCGATGTGCTCGGCACAGCCCAGAGCGGCTTGCCGGCGCTGAAGATTGGCGACTTGAAACGCGACGCAGACTTGATGCGGCGCGCTCGCGCGGCTGCTACGTCGATTTTCGAAATGGACCCGCATCTGGAGCTCCCTGACAATCAACATTTCCGGCGTTTGATTGTCGAACAACAGGGACAAAGTTTCTCTCACGTAAGTTGATGAAAAACCTCGCAAAATTTTTGGTTTTTGTGCTGCTACTAAGCGCAGGAATTTCGCTGCTTTACGATTACCGCCTCAAAAACGGCGGCTTGAACTTTCGATCCGGGCGCACACCGGAAAAGTACACGTTTGCTTCCGAGTCGGCAGTCAATCCAAAACAAGTTGCGTCGCTTGAATCGTTGAATGAAGAGCGGCGTGCGTTGGTGAAGAGCGTTGTGCCATCGGTGGTAGCGGTGAAGACTTCGACCAAAATCCCTGTCCGGCGTGAATATGGAGTTGATCCGTTCGAATTTTTTTTTCCGAATCAGCGACGATTTCGCAACCCACGCGACGAAGCGCTGGTGCAGAATTCGCTTGGGTCGGGCGTCATTGTGACCAATGAGGGCCACATTATCACCAACAATCATGTGGTGACCGACAGGCAAGGTCGTCCGGTCGATCAAATTGAAGTGCAACTGAGCGATGGCCGAACCAAAAAGGCGCGCCTGGTGGGCGCTGATGAACAAATGGATCTCGCTGTGCTTAAGATTGATGAGCCGGGCGTCAAACCGCTCAAGCTTGCCGACTCCGACATGGTGCAGCCTGGAGATTTTGTTCTGGCTATCGGTAATCCGCTTGGATTCGAGGAAACCGTAACGGACGGGATCATCAGTTCAAAAGGCAGGCCGAATCGTAGCGATTTATTTGCTAGTCTTCTGCAGACCAACGCGGCGATTAACCCCGGCAACAGCGGCGGCCCATTGATCAATCTGCGCGGCGAGGTGATTGGGATCAATACCGTAATTGCCTCGACGACCGGCGGTTCGCAGGGACTCGGTTTCGCGATCCCGTCGAACACCGTTCGCAGTGCGCTGGAGAGTTTGTTGAAACAGGGACGCATCATTCGCGGATATCTTGGGATCCAGACCGGAGCGTTGCCGCGTGGCGCCGGCGACTCGGACACGGGAGTGACTGTGGGCGAAGTAGTTTCCGGCTCCCCAGCAGAACAGGCAGGCCTGCAGCCCGGCGATGTCATTCGCAAGTTCGACGGACACGACGTGAAGAATTTTAGTACCCTCCGCACACTAGTCGCTGAGGCGCCGTTGGATAAACAGGTAGAGCTTCAAATCGTCCGCAACGGAAAGCCGTTAACGGTAAAAACGCAGATTAAAGAGCAACCAGTTGATTACGAAAGCGCGCGCGTTCTTCCTCGCGGAAACCAGCCGCAGCCAGAAGGCCCGGGACAGCCTAACGACCAGGAAACGGTTGACAGTCCGCTGGCATCAATTCACGTGGACGAACTAACTCCGGAAAGGGCGCGCCAGCTTGATCTTCCTCGGAATGTCCAAGGCGTCTTAGTCACGGACGTCGATCCCGACAGCGGTGTGGCAGAATTGCAGAAAGGCGACGTGATTGAAGAAATCAATCAACAGCCTGTTACGTCAGTTTCGGACTACAAGAAGATGGCTGAATCGCTCGATCCGAACCAGCCGCAAATTTTATCTGTCTGCCGCCATCGGGCACGGTCGTTCCTAATTTTGCGACCGCGATAAATGTAGCGGTGGCTGTCAAAGCACTGTCAGCACGCAATCGCGTGACGGCGACACACGCCGGAAAGCATTTCCCATAGCGCGTCGAGAACGCGATTCACGGATGCTCTCACGGATTCAAAATTCTGATTGCCCGCGTATCCGCGCAGCAGCCTTTGCTCGGCGGCAGAGTGTTCGCGATCGGCTTGGATATGTAGACTGAAGTATTCGTAATGTTTGGGATCAGTGAAGCCGTAATGTTTTTTTAGTCCGTCAATTTTGGACTCGCTGATCGCCGGGATTTGACTTTCGTATGCGTAAAGGGCCGCCAGACCTTCTGCGGTGGATCCATCGCGGCAAACTGATCGGAACGTGCCAATCAAGTTTTTTGTTTCAGGCCATTTCTCTGCGTTTTGTGCATCCCGGGCAGACACGCCAAGACCTTCGGCAAAGTTGAGCCAAAGCTCGGGATGATTCGGTGAGCCAGCCTCCTCGTCGATCAGATTGTTGAGCAATTCCTTGCGTGTCGATTGATTGTCGCATTTTGCGTGAATCGCCGAGAGATACGTCGGAAACGCCGCAACGTGCTGGTAATACTGCCGCGCATAATCGGCGAGGGCCTCTCTGCTAAGTTCCCCCCGCGTCCACGCGAGATAAAACGGATGTTTCAAGAGATGTTTCGCTGCAATGTCGTTGTCGATTTGGTCAAGATCTTGGTTCATAGACTTTTTGCGCTCCTAGAGATTACGCAGATTCACACAGATTTATGCAATTTGATTTTATTGGTCTGCGATGGTTCGCGGAATCTGTGGATCATTTTCATGCCGTTTGCAAAATGTGTTTAATCCCGCGAATAGGGATGAGCACCCAGCTTGGGCGATTATTTAATTCGTAGCCGATTTCGTAAACGGCTTTGTCGAGGAGATAGGCTTCCAGCATGACCTGGAGATGCGCGGTGTCTTTGGGAATGAACATCGCGCCGGAGGTCGTGTTTAGATAACTTTGTAGAAACATGCTGCTCGTCTGGCGGTACCAGAGATCAGCCCAGCGCTCGAGGAAGGGCACGTCTTCTTTGCGCATGGCTGGCTGCCAGAGGGCAGCGTAAGCGGCGTATTGAAACGAACGGGTCATGCCGGCCACGTCGCGCAGCGCAGAACGTTTCATCTTTCGGTCGCTTAGAGGACGCGCCGGTTCTCCTTCGAAATCAAGAATCACGAAATCTTTGCCGGTAGAAACCAATTGCCCCAGATGGTAATCGCCGTGAATCCGGATTTTTGCGGCGTTCGTTCGATGATCGAGCAATCGTCTTTCGCGAGCCAATATCTCTTGTTCCGCAGTGAGCACTTCCCGGGCTTCACTTCGGAACTTCGCGGGGACATCCGACAATTTCTTTTCCAAAGACGTAAACGCACGGCGAAGAGATGTGCGCATGCTCTGGTAAACGGAGCGCTGTGCCATGGCATTGAATGGTTCCGGTGCGAACGCGGGATTGTCATTGCGTGACGCGAGCGCAAGGTGCAGTTCGCCCGTGCGCTGTCCCAGGAGCTTTACTTTTTCGGGATACACACCGCCAACCAATTCGTTGATGAGAGCACCGGGCGGCGCTGTTTCATTCTGAAGATCGGCTTTGCGCTCCAGCACACGATCGTAGTACCGGCCCAGCGCGTCCACAGTCAGCGTCCAAACATTGCCTTCATTGGCGATCGCGCGTTGCAGGAGACAGACCACCGTGGGGTTCGCTTTTGCCCGGCGATATTCGAGTGCTCCTACGAAAGCCGGCACATTTGGAAAATCAGTTTGCTCTGTGAGGAATCGCGTGATTTCCACGTCAGGGTTCATACCGTCCTCGAGTTTCCGATAGAGTTTCAGGAAAAATTTATTGTCAAAGAGCATCGAAGAGTTGCTCTGTTCCGCGCTCAGGACGTGCGAGTTGGTGGCGACATCAAAGTCTTCCGACTCGAAGCCCGAGGTTGTGAGGCCGACAAATTGTCCTCCCTGAGTCTTGAGTGTGCGGCGCCGCACAATGGCGTCGAACAACTGTGAACGAAACGCTTCGTCCCAAATGGCATCGCAAAGGATGGCGCCGTTCCTCCGTCCGAAGTGCGCTACGATCGCGTGCGGCGCTTGCTGCGTAATGGAGTGCGCGGTTTCCCCCGAGGCGATCTTTACCGGCAAGGCATACGTTTCCGTCGGAGCATCCAGATAATTCACCTCGACGAACCAGAGTCGCGCGCCATTGGCATCGGGCGAAAAAGCAAGCTGCTCCGTCACTTTTACGGCCCGAAAAGTGCGCGCTTTGGAACCAAACCAGCGGGAATTCTGGATGTAATTCGGCAGAACGTCGCGCTCAAGCTGTTCTCGCTGGCTGTTGCCAAGCAGAACGTCCACCTGAGCCGGCGCCTTGATAGTTGGGATAACGTGTTTTTTCAGGGCGCGGCGCGTGTCGGTCGGCGCGTGCAGCACGAACCAGTAATAGGCGTGCGGGCCGAGCGTGATGATGTAGTGCGTTTTCCTGATCGGTCGAAAGAGATTGCGGCTAAAAACTTCCATAGGCACGCAGCCGGCAAAACGCGACAGATCCAACTCGGCCGACTGCGCAAAACGCGAAAGATTTACCACTACCACAATGGTCTCATTTTCCCACCGGCGAAGGAACGCCAGCACTTTCGCATTGTCCGGGCTCAAAAATTCGAGAGAGCCGCGCGAGAACGCCTTGAAGTTTTTCCGCATGGCGATCACGCGACGTTTCCACCACAGCAGCGACGAAAGATTTTTCTGCTGGTTCTCCACGTTAACCGCTTCATAGTGATACTCAGGATCGATCGTGATCGGTAGATAAAGCTGTTGCGGATTTGCTCTTGAAAATCCCGCGTTGCGGTCCGGGCTCCATTGCATCGGCGTGCGGCAACCATTGCGATCGCCCAGGTAAAAATTGTCGCCCATGCCGATCTCATCGCCGTAGTAGATGATGGGTGTGCCAGGCATGGAGAACAGCAGGGTGTTTAGCAGCTCAATTTTTCGGCGATTATTCGCAAGCAACGGGGCAAGCCGCCGGCGGATGCCGAGATTGATACGCGCGTGCGGATCGGTCGCGTAAACTCGATACATGTAGTCGCGCTCCTCATCGGTGACCATTTCCAGCGTGAGCTCGTCGTGGTTGCGCAGAAACATTGCCCACTGACAATTCTCCGGGATCGCCGGTGTCTGCTCCATGATGTCGATAATCGGAAATCGGTCCTCCATCTGGAGCGCCATGAACATGCGCGGCATAAGCGGGAAATGAAAACTCATGTGCGCCTCGTCGCTCTTCCCAAAATACGCAGCCGCGTCCTCAGGCCACTGATTGGCCTCTGAAAGGAGCATGCGATTCGGGAACTTCGCGTCCACGTGTGCACGAAGTTCGTGGAGAAATTTGTGTGTCTCGGGCAGATTCTCGCAATTCGTGTCTTCCCGTTCGTAAAGATACGGAATGGCATCGAGCCGAAGTCCATCCACGCCCATCGACAGCCAGAAATCGCAGACCCTCTTCACGGCGTCATGCACGGCTGGATTGTCAAAATTCAGGTCCGGTTGATGTGAATAAAAGCGATGCCAGTAGTAGGCCTTCGCCAAGGGGTCCCACGCCCAGTTGGATGTCTCGAAATCTTTGAAAATGATTCGGGCGTCCCTGTATTTTTCCGGCGTTTCGCTCCAAACATAAAAGTCCCTGTAAGCGGCGTCGTCATTGTAGCTGGGATCATTGACCGCGGCGGTGGCGGCAGCGACAGCGCGCCGCGACTTTTGGAACCACGGATTTTGATCGGACGTGTGATTGATCACCAGTTCGGTGATCACCCGCAGATTGCGTTCATGCGCGGCATTGAGAAATGCTCGGAAATCATCGAGCGTGCCGAAATTCGGATTTACATCAAAGTAATCTGCGATGTCGTAGCCGTCGTCGCGCATCGGAGACGGATAGAACGGTAGCAACCAGATTGCCGTGACGCCGAGTTCCTGGAGATAATCCAGCTTCTCCATGAGCCCGCGAAAATCGCCCATGCCATCGCCATCGCTGTCGCAAAATGTTTTGACGTGCAGCTCGTAGATGATGGCGTCCTTGTACCAAAGCGGATCGACCGACGTATTCGTATCCCCCTGTCCCATGCCCTAACTGTTGACGCACGGAACGTGCAGCGCAATGGATCGATTTTGCATCTTCGAAAGCGCTGGAGCAATACGTCCGTTCGGCTTAATACACCCGATTACCGTATCAGCACTCAATCGCTTTGTTGACTGCAGTTTTTACCAAGCATGGCACGTTCGGAACTAACTTCCACGAGACGCAAATCAAAGAAACGTGTCCGAATCGCCCAGTCGCGGGTGGTACCGCGCACCATCGCCCCGGCACTGAAACCCGGAGCACCGAGTGACTTCGAATTGATGAAGGGCATCCAGGCCGGCGATGCCGATGCACTGTCTCAGTTATACGACCGATATAACGGTATTCTGAAAGCGCTGATCCTGCGAGTCATTCACAACGAGGCTGAGGCCGACGATCTCTTGCAGGAGATTTTCATGGAGATCTGGAACCAGGCCAAGAACTTCTCTGAGCAAAAGGGCAAACCGCTCGGCTGGATGGTGACGCTCGCGCGGCGACGGGCCATCGATGGCCTGCGCAAGAAGCAGGCTTACGCGCGCGCAGAGGAACGCCTGCAAAACGAAACGGAACAGCAGCCCGACGCATGGGTGCACAACGCCACCGAGGAAGAAATCGTGTTGAGCGACACGCGCGTGCTGATTCGCAAGGTTATAATGAGCCTGCCACCGGCCCAGCAACAGGCAATCGACCTCGCATTTTTCAGAGGCATGAGCCAGCGCGAAATCGCAGCGAAAACGAATACACCATTGGGCACGGTAAAAACGCGGCTGGAATTGGGACTGAAAAAAATCTATGACGGCCTCAAGGACTTGAGAGATGAACTTTGAGCAGTTTCAAAATCAGTCCCGACTTTACGTGATCGGCGCGCTGGAGCCGGAAGAAATCGATGAGTTCGAGAAAGCGCGGAAGAAATTCGGAAAAAAGGCCGAGGACTTCATCACTAAATGCTACGCCTTGCACGAAGCATTTGCTCTCAGCCTGCGTCCAGCGAAGTCCTCCGACGCAATCAAGGAACGCTTGATGGCCATGTTAAAGGCCAAGAAGCAATCCTGATTGCTAGCCGTTTTCTGTCAGCAGTCCATTTCGCGGAGGATGAATTCCTGCAGAAAGCCGTAGAAGTTTACCTGGAACAAGCTCAGGTCCCGGCGGGATCCAATCGGTGAGCGTAGATGATCGTTCAGTTCTAGCTCAGTGAAGTTGTTTTTTGCGGCAATGACGAGGCGGGCCTGATTCAGCGCGCTCAGCCATGCGTCGGCATGTTTGGTCGGAATGCACAGTGTGCGGTTGGCGAGACTTTTCTCGTTCCCATTTAGTTGCTCCAGATCGACGCCCACCGTCTGGGTCGCGGTCTGAAAGAGACGGCGCAATTCAGGTTCGACATAGATTTTCCACTCGGCGCACAATTCCGCCTCTTTGCCATTTGCTGGCGGGCTAAAGATGCGTTGTTCGACGGAAGGCGCACCTTCCGTATTAGCGCTTGCGGGAATCTGCCGAAGCAGCTCGGCAAGAAACGGGTCAAGCTCGGACAGTTCGATCTGGTTCTTGCGCCGGCGAATCTCCATGACTACGAAACCTTCTCAATTGTGGCGAGTAGAAGGTAACCGTGCAGTTGCTGCACATAAAGTTCGGCCGGCTCCCGCATGCCGCTCCATAAAATGGAACGTCCTTTGTGATGCACTTCTAACATGTGTTTCTCCGCCTTGTCGCGCGGATACCCGAACACGCGCTGGAAAACCATCGTTACGTAGCTCATCAAATTTACCGGATCATTGTGGACTACCACGTGCCACGGCAGATCGAGCGCCTCTTCCGCACGCGTTTCTTTTTCAATCGTCGGCGCGCCAACTGTGGAGGGCGCCGCACTCTTTGGATGCACGATTCCGGGAATTAGAGGCACCGCCACTTCTGCCCCAAGTGGCTCAGTGCTCATAAAAAAACGCTAACATACGCCGCTCTCAGTTCAAACCCGTAGCGCCGGTCGATGACTGCCGATCGACCCAGAAGCTGCAGGCCTCGCTATGGGTTCTACCCTCACAGAGCGCCGCTACACGCGCGAAGAATCTTCTCCTGCGCCACTTTCATCTTGTGCGCCTCGCTTGGCGCCTGATCGTCGAATCCGTGCAGATGTAAGAGGCCATGCACAATGTACAACTTCAACTCGCGCACGAGCGAATTTCCAAATTCGCGTGCATGGCGTCGTGCGGTCTCGACACTGATAAAAATTTCGCCATGTTGAAAGGTCATTACGTCAGTCGGCCCCGATTGTCCGAGAAACTTCCGATGCAAAAGCGCCATCCGCCGATCGGAAATCAACCAGATGAAAACTTCGCTCAGCTTGCACAAGTCAGTTCGCTTTCGCTTTTGCAGCTGCAAAGCATACTGCTCTGCGTTGCCCGCGAACGTTTCGAGTTCGGCAATATTGACTGAGATTTTTCGCTGCAGATTATGCACGGTTACGCAGGCCATTTTCCCATTTAACGATTTGGCGATTAAGTGATTTAACGATTTCGCTTAGCGGTCGCGAGTGACGCAGAAAAGATCTTGAGCAGTTCCTGACATTTTTCATCAGCGGCTCGACCAAACTCTTTTTGGCCAATTCAGCCTTACAAGCAATTCGAGCCAGAAGAGCGTTTTATCAGTTTCTTCCACAACGACGCTGATCTTGGAAATGAAATCAGCGGCGAGAGAAGCTCCCGAACGGAGAATCTGCCTACCGATTACGCGAACGGCTTCGTCCTTTGGCAGTCTCGCAAATGCCTTGATGATGCGAACTGCGAACGCCTTCGTTCTGTTCTGCAAAAGGTTTCTTTCACCGAGTGTGCTCACAGCCAATCGTTAAATGCCTGAATCGTTAAATCGCTAAATGCTTTTCACGCTGGCGGCCTGTGTTCCGATTGAAAATTGCGCGTGATCAAACGTGCACCCTTATCAAAGGTCAAATACGCCCACGCCCATTGAATGAGCACGAGCAATCGATTGCGGAACCCGACCAGGAAAATGATGTGCACGAATAACCATGCCAGCCACGCAAGAAGCCCGCTGAGATGAAAAAATTTCAAATCTGCAACGGCCTTGTTGCGGCCGATCGTAGCCATACTTCCTTTATCGAAATACCGAAACGGCCGCGGCTCTTCGCCGCGAATCATTCGCAAAATGTTGCGAGCTGCCTGGCGCCCCTGTTGCATCGCCACCGGCGAGACTCCCGGCAAGGGCTCTCCAGTTTGATGCGAAAAATTTGCCAGATCGCCGATCACCTGTACTTCCGGATGTCCAGGAATAGTGAGGTCGTCGTTCACAATAACACGGTCAACACGGTCAACCGGCACGCTGAGCGTTTTCCCGACGAACGACGCATTGTTGCCGGCCGCCCAAATCTTCACGCGACACAGAATAAATTCGCCGTCCAGTTGCACACCTTCCTCGGTAACATTCGTCACGCGTGCGTTTGTGCGCACTTCCACGCCAAGCTCGAGCAATTGTTTTCGTGCGCTCTCGGATAAGTCCTCGGAATACGCGGAGAGCAGGCGCGGCGTACCTTCGATCAGAATGACACGTGCTTGCGATGGATCAATATGATGAAAGTCTTTGGACAGTGTGTAGCGCGAGATTTCTGCAATCGCACCCGCCATTTCAACACCGGTCGGGCCACCGCCGATGACAACGAATGTCATCGCCGCCTTGCGCGCCGCTTCGTCTTCAATTTTTTCCGCGTATTCGAATGCCAGAAGAATCCGTCGGCGAAGTTCAACCGCGTCCTCAAGACTTTTTAGTCCCGGCGCGAGTTTTTCCCACTCGTCATGGCCAAAGTAGGAATGCCGTGCGCCGGTAGCGAGGATGAGGTAGTCATAATCAAATACCAGATCGTTCGTTTTCACTTTTCTGGCTCCAACATCCACGGATTCCACCTCGGCGAGAATAACTTCGACATTTTTGCATTTGCCCAAGATTGCGCGCACCGGGGCAGCAATGTCGGCGGGCGAGAGCGCCGCTGTTGCGACCTGATAGAGTAAAGGCTGAAACAGGTGGTAATTTGTGCGGTCGATTACCATCAGACGCACATCTTTACAGGCAAGCTTCTTCGCTGCCTCAAGTCCGCCAAAACCTGCACCCACAATGATCACCTGCGGCTGTTTCCGTGCCGGAGACTCCATCCGGCAGATTGTAGGGCGTTTGATTCGCTCGCGCTACCGCGCCTATTCCGGCGTCTGACATAGACGCCCTACAACAAACCGTTTGTCATTGCGCCCGCCCGAATTAACTTTCTCGCCTTATGCCGAAGCCCATTGCACGCAGCAAAACGCGCAAATCAGTGGCGAAACGCTTCAAAATCACCGCGGGCGGTAAGGTTTTGAGGGCGCATTCTTCGCGACGCCACCTGTTATCCGCGAAGAACGCGAAGCGCAGACGCAAGCTGGGCAAAGTAGCACGCGTGGACGAGACAGATGTGGCGCGAATAAAGGCAAATCTGCCTTTTGGTTGAAGGCGCCGTAATTCTAGTATCGAAAATCCGGAGGCGGCGCGATCTCTCCCGCCCCTCTTCGTGTTCGCATTGTCGTCGTCGTGCTTGTTGTCGTGACGCCGTACCATTGCCGGGCCGCTTCCAACGAATCGGGACCAGGCTCCGGGCTGTAAAGATCACGCCGATTGACGAGCGTTGTGCATGATGTCGCCGCAACGAAAACAGTAATAAGCAAGAGAAACGCGAGCCATTTCACGCGCTCGATTCAAACAGAAGCGCACCGCACTGTCAATGCCCTGATGCCTTTACCGACATGAATATACCATCGCACCGGCCGGGCGCTGCGTTTTCGAGTTGCGCATCTCTCTGCTGCGAGGAAAATGTCTCCTCCGTCAGGGGCTATGGATTGAGGACTTGCAAACCCCGCCAGGGCAGGAATGCAGCAACGGTAGTATGATCCTCCTTGCCGTAGTTCTCTGGCGGGCTTCTTTTGGTACACTGCGTCACCCCGTCCGCGCCGGTGCAGCGAATTGGCAATGAAACTTCTCAAGATCAAAACAGCGCGCTTCTCTCAGGTAATCGAACAGTGCGGTAACCCGCAGGTCTACACCTTGTGGCAGAAGCCGTCCGCTGACCGGCACTTTCAAGGGCAGATAAAGAAAAACTGTGTGATGACAATCCTGAAGAGCGAAAGTGGAACCGATTTTGGGATAGTCGATTTTAAGGAAAGTAGGGAAGCGCGATATCTAATGTTTCCAAAATCGCTAAAGCGCTTTGCGGAAAAACGCATCATCGGAATCGACTGGACGCTTGTACGTGAGTAGCACGTTTGAAACCTGTAGCCCTGAAACCCTTCGGGGTTCTCCTCAGCAGATTTTGTTTTCAGCTTCATCCCGGCGGCCACGCAAGCGCGCGCTTGCCGAGTAGATGCACATGCAGATGCGGCACGCTTTCACCTGCGTCAGGTCCGCAATTGACCACGACGCGATAACCGCTGGACAGCTCCAACTCCTTCGCCACGTCGCGCGCAATCAGAAGCAGTTTGCCGAGCAGTCCGGCGTCCTCATCCGTGGCGTCCGCAAGGCGGGCAACGGCTTTTTTCGGCACGATCAACACGTGCACTGGCGCTTGGGGATCGACGTCGTGAAACGCAATCGCGTCGTCATCTTCCCAGATGATTTTGGCCGGAATTTGCCGCGCGATGATTTTTTCGAAAATCGTCATGAGCCGTAGCGTTTCATTAGCGTAGCGAACAATCAAGCCGCCCCTGATCGCTAGCGAAGGCCAGTTTTTCGCGAACGAAGCAGACAATTTCCTCGCGCAATGCATCGCAGGTGCGCGTCCATGTTTTCGTGCCGCGGAGATGCTTCACACAAAGTTGCAGCGACGATAGCCGAAGGTTGTCAACGCCGGCTTCGATCAGGGCGTCGATTCGCTTTTCCAACAGACCGAAAAACGCGAGTTCATAGCCCGCACCGGCGCAATAAGCGATATCCACCAACGAAATAGAAATAGGCGGCGGTGCGGGCGTAAAATGACGGCAAATCTCCTTGTAACCGATCGCCTCCAACACGTCGCGCACCGTTTGCGATAACTGGCTGAAGGCGACCACGTTTTCGTCGTTTCGCAGGTGCAGATAAAAAGCAATGCTTTCGGTCACGTGCTCGGTGAGCCACCAGCCGGGGTAACCAGCTTCGTTAGCGGCCCGCGTGATCGCTGCGTGAAGCCAGTCACGATTGAACTCGAAGAGCTGTCCCGACGTTGTCCGGAGATACGGAAACTCTTCTTTAAATGCGACCATGATCTTTGATTGCGCGCTCGCGCGAACGGCGGGCGACGTTCGCGTTCTCCTTCATTGTCTCAGGAGGAAACAATTCCCGCTGAAGCACATTCGGTTTTATTCGGCGTCCCAGGCTGTGGATGGCATCCACGAATTGGTCGACATCCTGGAAACGCTGATAAATCGACGCGTAACGCAAATAAGCGACCTCATCGATTTCGCGCAGTTTTTCGAGCACCCTTGCGCCGATCACGGAAGACGGAACTTCTCGCCCGCCGGTCTCGAGTTCGTGCACAATTTCGTCCACCATGTCTTCCAACGTAAGGAGACTGGCGGAACGCTTTTCAAAAGCTTTGGCGATACTTGCAGCAAGTTTGCGACGATCGAACGGCTCATGTGTTCTATTGCTTTTTATCACGCGCAGGTCGGAACGCTCGATCTGCTCATAGGTCGTGTAGCGATATTTGCACTTTAGACACTGGCGGCGACGACGGATGCTCGAACCGTCGCGCGATTGACGGGAATCGATGACTTTGTCGTCACGCGACCCGCATTTGGGGCAACGCATAGTGTCTGACGCTAATTAGCACACCATAAATTGTGGCGTCAACGTTTTCGTTTCAATCTACGACGAAAAAACATCGAACCCTGAACGAAATAACAACGCTGCGCATTCAATTCGAAGTTGGATGTTCGATGGCGATGATATAGCGGTAGCGCCGGCAAGTTATACGAAGTTCGATGCAAAATCGTAAAACCCGCACCGCAGCCTACGGCCCGTGGTTGGTTGGCCTGGGCGCTGCGCTCTGGGGAACAGAAAGCGCATGGCGTATTCCGCTAAACGAATTGTTCGACGCGGAAGTAATCGTTTTTTGGGAACACATTTTCATTCTGATGATGTTTCTGCCAATTTTGATCACGCAGTTCCACGAAATTCCGACAGTGCGCGCACGCACATGGGGCTTCTTGATTTTTTCGGGATTTGCCGGTTCCGCAGTGGGCACGATCTTTTTCACGCTGGCGTTGAAGTACGGCAATCCGACGGTGGTAAACGTGGTCCTGAACATTCAGCCCGTTATCTCAACAATCGGCGCGTTCGTTCTTTTCGGTGATCGCCTTGCCCGCCAATTCTTTTTTTACGCTGGGATCGCAATCGTCGCCGGCATCTTCGTTTCTGTTGCGTATCCGACTCAGATCGGAGTTTCCTTTGAACGCGCAGGTCTCAATGTGGGTACCGCGTACGCGCTCATCTGTGCGTTGTTTTGGGGTCTTTCCACCGTCGCTGGGCGCGGTGTAATGGTGGGCATGTCACTGCGACTCGCCTCCAGCATGCGCATCGTGGTCGGGCTCGTTTGTATGACAGTTATTCTTTTAGCTTACGGCAAACTGAACGGCGAGGCTCTCTGGCCGGAGTCCGCGCAAGCGCATCCAATAAAAGCCATCGCGTTGCTGTTTTTCCTCGCGTCGATCTCAGGCGGGATTCCGCTTTTGATCTATTTTCAAGGGCTGCATCTTACCCGCGCATCAACAGCCGGTTACTTCGAAATGATGCAAACGCTGGCCGCAGTCTGCATTACATGGGGCTTCTTCCACGCCAGTCTTCACCCACATCAGGTAATTGCGGCCATCATTTTGATTGCTGCCGTGGCGATGGTGCACCACGTTCAACAACAGGTTGAACCTCACAATTGATCGCGCTGCAAATGAAATTGATCCGCTGGCTCGTAATCATCTGCGTTGTTGTTCTGCTGGTCTACGGCGCGTCGCCTTACTTTTCGTTTTGGCGATTCACAGCCGCCGTACAATCGCGCGATGCCGCGGCAATAAGTGCGCGCGTAGACTTTCCTGCGGTCCGCGCTTCCCTCAAAAGGCAACTGGTGGCGCGTTTCGCCAACCAGACGAGCAGTCACAAGCGCTGGAGCAATCTCGGGCCAACGCTCATCGACGCCATTATTGACGCTTACGTCACACCCGAGGGGATCGCGGCGCTGCTCTCAGATCCCGAAGCGCTAAAGAATCTGAAAGCGCCGCGAGAGGTCCATTTCGAATTCGGCAAAAACGAAAACTGGTCGAAAGTGAAACACGCGTTCTTCACCGGCCCGCGCAGCTTTGTCGTCGATCGGGACGGAATCAAGCTCCTGTTCCATTTCACTGCCTCAGGCTGGCAGCTTCACGATCTCGACCTCGGTTTGACCGATGATAAGCGTTAATTGCCGACGTGGATCGCAGAACGAGTCGCTCGATTGCGACGCACCTTCTTACACCGGGCA
>Ga0307471_100000775_pt1 | contig 16724 bp, 17 predicted proteins | sample atmos_gasesAM3C__2_FD_204566 | JGI IMG/M metagenome (GOLD analysis project Ga0307471, IMG submission 204566) | Hardwood forest soil microbial communities from Morgan-Monroe State Forest, Indiana, United States - atmos_gasesAM3C_515 | ecosystem: Environmental > Terrestrial > Soil > Temperate... | reverse complement strand
CGTCGAGGCCTCGGCCCGGCCGGAGTTCGGCGACTGGTCGAGCCCCGCGCCACTGCGCGCGGCCAGGCTGCTGCGGCGTGCTCCTCTGGACATCGCCGCCGATCTGCGCAGTGCACTTGAGGCAGCGCACCTCGACGTCGTCGCGGAATGGACCGTGTCTCCTCCTGGTTACGTCAACGCCCGCCTCCGCGACAGTGTCTGGGCGCCGGCCGTGATCGACGGGGCGATGGCGGTCAGTCAGACCGCCGTGCTCGACGTCCCGCCCGGCTTCACGCGTGTCGCCGGCAAGACGCTGGTGGAGCACACGGCGACGAACCCCAACAAGGCGGCGCACGTCGGCCACCTGCGCAACGCGTGCATCGGTGACACCGTCGTGCGTGGGCTGCGCCGCACCGGGCACGAGGTCGAGGTGAACAACTACATCGACGACACCGGTGTGCAGGTCGCCGACGTCGTGGTCGGCATCCGCGAGCTGCACATCGAGCAGCGCGAGGGCGAGCCCTTCGATCAGTACTGCTCGCGCGTCTACGTCGAGGTGAGCAGGCGCTATGACCAGGACCCGGCCCTCGTCACCCGCCGCTCCGAGGTGCTGAGGTCGATCGAGACCGGAAACGACGAGGTGGCCGTGTTCGCGAAGGAGCTCGCCGGGCGCATCGTCGACGCGCACCTCGCCACCATGCGCCGCTTCGACATCGGCTACGACCTGCTCACCTGGGAGTCCGACATCATCGCCCTGGGTTTCTGGCGGTGTGCGTTCGAACTGCTGCGAGAGGCGGGTGCGATCGTGCATGTCACCGGCGGCAAACACGCCGGCTGCTGGGTGATGCCCCCCGAGGGCGATGACGCCGACACAGAGGACGACGAGACCAAGGTGCTCGTGAAGTCCGACGGCATCGCCACGTACACGGCGAAGGACATCGCGTACCAGCTGTGGAAGTTCGGGCTGCTCGGGCTGGACTTCCACTATCACCCCTGGCGGTCGGGACCGCCGATGTCGACGGCGACGCACGAACATCCGGACGAAGTCAAGGCGACCTTCGGGCACGCGCAGCGCGTCATCAATGTCATCGACGCACGCCAGGCGTACCCGCAGCAGATCGTGCAGCGCGCGCTGCGCAGGCTCGGGCACGACAAGGCTGCCGACAACTCCATCCACCTTGCGTACGAAGTGGTTGCGCTGTCGCCGGCCGCCGCCCGCGAGCTCGGCGTCGAGACCGACGACGAGCGCGAGGTGGTTGCGCTGAGTGGACGCCGCGGCATCGAGGTTCGCGCCGATGACCTGCTGGACAGAGCAACCGCCCGGCTGGCCGAGAAGGCGCTCGACCTCGAGACCGCACAGCGAGTCGCCGCCGGAGCCGTCCGCTACTACCTGCTCAAGTTCTCGCTCACACAGATCATCGCCTTCGACTTCGACGAGGCGCTGCGCACCACGGGCGACACCGGCCTGTACCTGCAGTACGCGCACGCGCGCATCGCCGGCATCCTGCGCAAGGTGGCTGACGATGACGGCGAGTTCGAGGTGCCGCCAGCACTGGAGCCTGTGGAGCGCGCGCTCCTGCATCGCATCGACGCGTATCGCTACACACTGGCGGAGTCGGTGACCTCACTTTCGCCCACGCTGCTGACGACCTACGCATTTCAACTCGCATCGGCGTTCAGCGACTTCTATGAGCACACGTCGCCGATCATCCGCGAGACGGATCCGGTCATCCGTCGCTTTCGGCGAAACTTGGTTGCGGCAGCGGGAGCGACACTCGCTGATGCGCTGCACACGCTTGGCATGCCGGCGCCTGAGCGGATCTGAGGTTCAAGCCTGGTTGACCATGAAACGCTTCACCACGACCCGGTCGGCAGTACGCTTTCGTGGTGCGACCTCTTCGGTATTCCATCAACGTCACATTGGATGGGTGCTGCGATCATCGCGTGATGCTCGCGGACGAAGAGATACACCGTCACGCAGTGGACAACCTCGTCCGGGCCGACGCCATTCTCTTTGGCCGGGTGACGTACGACATGATGGAGGCGGCGTGGCGGCCGTCCGCACGGACGCCAGAGATGCCCGATTGGATGGAACCCTTCGCCCGGACGATCGACGCGGCCAAGAAGTACGTCGTGTCGAGCACCCTTGACCACGTTGATTGGAACGCCGAGCTGGTGCGCGGGGATCTGGGGACTGCCGTTGAACAGCTGAAGCAGGAGCCGGGTAAAGGACTGTTCGTGGCGGGCGTGACGCTCCCGCTGGCGCTGGCGGAGCTGGGATTGATCGATGAGTATGAGTTCGTGGTACAGCCCCGAGTGACGGGTCACGGACCAACGTTGTTCGCGGGGCTGTCGAAGCCAATCGACCTGACGCTCGTGAGCAGGCTGGAGTTCGGCTCGGGGGCGGTGGCAATGCGGTATGTGCCGAGACCGTAGCCGGGTGTTGTTCTAGCGCACCGGGGCCAAGACGACCGTGTGCTCGTTGAGGCCCGCGCGGATCTGAGATTCAAGCCCGCCGATATACTTCGCCCACGCCGTGAGCCCCGTTCGTCTAGTGGCCCAGGACACCGCCCTCTCAAGGCGGAGATCATCGGTTCGAATCCGATACGGGGTAGGCAAACGCCGGCCTGGCGCGTTGTCGCACGAGTCGGTGGCCGCGCCTGCTACGCTGCCGCGACTGGGATTTACAGGAGGGTGTTGGTCATGAGCCTGAGCCGCATGCGTGTCGTCACCGGTTGTGTTGTTGCGCTGGTTGCGGGAGGAGCCGCGGCACTGCCGGCTGCGGCGGCTGGTGGGAGCCTCGACCCGTCGTGGAACGGTTCCGGCTTCACGACGACGAGCTTCGGCGGCGCGTACGCGTTCGCCGACGGCATCGTGGTCCAGGGTGGACGCAACGTCACGGTCGTCGGAGGCTCCTCAGGCGTTACCAATGTCTTCGCGGTGGCCCGGTACGAGCCGAACGGCGTCCTGGATCCGAGCTTCGGCGTGGGCGGCCTCGTCACCACCAGCTTCAACGGCGACGATCTCGCTGATGCGGTGACGTACCAGGGAGACAAGACCGTCGTCGTCGGATACACGTCACCGGACGGCGGCACGACATTCAACTTCGCGCTCGCCCGCTATCTCGCCAACGGCGCTCTCGATCCGACCTTCGGAAGCGGCGGCAAGGTGGTCACCAGCTTCGGCGGCGGTTACGACTTTGCCGACGCGGTCTTGGTGCACGGCGACAAGATCGTCGTGGCTGGGGAAAGCCGCACCGGCGCGGGCTACAACCAATTCATTGTTGCCAGATACAACACTGACGGCTCGCTGGACACATCGTTCGGCACGGGTGGCTTCACGACGACGGACTTCGGCTTCCACTACAACGCCGCGAACGGCGTGGCCATGATGGGCGACCGTATTGTTGCTGCCGGCTACGCTCAGGGCCCGACGCACCTCGACTTCGCCGTCGCCCGCTACACGAGCAGCGGCGCCCTTGACACAAGCTTTGGCAGCGGCGGCAAGGTGCTCACCGACTTCGGAAACGACGCCGCGGGGCACGCGGTGGACGTGCGCGGGTATTCCATTGTTGTGGTCGGCGCAGCGTCGAACGGCACCGACAACGACTTCGCGGCGGCGGAGTACAACGCGAACGGGAGCCCACTGACCGGATTCGGCAGCGGCGGCAAGACAACCCTGAACATCGGAGCCGACGACCACGCATACGGCGGCGGCTTCACTCCCGATGGGTCTGTCTACGCGGCGGGTGATACGGGGAGCGCGGTAACCGACAGCTTCGCTGTCGCGAGGTGGACCACGACGGGCGCACCCGATCCTCTGTTCGGGACCGGCGGCTTCACCGTCACATCGATCGGCGTGATGTCGGGCGCGTTTGCCGCTGGGATCGGTCCCGACGGAAAGGTGGTGGCGGCAGGCTTCTCAGACAACGACTTCGCCGTGGCTCGATACCTGGGTCACTGATACTGATGTAGTCCGCGGCGTCAGACGAGGAGCTTCCCCGGGTTCATCACCCCGGCCGGATCCAGCTTGGCCTTGAGTGCGCGCAGCGCGGCGATCCCCACGCGACCATCCTCGCGATCCAGCCACGCCGCGTGATCCATCCCCACGCCGTGATGGTGGCTGAGCGAACCGCCCGCGGCGAGCATGGCGTCGGTCGCGGCGCGCTTCGCCGCCAGCCACTGGTCCACCTTGCCGTCGGCGGGCTGCTTCGCGAGCACCGTGAAGTACAGCGACGCGCCCTCCGGATACACGTGCGACACGTGACATCCGACCAGCGCTCGAGACCCCGAGTGGCTCAGCGCGCGCTGCAGCGCGTCGACGACCGCCTCACGCACCACGAGCAACCGTGACCAGACCGCAACGGTCTCGAGTGTCTCCGCAAGCACCCCGCGGTCGAGCAACGCGTCGCGCAGATAGGGCGCGAGAAAGCGATCCCGCAACCATGAACGTGCGGGCGCGGAGCCGAGAGCGACTGCACCGTGACGGCGCAATGCCGGCATCGCCAGCCGGACACGCGTCCCCACGGCGGCGCCACTTCCCTCCCAGCCCATGATTGCGATGCATCCGTCCGCATGTCCGCGCACGCGCAGGTACCGTCGCGCAACCGACGCGAGCCGCCCATGCGCCATGGCGAACGAGACGTGCGTTTCCGACGCGTCGGAGAGGCGCGCGACATCGGGAAGCCGCCGCGATTGAGCCAGCTCTCGCAGCGCCTCGGTTCCCGACTCGAGACAGGGCAACGACCACGCCGCGTAGTGACGCACGGCGGGAAGCTGGTGGACGCGCACCGCGACCTCGGTGATGATCCCGAACACGCCCTCGGAGCCAAGCAGCAGCTGCAGCAGCGACGGACCGGTTGCGCTCGGCGGCGCGGCGCGTACGGCGATCTCGCCGGCGGGCGTTTCGCACACGAGGCCGCGGGCCAGCTCATCGAAGCGTCCGTATCCGGTCGACGCCTGTCCTGCCGAGCGCGTCGCGGCGAATCCTCCCGCGGTGGCGTACTCGAATGACTGCGGGAAGTGACCGAGCGTCAGCCCGCGCGCAGCGAGCTCGGACTCGATGCGCGGCCCACGCATGCCGGCGCCGAGCGTGACCACGAGTGACGCGCGGTCGAGGTCGTGCAGCGCATCGAGACGGCTGACGTCGACAGCGATCAAGGCCTCGCAGCCACCGCGCGCGGGCGACACGCCGCCCACCACGCTCGTGCCGCCACCAAAGGGCACGACCGCACAGCGCGTGTCGCTGCACCCGCGCAGCACCGCGCGCACCTCCTCGGACGACGCGGGATACACGACGGCATCCGGCGCCGCGTCCAGCCGGCCGGAACGAAGCTCGACCAAGTCGAGGTAGCTGCGCCCCGCCGCATGGCGGATCCGGTCTTCGCGTTCGGCATGCACGTGTGCAGTGCCGACCGCCTTCACGAGCCTCCTTCGCAGCCCCGCCGGCAGCGCGGCGTCGGCGAGCGCGACATCCTCGATGCGAGGCGCACGCGCCACGACGCTGTCTCCCGCACCGACTTCGTCACGCAGCAGGTCTATCAGTCCTGTCGGGACGTCGACGTCACGGTCTCCCCAGCCCCACCAGCGCAACGGCGGCACCGATGGGACGGTGGTCATGCTGCCAGCGCCCCGACGAGGGACGCCGCGCTCGCCTCCGCAGCGCGGCGGTCGCGCGGCACGAGCCCGAGCCGGACGCGCCGGTCGAGCAGGTCGTCGAGCGTGAGTGCCCCTTCGTGTTGCATTCCGTGCAGTAGCTCCACGCCGAGCACGGGAAGTCCTTCGGCGATGGGGTCGAGCAGGCTTCGATCGGCCGCCGCCAGCGCCGCAACCTGTCGCGCCTCGATGCCGTAGCGGCGCACCAGTCGCTGCGGCGCATCGATGCCGCGCAGCACCTCGACCGGCGCCGCACCGACCAGCGGCAAGCGCGCGGTCCGGCTCGGCCGGTGCTGTCCGGACACGAGGCGATCCACCGTGTCCTCCGCCATCCGTCGGTACGTTGTGAGCTTGCCGCCGACGACGGTGATCACTCCGCACTCGGCGTCCTCGACGATCGCGTGGCGCCGGCTCAGGTCAGCCGTGCTGCCCTCGCGTCCCGCCAGCAACGGGCGGAATCCAGCGAAGCGCCCGGTCACGTCCGCGCCCGTCAACGGACGCGACAGCGCCCGCGACAGCACGTTGAGCAGGAACTGCTCCTCGCTCGCGGTGACCTCGGGCTCGTCCGGGATGGGACCGTCATACGCGTCGTCGGTGACGCCGACGATCACGCGGCCGTCGTCGGTGGGAGTCGCGCCGACCCACCGGGCGGACTCGCCCGTCACCGGCACCGCAAGCGCAGCGCGCGGACCGCCGAGTGTCGACGCGTCAACGATGACGTGCGAGCCCTTGCTCGGCGTCAGCTTCACGCCGTTCGAGAGCTGATCGGCCCATACACCACCCGCGTTGACGATGTGCCGCGTGCGGATCGTGAACGTCTGGCCGGTGCGCTCGTCGCGCACCGACACCGATCCGCGCTGCAGCGACGTCGCCGCGCAGTACGTGAGGATCAGCGCCCCGTGCGCGGCGGCGGTGCGCGCGACCGCGATCACGAGCCGCGCGTCGTCCTCGATCTGGCCGTCCCAGAAGAGGATCGCGCCGCGCAGGCCGTCGGTGCGCAGCGCGGGAACGAGTCGCAGCGCCTCTTGCCGGCTGATCCGGCGTGGTCCGGGCAGCAGGCGGCGGCGCGTGCCGGACGCCGCGCGCAGCAGATCGCCGAAGCGGATCCCCGCCTCGGTGAACGCGCCATACGCCGGCGACATCGCACTGTCCAGCGCGGCCACAAATGGCAGTGGATGCACCAGATGCGGCGCGGTTCGTGCCATGAGAATGTGGCGTTCGCGCGCGGACTCCCACGCAATCCCGATCTCACCCTGGCGCAGATAGCGCAGCCCGCCGTGCGCGAGCTTGCTGCTCCAGCGGCTCGTCCCGTTGGCGAGGTCGCGACGCTCGACGAGCGCGACGCGCAGTCCTCGGCTTGCGGCATCGAGCGCGACTCCCGTGCCGGTGATGCCACCGCCGACGACGACCACGTCGACCTGCATGCCATCGCTCAGACGCGACATCTCCTCGCTGCGCCGAGCCGCGTTGAGCGACGCCGAACGCATCGTCATGGTGACTCCGTGGTCGCGGGATCGGGACGCAGATACGCGGTCAGCAATCGGCGCAATTCCGCGTTCACCGCGGGTGGCGCGGCCTCGCGCGCGCTCACGCGCGACGCCAATACGAAGCTGCCGCTGACGAGCTGCAGACAATACGCGACAGTCTCCTCGTCGACATCGCGTATCGATCCGTCCGCACGACCCTCGGCGAGCAAGTGCCGGAAGCGGTCCATCGCGATGCGCTGACTCTGGCCGAGCCGGTCGATGATGTATGGCACCAGCAGCTCCGGGTCGAGCTCGAAGACGCGTCGTACCAGTGGGTCCGCGGCGATCGCTGCAACGGCGCGCGTCGCCGTCTCCACGAGCCGCTCGAGCGCGGTGGGCAGGTGGGCTGCGGCGGCCTCGGCGTCGGCGATCACGGTGCGGAACTCGCGCGTCAGCAGCGTCGACCACAGCGTCTGCGCGTCGGGGAAGAGCCGGTACACGGTCATCCGGCTGGCGCCGACGCGCCTGGCCACGTCCGTCACCGTCGTGCGCCGCACCCCGACGTCGGCCACGCAGTCGCGGGCCGCGTCGAGGATGGCGGCGTCGGTGTGTCGACGTGACATAGGGCGTCAGAGTGTATCAGCGAGATGGCGTGGCCGTGGGCCCGTCTCCTGCTCGAAATCGTCGGGTATGCTCACCGCCGCGATGATCCTCACCGCGCCGCCGGACCTCATCCTGGTCATCGGCCTTCCCGTGCTCCTGCTCCTCGGAGCGGCGGCCGTGGCAGTGGGGACGTTCGTGTTCGTCGGGCGCCTCAACCGACGCTGAGCCGGACGCTGCCGCCCGCTACTGGACGGCGATCAGCTCCACGTCGAAGACCAGCGTGGCGTTGGGCGGGATGACCGGCGGGAAGCCGGACGCCCCGTAGCCGAGCGCCGGCGGGATCACGAGGCGGCGCTTGCCGCCCACGTGCATGCCCAGCACCCCCTGATCAAAGCCCGGGATGACCTGACCCAGGCCGACCGGGAACACGAACGGCTGGCGGCCAGGGCCGCGCGAGCTGTCGAACTTCTGGCCCGCCTGCTGCAGCCAGCCGGTGTATTCGACGGCAACGTTCTTGCCCCGCGAGGCCAAGGCTCCGCAGCCGACCCGGAGGTCGCCGTACTGCAGCCCGCCCGAAAGTGAGAAGAGCGGGGCGCTGTCGCTGAAAGAATCGGTCTGATTCACCGGCCCGGGCTTGCTGCACGCCGGCGTGGGCGTGGGCGGCGCGAACGCCGTGATCGGCACCAGGCTGCCGCAGGCGGAGGCTGCGATGACACCCGCCGCGACGGCGCCGATACCGGGGACGCGCGCAAGCCAGCGTCGGTTGATATGCATGGGCCGCTAAATGTAACTGGTCGAGCCGGTGCCACTGGCAGTGCGTACAATCGGAGTTGAGCCATGGCCAACACCATCAAGGAATCCAAGGGGATCGCCTCGCAGAAGGACATCCTCACGCATCTCCGCTGCCCCATCTGCAAGAACCTCATGCGCCAGAACGAGATCAGCGTGGAGATCGCGTTCCGACACAGCCGTCGCCCCGGCGAGCCGCGCCGCGAGCGGATCATCAAGCACAGCAAGAACTGCAAAGCCGCGTAGCGGTCCGGATGGCCGTCGACCTTCCGCTGTTCCCGCTCGGCACCGTGCTCTTTCCGCACATGCCGCTGGGACTGCACATCTTCGAGGAGCGCTATCGGGCCATGATGCGCGACTGCGAGCAGTCCGGAACGACGTTCGGCGTCGTCGCGATTCGCGAGGGAACCGAGGTGGGACGGCCGGCCCTGCCCCATTCCGTGGGAACGCTCGCCAGGATCCGCGACGTCGAGCGGCTGGAGGACGGACGCTACAACCTGCTGGTGGTCGGCGCCTCGCGCTTCCGCCTCGACACGCTCACCTACGACCAACCGTACCTCGTCGGCTCGGTTCGCTATCTCGAGGACGCGCCCTCCAGTCTTGACGACGCGAGCGCGCTTGTCGCGAACGTGCGTACCGCCTTCACGCGATACGTGGCCACGCTCTCCGGTCCAACGGACACAGGAGCCGACGACCTCGAGCTCCCGGACGATCCCGAGCTGCTCTCGTACCTGGTCGCGGCCTCGTTGCGCGTCGAGCTGGCCCACCGCCAGGAGCTGCTCGAGCTCAACTCGGCCGCGGCCCGACTGCGCGCATGTCTCACCCTGTTGCGCCGCGAGACGGTGCTGAACGACCGGATGCTCCAGCAGCGCGACCGCGCCGGCGCGGTGTCGCTCAACTGAGCGATCAGCGATCGTGAGCGCAGCCGACCGCTTCTCGCTCCAGGGCCGCACGGCGCTCATCAGCGGCGGCACCCGTGGCATCGGACGCGCCATCGCCGAGGCCTTCGCCGACGCGGGGGCGACCGTCGCGATCTCCGCGCGCCACGCCGACGCGTGCGAGGAAGCGGCCGCGGAGCTCACCGCGAAGGGCGCCACCGCTTTCGCGGTGCCGGGGCATGTCGGCGACAACAGCGCCTGCGAGGCCGTGGTTGCAGCAGTCATGGAGCGCGCCGGCCGGCTCGACGTCGTGGTGAACAACGCCGGCACCAACCCACAGTTCGGACCCATCCTCGACGCCGACGAGGGCGCCATCGACAAGATCTGGCAGGTCAACGTCATGGGGCCGCTGCGGCTCACGCGGTTCGCGGTCAACTCGTGGATGCGCGAGCACGGCGGCAGCGTCATCAACATGGCCTCGGTGGCGGGCATCAAGCCCGAGGCCCTCACCGGCGCGTACAACGCGAGCAAAGCGGCGCTGATCAGCCTGACCAAGACGCTGGCGCGTGAGCTCGGCCCCGTCGGGATCCGCGTCAACGCCATCGCGCCGGGGCTGGTCGAGACGCGGCTCGCCCGATACCTGGTTGAGACGCCCGAGATCCACGACCACATCGTCGGCCAGACGGCGATCGGGCGCCACGCGGTGCCCGACGAGATCGCCGGCGCGGCGCTGTTCCTCGCCTCCGACGCGTCGACGTTCGTGACCGGCAGCGTGCTGGTCGTCGACGGAGGCTGGACGGTCTAGCCTCTGCACGTCGCCGCCGAGCACCGGTGTGCACAATTACGGGGCCAAACAAGGAGGTTTTGACGATGGCGAACGACCAGGGCGTCGGCTTCATGCTCACTCGCCGGGCGGCGCTCAGCCCCGAGCGGACAGCGCTCATCTTCCGCGACGAGAGCTGGACGTATGAGGAGCTGAACCGCTTGACGAACCAGGTCGCGCACGGGCTGCACGCGCTCGGCGTCAACCCCGGAGACCGAGTCGGCTTTCTCGGGCTGAACCACCCACGATTCTTCTTCACGCTCTTCGGCACCGCCAAGCTGGACGGTATCTTCGTGCCGCTCAACTTCCGGCTCACAGCACCCGAGCTCACGTTCATCATTCGCGACGCCGGCCTGCACACGCTGGTGTACGAGGAGAGCTTCGCATCGATCGTCGACGAGATCCGCGGTGACGTGCCCGTGCGCGAGTACGTCTGCAACGCGCCGCGAGTGGGATCGCGCACCTTCGACGAGCTGCTGCACGACCAGCGCGACTCAGACCTCGACTATCCGGTCTCGCGCGACGACATCGCGTGGATCATGTACACCTCGGGCACCACGGGACGGCCGAAGGGCGCGATGCTCACACACGGCAACATCCTGTGGAACAACATCAACGCGTCCCTGGCGTTCGACGCCCCGATCAGCGACAAGACGCTGGTGGTCGCGCCGCTCTTCCACATCGGTGGGCTGAACGTCACGCCGATCGCGCTGTTCATGCGCGGTGGCACCGTCGTCATGGAGCAGATGTTTGAGCCCGGCATGGTGCTCGAGCTGATCGAAAAGCATGGCATCAACACGATGTTCGGCGTGCCCGCGATGTTCCTGTTCATGTCACAGCATCCCGACTTCGCAACGCGTGATCTCTCCACTGTGCGGCTGTTCGTTGTCGGCGGCGCGCCGGTGCCCGAGCCGCTGCTCAAGCTCTACATGGCGCGTGGCATCCCGTTCGCGCAGGGATACGGCCTCACCGAGACGGCGCCGTTCGCGTGCTTCCTGCCGTCGGAGCGTGCCGTCGACAAGTTGGGATCAGCAGGCATCGCGCCGTTCTTCAGCGACGTCAAGGTCGTCGACGATGACGGCCGCGAGGTGCCCAACGGCGAGCGCGGTGAGATCGTCGTGCGCGGGCCGAACGTGATGAAGGGATACTGGAACCGTCCCGACGCCACCGCCGAGGTGATCGTCGACGGCTGGTTTCACACCGGCGACATCGGCATTCGCGACGACGACGGGTACTTCTTCATCGTCGACCGCAAGAAGGACATGATCATCAGCGGCGGCGAGAACGTGTATCCCGCTGAGATCGAGGACGCGCTGTACGAGCACCCCGCGATCAAGGAGGTCGCGGTGATCGGCGTGCAGCATCCGCGCTGGGGCGAGACCGTGCGTGCAGTCGTCGTCGTCAAGGACGGCGAGACGGTCACCGAGGCCGAGATCATCGAGTTCACCCAGGGTCGACTCGCCCGATACAAACAGCCCAAGTCGGTGGTGTTCGCGGACCTGCTGCCACGCAACCCTGCGGGCAAGGTGATCAAGTTCGAGCTGCGCGAGAAGTTCGGTCAGCCCATCGCGGAGGAGGAGCCGGCCGCGGCGGTTGAGGCTGCGAAAACCTGAACTAACCTGTGAGGTCGAGGACGAGCCTCGGCCCCGCGTAGTACGAGGACGACAGCTTTGCCGGGTGGCTGAGCGAGAACTCGTACACGACGTGGCCGGCGATCGGTGACGGTTGCAGCACCTGCACGTTGGTGACGTTGACGCTGGGCGGCAGGTGACCGGTGTCGGCACCGGGCGTCACGCCGACGAAGATGACGTAGAGCGTGGTGGGATTGCCGAAGCCCGCCACCATGTTGGGCAGGCCGGTGCCGGTGGCGCCGCTCACGGGCGCCATGTCGAAGACCATGCGGAAGTCGCCGCCGGCGTGCTGCGCGTAGCGCATGCCGGTGACCGCAAAGCCGCGTGCGCCGCTGCCGAGCGTCTGCGTCCCAGTGAGCTGCAGCGGGCTGGCGGTCGGTACGGGCGTGGCCACTGGCGGCGGTGGCAGGACTGGGGCCGACGAGGGGACGGCGCGCGCTGACGGGTGCGCCGACGCGACCGGGTTCTGCGCGAGACTGGGGATCGCCGTCGTGTGCTTGCCGGTGAGCACGCCGATGACGAGCAGCAGGAACGCGCCGCCCGCGAAGACCCAAATACGCGGATCCGCGAGTGGGGAAGTGGCCGCGGCCTGCCCCAGTGGAAGATGCGGTCGGGACGGCGCGCGCACCCTTGGCTTGAGCCAGCTGCGCACGGAGAAATTGCTGCCGGTGGAAACGATGCGGGTGTGGCGGCCGGGCGTCTCGGTGCGCGGCGGGCTGGGACGCGGGACCGGCGCAGGCGCGGGCGCCGGCGGCTGATCCTCCCAGTCGAGCAGCGGTCGCGGCTGGGTGGGCATTTCCGGGCGCGGTGTTTCGGGCTGCGCTGACGGTGCGGGCGCTGGTGGCGCCCACGACACCGCTGCGACCGTGGCCTCGTCGATGTGCGACGTCGCGCTCATCGCGCGTTGCGCCGCCCGCTCTCGCTGCACGCGCTGCCGCGCGCTCTCGGTCCATTCACCCGCGCCGCTGCCGCTCACGATCTCGACGGAGTCGTCGTCGTCGGTTTGCACGCCGCGGGTGAGGGCCCAGCGCACGGCGATCGCATCGCGGATCCGTTTGATGAAGCGCGGCCCCGCCTCCTGGGGCAACTGCTGTGGGATGGGGGGCGGCTGGCTGATGTCGATGTCGAACGAGTCCTCGTCCTCCGGGGTCTGCGCCTCATCGGGCGCCGGAATCGGCTGGTCCTCGATGACCCGCTGGGCGGGTTCGACGGCGGTCCCGGCGATCTCCACATGGGTGTCGTCGACGGGCTCGCTCGGCGACGTCTCGATCGGTGCACGCGGCTCAGGAATCGGGGCCTCCGGGCGACGTGGCGGCGGCGCCCATGGCAGCGCCTTCCCGGCGTCGTGCCCGAACCACGGCTCGGTGGCGGAGGGGTGAACCCGCGGCGGCGTGGGAGGCATCGTCCCGGGAAGCCGGGTGTCCTCATCGATGATCCCGACCTGCGCCATCAGCGCGTGCACCGAGTAGTCGGGGATGTAGACGCGCGCCAGACCAGAGATCCGCTCCGACTCCTCGTGCAGATAGCCGAGGCCGGCGTGACAGCGCGTGCAGCCGACGAGATGCGCCTCCAGCTCGGCGGCGCGGCTCTGGGTGAGCTCTCCATCCAGCGACGTGCTCAGGATGAGGAGGCTGCACCTCATATGGCGATCTCGCGGAAGATCGTGCCGAACTCGCGGCGCGCTGCGGCGATCAGGCGGGCGACGGCGTCAGGAGAGCACTCCAGCGCCCGCGACATCTCGCGGTAGTCGAGGCCGACGAGGTCGCGCAGCAGCAGCGCTGCGCGGCGGTCGAAGCTCAGCGTCGCCAGCGCGCGCTTGACGGTGTTTGTCCTGCTGGCCGCGGCCGCGTCGATCTCGGGATGGATGTTGGACCGCGAGCGGGCGAAGAAACGCGAGATGCCGTGCTGGCGCGGTGGGTAGCGCTGGTCCTGGCGGCAGGCGCGCGTCACGGCGCGATAGAGGGCCGCGCGACCGTCGACCTGCAATCGCGCCGGCGGGTAGCGGTTGGCGTGGTAGAGCCCGCCCGAAACGTAGTCAAGCGCATCGTCGGCGTCGCCGACCAGGTGCGTGGCATACGTGACGAGCTCGGTGAGATGTTCTCGCACGAGACCGGCGAGCTCACCCGATTCTGGGAGGACGTGTGCTGCGACGTTGATCATGACGGTGGCGTGCTGGGGAGCACGCGATCCTGGCGGGAGCATACACCGGCCGGTCGATCTGTGGTCGATCTCAGCGAGTTATGGTCGGAAGGGACGCTAACCCACCGCCGCGGATCTCGGTCGGCTGGCGAAGGCCGCAGCGCTCCCAGGCGGCGCGAGGCATGCCGATGTCGGCGACGGTGATGTCGCCGACGACCCCTCGGGCGCCCTCCGTCCACAGCCCGGCCTTCATGGCCGTGAGCGTGCAGGTCGCGGTGGCGCTGACGCACGCGCTCGGGACGTTGCCGCTGGTGGCGTCGAGGCCGCTGGGCACGTCGATGCTGAGGATGCGGAGGCCGGCGTCGTTCAGCGCGCGGATGGCGGAGGCCTGTGGCTCGCGAGGCTCGGCGCTCAGCCCGGTGCCGAGCAGGCCGTCGATGACGAGTGGCGACGCGCGCAGCTCGGGCGCGAGCTTCCCTGCATCCTCAGAGAGGGTGACATCGACGCCGTCGTTGCGGGCTGAGGCGACGTGGGCGGCGGCGAGCTCGCTCAGCCGCTCGGGCTCCGAGAGCACGAACGCGCGCACGGCGCAGCCCCAGGTCGACAGGTGCCGCGCGGCGACCAACCCGTCGCCGCCGTTGTTGCCACGTCCGGCCACAACCAGCACTGCCCCCGGTGCGTCGCCGAGCATGCGCCAGGCGCACCGAGCCACCTGCCACCCCGCGATCTCCATGAGCTGCATCACAGACACGCCACTCTCCTGCGCGGCGCGGTCGAGCGTGGCGACGTCTGCCGAGGTGAGCGTGCCGAAGCGCTCCCGCAGATCGTCGTTCATGCGAGCTCGACGGTGACGGGTGCGTGCGCGGCGGGTCCGCCGAGACTCGCCGCGGATGCGCCGCGCGCGGCGATCTCGAGGTGTCCGGCGCTGCCGATGATGGCCGCGAGCCCATCGGCGATCACGCCGTACGTTGATGCGGACTGTGTTGTCGCCCCGCCCGACCAGGCCACGCGCGTGATCGATCTCCCGCCGATGTCGGACGCACGCACAGTGGTGATCGCGTTGCCGAAGTGATCGACGACTGCGACGCGCCCCTGCACGGAGTAAACGCTGCGCTCCGCGAAAGCCTCGTCCAGCAGGGTCGGGTCGCTGATCGGTTCACCGGCGTCGGCGAGCCGAGTTCCGGTGGCGAGCTGCGCCGCGGCCGGTGCGAAGACGTCGCGGCCGTGGAACGTCGGCGCGGCGTCCCAGGGAGCGTCGAGCATCACAGCGCTGCGGGAGTCGCGCGGCGCCTCCGCCCAGATGTACGAGATGAGTCCGTTATCGGGCGCCACGCAGAGCAGGTCCTCGACCTGGATCGCGATCGCGCGCCGAGTTGTGCCGACACCGGGATCCACGACGGCGCACAGCACCACGCTGCGATCGAACGCGAGCGCCAGCGCTTTCAAGTGGTAGGCGCCGGCGAGCACATTGCCCGGCGGCACGCCGTGCGTACCCTCGATGTAGCGGAGGTCCGTGCCGAAGCGCATCGCCGCCCCGATCAGCGCCGCCGCGTACGAGTCGTCGCGACCGTAGTCGGTGACGAACACGATAGGCCGCCGCATCGAGTTGGGTACCGTAGCAGGGATGGTGACGCCGCTCGCTCCCGCGCACGAGGACGCACCCACGGCAAGCACCCACGGCCGGCGACCCGTGTGGGCGCTCCCCATCGTAATTCTCGCCGTGATTGCAGTGGGAGTTGCCTTCGCGATCGGAATCGTCGGGCTCACTGCCAATCCGGTGAAGTCGGTGAACGCCGACGGCGTGACGAGACTGCAGGGCACGTTCGAGCCCTACCAGTGCGACTCGACATCGTGCGACGGCTACATCCAAGCGGGCGCGCGCAGCGTGTTCGTGCAGTTCCCGAGAGGCTGTACGCCGCCGCCGCGTGGTGCGGAGATCAGCCTGACCGCGCGATCGGCCCCCGACCTCGGCAAGGGGTCGTATCGGGCGATCGGCTGCGCGTAGCGCTCGCCGGAGCCTACGACGTCACCGTAAGGACCGTGGCGGTGACCCCAGGAGCACCGGCGAGCCGGCGATCCGCGCTCAGGAGTGCGTATCCCAATGCCTCAGCGAGGGCGACATAGGTGGCGTCATACGGGGGCCTCAGGTATTCCCTGGTGGTAGTATCTCGAGTATGGCGCGCGATAAGGTGACAATCACGCTCGACAGGTCGAAGGCTCATGTGGCGTCCGAGTTGGTGGCCGCGACCTCGACCTCTGAGGTGATCGATCTCGCGCTCGACCGGCTCATCCGCAGCGAGCGCCTGCGGCGCGACGTCGCCGCCTATCGCCAAGTACCCCCCACCGAGGCCGAGATGCAGCTGGCCGACCTCGCGCAGTCGGACCTCGACGACGACACCGACTGGGAGGCTCTCTACCCGGACGACGGGTCGTGAGTGACCCAGCGCCCCGACGGGGCGAAGTGTGGCTCGCGCGACTCGACAAGCTGCGACCGGTCGTTGTTCTCAGCCGTGACCCCATGGGGAGGCTCCTCCACTCGGTCATCAGCGCTCCGGTCACCGCGACGATCAGGGGGATCTCGACTGAAGTTCGACTCGGCGCCGCTGATGGTCTGCGCCTTAAGTCCGTGGCCAACCTCGACAACGTCCAACGGGTGGCGCGCTCGCGCCTCGTCCGTCGCGTTGGGCGCGTCCAACCGTCGACTATGAGTGCCATCTGCGGCGCTCTCGCGGTCGCCACGGGTTGCGACTCCGTGCTGTGAA
>Ga0307471_100000774_pt1 | contig 16728 bp, 14 predicted proteins | sample atmos_gasesAM3C__2_FD_204566 | JGI IMG/M metagenome (GOLD analysis project Ga0307471, IMG submission 204566) | Hardwood forest soil microbial communities from Morgan-Monroe State Forest, Indiana, United States - atmos_gasesAM3C_515 | ecosystem: Environmental > Terrestrial > Soil > Temperate... | reverse complement strand
GGTTCCGCGCAGTGATGGCCGCCTCGGTTGGGTTCTGTGGTGAGTTACCCATGATTTCAACCTTGTTTGTCCGCTTTCAGTCTCACGTCAGCGGCCATTCCCGGAAGGACATTCCCTGTGCCATTTTCGATACGGATTTTCACGCCGATGACCTGATGCACCCGTTCTTCGCGGGTCTGCACGTTGCGTGGCAGAAATTCCGCCTGCTGATTGATTTGTTCCACCACGCCATTAAAAACCGTGTCGGGAAACGAATCGACACGAACTTCCGCCTTTTGCCCCAATTTCACGCGGCCGATTTGAGTTTCCGGAATGTAGATACGCACGTAAATTTGATCGGGTTCGAGCAGCGTGGCGATCGGCGTGTTCGGCGCAACCAAGTCGCCGGGCCGCACGTCCAGAACCTCTACAATTGCGACAGAAGGGGCCACCACTTGCCGCTCCCGGTAACGAGCCTCGTCGTAAGCATAGGCAGCCTTCGCCAGTTCGACGTCTTCGCGCCGGTTCCCGCGTCCCAGCTTTTCAAGGGTCGCTTGGGTTTGCTGGTAATGCGCCTCGGCGGATGCAATCTCTTCCGGCCGGTACCCCCGTTTCCATTCGTCTAGCTTGTGCTGTGCGTTTTGTTGCTGAGCCAGCGCCATTTTCCAATTGGCCTCCGCGGCATCGCGCTGCTGTTTGGAAACAAGGTCTTTTTTCGCCAATGCATCGTAGCGCGTGAAGTCAAGGCGCGTCCTGATCTCATCGGCTTTCGCGCGATCGAGATCGGCCTGCGCCGCGGCAATATCTTCTTGCCGGTAGCCGTTTTTCTTCTGCTCATATTCGGCTTTGGCCTGCGCCGCAGCAGCCCGTGCTTCCGCAATTTCCTCCGGGCGGTATCCACGCTGCGCTTTTAATGCGTTCGCTTTCGATTGCTCTAACTCGGCTTGTAATTGTTTGTCATCAAAGGTCAACAGAACCTGTCCCGGCTCGACTCTGTCGCCTTCGCGCACGAGCACCTTGCTGATACGTCCGCCAATTTCCGATCCGACGCGAATATTGCGTGCCTCAACAGTGCCGGAACCGTGCAGAGAATCGTCGTGCCGGAACCATCCGGCATAAACAGCCGTAGCAGCGAGGACCACTGCAACGGCTATCAGAAGAAGAAATAAACGCTTGCGGGTCATGGAAAACTCCTTAGCCCTTACTTATTTCTACGCGAGGCGAGGTTGCGGAATTACGCGGTGCGATCCCATTCCAAAGCAAATCAAAGCCTGCATGGATCCGCTCCGAGAGCGACGCGTCTCCGTAAACCGACCACAATAGCAACGTGCCGAAAATCGTCTGACGAAAGACATGCGCGATCTCCGTTGCGCGGAGATCGTCGCGAATTTCTCCACGGCTTTGCCCGAGTTGAATAAGCTCTGTGAGCAGTTCATGGCCTCGCGCATGATTTGTTTTCATGGCTTCACGCACCGGCGTGCTGGAAAGATTTGCCTGAAGTACGGCGCGCATGATCGAAGGATTCCTCGCCGGCTCCGCCGTCATTCGTACACCGAGGGCACGCAAAAAAGCCGGCATGGGCGTATGCCGGGCGCGTGCTTCTTCAACGGCGGCTTGCAACTTGCCGAGCTGCATTTCTCCAAATGCGATGAGAATGTGGTCCTTGCTCGGGAAGTAGTTGAAGAATGTGCCTTTGCCCACATCCGCAGCTTCCGTGATGTCTTCCACGGTAGTAGCCGCGAAACCTTTTTTTGCAAATTGATCCAAGGCGGCACGAAAGAGCTTCTCGCGAATCTCGGCGCTGCGCCGCTGCCTGCGTCCTGGCTGACGGGCTATGTGCTTTTGGGCAGGAGGATGGGTTATTCGCGGCATATTGACTTTTACTCATTTATGACTATAGGTCATTTATCGTAGGAAGTCAACCCAAACGCAACGCTCCGGCAATGGGCCGGAACGTCTCCCGCAGTTTACGAAGAGAACTATTCCTTCAGGGATTCAGGATCGGAAGTATTCTTCGGCGACTTTTGATTCAGGTAAGCAATCATCTTTTGCGCGGAAGGAGGGACTGCCACCGCACCCTTAAAGACGATGTCTTCGGCCTCAAGTTTTTTGCCGTATACCCTCTCATTGCCGTCATTGTCGGGCCGGACAGTGGAACCTTCCAATGAAATACCAGCAAAGAGGCCGCGGGCGCGCGAGTACGAGAGAACCTCCGCCCGTAGAGTTGCGTCTGTCGCAGCCGTGGCATCGCGGCCTTTAGGTCCAGCCGCTGCCGATGCATCGGCGCCGAGTTTGACCTTGCTCTTCAGAATCGAGCGGGCGCCGCGGGGATTCATTACCAGCAGAACGAAATCCGTAGCCTGCCCGCCAAGCTGGAACCCGATACTGCCGCCTTCGAGCGCCATCATTGTCGGCGCGCTCCACGGACCCGTAAAGTGCTCGCCCGTACGGCAGGTCATGGACCCGCGGCCATAGCTGCCGCCGAACACAAACGCGGCTTTGATCACCGAAGGATAAACGATGACGCATTCCGCCTTGTCGATCAAATCCTGCGGAATGTCGTCCGGGATATCCATAATCTCTTTCAGGACCGAGCCACAGTTCTCCAGCCGCTCCGTTTCCTTTTTATCGCTGGCGGAAAGCGGCATGGCGATGATCGCTATCGCCACAAAGGAAGAAAGCATTCGCCTCATCATCTGAGTTTCACCTCGTTGAATAATTTAAGATCGCCGGTTCAGAGTTACACGGGCCAGGCGCAAACAGGTGGCCGATAGATTAGATTCGGTGTACCCCAATTCAGGGTGCCCGGTACACATAGCATGAAAACGATTTCATCGCCGGTTCGACTATACTTGGGCTCGCTGGATTTTGCCAGCAGGCGACCGTGGCCATTTCCAAAAACATAAAACCTCTTGCAGGTCTGGCATGCCTTTGCTGGATTCCTACCGGAATGCTGGTAGCACAGGGCCAGTCAAACCAGTCAAGGGGCAGCTCACCGTCCACGCAATGCTGCACCGGCGCGCATGGTCAAAAGCATGGCGCTCATAAGGCCGCGTCTGCCGCCGAAAAGTTCGCGGCGCGAGCCAGCACTCTTCTGGATGCGGCGTCGATCAATAAAGGCGAATGGGGAATCCTGGTCATGGATGCGGAGTCCGGCGAAGCGCTTTACGAACAGAACGCCGATAGATATTTCGTTCCGGCATCGAACATGAAACTGTTCACGACCGCGCTCGCATTAGCGAAGTTGGGCGTCGATTATCGGTTTCGCACCACACTCGAAACGCAAGGCTCTGTTTCTTCGGAAGGCACTCTGATCGGTGATCTGGTTCTCGTGGGCCGTGGCGACCCGAATCTTTCCAACCGGAAATTCCCCTTTCAGATTCGGGAGGAATTCGATGGCGCGCCAGAAAAGGTTCTGGCGGAACTTGCCGACGCCTTGGCCCGAAAAGGCGTCAAGGAAATCTCCGGCGACATCGTTGGTGACGACAGTTATTTTCCGCGTGAACGCTATCCCAGCGGCTGGACGATTGACGATATGGTTTGGCAATACGGCGCTGCGATTTCCGCGATCGTCGTCGATGACAACACGGTTTCGCTGACACTGACGCCCGGAGAAAAGGCCGGTGATCCCGCAAGGGCAATACTTACGCCAATGACTCCGGATTTCCTGGTGGAAAACGACGTGGTCACGTCGGCTGCTGGCGTGAAAGCGGACTTGACCCTCACCCGCGAGCCTGGCGCAAATTTAGTTGTAATAAAAGGGACTCTCCCCGCCCTGAGTGCGCCGCGCAAGCTGGTTCTTGCCGTCCAGGAACCCTCTCTGCACGCGGCGGCTCTTTTGAAACAACTGCTCGAGGACCGCGGCATAAAAATTATGGGGGCAGTCCGCGCCAAACACGATCCTTCGGAACCACTGAGAGCTTCCACGGTTCTTGCCGAACATGTTTCGATTCCGTTAGGCGATTCCATCAAGCTGGTGAATAAGATCAGCCAGAATCTTCACACCGAAATGCTCTTGCGGACCGTGGCGCGCCAAAAAGGAATCTGGGCAACGCCGGATGAACTCGCAAAAGTGCCGGAAGAATTTTACGCCGCCGCAGGAATTGCTCCCGGCGATGTCATTCAATCGGACGGCTCGGGCCTGTCGCGCCAGGATCTGGTTACGCCCCACGCAATCGTGACGTTGCTTAAGTATGCGCAGACGCAGCCTTGGTTTAATGCTTACTACGATTCCCTGCCCATAGCTGGTATTGACGGCACTCTGGAAGACCGCATGAAGGACACACCAGCGGCAGGCCGTGTCCATGCGAAGACGGGTTCCGTCGAGCACGTCCGCACTCTTTCCGGCTACGCGGATCTGAAGAACGGCAGGCGCGTGATTTTTTCTTTTTTGTCGAATAACGGCAACACAAAGGATCATGCCGTTGCCCAGGTTTTGGATGGTTTGTGCGTTGCGTTGGTCGAAGAATTCGGAGACCACGCCAAGGAGTCACGGCCCGTTACGCATCCGCGTGTAATGTGAAGGACCTCCCTGATTTTCAAGGCCTATCTCCATGACCGAACAGATCATTACCGTTTTTGGCAGTTCGCGTCCCCTTCCAGGTGACGCAGAGTACGAGGAGGCACGCCTGCTCGGCAAGGCTTTGGCGGAGAGCGGTTTTGCCGTTTGCAGTGGTGGTTATGGCGGCGTGATGGAGGCGGTGTCACGGGGCGCGAAAGAAGCTGGCGGAAAAACCTACGGGGTCACCGCGGAATTTTTCAAGGCTGCGCGAATCAATCGGTGGATTGACGCCGAAATAAAAATGAAAACCTGGCAGGAGCGATTGTTCGAATTGATTCGCATTGGAAATGGTTTTGTCGCGTGCAGAGGCGGCACCGGAACACTCGTCGAACTGGCGGTCGTATGGGAAATGATCAATAAATCGGTAATGACCGGGAAGCCTTTTGCCGTTCTCGGTGATTTCTGGCAGCCCGTTCTCGAACGTGTCCGCGAAGTTGAACTTGGGCATCCGGAGCCTTGGGGTGAAGCAACCGGCCGTCTTGTATACACCGTTGCTTCAGGTACCGAGGCTGCGAAATATATGACAGAAAAATTGCGGTAGGTTGGTAAAACGAATTTATCCCGGACTTATAGTTTAATTGTTTCGCTGCCGCATCGGGAGACCGTTTCAAGGGCTGACGATCTCCCGTACCCTCCAAATCGAAAACCACAGATCAGGCACTCAAGGCGTTGCTGTGCCAGTCAGAGTGACATTTTGAGTGCCTGTGCCAGCATTGTCGTTAATGAGCAAGGTACCGGACCGCGTCCCGGATGCCGTGGGTTTGAAATAAATGGTAACCGTGCAACTTTTTCCCCCGGGAATCGTCGTTCCACAGTTATTGGTAATGGGAAAGTTCGAGCTGTTCACACCACCCACTCCGATGCTGCTGATAGTTACCGAGCCGCTACCGGTATTGGTCACAATCAGCTTGAATGGAACGGTGCTTAGTGTACCGACTGGCTGTTTACCCATGAAAATGGATTTATAAGGCAGCGAAATGTTGCCGGCGAACGTAGCCTGAAGCACTTCCTTGGAAATTTCCTGAAGTTTTTCCGAGTTGCTGTAACACTCCGTCAAACGCGCCGGATTACAGACGCGGGTTTGGGCCGTCCAGCCCGCCCAGTCCTGCGGCATCCCGAAGTAGCCGAAAAAGAATTCGATGCCGCTCACCGTGCCTTGTTTTAGAAGATTCGCCTGAATTTGAAGAAGCTGCTTGTACAAACTCTGTTCCTGCGAGGCCGTGCAATGTACCGTGCCTTTGAACTGGCAAGGGAGGTAATCGATTCGGTCATAAGGATAAGCGCCGGCCATGATCTTGGCGTTCGGGAAGATGGTTTTTGCCTGCGAAACGTAGGTTGCATAGTTCGGTGCATTTGCGCGGTAATGAACGAACAGGTGAACGTAGTCGATTTTTGCGCGAAGAGCGGCTGGCAAGACAGTGTTCGTAAGCACCGCATGCGTCAGCGAGTCTTCATAGATGGTCACGCCGAATTTCAGGTTGGGATTTTTCGATTTCGTTGCGGTGATCACGGTGCTTACAAAGGAAGCCGGGTTGGACAACTTGCCTGCAATTTGCAGATTCTCGATGGTGTTGACGAAATCATCGAAGCCGATTCCGATTACAATCTTGTGCGTCAAGCTTAATTGGCTGTACTGCGTGGCATAGCTCACCGCCGTGGTCAGATCGAAGGGCATCGAGATGATCATCTGATTTACGTTCTCCGATGCCGCGATCCCTTCCATGTTGGAGACACACTGCGCTGGCGCCGCGTGACAACCTTCACGGTTTCCCGTCAAACCAAGACTTTGATTCCACTCCGGCATGTTGGTGCCCCACGTCATAATGTTGGGGCGGGTTTGCGCATGGACGTCAACAGCGAAAGCGAACACAAACACCAATATCCCAATAACATACGAAAAAAATTTGCTCTTACCCTCGACACAAAATAGGCTCATCCAGGCACACTCCTAGTTGGGTTGAAATTAACCGTTTACTATCGAACCCGAGCTAGACGGTAAACTTCGACGCCCGGAGGTTGGCGAGATTGCACGCCACGGTAGTCGTTTATCGTGCAGACAAATAAATTCTGCTTTTTGGGCCGACCTGGGGATTGAGAGACTGTCCAAAATGGACAGTGGATCCTGGGCTGGAACGCGAAGCAGGATACCACAGATGTCAATAGGGATTTCACTGTACTTTGGGACAATTTTTAATGTACCGAGGTTCTAAGGGTCCCACATGCCTGGGCCTCTCATTTGCTCGACTGAAAGCCTGCTTCAAGAGTACTGGCGAAGCCGGGAAAGTCGGTAGACTGGACCTATGTCGCGGAAAGCGGAAGATACCCTGGAATTTGAAAAGCTGCGCGAATTGCTGTGGCTCCGGTCCACCTGTGCCTTGGGGCGCCGGGCAATGGATGCATTGCAATTCGGGAATGATCGCGCCTCGCTGGAGGCCGCTTTCGCCTTGATTCGCGAGGCGCGCGAATGGCTGCGCGCGGGCCGTGAACTCGGTTTTGGCGGACTGGCCGATCCGCAAACCTGGCTCGCGCGGATCGAAGGACCGGGTGCCGTGCTGGAGGCTGCCGAGCTTCTCGATGCCGCGTCGCTACTGGAAACTTCCGGTTGGCTGCGCCAGCAGTTCCGCGAAGAGAGTGCAAAGTTTCCTCTGCTGAAAGCGCGCAGTGAATCGCTCGCCGATTTTCGCGACGTTCTCACTGCCATTCGCCGCTATATTCTTCCCGACAGGCAAATCAGCGATGACGCTTCGGCGGCGCTGCGGCGCATCCGGGCCAGCGTCGCGCAAACCCGCGACGCGATCCAAAAAGCACTGAAGCAAATCCTGCGCGCGCGCAACGCCGAAACCGGAGAAGACTACGTCACCCTGCGCAACGAACGATTTGTCATCCCCGTGCGCTCAGAAAACCGCCGCAGTGTTCCCGGCGTGATCCACGGCGCCAGCGCCACCGGGCAAACCGTTTTTCTTGAGCCCTTCGAAACCGTCGAGGCCAATAATCAACTGGTCCAGCTTGCCGAAGACGAAGCCGCCGAAATCCTGCGCATCTTGAGCGAACTGACGGGGCGGCTTCAGGCAATTCGCGGACCGCTTCTCGCCGCCCTGGAAATCATCGCCGAGTTCGACGGCGTTTTTGCCCGCGCGCGTTTCGCCCGCGATTTCGACGCCGCCATACCTGAATTCTCCGAAGTGGCGGAACTGCGGCTCGAAGCGGCGCGCCATCCCGTTCTCGAAGACAAGCTCCGCCGTGAAAACCGCGCTATCGTTCCGATGTCCTTGGCGTTGGGAGGAGAAGAAAGAGTGCTCGTCATCAGCGGACCGAACACCGGCGGCAAGACCGTCGCGCTGAAGACCACCGGGCTTGCCGTACTCTCGGCGCAATCCGGCATCCCCGTCGCCGCGCAGCACGCCGTGCTACCGTTTTTCGATCATGTGCTGGTAGACATTGGCGATGAGCAATCCATCGCCGCCGATCTCTCCACCTTTTCCGCGCACATGCTCAATCTGAAAGGCATGCTCGATGCCGCAACACCGAAGTCGCTCGTCCTCGCCGACGAAATGGGCACCGGCACCGCGCCCGAAGAAGGCGCCGCGCTTGCTGTCGCGCTGCTCGATGAATTTCGCGCAAAGAATTGCATTGTTCTTGCCTCCACACATCACGACCGTCTGAAGACGTATGCCTCCACCACATCCGGCGTCGTCAATGCCGCCGTCGAATTTGACGATGTGAACCTTCGCCCAACCTATCGTCTGATGGTCGGCGTTCCCGGAGGCTCCAGCGGGATTGCCATCGCGCAGCGCCTTGGCCTTGCCGCAGGCATCATCGAACGGGCCCGCTCGCTCCTTGCCCCTGAATCTCTCGAAGCCGCCGACCTCATTGCGTATCTGCATCGCAGCCGCGATGAACTGGATCGCCTGCGGCAGCAAATGACCGCGGAGCGCCATGCTCTTGAAGAAGAACGTCAAAAGCTCCGCACCGAATGGGTCGAGCGCCAGCAAAAGCGGATCAAGGAACTGGAAGCGCAATTCGCCGACATGCAGAAGCGTTTCGAGGAAAACGTCTCGCGCGTGGTGGAAGCGGTCAAAGAACGCGAGTTGCGCGCATCGATGGAAAAAACAGCGCGCCGCAAACTACAGGATGTACGCGGCGAAGCCCGCGAGGAACTCAACGCCGCCGTCGTTCAGACCATCTCCGAATCGCAGAAAGACCTCGGCGTCACTTCCGTTGCGCTGGAAGCCGTCAGCGCCGATAAGCTGCAGCCCGGCGCGCGCGTTCGTGTGCGCGGCTTCAGCAAGCCGGTAATCTTCCGCCGCCTCGATGGCTCCTCGGCAGAAATCGAAGCCGGGCCGCTGCGCATGAAAATTGCCCTCGACGAAATCACTGGTGTCGAGACCGCTCCTTCTATAGTTTCGGCATCGCGTTCTCCAGCGGCAGGGCTTGCCCCGCCCGCTGTTCGCGTAACGGTGACCGCGCAATCCGGCGAAGGCGCGGACGAAATCAATGTGATCGGCCTCACCGTCGAAGAAGCCAGCGGACGCGTCGACAAATTCCTCGACGAAGCCGCGCTCGCCGGCAAACCGCGCGTCCGCATTATCCACGGTCACGGCACCGGGGCTCTTCGCAAAGGTCTCGCTGATTTCTTGAAAACTCATCCTCTCGTCCAGCGAATAGCGTTCGAGGCAGAGGAGCGCGGCGGTAAAGCTGTCACCCTTGTAGAATTAGGTACATAACACCGTCCGGAGGTTTCATGGCGAAGAATGAATTGGTGTTTGGTTATGGTTCCAATATGGACTTAAATCAGATGCATAATCGTTGTCCAAATTCAGATTTAGCATCGTTTAATGCGAAAGCAAAGGGCTGGAAGCTTTGTTTCCCCAGAACCAGTAGCCTCCGTAAAGGAGGGGTTGGAAGCATAGTGCCAAGTCCGTGTGATGAAACATGGGGGGTCGTGTTCTCGGTGGATTCTCAAGATTTGCTCAGGCTGGACGGATTCGAGGGAGTAAACTCAGGCGCATATCGGAGAGACTTCATTGAAGTCTTCGATTCGAATGACAAACCTCATAAGGTTTGGACCTATTTTGCCATTCCTAAGGATAATCCCCCGAAACATTACGTTCCCCATAAAGATTATCTCGATCTTTACATCCAAGGTGCCGACTACTTTCAGTTGCCCAAAGATTACGTACAAAAACTCAAGACTATCGCGACAAAAAAGACAGACGAATAATGGCGGAAGCAGGATCATTCGCGGATCGCGTCAAGCAGCAGGCGGACATCGTTCGCGTGATAGGCGACTACGTCCGCCTCAAAAAGAGCGGCCAGAACTTCACGGGGCTGTGCCCGTTCCACGCGGAAAAATCGCCTTCGTTTGCGGTGCATCCGATCAAGCAGATTTATCACTGCTTCGGCTGTGGCATCGGCGGCGATGTCTTCAAGTTCGTGATGGAAATGGAAAAGTGCCAGTTCCCGGAAGCGATTCGCATCGTCGCCGAAAAGTGCGGCATTTCCATCCCGCACCCGAAGGAACGTTCGCCGGAAGAGCGCAAGGAAAACCAGCAGCGCGCCGCGCTGATCGAAATGCACCGCGAGGCGCAAACCTTTTTCGTCAAGCAATTGGAAGGCACACTCGAAGGAAAAGCCGCGCGAGCCTATCTGGAAGATCGCGGTTTGGACAAAGACGCCATCTCCCGCTTCGGCATTGGCTATTCTCCGAGTGGCGGCGATATCCTGCTGCGCCATCTGAAATCAAAATATCCGGAAAAACTTCTTGCGGAGTCCGGGCTGATTTCACGCGATCAAAGCGGACGGTTGTTCGACCGCTTCCGCCGGCGTGTCACCTTCCCGATTTCCAACGAGTCCAGCAAAATCGTCGCCTTTGGCGCACGAGCGCTCGGCGATGACCAGCCGAAATATCTCAACTCCCCGGAAACGCCCATCTATTCGAAAAGCAATGTTCTCTATCACCTCGACCGTGCCAAGGATGCGCTCCGCCGCCAGGATTTTGCCATTCTCGTGGAAGGCTATATGGACGCCATCGCTGTCGCCCGCGCGGGAATCAGCAACGTCGTCGCCAGTTGCGGCACTAGTCTTGCCGAGCCGCAAATCAAGTTGCTCAGCCGTTTCACCAAGCGCGTGATCGTGAACTACGACCCCGATACCGCAGGACAAGCCGCCACCGAACGCTCACTCGTGCTCCTGCTTGAGCAGGATTTTGAAGTTCGCGTGCTCGCGCTTCCTCCCGTCGGCAGCAAAAAAGCCGATCCCGACTTGTTCATCCGCGAAAAAGGCTCGGAAGCTTATCTGAAAACCGTAAAGGAAGCGCCTCCCTACGTGGACTATCTGATCGGCCGCGCCCGCCAGATGGACCTCACTTCCGGTGAAGGAAAACTTCGCGCGGTAAATTTTCTTTTGCCCTATGTGCAGAAAATTCCCAACCGCATCCTGCGGTCGGAATGGGCCACCCGCATCGCGCAGCAGCTTCGCCTCGAAGAACCGGTCCTTCGTGCCGCGCTTAGCAAAGCCGCCGCCGAACGCCGCAGCGAGGTGAAGACCCGGCCCGAACTTGTCAGCCGTGCCGCCAAGCCAGTCGAGCGCCTCCTGATCCGCATGCTCGCCGAGGCCGAAGGCTTCCGCCGCGAACTTGCCCAGCAATTGCAGGATGCGCGCCTCTATCATGGCCTCGAAACCGAGAAAATTTTTGCGGCGCTGATCCTCGCCAGTCTTTCCAGTGCGCCGGTGCAGACCTCGGAAGTCGCGGCCACTCTCGAAGAACGCGACCGCCGCTTGTTTTTTGAAATTCTCTTTGAGGAAGCCAACGAGTCGTCCTGGGAAGAAGCGCAGAGTTGCATCGAAGCTCTTCAGCGCAGACAGGTCGAACACGAACTGGCGGACGTACAGCGCAGCATCGAAGCGCACTCGGCGGGCCCGGAACTGCGTGGATTGCTGGAGCGAAAGCAGAAGCTCATGCGCCGCCTGGCAGCGGGAAACTAACTATCTCTCGTTTTTTCTCCTGCAAACCTCAACCGCACGTAGTCGGCGATCCATTTTCCTTCTGGGTCGCAGAGTTGTGGACGCAATGCGTCGCGCACTTCCGCCACATACGCAGGCCGTTCCTCCGGAGACAGCTTGGAAGTGAAACTTTCCGCAAACGTTTCGAGCCAACCCGTCACGTCTCCGGGCAGCGGCGTCGGTCGCGGAATCGACGCTATGGATCGCACCGCGAAGCCGCATTTCACCAGCCGTGCCGAGTAGTCTTCCACCGTCGGAAAAAACCAGGGAACCGCCCCTTCTCCGTCGATCCCGCGCCGGTTCAGCGCTTCCACGAGTGCTGTTTTGATTTTTTCGACACACCTGTGTCCGCCAAGTTCGCCTACAAATCGTCCACCAGGCCGCAGCGCACGCCGCACGCCTGTGATCACGTCGTCAGGCTTCCGCATCCAGTGGAGCGCCGCATTGCTGAACACCGCGTCGAACTCTTCCTCAAACGACAAATGTTCTCCATTCATCACCCGCGCATCCAGACCGAGCTTTCGTGCCGCCTCCACCTGCGCTTCGCTGCCATCCACGCCAACCATTTCGCAGCCCATTGCCGCCAGTTTTGCCGTGAGCGCTCCATCGCCGCAGCCAAGGTCCAGAATGCGCTCGCCCGTGCGAGGAGCCAGCAACTCAACCACGGGTGCGCCAAGATCGGCTACAAATCGGGCGTTGCGCGCATAACGTTCGGGGTCCCACGTTTGTACGGTTGGCGGCGAGTTCTTCACAGGGTCCACGATCGTAGAGATGCATTTGTCCGTCAGCCGGATACGGAAACCGCTGTACCCGCTGACCGATATGACACATCGAATTCTTCCACAGCCTTCCACGAATTAAAATGTTGACGAAGTAGGACTTAAGCGTGTAGCGTAGAAGGGTTTCGTCGAGTAACGGTTTGCCAGCTAACTGCATCTAATTCTAAGAAGTTAGCGGGTTAGGGGACCGGCCCAGAATGCGGAATGCGACCCAAACGCATGGGCAAACGGCGCAGAGGCTTTCATATCAAAAGCAATCTTTTGGGGAACTTTCCCTTTCGTATGCGTAAACGAGACAGGATTGCCGTGTCTCCGCAGGATGCGATCGTCGCCGCATAGGTTCTCAGGCGGCTCGAATTTCCGGACAGATTTGGGAGGAGTTTGTGGCGCAGGTTCTTGAAGAGAAATACGAAGCAGTACGCAACCTCATTGCCGTCGGCAAGGAGCGCGGCTATCTGCTTTATGACGAAGTGAACGATTCGCTTCCCGCGGAGGTGCATTCGTCCGAGGAGATCGACGATCTTCTCACCACTTTTGAACGCAACGGCATTGAGATTTACGAGGACGCTGCTTCGGCCAAGGCCGCGCGTGCCGTCGAACTTTCCGTGGAAACGGGTGATCACGACGTCGTCGTCAAGGAAGATATCCATGCTGAAGAGGCCAGCGGCAGCGATCTCGATCTGACGCCGGGTTCCCTCGAAAAAACCAACGATCCGGTGCGCATGTATCTCCGCGAAATGGGCACCGTGCCGCTGCTCACGCGCGAAGGCGAAGTCGCCATCGCCAAGCGCATTGAGCGCGGCCAGCTCGTGGTCATGAAGTCCATCACGCGCTCGCCGATCGTCATCAAGGAACTGATTGCCGTCGGCGATGACCTCCGCAAGGGCGCGCGGTCCATCAAGGAAATCGTTCAGTTCGACGACGAAGAGCTGACCGAAGAGAAAATCGCCAACAAGACCAAGCAGACACTCAAGCACATCGAGAAAATCGCCAAGCTCTATGACGTGGCACTGAAGCAAGCCGTCAAGCTGGAAAAAACACCAAAAGCGAAAAAGCGCTCCTATATCAAGGCAAAATGGGGCGTGTCGCGCACTCGCGTCCAGATTTCCCTGGAAATTCGTGACATCGATTTCAACCCATTCGAGAAAAAGCGCCTGATCGACAAGATGCGCGGCACCGTCGAGCGCCTGCAGTCGCTCGAACGCGAAGCGGGCCGCCTGGAGCGCCGCGCCGATGTGGCTAAAGGGGATACCGCAGCCGAGGCGCGTAAGGAATTGCGCACGCGCCGCACCGAACTAAAAGACATTGAAGAGCAGAGCGAAGTCGGACTGACCGAACTCAAGCGCACGCTCACGTTCATCCATCGCGGCGAAGCCGAAGCCGAGCAGGCCAAGAAAGAGTTGATCGAAGCCAACCTCCGGCTCGTCGTTTCCATCGCGAAGAAATACACCAACCGCGGCTTGCAATTCCTCGACCTGATTCAGGAAGGCAACATCGGCTTGATGAAAGCGGTCGATAAATTCGAGTGGCGCCGCGGCTACAAATTTTCAACGTATGCGACGTGGTGGATTCGCCAGGCCATCACGCGAGCCATCGCCGATCAGGCTCGCACCATTCGTATTCCGGTGCACATGATCGAAACCATCAACAAACTCGTGCGCACCAGCCGCCAGCTCGTGCAGGAATTGGGCCGCGAGCCCACCAGCGAGGAAATCGCCAAGCGCATGGACATTCCCGTGTCCAAGGTGCGCAAGATTTTGAAGATCGCGCAGGAACCAATCTCACTCGAAACGCCGATTGGCGAAGAAGAAGATTCGCATCTCGGCGATTTCATCGAAGACAAGGCCGTGGTTTCGCCGTCGGATGCGGTCATCAACCTGAACCTGAAGGAACAAACGTCCTCCGTGCTGAAGACGCTCACGCCCCGCGAAGAAAAAGTCATCAAGATGCGCTTTGGCCTGGACGATGGCAGCGAGCACACTCTGGAAGAAGTAGGTCAATCCTTTGCGGTCACACGCGAACGCATCCGCCAGATCGAAGCAAAAGCGCTGCGCAAGCTGCGTCACCCGTCGCGTTCGCGCAAATTGCGCGCCTTTCTCGAAGGCCCGTCCCGCGATTACCTATAGAAAAATTTCGCCATAAGGATTACAAAGAACGCCTCCGGTTTTTCGGAGGCGTTCTCATTTAGGAAGAAAGAATTTTGGAGGGTGGTCGCCCGAATCGCTGGAACAGGCGAATCGTCGAAACGATCATGAACACGGCAAAGCCGGCAAGAACAAACCACAACCCCGCCACATCAGGAGCGCGTTCCGGATGCAAATTGGATTGCACGGCATAGTTGAACGCAAAAACAATCACGAGAAGCAACGCGCAGCCAAACCAGGCAAAATGAGCTTTCAGAAACGTCAGTGATGCTGTCCGCTGTTCCCCGGCAAGCCAATACTCTTTGTTCGGCAGATTGATCAACCGCATCGGCATTGCCTCAATCAACCGTGGAATGCCGAATCCAAGCAACGCTGCAAGCAGGCTGACTCCCGCAAACACAACGAAGAAAGCGTCTTTGGATTGCCAGCCATTCGCTGTTCCCCGCCCATCGAAATGCGACGCGACTGTAGCGGGCAATTTTGGATAGTAGAACGAAAATCTCACGGCCGCGTAAAGCCCGGTCAGGACAAAGCACACTTTGGGTAAGCGGGTATTCATCATGGTTTGATTCAGAATATCAGGAAGAAATGCAAAAAAGCCTTCATGTGCCTGTAAGTGTAAGTTTTAGTATCACTTTGGGTTACAGCAAATTCCATCGGTATCTAATGCCTTTGGTCGATTCAGCAAAAGCCGCCTTTGCGCTCTCATACTACTGTCGAAGAGCGTTCTTGATGGATGCCCCTCGACGGCTTCAGCCCAGCAAATCATTTTTGTGAGGCATTCCATGAAGACACTTCGTAGATTAATGGTTTTTGCAGGGCTTGCGTTTCTGATGGCTAACTTCACTTCTGCTGCGAAAGCGGATGAATGGAATAAAGCCACCAAGGTTACCTTTGCCGACTCTGTGCAAGTGCCCGGCAAGGTCCTGCCTGCGGGAACCTACTATTTCAAATTGTTGAACAATCCCGGCGACCGGCATATCGTGCAGATTTTCAATGAGGACCGCAGCTCTCTCGTAACCACCATTTTCGCCGTCCCCAGTACTCGCATCGAACCGGCCGGTAAGACCGTCATCACTTTCGCCGAACGGCCGGCGGATCAGCCCGAAGCTTTGGAAGCATGGTTCTATCCCGGAGATACCGTGGGGCAGGAGTTTGTCTATCCGGCAGCCGAAGCGGAACTGCTTTCCCGTTTGAACCACAGGGAAGTGCCCTCCACAGGATCGGAGGAAGCCTATCCCACCGATAACTCCTCTGCGTCTACGGGTGCCCCCGCGGCGAGCACTTCATCGGAACCCGTAACCGCCCAGCATTCCGCGGCGCAAACGCAGGAATCCGCCCCGGCCACAAGCAGCACTCCGGCCCCTTCGTCGAGCCAGCCGGAAACGATGCTGCAAAAAACACAGCTTCCTCAAACCGCCAGCTCGCTTCCGGTCATCGGCTTGGTCGGATTTTTCCTCTTCGGCGTTGCCGTAGCTTTGCGCTTCGCGCTCCGCTCGTAACTTTTCCACGTGTCTGGTGCCCTGATAAGCTCCACGTCAAGTTCGCGTAAGTGAACGGATGCGGATGCAGCGGGGCACCAGACGCGCTTAACGAAAATGTCTCGCACTGTAAATTCCAGGCTCCGCCTCCATCGCCCGCTCCGCGCGCTGCAATATCTTTGCTGCGCTTGCGGAGGCGTTGCCTTGGGCTGGTTCTTCCTCGCCATTTTGAATATTTTCTTTTTCCAGGCATCGCAGGCGAATCGCTTGGAAAAAATGAAGAGGTCCGCCGCTGCCAGTGAACCTCCTCGGCCCGGCGATCCCTTGGGCAGGCTCTCCATTCCCCGGATCGGATTGTCCGCAATCGTCGCCGAAGGCGATGATGAAAATACCTTGCGCCACGCCGTCGGACACATCCCCGGCAGTGCGTTCCCCGCGGACTCCGTGAATAGCAATATCAAGCCCGGCTGGAGCCACAGGACCGCCGAAAATATCGGCAACATCGCCCTGGCCGCACACCGCGACACGTTCTTTCGCCCGTTGAAGCGCGTTCAGCCCAACGACCTCATCGTCCTCGAAACTCCGCGCGGAAAATATCAATACAAGGTGGCGCGCATCGCCATCGTAAAACCGGAACGCATCGATCTCCTCCAGCCCTCCGCGAAATCACAACTGACCCTCGTCACCTGCTTCCCCTTCCGCTACATCGGCCCCGCCCCCGAACGCTTCGTCGTTCAGGCTTTTCAAATCCCCACGCAGCAAGCTTCCTGGTAGTTCGTTGT
>Ga0307471_100000773_pt1 | contig 16752 bp, 15 predicted proteins | sample atmos_gasesAM3C__2_FD_204566 | JGI IMG/M metagenome (GOLD analysis project Ga0307471, IMG submission 204566) | Hardwood forest soil microbial communities from Morgan-Monroe State Forest, Indiana, United States - atmos_gasesAM3C_515 | ecosystem: Environmental > Terrestrial > Soil > Temperate... | reverse complement strand
CCTCACCGTCTCGGCTAGGGGGTTTGGGGTCAATCGAAAGAGGAAACTCCGTGTTGTAGTTGAGCAGACAAACGATGACGCTGCGAATCCCAGGCATGGAAGCGCGCGGATTCTCGCGGCGAGGATCGTGGAGATACCTCATTTCGCCGGCGTAACCGCGCGCAAGCCATTCCGTCGTATTCCTGAGTTCGGGAAATTCTTCCGCGCGCACCACACCGCACAGGTCGAACCCGACGCCCTTCGCCTGCTTCACAATCCACGTTGTGTCGACGAGATGCATCATCCAACGAAATTGTCTCGCAGGTGCAAGGCAAAGGCGAGTCTTGGAGAAAAATTGGACCGAAGTCGCGCCGGAGTCAAGCGAAATGGACCCGCCTTGGACGGACTAGCTAAAACCCCCCGAGGGCGGCTTTCTCGTCGGTATAAACATCGAAGACTGTGTAAAGCTTCGTGATCTGCAGAAGATCGCGGACTTTCTTTGTCAAGTGCAGCAGCTTCAAATCGCCGCTCTGGTTTTTCACTGCAGTGAAGCCACTGACGAGCTCGCCGATCCCCGAGCTGTCGATGTAGTCCACGTCCGCAAGATTCAGCAGGATTTTCTTTCGCTCGTCTGCCAAGAGCCCCCGAATCGTCTTGCGCAGCAGCGCGCTTCCATCGCCCAGCGTGATGCGCCCGCTCAAATCCACAACGGTAACCGGCCCGGCGTCGCGATGCGTGGCTCGTAGTGACATCTTCTTTCCTCACTCCAATTCCCTGCTACCGGTCTCTTACTTTCCGCCCTTGCCATTCTCGGGACTACCGCCGGGTCCGGGCAGTTTCTTGGACATCACAATTTCCGCCCCGCCATTCCGCCCCTTGACCACATCGAACTCATCCATAAAGGCACGCATCAGAAAAATTCCGCGTCCCGAAGTGCTCAGCAGATTCTCTTCCGCCAAGGGATCCGGCACATCCGCCAACGTGAACCCGGTTCCTTCGTCCAGTACGTGAATAATCAGCCTTTCCGCCGTAATGTCCAATGCGAGGTGAATCTTCTTCTCCGGGCGCTCCTGGTTGCCGTAGTGGAACGCGTTAATCACACCTTCGCGCACGCTCATCCCGATGCGGTAGCAATCATCTTCGCCAAAGCCCGCCGCCTCCGCCACGCGGAGACACATTTCCTCGGCCAGATTGACGCTCTCCACCAGCGTCTCCAGCGTGATTTCGAGATGTTTATCGCCCGAGGCCATTTTTCGCGATGTGGCGGCCCTGGAAAAGCCACAAGGTGAACGCATTTATGGGTAACACAGGGGAGGAAAGCCCGTCAATGGAGCGACTACGGTATTCCTGACTAAGTATTAAGCCCAGTACGAGCGGTCTAGCGTCCTGTACTGAATCGCCTCGCTTAAGTGCCGGGGCTCGATGTTTTCGCCGCTGTCCAGATCCGCGATGGTGCGCGCCACTTTCAGGATGCGGTCATGGGCGCGGGCCGAGAGCCCCAATCGCGTAATGGCATTTTCCAGCAGCTTCTCGCCTTCGGCCGAAATCGCGCAGTGCTTGCGAATCATTTTTGGCACCATCTGCGCGTTCGCGTAAATCTTTTTCTCCCCCTGAAACCGTTGCGTCTGCCGTTCCCGCGCGCTGATCACGCGCTTCCGCACCGCTGCCGAATCCTCCGCCGACGACGGCGCGCGTAGTTCTTTGTACTTCACCGCTGGGACTTCGATGTGAATGTCAATGCGATCCAAGAGCGGACCCGAGATTTTCGACACGTAGCGCTGGATCATCGGCGGAGTGCAGTGGCATTCGCGCGTCGGGTCGCCAAAGTACCCGCAGGGACAGGGATTCATCGCCGCCGCCAGCATGAACCGCGAAGGAAACGTCACGGAAATAGCTGCGCGCGCAATGGTCACTGCGCCGTCTTCCAGCGGCTGGCGCATCACTTCCAGCACGTTTCTTTGAAACTCCGGCAGTTCATCCAGAAACAGCACGCCATTGTGGCCCAATGAAACTTCGCCCGGTCGCGGCACCGCGCCCCCGCCGATCAATCCAGCATCGCTAATGGTGTGGTGCGGCGAACGGTATGGGCGCGTGCCCACCAGGCCGCGGCTATCTTCCAGCACGCCCGCGACGCTGTGAATGCGCGTCGTCTCAATGGCCTCTTCCAGGGACATCGGCGGAAGAATCGTCGGGATGCGCTTCGCCAGCATGGTCTTTCCCGCACCCGGCGGCCCGATAAACAGAATGTTGTGCCCGCCCGCGCACGCCACTTCCAGGGCGCGCTTCGCGGCTTGCTGCCCGTGAACGTCCCGTAAATCCACAGAATACTGCGCCGCCTCTGACAGCATCTGCGTCGCATCGACTTTGATAGGCGTAAACGATTCAGGCGAATTTATCAGGTCCACGGCCTGCGGTAGCGACTTCAGCGCAAACACATTTATGCCTTCTACCACGGCGGCCTCCTTCGCGTTGGCTTCCGGCACCGCCACCGATTCCAGCCCCATTTCCCGCGCCGCCAGCGCCGCGGATAACGCTCCGCGCACGGGTCGCACGCTTCCGTCCAGGGACAGTTCCCCGAGAAACATGCACCGATCGAGCTGCTTGCCGAAAAATTGTCCCTGGCATCCCACCAGCCCCAGAGCCATGGGCAAATCAAATCCTGAGCCTTCCTTGCGTACATCCGCCGGCGCCAGATTGATGGTCACACCCTGCCCGTAAGGAAACTCGTAGCCGCAGTTACGCAGCGCGCTCTTGATGCGCTCGCGGCTTTCTTTTACTGCGTTGTCTGGGAGGCCGACGACGTTGAAGTCCTGCATGCGCGCGGACCCCACGTCCACCTCAACTTCCACGAGGTAGGCATCGATCCCATACACGGCCGCACTTTGCGTCTTGAACAACATGGCGAGGGAGGCTCCTGGCAGCCCCGCAAGGATAGAACAAAATCGGCACGATACCAACCCCTAACCTCGCCGAATGTCCTTTCCCTTACCGGAAGTTCCTTACCGGAAGGCCGCCCTCGCCACTTTGCAGTTCTGCTAAAACTGCCCTGAGGCCAGCAATTCCTCCAGGCGGTTGTAGCTTGCCGCCACGCCGCGCTCCATGCCGGATTTGAGCGCCATATCGCGAATTTCCTTGGACTCGAAGAGCAGCGTCATCGTGACGGTCGTTTTGCCGGCTTCCTCCACAAAGTCCGTGGTGACCACCGACTCGCCAGGTTGCCCATCCATGACTTCGGTATGCACGATCCGGCCCGGTGTGATCTCGCGGGCAACCCCTCCCGTGCCAAACTGGTGTCCGGCCGCCGTGTTGCGCCATTCGTAGCGAAACCGCTCGCCCGGCTTCTTGGCTACATTGCAAACCACCATCTCCCATCCCGGAGGGCCCAGTAGCCATTTCTTCAACAGCTCCGGCTTGCTGAAGGCATCCATGACTAAGTGGCGCGGAGCGTCGAAGACACGCGTCATCCGGATTTCCTGGTCGGTCGGCGTCGTGACTTTAAACGTGCTCGCGTTTCTCATAGTGGCCCCTCCTTGATTTGCAGTTGCTTTCGCGCTTCCTGCTTCGTTCATGGTTGCTTCCCTCCTTTTAGCGCTTCGCGCCACTGGACTTCTCTTGTGTCTTCAACTCCTCCAGCAGCGCGTCCAGCCGCTGGAAGTTGCCCTCCCAGATCTTTCGGTAACGCTCCAGCCATCGGGTGGCTTCGGCCAGCCTTCTCGCTTCGAGCCGCCGCGGACGCCGCTGCCGGTCCTGCCCCCGCGAGATCAGCCCGGCGCGCTCCAGCACCTTCAAGTGCTTGGAGATCGCCGGCTGGCTCATGGCGAACGGCTTGGCCAACTCCATCACCGAGGCTTCGCCGGAGGCGAGCCGCGCGACGATGGCCCGCCGCGTGGGATCGGCCAGCGCCGCGAAGATGGCATCCAGTTGCTGTGCGCGTCGTTGCATAACCGCACGGTTGTACAACCGACTAGTTATATATAATACGCAGCGCGCCTTGTCAAGTCCAAAAATGCAAGCATAGAAGGCAGGACGAGGTGGCTCACTTCAGGGCTCTCCGTACGGGAAGGGTCTCGACGCCTGACGCACTGTCTGGTATATCTGCCGTGGCTTCGTGTTGATGGAGAAATGTTCATGAATCTGCGTAAGCGACTAATCCGGATCTTGTTCCTACTTGCTCCTGTGTTTCTCTTACAGCTCCGTGCCACACCAAAGTCCGAAAACGAACAGCATCGGCTCTATGTAGCCGTGCCGGGCATTCGCAACGACCTGCAATACGGCGGTATCGGCATTTTGGTCTACGACATTGACGCCGGCTACAAATTCATCAAGCGCATTCCCACCTGGGACGTGCCTCCCGGCCAGGCCGCCGAAAACGTAAAAGGCATCGCCGCAAGCGCAAAGACGGGCAAGCTCTACGTCAGCACGATCAAGCGCGTGGCCTGCTTTGATCTCATGACCGAGAAGAAAGTCTGGGAAAAAACCTACGAAGGCGGTGCTGACCGGCTAGCCATCTCGCCCGACGGCAGAATCCTCTATATTCCTTCTCTCGAAGGCCCCTACTGGAACGTCGTGGATGCGGGAACGGGAGACGTCATCACGAAGATCACACCGAATTCCGGTGCGCATAACACCATCTACGGTCCCGATGGCTCCCGCGTCTACCTGGCAGGATTGCGCTCCCCCATTCTTTCCATCGCGGACACCAAAACGCACACGGTTGTGAAACAGATCGGTCCCTTCAGCAATTCCATTCGTCCCTTCACCATCAATGGCAGCCAGACCCTTTGCTTCGTCAATGTCAACGAATTGCTCGGCTTTGAAGTGGGAGACTGTAAAGCAGGAAAAATGTTGTATCGCGTCGAGGTCACCGGCTATCAGAAAGGCCCCACCAAGCGGCATGGCTGTCCCAGCCATGGCATCGCGCTTACGCCCGACGAAAAAGAGTTGTGGGTCGCCGATGCCGCCAATAGCAGCATTCACGTCTTCGATCCCGCCGTCATGCCGCCAAAACAAAAGACCAGCATCAAGCTACGCGATCAGCCCGGCTGGATCACCTTCAGCATCGATGGTACGCGCGCTTATCCCTCCACCGGCGACATTATCAACACCAGCACCAAACGCATCATCGCCACGCTCGAAGACGAAACTGGAAGGCAAGTGCAAAGTGAAAAGTTATTGGAAATTGATTTCGTCGAAGGCCGCCCCGTTCGCGCAGGCGATCAATTCGGTATCGGCCAGAAACCATAGCCAGTCCATCGAAGCCGTTGCCTGTAGCCGCTTCGTCTTGATAACGATACGAGTTGCCGGATCTGTGTACCCCTCCCTTATGTCTCCACCTTTTTCTGCACTCCGTACTGCGCCAGCACGTCCTGGCGCGTCACCACTCCCCTCAACTGGTGCACATTGGCCCGGCTCACTACCGGCAAGAGGTCCAACTGGCTCGCGCCCATACGCTCCAGCGCGACATGCAGCGCATGATCCACATGAACATGCGGAAAATCTCCCTTGTCCACAAATTCCAGCAACTTTCGGGTCGCACCTCCTTCTTCCGCTGCCTCCTGCATACTCCGCAGACTGATGACGCCAGCCACGCCGTGCTCGCCAGAGACCGGCCAGGCGCGAAATTCACTGGATTTCGTTTGTTCCAGCGCTTCCTGGATCGTCATCTCCGCGTTCAGGATTTCCGTGGCCTCGCGCATGGCCTGGCTCATCTGGCGCTGCCCTTCTTGCTGTCGAGCCTCCGCCCTCGGCAGGTGAATCCCATCCTGGAGCGCGAGTTCGTCGTAAATCGGCTTGGGCTGCAGCCGCGACGAGATAAAGAAGCTCACCAGGTTGGAAATCATCAGCGGCACGATGACCGCGTAATCCCGCGTGGTTTCGAAAATCATCAGCACCGAGGTCATCGGGGCGCGCACGATCCCGGCGAACGCCGTGCCCATCCCGACCAGCGCGTACGCACCCGGCGTTCCCACAGTATGGGGGAAAAAATGATTGGCCACGTTTCCCACCACCCCCCCGAGCATCGCGCCGAGGAACAGGCTCGGCCCGAAAATTCCTCCTGCGTTTCCGGAACCGTAGCATGTCGCTACCGCAACCAGCTTCAGTACCAGCAGCAAAGCCATCAGCTTCAGCGCCATACCGCCGTTCAGCACTTCCCCCACGTGGTCGTAGCCCACCCCCAGCAATTCCGGCACAAACCATCCCATAATCCCCACCATCAACCCGCCCGCCACCGGCTGGAACCACTCGGTCTTCCTCGGAAATTTCAGGAAGTGCGCCCGTATCCAAAGCAGCAGCTTCGTGAAAGCCACCGAAACGAAGCCGCCCGCTATTCCCAATACGGCGTAAATTCCGAGTTCCCACGGATTCAGCAATTGATATTGAGGCACGCGAAACAGCGGATTGTTCCCCAGCAACAAGCGCAGCACAGCCCAGGAAGTCGCCGAAGCCAGCACCACCGAGCCAAGCACTGGCGCATGCAAATCGCCAACAACTTCTTCCAGCGAAAATAGCACTGCCGCCATTGGAGTGTTGAACGCGGCGGCGATCGCCGCACTTGCCCCTACGGGGATGAGCGCCTTCACTCTCTCTTGGCTGAGCCCCAGCCAGCGCCCCAGCACCGATGCGATTCCCGCGCCGACTTGTACCGCCGGCCCTTCACGCCCGAGAGGGATCCCGCTCGCCAGCGTTGCCGAGGTGCAAAAGAACTTTCCGATCACGGTTCCAAGTGTGATGTTTCCTTCCCGCGCGTAAAGAGCAGCTTTCGTTTGCGGCACGCCGCTGCCGCGCGCATCCGGAAAATAGCGGTACAGCAGGTATCCCATGCCCAGTGAACCGGCCACCGGCACCAGCAACCGGCGCCATCCCATCCCACCTGCCGGATACAGCCGCGCGCCGAATCGCTCGGTAAGAAAAATGAACGCCACCACCGTGGCTCCCACAAGCGCGCCGATCACCAGCGTCAGCGCCAGGAATACTTGTTCCTCGCGCTCCCGCAAAGTCCCTGTCCACGGTTGCAACGAAGCCCGCAACCGGCTTTTGGCTGCTTGTGCGCTAGAGCTCATGGAGCTTTTTCTTTTCTTCGGTGCGTTTGGTCCAGATTGGAATTGATGAAAAATTCTACGTCGCTGCCGGTGTCTCTGTCTCTTCTGTTGCCTCTTCGCGGTCCTGCTCGCCGCCACCTGGCAGGAAAAACCGCAAATCCAGGACTCGTTCTCGCCGCTTTTCCTCCTCCAAATGACGCGCGCGCGCTTTCAGCAAATCGTCGAGCGCAACCAAACCGAGGAATTTTCGCGTATCCGGCTCCACCACCGGTACTCGCGTTACCTGTTTTTCCGCCATCCGATAGACCACAGAACGCAGCGGCTCATCCGCGAAGACCTCGACAGTCTCCTTGCGCACAAGTTCGCGGAGACTTCGGCGCAGCGCCGCCTCGCCTTCTTCGTTCAGGCGTTTGTGCAGGTCCCCCCGTGTCACAACGCCGACTAGAATTCCGCGCTCGTCCACCACAGGCAGAAGCCTCTGGCTTTGCCGGTGGTCCATCAAGACTCTTTGAAATTCTCGCAGGCTGCTTGCCCCAGGCAGCACGGCTACTTTCGTGCGCATCACGTCGCGCGCAAACAGAATCTCCAGCGGATCTACGGCATATTCGCGGCTCAAGTGATATCCGCGACGCGCAACTTTTTCCGTCAAGATCGATCGCTTCAAGGTCAGGACCGTGAACGCATGCGCAATCACGCTTCCCACCAGTAAGGGAAGGAAAATGTTTGCATCGTGCGTGAGTTCAAAAGCAAAAACGATGCTTGTAAATGGCGAGCGCATCGTCCCACCCAGAATCGCGCCCATGCTGATGAGCGGCCAGAAACCCGCCCCCTCGTTGGGCAGAAACATCGCTTCGATTCCACCTAGCGCACCGCCCATCATAAGCAGCGGCGCCAGCACGCCCCCCGAAGTGCCCGAACCGAGGGACACCGCCCAGATGAACCACTTGACGATCAGCACGCCAAGAATGACTTTTGTGGTCACCGAGCCTTGCAACAGTGTGCCAATCGTGTCGTATCCCACGCCGAGCGCTTGCGGGAAAACCATGCCTCCCAAACCAATCATGAGCCCGCCGATCAGTGGCCACCACATCCAATGAATCGGCAATTTCTGAAATGCGTCTTCCGCCGCGTACACCGAAACCGTCAGCAGCGCCGAAAGCACACCTGCGAGCAAACCGACGAGCGCGCAGCCGAGCAAAGCAACAGGGCCAATATGCAGAGGGTGCTCGGGTACGGGAAAAAGAGGACCGAACCCCAAAATGTAGCGGCGCACTACCGCCGCTACAGCGCTGGCTAAGGCCACAGGAACCAGACTGCGGGGCTTCCATTCGAACAGCAGAAGCTCCACGGCAAGTAAAACCGCGGCGACCGGAGAAGCAAATGTTGCGGACATTCCTCCCGCGGCTCCGGCCACCAGCAGCGTTTTGCGCTCGGCGCTGGTCAGATGAAAAAGTTGCGCAATCATGGACCCGAAGGCCCCGCCGGTCATGATGATCGGTCCTTCCGCGCCGAACGGCCCGCCCGACCCGATGGAAATCGCGGAAGAAAGCGGCTTGAGGAACGCGACTTTCGGCTCGACGCGGCTGCCGTTGATCAGAATCGCCTCGATGGCTTCCGGAATGCCGTGGCCGCGAATGCGTTCGGATCCATACCGCGCCATAAGCCCAACGATGAAACCGCCGCCGATAGGCACGAGAATGCTGTACCATCCCAAATGATTTCTGGCCGGAGAAACGAGCGACGCGCCCCAATGGCCGTAGTAAAACAAATTGGTGAAAAGCCCGATCAAGCGCAGGAACGCCAGCGCCACAAACGCGCACATCGCGCCGATTACAACCGCCAGCGCGGAGATCGGCAAAACACGAAGCGTGGTCGAGAAATCCCCCAGCTCTTCCTTCCGGCCCTTGGTTTTCTTCTTCTCCTGTTGGTGAGAGGAGATCCCTTGTTGAACCTCATTCACGCCCTTTTCCCAATCCTTTCTGAGCGATAGAAATCTTTCTGCCATGAAGCCCATGACTGTTTTTCAGGAGGGCTGCGATGGCGTTGGCCAGTGCGGCGCCGGAAGCGCGCAATTCGCCGACGCGATGTTGCGCTACTTGCTCGAGCAATTTTTCGCCGCGGGGCAACAGCGACACCAAAACGCTTCGCCGATCCTCGCGGCTGCGGCTGCGGCGTACGTAGCCGTGAACCTCCATGCGGTCAATCAACTCCACGACGCTATGGTGTTTCAGCACCAGTCGCTCCGCCAGATTGCTGACCGTGGCCTCCTGGCCGCCGGGGATCCCGCGAATCATCAGCAGAAGGAGATACTGCTGCGGTTCGAGGCCAGACTCGCTGGCTACGGTGTCGCCTTCGCGCAAAAACTTGCGGATGCGGTAGCGCAGTTCCGCGAGGGCTTGGTACTCGGCGGTCGTGAGCTCTTTGGGCATGATGTTAGTATATCGTAGTACGATATAAATCTTGATTAAAACTCGGGAGCCGGTTCCGAAAAAGGAATTAGCGGGTTGCCGGGTCTCCGCTCAACTTTACAGGGGCTTGCGGAAGGATTTTTGCGTTTTGTAATGCTCGTAGCCGTTGCACTCGTAAAACTGGTGAGCGCGCTCGCGAATCACATTCGAACGCACGGACATGTATTTGCATCCGTGTTTGCGGGCCCAATCCTCGGCGGCTGCGATCAGCCGCGCGCCGGCGCCGAGACTGCGGTGGCCTTCCGCGACGACGAAGCCGTTGACCTCTGCGCGGATTTCGCTTTCCAACAGCGCTTGCTTACTCACGTGGAGCCAGCCGACAACTCCACCATCTTTTGCTTCCGCAACAAAAACAGCATTCTGCGAGACGGGCCGGATGGCCCGGAAGCGCTGGCGTATCTGTGCAGGCGTCGCTGGATAACCAAGCTGACCGGACAGATCCGCTAGTCTCGCGGCGTCTCCAACTTTTGCGAGACGGATACTCAGTGCTCTCTCTTTTTCGTTCGGCGTCATTGTCTTCCGCTTGCCTTTCGCCGCACCCGCGCTTGTACCCCCGCGCTTAGCAGTTCGCGCAGCGTATCGGACGCAATCCACCGGGCCGAGCGCGAGCCTTGCCGCCGAATCCTCTCTGCGGCACGAATTGCTTCGCGGTTCAGCCTGAGATTCCTCTTGCCGATGTTCCGCAAGGCCCAGTTGACAGCTTTTTTCACAAAATTTCGCTCATCGTAAGCTTCCCGCTCGATCACTCGCAAGAAGTGCACAAACCGGGCGTCCGGGGCAGCCTTGTCCTTATAGCTCAGATAAGCCATCAAAGAAAATGCTGCCCGCTTCACGAATTCTTCCGGCCGCCGGCTCCATGCCGCAGTTTTGCTCCACGCGGGTTTCGCCTGAGCGTAAAGATAGCAGCACGCCGCGTCAACCACATCCCAGGAATCGAAATCCCGCACCCAGCGCTCCATTTCAGCCGCCGTGACTCTTTCGGATTCGCCGATGAGCGTCGCAAGGATCCGCGCCTCGTGGATTCCAGTGGCCCATAGCCCCAGGGCGAGCGCGTGACTCTTTCCAATCCGCTTCGCGAGGGTATGCAAAACCGGCGCCGAGATTCCATGCGCATTGGGCACGCGGACGCCGAAATACTCCATCTTCGCGCGCACGCGAGGATCGGCCAGCGATTTCAATTCCCGCACCACGGCAGCTTTCGTCCAACGAGGCTTATTGTCTGCCGCGACGAAATGCTGCTTAGAAGGTGTTGTCCGAATCGAGGAGGATGGTGACTGGGCCTTCATTAACCAGCTCCACGGACATCATGGTTTGAAAAACTCCAGTGGCGACGCTGACTCCCAATTTGCGAAGCGCTTCGCAAAATTCGTCATAAAGCGTCTTCGCCAGTTCCGGCGGCGCCGCGGTGATGAAGCTGGGCCGCCGCTGGCCGCGCGCATCGCCATACAACGTGAATTGTGAAACGGCAAGCGCGCTGCCTTTCACATCCAGCAACGAGCGGTTCATCTTACCCGCATCGTCTTCAAAGATGCGCAGGTTCGCGCATCTTTCCGCCATTCGCGTTACCACCGCCGAAGTGTCACTGCGGCCCACGCCAAGCAAAATCATCAGCCCCGGCCCGATCTCACCAGTGACGCGGCCGTCCACGGTCACTTTTGCGCGGCTGACTCTTTGTAGAACAGCGCGCATGCGGGCTTCAGCGACCGGTCGCCTTGATGGACTTACGCAGCCGCCTTCCATCCACTCTTCTCACGCGCTGTTTTGCCCGAATCGGCGCAGCAACAGCTCCCCGCGGCAACGGCAGCGCGGCAAATCCACGCGGCGCTGGCTGGCATTTGGGGCAAAAATAACTGCTGCGCCCCGCCACAATTGCGCGCCGGATCGGCGTCTTGCAACGATGACAGCCTTTTCCTTCGCGGCCATACGCCCGATGTCGCCGCTGATATTCTCCCGGCTCGCCCTCGGCGTCGAGAAAATCGGAAATGGATGAACCGCGCATCACGATGGCTTTCCGCAAAATTTCCCGCAGCGCGCTCCGCAAAGTTTCGGCTTGCTTTCTGCTCAGCTTTGCCCCGAGTTGCGCCGGATGAATCTTCGCCCGCCACAAGCTCTCGTCGGCATAGATGTTGCCGACGCCGCGAAGCACGCCTTGATCCAGAAGCAGCGCCTTGATGCGCGCGCGCCGCTCGCGAATCCCCTTCACGAACTCCTCCTTGCTAATTTCAAGCGGGTCCGCGCCAAACCGGGTCAATTCCTCGGCAAGCGGAGCTTCCGTCAAATAAGCGATGCGCCCAAACCGCCGCGCATCGGTGTAGCGCAATTCGCGGCCGTCATCCAGAAGCATACAAACGTGCGTGTGTTTTTCAGGCGGTTTCTCCGCGGGGCTTGGCGCCATCTGCCCGGTCATTCCCAGGTGCACCAGCAGCGATGCCTGGCTCGCTGCATCCTTGCCGCCGTTGCCGTTCGCTCCAGCTTCCGCCGACAAGCGCAGCAACATGAATTTTCCGAAGCGCTCCACGGCCTCAATCCGGCGTCCTGGCAAATGCTGCTCCAGCGCAACGGGATCATCGATGAAATCCGTTTTCCCCAGCGTTACCGACAGGATGCGCCGCCCAAGGATAGCCTGGCGCAATCCGCGTGCTACGGTTTCGACTTCGGGAAGTTCCGGCATAAACGAGGAGCTTTCAAAATAGCACACCCGAAAGCGTATTGCTCTTCGCGCAAGCGGATTTTCCGATTTCTCAGAGTGCTCGCCTTCCCGGGACTCGTGTTACAGTTTCTCGCTCGGAGGTGACTCGTGCGCGTGTCCCGGAAAAGCCTGATTTACATTCTTTTTTCGGCTGTTGTTGCTGCTTCGCTGATGGCCGCTCCGGCCGAAGCCAGGAAAACGGAAACTGGTTTTCTCGACCGCACCGTCACCGTCGCGGGAACAGAATACAAATACCAAGTGTTCGTTCCGGACAATTGGACAAAGAAAACAAAGTGGCCGGTGATTTTGTTCCTTCACGGCGCGGGCGAACGCGGCGATGACGGCTTGATTCAAACGGAAGTGGGCATCGGCACGGCGGTTCGACGGTATCGCGACCGCTTCCCTGCTGTCATCGTGATGCCGCAGTGTCGCAAGAATGTCTGGTGGGCGGAGTCCAACATGGCCGACGTCGCCATGGCTGCGCTGGCGCAGGCTCAGAAAGAGTTTCACGGCGATCCCGTTCGAACTTATCTCACTGGGCTCTCCATGGGCGGCTACGGAACCTGGTATCTGGCCGGGAAGTATCCTGGAAAATTCGCCGCCATCGTTCCTATTTGCGGAGGCATCCTCGTGCCCGACATGGCGCGTCAGCAGTCGGCGGACGACAACGCGCCTTACACTGAGGCCGCCAGGAAAATTGGCAAGACTCCAGTATGGATTTTTCACGGAGGGGATGACCCGGTCGTTCCCGTCACCGAGTCACGCCGCATGAACGACGCGATGAAGGCGCTGGGCGGCGAAGTCCATTACACCGAGTATCCGGGCGTGGGCCACAATTCGTGGGAGAAAGCCTACGCCGAAACGCAGCTTTTTACCTGGATAGTCTCGAAAACGACAGGCGCAAGTGCGAGAAAATAAACACAGCGGCACGCCGCCGCGCAACGTGCCGTGTCTCTGCGAAAAAGCGTCTTCCCTACTTCTTGTGATAGTTCGGATACGGCGGATGATCCGGAATCGTCACCGGGTTCTTCTTCAGCGCGTCCATGGTGACTTCCACAGCTTTCTCTAACTGGCGATCGTGCCCCGCCGCAACGGAGGCCGGATCATTTTCCACCTCGATATCTGGCGGGATACCCTTATTCTCCACTTCCCAATCGCCGTGCAGTCCGTAAATCGCTACGCGCGGCGCTGTGACGAAGCCGCCATCGAGCAGCGGCGGATACCCATAAATGCCGACCAGCCCGCCCCACGTCTTCATACCCACAAGCGGGCCAATCTTGTCCTGCCGGAACATCCACGGCAGCGCATCGCCGCCTGAACCGGACATTTCGTTGATGATCATCGTCTTCGGCCCGTAGATTTGCGCCAGCGGCGAGCAGAACTTTTCGCCTTCGCGCGAAATCGCGCAGTTGCGCAGGGGCCGTTTCAATTCGTCGATAATGTAGTCCGCGATGGCGCCGCCGTGATTGTACCGTTCGTCAATCACCGCGCCCTGCTTGCCGACTTGTGAAAAGTAGAAACGGTTGAAGTTGAGCCAGCCGCCTACGGCCGTGTCTGGAACGTGCACGTACGCCAATTTCCCTCCGCTCAGCTCATCCACTTTGCGGCGGTTGTCTTCCTCCCAAGCGCGGTTGCGCAACGCAAATTCGCTCGGCAGCGGCACGACGGTCACTTCGCGCGAATCCTTGCCGTCCGCGTTGGGACCCACTTTGATTTTGATTTGTTTGCCCGCGGTGTTCTCGAAGAAGCTGTAGACTTCGGCCGGCGGCCGCACATCGCGCCCTTCGACTTCCAACAGGTAATCGCCCACCTTGACATCCACGCCCGGCTGCGTGAGCGGCGCACGCAAGTCTGGGTTCCAATTCTCGCCGTTGTAGATCCGCGCAAAGCGGTAGCGGCTGTTTTCGGTTTTGTAATCCGCGCCAAGCAGTCCGCCCCTCACCTGATTGGGCCGGGGAATGTCGCCGCCAGCGATAAACATATGGCCGACGGTGACTTCGCCCAGCATTTCGTCGAAAAGGTAATTGAGATCGGCGCGCCCGCCGAGTCCCTTCAGATAGGCGGAATATTTCTTCTCGGCGGCCGGAATATTGAGGCCATGATGGTTCGGGTCGTAAAGGAAGTCACGCTCGATGCGCCACACTTCGTGGTACATCTGATTCCACTCGGCACGCGGGTCCACGTAGGTTTCCATCCCGTCCAGCTTCAGCGCACCGTCGCCGGGCTTTGGAGCCGCGGCCGTGGCTGCGATGAACCATGCCGGCCCCTGTCGGTACAACACTTTCTCGCCGTTTGCAGACACGCCGAATCCGTTGATGCCGCCGAGGAACGGCTCGGTCTTGCGCGTCGAGAAATCAAACTTGGAAACCGTCACAGGAGTGGGGCCTTCGAACCGCGGCACGTCCACGATTTCCGAAAGGAACAGCGTTCCCGTCTTCCCAGTGTCCAGGCCTTCGTAGCGGGCCGCCTTGATGGGCAGCGAAACGATGCGCTGGCCGATTCCGTCCAGGTCAATCACCACCTTGGCGGCCTCTTCCTTTTTCTTGTCGCCTTCCTTCCCTTTTTCTCCTTCCTTGCCCTTGTCCGCTTCTTTCCCCTTGTCTCCGCCAGCCGCATCCTTCCTTTCATCGGCCACTTTTTCTTCGTCGCTCTGTGGCTCGACGGGCGAAGGATCACCCTTCTTCAAGACCGCCGCGTAAATATGCCGCAAAACTGGATGCTGGAAACTCGACAAATCGAGCCAGCCCGACGAAAGCCCCATATCCGTGCTGACCGCGAAGATCAAGGATTTTCCGCCTTTGTCAAATACCGGAAATCGTGCGTCGCTGATGCCATCGGTGATTTGCGATTCCTTGCCGGAATCCAACGAATACACGAACACGGTGCGAAGATGATTCTCCAGGAATTTCGAGTAAGTCAGCCATTTGCTATCCGGCGACCATGTTTCATTCATAGCGGAACTGGGATCCTCGTAGCGGTCCGTGGTGACTTTCATTGGAGTGCCTTTTTCCACGTCCACGTACCACAGGTTCAGGCGCTTGTCCGTGTAGGCAATTTTCTTGCTGTCCGGGGACCACAGCGGACTGTAGAAAAACGACGGCGGATTCCCGAGATTAATCTTCTTGACCGCACCGGTACCGGATTGATCCACGATATGCAGGGTGTATTCGCCTGACTCGTCGCAGAAGAATGCAATGGATTTCCCATCGGGCGACCACGCGGGATCGCGTTCGGCTACCGCGGGTGTGTGCGTCAAGTTACGGACGTCGCCCTTTTCCGCAGGCACCGTGAAGATTTCTCCGCGCGCTTCAAACACGGCACGCATCCCGGAAGGAGAAATCGCAGCGTTTTGGATCCTGTCACCAACTTGTTCGTAATGCGGCCTCGTCGAAGGCAAGTCTCCTGCGACGCGAATTTCCACCTTGGTGGATTTGCCGCTCGAGGGATTGAACAGGTAAATCCCGCCGAACTGTTCGTAAACGAGAGCGTCGGGCCCTGCGAAAAGTGATTTGAAATCGAGTCCCTGGTTCGCGATGGCCTGCTTCACCGTTCTGGCCTTCGTGTCATAGGCGAAGAGCGTCACCGGCCCGCTGCGGTCGGAAAGAAAATAGACCGTATCGCCAAACCAGACCGGGTTTTTGTCATTTGAATTTTCGCGCGGCACTTTTTCCAATGCCAGATCGCTCACCCGTACGATGTAGATCGGCGTCGTCTGCCCGCCGCGATAGCGCTTCCACGACGTTTGCCAAATCTCGTTTGGCACATATGCGATACGCGTTCCGTCCGGCGAAAACCACGCGGCCTCTCCGCGCCACATCGGCAACACTTCCGCCGGGCCGCCCTCCACCGGAACGGTATACAGTCGGTCGAAATCCGCGTAGGAGTCCCGGTTCGAATGGAAGAGCACTTTCTTTCCGTCCGGAGTCCATCCCGTGGCGATATCCACGCCCGGGTGCCACGTGAGCCGCTTGGGCTCTCCACCGTCCGCAGGCATCACAAACACATCCACGTTTCCGTCGTATTGTCCCGTAAACGCGATCCACTTGCCGTCCGGCGAAAATACAGGCGCACCCTCATGACCGCCCGTGGTGAGTTGCCGCGCGTCACCGCCTTCCCGCGGAACGCTCCACAAGTAGCCGCCGTAGGCAAAAACCACCTGTGTTTTACTGACCGTCGGCGAATGCGCCAGCAGCGGCGTTTCCTCCGCGGCCTGGGATACTCCCGCACAAGTCAGCGCCAGCAAAGCGCAAATCAGGACCGCCATTCGAACGCGCATGTCTCCTCCAAGAAAATCGTACGAATCCCCGGATTGCGTAGAATCACTTCACAAAGTTTGTTAGAAACTCTTGGGAAACCGGACTGCCCGTTAACCCCACCACACCCGCCAAACTATGAGACGTAAGGTTTCCAAAAATGTTGCAGAAAAGTCTGCCTGCTCTAGGGCAGCAGCGCAAAAACTCTCACCGGCCCGCCAGACCCGCCCTCCAGCTTGATCGGCGCCGCTACGAGAAACGCTCCTTTTTCCGGCAAAGCGCTCAAGTCTGCAAGGTTTTCGAGATGATACAGCCCCGAACCC
>Ga0307471_100000772_pt1 | contig 16753 bp, 17 predicted proteins | sample atmos_gasesAM3C__2_FD_204566 | JGI IMG/M metagenome (GOLD analysis project Ga0307471, IMG submission 204566) | Hardwood forest soil microbial communities from Morgan-Monroe State Forest, Indiana, United States - atmos_gasesAM3C_515 | ecosystem: Environmental > Terrestrial > Soil > Temperate... | reverse complement strand
TGCTCCACCCTCCCGTGACGTCGCCGCTGCTCCGTCCCAGCATGGACGTGCTGGCCTTCGTCGCCACCGGCCTTCTTCCCGCGAGGGTGCGGCGCGCCTACGGGCTCACGTGGACGCCTGCGCACGGTGCGGCCCACGCGGCGATGCGCACGTGGCTGCGAACGATCGCGCCCGTTCTGCCCTCGAGGCTGCGGATCTCGCCCGTTTACGATCGAGCGCTGGCTCGTTCTCGCGGGCGCCTGCGTACAACGCGGGCCGCCTGACCCGCCCACCCTGTCTCCGCGGCGTATCCTTCCTAACGCGTCCTGGCGCGGACGGACGCACAATGGCGCACACGCGTCGAGAGCTAAGGAGGTCCTTATGTCCTCGCGAAACTCGTGGCGGGGGAGGGCAGCGGCCACCCTGGTGGGTGTCTCGTCGGTTCTCGTGGCGGCCGCATGCGGGCCGAGCGGCCCAACGGTCACCAAGACGACCGCCACATATGCCGAAGGGCCTGGCGCCAGCCCGAACTACATCTTTCCCCTGGCATCCCTGAAGTACTTCAGCGTCAACAACCTCGACCAGTTCCAGTACCTCATGTACAGGCCGCTGTACTGGTTCGGGCAGAACGGCACGGTGTCGCTCAACAACTCGCTCAGCCTGGCCAATGAGCCCGCCTACTCGGCGGATGGCAAGACGGTCACGATCACGATGAAGAACTACGTGTGGTCGGATGGGACGCCGGTCACCTCGCGCGACGTGGAGTTCTGGCTCAACCTCCAGAAAGCGAACAAGGCCAACTGGGCCGGGTACTCGCCCGGTGAGTGGCCGGACAACCTGGCCAGCTTCACCGTCGACAGCCCGAAGCAGCTCACGCTGCACCTCACCCAGGCCTACGGTTCCTATTTCTTCACATACAACGAGCTCAGCCAGATCTCGCCGATCCCGCAGCACGTTTGGGACAAGGAAGCATCGAACACCGCAGTCGGTGATTACGATCGCACCGCCGACGGCGCGGTGGCCGTGTACAAGTATCTCGACGGCGAGTCGAGCAAGCTGAGCACCTACGCGACGAACCCGCTCTGGCAGGTGGTCAACGGCCCGTGGAAGCTGACCAAGTTCGACACCACCGGCGCCTTCACGATGGTGCCGAATCCGAGCTACTCGGGGCCCGTCAAGCCGAAGCTGACCGCGTTCAAGGAAGTCCCGTTCACGGCGGACACCGCCGAGTACAACTTGCTGAAGGGCGGAACTGGCGGATCGAACGCACTCGACTACGGCTACATCCCGTACCAGGACGCCACGCAGGGACAGATCGCGACGATCACCGGCGAGGGATATTCGTTCCAGCCCTGGGAGTCCTGGTCGATCACGTACTTCCCGGAGAACTTCACCAACCCGACCAGCGGTCCGATCTTCAACCAGGTGTATTTCCGGCAGGCGATGGCGCATCTGGTCGACCAGACGCTCTACATCAGCAAGGTATTCAAGGGCATCGCGGTCCCGACCTACGGTCCGGTGCCGGTCAAGCCGAAGAGCACGTTCGCGGACTCCTTCGAGCAGAGCAACCCGTATCCGTTTGATCCGGGGGCGGCGGTGACGCTGCTGCAGAGCCACGGCTGGACGGTGAATCCGGGCGGCGTGAGCACGTGCGCGAGCCCCGGGACGAGCGCGAATCAGTGTGGGCAGGGGGTTCCCGCGGGCGCAAAGGCTTCGTTCCATCTCGAGTACGAAAGCGGGGTGCCGGCGCTCGACGCTGAGATGGCGCAGTTCAAAACAGACTTCTCCAAAGCCGGCATCGAGATCGACCTCTCGACGGCGCCGTTCAACACCGTCATCGGCAACGCCACGCCGTGCAGCCCAGGGCAGTCGTGCAACTGGGACATGGAGTTCTGGGGCGGTGGCTGGGTGTACGCGCCGGACTACTATCCGACCGGCGACGAGATCTTCTCCACGGGCGCCGGATCGAACTCGGGTGGGTACAGCGACACGCAGAACGATCAGCTGACGCTCGCGAGCGAGTCGAGCAACAAAGTGTCGGCGCTGTACGCGTACGAGGACTACCTCGCCAAGTCGCTGCCGGTCGTCTACATGCCGACCCAGGCCTACCAGCTCTCGGCGATCAACACCCATCTGAAGGGCGCGTCGCCACAGGATCCGCTCCTGCAGATCTACCCGGAGAACTGGTCCTGGTCGTGATCCGGCGCGTGGCGCATCGTCAATGAACGCAATGTGGGGGACGCCGGCGCCGGCCGGCGCCCCCCGCAACACCTCGAGGGTCTGATTCGAGGGCAACGGGATAGTGCTCGGATACATCATCAGGCGGGTTCTGCAAGCCGTGCTGATCACCATCGGCGTGACGCTGGTGGTGTTCGTGCTGTTCCATGTGCTCGACCTGCAGGGCGGTGGCGTCGCCCGGGCGATCCTCGGCAACCGTGCGACGGCGGTACAGATCGCGCAGTTCAACCACGACAACGGGCTGAACCTCTCCTGGCCGCAGCAATACGTCAACTACCTCGGCAATCTGATCCACGGGGATTTCGGCTATTCGTACAAGCTGAACCAGAGTGTCGGGTCGCTGCTCGCGCAGGACCTGCCCAAGACGCTGCTCCTGATGAGCCTGTCCTACGGTCTGGCGATCATCGTCGCGGTGCCGTTGGGGATTTACCAGGCGGTGCGTCGTAACAAGATCGACGACTACGTTTTCACCGGGATCACGTTCATCTTCTACTCGATGCCGGTGTTCTGGCTGGGCATCATCCTCATCGTCATCTTCGCCGGCACCTTCCACGTGCTCCCGCCGGAGGGTCCGCAGGGGACTAACGTCGGTGACCTGTTCTCGCAGTTCACGGCGCTGATCCTGCCGGTCCTCACCCTGTCGTTGATCACCATCGCGCTGTTCAGCCGCTACATGCGCTCATCGGTGCTCGAGAACATGGTGCAGGACTATGTGCGGACCGCGCGCGCCAAGGGAGCGTCCAACACCCGCGTTCTGTTCCTGCATGTGATGCGCAACGCGATGATCCCGATCCTGACATTGATCGGCCTGAGCGTCGGATACATCTTCAGCGGCGCGTTGGTCACCGAGGCGCTCTTCAACTACCCGGGGATCGGTCTGCTCACGTGGACGTCCGCGATCACCAAGGACTACCCGGTGATCCTCGGCGTGATCGTCGTCACCGGCCTCGCAACCGTTCTCGGTTCGTTGATGGCCGACATCCTCTACGCCGTCGCTGACCCGCGGGTGAGGTACACGCGATGACGCTCGGCCCTGTGCCCCAGGACGCAGACGCGGTCCTCGGCGCGACCTCGGTGGGCCCGATCGATGCACCGGCGGAAGTCCAGGACGTCGTCGCCGCGTACGAGTCTCGCGGCGTGTGGCGCATGTCGCTCGAAGTCTTCCTCGAGCACCGCCTCGCCGTCGCCGGTGTCGGCATCGTGATCTTCATGGTCCTGTTCTGCTTCGTAGGGCCGTTGATCTATCAGACCGACCAGGTGAACAGCGACCTCGCCAGCTCGGTGATCGCTCCCGGGGCCGGCCATGTTCTGGGAACCGACACCGCCGGCTACGACGTGATGGGCCGCCTCATGGTCGCGGGCCAGACGTCGATCGAGGTCGGTCTCGCCGCCGCACTCATCGCCACAGGCTTTGGCGTGCTGTGGGGCGCGATCGCCGGCTACTTCGGCGGAGTGGTGGATGCGGTGATGATGCGTTTTGTGGATGTGCTGCTCGCCATTCCACCGCTCTACCTGCTGCTGTTCCTCGTGGTGGCGTTCTCCGCGAACATCGTCACGCTGATCCTGGTCATTGCGCTCGTCTCATGGCTCGTCCCCGCCCGTCTCATCCGCGGCGAAACGCTGAGTCTCCGCACGCGTGAGTACGTCCAGGCCGTGAAGATGATGGGCGGTCGCGGAGGCCGCATCGTGCTGCGGCACATCGTGCCGAACACCATCGGGACCACCATGGTCAACGTGACGTTCCAGGTGGCAGACGCGATCCTGCTGGTCGCGTACCTGAGCTTCCTCGGCCTCGGCATCGCGCCGCCCGCGACGAACTGGGGCGCCATGCTCTCAGACGGGGTTACATACATCTTCGACGGCTACTGGTGGCTCATCTACCCAGCCGGCATCGCCATCGTGCTCACCGTCGTCGCCTTCAACTTCATCGGCGACGGACTACGCGACTCGCTTGAGGTGCGCCTGCAACGCCGCTGACCGACGCATTGCCCGGGGATGGGACACACGCGCAGCGCGAGTTCTGCAGACACCGGAGCGCAAGGTACATGCGCTCCGCTGTGTCGAAGCCTGTTTGAAGCGCTAGCGTGTGTCCCGATCCCCGGGCCTTGCCAGCGGTCGGTGGCGCTAGGCCTTCGCCAGGAGCGCCTGCGAGTCGAAGAATTCCTCGACGCCGGGAACCGGCTGGCCGAAGTCGATGAACGGCGGGAAGATCGTCTTCAGCTGGTCCTTGAACCAGACGTCGTAGGGCGCGGTCGATGCCGCGAACCGCCGGTTGGTCTCGAAGGCATCCTCACCCTCCAGGTACACGGCGATGACGTCTCCCTGTGGCGTCGGCACCAGCGTCACGACCTCGACGTTCTCGCGCAGCGCGCGACGCGATGCGGTCAGCTCGTCCTTGCGCGTCTCGAACGCCTCGCGCGAAAACGCCCGACCCTTGTCGGTGGTCCCCGGGATGAGCGGCGCCGTGAACGCCATACCCCGGCCCCGCTTACGCACATCGGGATCTGTCCACTCGCCGATCGTCTCCGGCTGCGGACCGCCCGTTGGCTGGCTCGGGTCGAAGCCGTGGATCTCCTTGACGAGCCGCAGGAACTCCTTGTCGATGTCGAGGTTGGATGCGCCGATCTCGCCCATGAACTCGCTGGACGGCCGCTCGGATTCGATGTACGCGACCACGAAACTGCCCATCGGGGTCTTCTGCAGGTAGGCACGCTCCATGGTCACTCCGAGGCGGCGCCGCGACTCGGCGTACTCGGCAGGACGGCTCCGGAACAGCTTGGCCGGGCCGTCCTTGGCGTGCTCGTCGCTCACGCCGGGAAGCACAGGGAACGGCAGCGCGATACGTGGCATCTCGTCTCTCCTCTCGCTTTGGCCTTGGGGTTTCGGCTGCGAATCCTAGTCGCTCGATCCAGGTCCCGGCAATACCTTTCGGCTATTCCGCCATGACGGGAGGGATGAGGGGAAAGTGGCACGCGGCGAGGTGTTTCGGCCCGAATGAGCGCAGCGGCGGCTCGACGTCCGCGCACACCTCCTGGGCGTACGGGCATCGCGTGCGGAACCGGCATCCGGACGGGGGTTTGATAGCTGAGGGGATCTCACCCTTGGGTGCGACGGCTGTCTTTGCGCGTTCGACCTCCGGGTCTGGGATGGGAATCGAGCTGACCAGTCCCTGCGTGTATGGATGCGCAGGTCGCGAGTAGATGTCCTCGCCGCTGCCCATCTCCATCAGCTTGCCCAGGTACATGACGCCGATCCGATCGGCCATGTACTTCACGACCGACAGATCGTGGGAGATGATCACGTACGTCAGCCTGTGCTTCTCCTGCAGCCGGTTCATGAGGTTGAGGATCTGCGAGCGGATCGACACATCCAGTGCGGACACCGGCTCGTCGGCGACGATCAACTTGGGGTTCAGCGCAAGCGCACGCGCCAGGCCGACGCGCTGCCGCTGACCCCCCGAGAACTCGTGCGGGTAGCGGTCGACCGCAGAACTGGCCAGCCCGACTTCATTGAGCAGCGAGAGAATCCGGTCGTCCTGCTCCTGCCGCGTCCCCAACTTCTGGATCGTCATCGGCTCGCGAAGGATCGTCGAGATGCGCATGCGCGGATCCAGCGATGCATACGGATCCTGGAACATCATTTGCATATCGCGACGCTTGCGCCGGATGCGACCCGGTGCCATCCGGGCTATGTCCTGCCCGTCGACGATGATCGAACCGGAGGTCGGTCGTTCGAGCGCGACGATCAGCCGTCCGGTGGTGGTCTTTCCGCACCCGGACTCGCCCACGAGACCGAACGTCTCGCCCGCCTTGACCGAGAAGGACACGTCGGACACCGCATGCACTGAGCCGACCCTGCGCTGCAGCACGGCGCCCCGCGTCACGGGGAACTCCTTCACGAGGTTGCGCACTTCGAGGTAGGTGGCCGCACTGTCATCAGCGATCGGTTGCGGCTGAGCTGCGAGCGACGTCGCTGTCATACGGTCGAGGCCTCGCCGCGCGCGGGCGCTGGGACGGCATCGCCTGCCGGGTGATGGCAGGCGTACCAGTGGCCGGGTTCGTGCTCGAGCAGCTGCGGATCGACGTTGTGACAGACGCCCGTGTCGAATCGGCAGCGTTTGGCGAACCTGCACGCGGTGGGCGGCTGTGTCAAGTCGGGCGGCAAGCCCGGGATGCTGTACAGCTCGGCGGTGGTCTCGTGATCCAGCCGCGGGATCGCCTCGACCAACGCTTCCGTGTAGCGATGGCGCATCTGCTTGAACAGCGTTGCAGTATCGGCTTCTTCCACGATCTTGCCCGCGTACATGACGGCGACGCGGTCGGCGCGGCCCGCGATCACGCCCATGTCGTGTGTGATCAGCAGCACGGCCATATGCAGCCGTTTGCGGAGATCGTCGAGCAGATCGAGAATCTGCGACTGTATCGTGACATCGAGCGCCGTGGTCGGCTCGTCGGCGATGAGGAGCGACGGCTCGCACACGAGCGACATTGCGATCATCACGCGCTGGCGAAGCCCTCCGGAGAGCTGATGCGGATAGTCGCCCAAACGCTCTCGCGGTTTCGGCATACCGACGAGTCCCAGCACCTCGACGGCACGCGCGCCGGCCTCCTTGTCACTGACGTCTTTGTGGATCTTCAACGCCTCGCCGATCTGCTTGCCGATGTTCATCGTCGGGTTGAGCGAGGTCATCGGGTCCTGAAAGATCACGGCGACGTCGCGGCCACGGATCTGGCGCATCTCGTGCTCCGGCAGCGGCACGAGATCGCGGCCATTGAGCAAGATGCTTCCTTCGACGATCTCTCCGCCGGGTGGCAGCAGCCGCATGATCGACGTCCCGGTGATGCTCTTTCCGCACCCCGACTCACCCACGAGCCCCAGCGTCTCGCCCGCTGCGATATCGAACGAGACGCCGTCCACGGCGTGCACGACTGCCCGGCGCAGCCGGATATTGGTCTTCAGACCTGAGATTTCGAGGACGTTGGGCACGTGTTGGGCGAGTCTCGGCTATCCCTCTCGATCGAGCCACTATAGCCGAGCCACAAGGCTGCTCACGAAGGTTGCTAAGCTCGCACGGTGACCGAATCGGCGGTGCTCGTCACCGGAGCGTCGACCGGCATCGGGCGGGCATCTGCGCTGCGGCTCGATGGGCTCGGCTTGCGCGTTTTCGCGGGTGTCCGAAGCGCATCCGACGGTGAGAGCCTTGCGGCCGCCGCGAGCCCGCGCCTCCGGCCCCTCCGACTTGACGTCACGGATTCCGCCCATGTGGCGGCCGCCGCGGAGACCGTGCGCGACGAGTTGCGCGGCGCGCGGTTCATGGGCGTCGTCAACAACGCCGGCATCGCAGTCGGTGGGCCGGCAGAGCTCATCAGCCTCGACGACTGGCGCCGACAGCTCGACGTCAACGTGATCGGTCACGTCGCCGTGATCCAGGCATTCATGCCATTGCTTCGCGAGCATCGCGGGCGGCTCGTCAACATCAGCTCGGTGGGAGGCCGCTTTTCGCAGCCGTTCGTGGCGCCATACGTCGCGTCGAAGCACGCCGTCGAGGCCATCAGCGACGCGCTGCGAATCGAGCTGCGTCCTTGGGGAATCCACGTCTCGCTGATCGAGCCGGGGTCGGTGGCCACTCCGATATGGGAAAAGGGGGCGCGCGATGCGGACGTGATGATCGGCGCAGCCCCGCAGCGACTGATGGAGTTGTACGGTCGCGCCATCGAGATCATGCTCGCGGTGGCGCAGCGTGAAGGTGAGCGTGGCGTTCCGCCCCAGCGCGTCGCCGATGCCGTCGTCGATGCGCTCTTCAATACGCGACCGCGCACCCGCTATGTCGTGGGGCGTGACGCGCGCGCAATGGTGCTGGTGCGCCGTCTGCTCCCCGATCGCCTCCGTGACGAGCTCATCTTCCGCTACACCAAGCTGCCACGTCACATCGACTCGGTATCACCGCAATCGACGCACCTCACCGGCCGCGCACCGGCAGCACGCGAACAGACCAGTCCCCGCTAAGACAATTTGGCGGCGAAGGCGGATTCACTCCGCCGATAGCCGCCTCCGCTCTCTGCCCGCAAATTCGCGGCGGCCGGGTGCGGAATTTGCGGGCTAGCACGACCCCGATCGGATTCGAACCGACGATCTCCACCTTGACAGGGTGGCGTGTTAGGCCAGGCTACACCACGGGGCCGCGCGACCAGCGATCATACCAACCGATTCCGGGCATCTCCGGGATAGGCTGACACGGTGCCCGGACGTCCGTTCCAGCCCAACGAGGTCTCTGCCGGCGGCGCGGTCGTGCGTAGAGGCCCGGCCGGCTACGAGGTGTGCCTGATCAGCGACGGCCGGTATTGGGGGCTGCCCAAAGGGAACGTCGAGCGCGGCGAGGAACCTGTGCAGACTGCGATGCGCGAGATCGCTGAGGAAACCGGTATCTCGGCACCGCTCGTGCTCATCGACACGTTGCCTGCTGCCGAGTACGTCTACCGCCGCGAGGGAAGGCTGATCTTCAAGCGCGTGCATCACTTCCTGTTCGAAGCGCCGGCCGGCAGCGAGCTGCACCCGGACCCAGCGGAGATCGCGGCCGCCGAGTGGGTCTCCTTCGACGAAGCGGTTGCGCGGTCGCGCTTTCGTGACACCAAGGAGGCGCTTGCCGCGGCACGGAGGATCCTCGAGCGCAGTGCAATGGCCGATCCCGGCGCCACTAGAATCGTGTAACGATGCGTCTCTACGATACCGCGCGCCAGGCGGTGGTTCCATTCGAGCCGCGTGGCAACCGGGTGGGGATCTACGTGTGCGGGATCACGCCCTACGACGCCGCGCACCTCGGTCATGCGTTCACGTATCACGTGTTCGATGTGATCACGCGGCGGCTGCGCGCGCAACACCTCACCGTCAAGAGCGTGCGCAACGTCACCGACGTCGATGACGACATCCTGCGAGTCGCGCGCCAGCGAGGCATCGACTACCGCGTGCTCGCTGAGGAGCAGGTCGCGCAGTTCGACCGTGACATGAGCGACATCGGATTGCTGCCCGTCGACGATGAACCACGCGCGACGGCGCACGTCCCCGAAATGGCCCAGTGGGTGGTACGGCTCGTGGCCGCGGGCTACGCTTACGCAGTCGACGGATGGGTCTATTTCGATACCGCGCTCTTTCCCGACTACGGCAGCTTGAGTCGCCTCGATGCGGCCGCGATGGTCGCGTTGAGCAGGGACCGTGGAGCCGACCCCGACGACTCACGGAAGCATCACCCGCTCGACTTTGTGCTCTGGCAGCCGTCGCGCAGCGGCGAGCCGCGCTGGCCGAGTCCGTTCGGGGAGGGCCGTCCCGGGTGGCATATCGAATGCACGGTGCTGTCGTCGGGGTCGATCGGAACCCCCATCGACATTCATGGAGGCGGCGAAGATCTCATCTACCCGCACCACGAATCCGAGATCGCGGAGGCCGAGGCGGCCGGCGTGGCACCATACGTCCGTCACTGGGTGCACGTTGCCATGGTCAAGTACCAGGGCGAGAAGATGAGCAAGTCGCTCGGCAACCTCGTGTTCATTCGCGAGCTGCTGGACGACGTGCCCGGAGCGACCGTGCGGCTGCTGCTCGCCGCGCACCACTTCCGCGCGTCATGGTCGTACGAACCTGAGGAGCTGCGCGACGCGGAAGCGCGCCGCGTTCTCTACGAGAGCGCGCTGCGTGGTGGCGGCGCGCTCGACAGCGACGAGGCGTCGGCGTTCGAAGCGCAGTTCCTCGCCCGCATCGACGACAACCTCGACACCCCTGGAGCGCTGCGCGTGCTCGACCTCGCTGCAGCGGCGCTGATCAGCGCGGGTCGCCGCACGGCCGCGCCGGGCCAGCTACCCGGTTCACTGGTGCTGCCGCCACTGCTCGACGTCCTCGGCGTTCAGGGGCAGTCGGTCGCGGCCTGACGCCGCTCTTGCGGTCAGACCGACCAGGGGGGCCGGTCACCCGCAAGGCGAAATCGCTGGACGGTGGCCGCGATGTTCTCTTCGATGAAGCGGTAGAAGATGCGACGCTGCGAGCTGTCGACGTCCGCATCTTGCTGCTGTCCGCGCCGCCGCCGGTCGATCCATGGTGGCACGGCTCGGACGACGTCCTCACCACCGACCCGTACGTGGACCAGTGTGTCGTCCTCATCGTCCACTAGCACGGTCACCTTGACGATCACGCCCGTGTGGTCGACGAGTCGCCAGCTGCGTTCCCAGCGCGGCCGCCGGTTTTGATCGTGCACCGTCGTCACCGTCTGATCGCTGATCACCTGCTCACCGTCGTGTGACACCCGGGTCAACAACCCGCGCACCGGGTCATCAAGGTCGCGCGCGATCCAGTTGACGAGGGACGGCGCGCGGTTGGTGAGGTCGGGCAGTGCCTGGGGATCCTTGGCCTGCTGCCCGAGGGCGAGCATCGTCCCACCGTGCCTGCGGCAGTACGGAAGTCCGCCCACCATGCTGCCGTGCTCGAGGCAGAATGCCGCCTGGCATGCACGCCCGCGACGGTCGCGGTAACTGCACGCCAGCGCGGTGCTCCGCCCGCAACCGCGTGCGTTGCACAGAAACACCGAGGGCGCGGGAGACGCCGGGCGTTCGAGCGTTGCGGTTTGCGTACGGCGTCTGAAGATGGACATGGCGCATCAGCCCGCCCGGGGGCCTGAGGCCATGCTACCCCGGGATCGGGGCTGGTTCCGGTGACGGCGCGGTCGCGAGATGTCGACCGAGCGCATCGCTGAGCCGCCGCAGACGATCCATGAGATCGGCGAACTGGGCGAAGGTCAGCGACTGCGCCCCATCGCTCAACGCTCGCTCGGGGTCAGGGTGCACCTCGAGCATCAGGCCGTCGGCGCCTGATGCCAGGGCGGCCAGCGCCATGGGCGGCACCAGGTGCCGGTGGCCGGTGGCGTGTGACGGATCGACGACCACGGGGAGATGCGACAGCGACTTCGTCAGCGGGATTGCGCTGAGGTCGAGCGTGTTGCGCGTCGCGGTCTCGAACGTCCGTATTCCGCGTTCGCAGAGCACGACGTGGGGATTGCCGTGGGATACGACGTACTCCGCCGCGAGGAGCCATTCTTCGATGGTGTTGCTCAGTCCGCGTTTGAGCAGGACGGGTCGTCGCGCCCCTCCAACAGCCTCGAGCAGCGCGAAGTTCTGCGCGTTCCGCGTGCCCACCTGCAGCATGTCGGCATATTCACTGACCGTGTCCACGTCGCTCGGGGTCAGCACCTCGGTGACCACAGGAAGGCCGGTCAGGCGGCGCGCTTCGGCGAGGTGCTCGAGCCCGGCGTTGCCCAATCCGCGAAACGCGTACGGCGACGTGCGTGGCTTGAACGCGCCGCCGCGGAGCATGGTGCTGCCACTCTCGTGTACCGCTGTCGCCGTTGCGAGGACCTGCTCGCGACTCTCCACAGCGCATGGACCTGCGATGACGACGAACGCGCCATCGCCGACGGCCACACCGGAGACGTCGACGACGGTGGCTTCCGGGTGCCACTCGCGTGTCACCTGCTTGTACGGCTTGCTCACCGGGATGGCGTCGAGGACGCCCGGTAGATCGATGATCGCATCGCGAATGGCCCCAGGATTGGTGCCCAGCACGCCGATGGCGAGGCGATCGGTCCCCGGCAGCTCGATGGGCTCGTAGCCTCGGTCGCGCACATGTGAAACGACGCCGGCGATTTCCTCCGGTGTGGCCTGGACGTTCATCAGGATGAGCACGCGCTGAGCTTAGCTCCATCGCCATGAGGCCAGCAGGCGATGGAGCGCCGGCAATTGGTCGGGGAATGCGAACTTCGACGTGTTGAGCACGATGTCGTACGTCTCACCGTCGTGGTTGACGACCATGTCCTGGCTCGCTCCCGGCGTGCCCGAGACGTCGAGGTCGTATGTGATGTACATGCCCGTCTCGCCGCCGAGAGCGAACGATGCCGGCACGCTGAGATTGCTCGCGCCGCTGGCTGCGACGCTGGCCAGGTACTGCCCGAACTGGTCCGCGGCCACCGGTTGCCTGGCGAGCACCACGTTGATGTTGGCCTTCACGTCGTTGACGTTGGCTATCGCACGGCCCGGCGGCGACGTCTCGATGAGCAGCAGCACCGTGCCGTTCGAGTTGAGCTGGGCGATCTCATGCTGATTTGACGTCTCGTTGGTCCAGCCGGTCGGGATGCGGACCGAGAAGGCGCTGGTGGTGAAGGGAGCAGCGGTTGGTGCCGCCGTCGGGGACGGTGCCTTCGCCTGCGAGCCGCAGGCCGCGACGAGCAGCCCGGCGACGGCGAGTGACAGCTGGAACCGCTGTGGCCTCACGCTGTCCAGGTCCACGCGTCGAGCACAGTCTTCAGCGCGACGAGCTCGGCAGCGAAGTCGGTCTGCGGCGCGTTGAGCACGATGTTGTACGTGATGCCCGCGTGGTTGACCGCCATGTCCTGCTCCTTCAGTTGAACGCCGCCAGGCCCGCCGAGCGTGTATGTGACGTATAGACCGGTCGCGCCGCCGGTCGCAAATGACTGCGGCCGGGTGATGCTCGCAGCCCCGTTCTGACCTGCATTCTGCAGGTACGCGGCAAGTTGGTCGTCGGGGATGGGTTGCGCCGTCTCGGTGACGTCGATGTGTGCACGGACGCCGGTCGATCCCGGTGGCGCTGCAACGAGCATCAGCACGTGTCCGTTGGCGCTGACCTGCGCAACGGCCGCCTCGTCACCAATCATGTCGCTCCAGCCTCGCGGGATCGCGCTGCCGAATCCCTGTCCCGTGAACCGCGTCCCAAGCGCGGTTGTACTCGGAGACGGCGACACGCCTGCAGGTGTGCAGCCGGCCAGCACGAGCGATGCGGCGCCCACGATGCCCAGGCCGCGAGCCGGATTGCGGTGCATCGGCGATCGAGGATAACGCAGCGCTCGCGACCGAGCCGAATGCTCGCGAGCGACAATCGATATCGTGGTCTCGCGATCGACGCTCACGGCTGTCCGCCTCGGTGCAGGAGACGAGCCGGCCGTCGCGCGGCTGCTCGATCGCGAACCCGTGCAGAACGCCTATTTGCGGAGTGAGCTGCGCCTGGGGATGCAGTTCGGTGACTGGTGGGGAGCGCTGCGGCCGGATGGGCCCTGCGCCGTCATGCTCGGAGGGTCGCTCGTGGTGCCGTGGATCCCGGACCCCGCAGACGCCGCGGGTCTCGCCGAGCCGATCAGCGCGAGACCGCCCAGGATGCTGGTGGGACCGAGGGACTCCGTGATGGCGCTGCACGGCATCGGGCGACGGCGGGCGCGAGATATTCGCGAACCGCAGGTGCTGTTTGCGCTGGGGCGAGGCGATCTGAGGATCGCGCCGTCTGCGCCGCTGCACCGCGCGAAGCGTGCCGACCTCCCCGCGCTGGTCGAGGCGGCAGCCGCGATGCATCGCGAGGAGATGGGGGTGGACCCGCTCTCGATTGACGCGAGCGGATGGCGCGCCCGGATGTTGGCGTTGATCGAGCGCGGCTGGGCCTGGGTGTGGACCGAGGAGGGCGAGGTCGTGTTCAAGGCCGAGCTGAGCGCATGGACGCGAGAAGCGGTGCAGATCCAGGGTGTGTACACCGCGCCGCATCGCCGCCGGTGCGGGCTGGCCACTGCGGGGCTGGCCTCGATATGTGACGTGCTGCTGCGCGACACAGTCGCGTGCAGCCTCTACGCCAACAACTACAACCACGCCGCCATCGCGCTCTACCGCCGGCTGGGGTTTCAGCCCTCTGGGTCCTTCGCCACGGTCATCTACTGAGACTCGTTAGCGGCACGCGCGGGCCGAGTGGCGATACTGTCGAGTCGTGATTGAAGTGCACTCGGACGCGACCCTGCCGGTGCCGCCCGAAGAGGCATACGAGGCCGTCGCGGACCTCGGCCACGCCACCTGGCTCCCGGCGGTGCGCGGACTCCGTCATGTCGGCGGGCCGACGAGCGGCGTGGGCGCGCGCTACGAGGTCGAGGTCGGCTTTGTCGGCCGGCACCTGCGGGGTGTGCTGGTCTGCCGCGAGGCGACGCCACCGCGCCGCGTGGTGGTCGAGCTGGAGAAGGGGCTGGAGCTGCGCATCACTATCGAGATCTCGCCGGTTACCGGCGGCTGCACCGTCGACATCCGGGCGCGATATTCGGTCGGTGGCGTGCTGGGTGCCCCCGTCGAGCGAGCCTCGCAGGGCGCTGCCCGGCACGAGGTTGCCCGGGCGGCCGAGCAGCTCGCCGCGCGCTTCGGACGCAAATCAGGGGCCCGCAGCGCGTGAGCGACGACGGGGCCGCGATGGAGGAGCTCGCCGCGCAGGCTCGCGCGTATCGGCCGCTGAATCGTGGCGAGATCTCTGCGCTCCTGGGTGAGGTCCGCGCCCTGGGACCCGGTCCGGCGCATAAGCGGCTCGTCGAACACAGCCTCGGGGTCGCCGTCGACGCGGCGCGAGCCCGAGCCGGTCGGGGTGTCGACATGGTCGACCTCTACCAGGAGGCGACCCTGGCGCTGACGGCGGCGATCCTGGAGTACGCCGCCACCGGCGCTGACGCTGACGGCTTGCGTCCGTTCATCGGGGAGGCGGCAGGGCGGCATCTGGAAGAGTTTCTGGAAGCCGCAGCGCTGGAGCGCGAAGCGGACGAAGCGTTCGTGCGGGATGCCCAGCTGTACGAGACCGCGGAGCTCGGCCTCCGCCACAGGTTCGGCCGTCCCGCGACGTCGACCGAGATCGCATCGGTGCTCGAGTGGCCACCCGACCGCGTGGAGCTCGTCGGCCGGATGCTCTCCGCCGCGCGAGAGATGTACGACACCGAGATCGTTCAATACCTGGACGACGAGGAGCGCTGAACGATCAGTCGTCGGGAATGACCACGCCGCGCAGATCCGGCTCCTTGGGAAACTTCGGTGCCATGCTGCGCAGTGTCTCCAGCAGGATCGTGGTCACCACCCAGTTGCGATACCACTTGGCGTCGGCCGGTACGACGTACCACGGCTCCTGCTCGGTCGACGTCTCGCGGATCGCGTCCTCGTAGGCGGCCATGTACTCGTCCCAATGAGCGCGCTCCTTGACGTCGTTCACGTCGAACTTCCAGCGCTTCTCCGGGTCCTGCAACCGTGCGCGCAGACGTCTCGCCTGCTCCTGCCTGGAGATGTGCAGCATCAGCTTCACGATATGTGCGCCTGACTCGGTCAGGTTCCGCTCGAAGTCGCGGATGGCCGCGTAGCGGGGATGCCAGACTGACTCGGGCACCAGCTTGTGCACGCGAACGGCGAGGACGTCCTCGTAGTGCGAGCGGTTGAAGATGCCGATGTGGCCATCGCGAGGTGTTCGTTGATGGACGCGCCACAGGAAGTCGTGCGCCAGCTCCTCGTCGGTCGGCTGCTTGAAATACGCGACCTCGAGGCCCTCCGGATTGAGGCCGCTGAACACGTGCTTGATGGTCCCGTCCTTGCCGCCCGTGTCCATTGCCTGCAGGACGACGAGCATCGACTGGCGCGCCTCGGCACGCAGCCACTCGTGGTACTTGATCAGTTTCCCGAACAGGGTCGCCGTCGCCTTCTTGGTCGCCGTCTCGTCACCCGGCGCCGAGGGGGTGGCTGCTGGGTTGATCCGGCCCAGATGCGGACGCGTCCGCGGTGCGATTCGCCACTGAGCGGCGCCGTGACTATCGCTCATGATTGCTCGGAGTCCGCATCCTTGGCGGCGCCGCCGACGGCGCGCAGGTCGTCACTGCGCCAGTCCATGTCGCGCAATGTTGTGCCCGCGCCGCGCCGGATGGCTTCAGGCCCGTATCGCTTGCGAAGCGAGTCGAGCATCGTGTCGAGACGGTGGTCGGCACGTGCCGCGAAGAGATCCATCTGGGCGGCCTCGTCGAGGCTCGTGACCCCGACACCGAGGAGGCGGATGGCGCGTCCCGACCACGACGCGTCGAACAGCGCCGACGCCGCGTCCCGGATCACCGTGTCCGCAGCGGTGGGCGTGGGCAGTGACAGCTGTCGCGTGAGGGTGGTGAAGTCCGAATAGCGGAGCTTGAGCGTGACCGTGCGTCCGACCCAGGAGTCCTTGCGCAGCCGCGCGGCCACGTCCGCGCTCAGCTCCGCGATGCGCTCGACGAGCACAGGACGCGCGTTGATGTCTTTTGCGAAGGTCTCCTCGCGGGAGACGCTGCGCGGGCGCCCAGGCAGCATCACCGGAGCGGTGTCGATGCCTCGCGACCGCTCCCAGAGCGATTCCCCGTGCGCTTTGCCGACGCGTCGCTGCACCACCTCGAGCGGCAGTGCGGCGAGCTGGCCGAGCGTGGAGACGCCGAGACCGTCGAGCGCGCGCTCGGTCGCAGGGCCGAGCCCCGGCAGCCGGCGCAACGGCAGCGGCGCGAGGAAGGCTGCCTCATCACCTGGGTCGACCACCACGAAGCCGCGCGGCTTGCGCAGATCCGACGCAACCTTCGCGACGGTCTTGCATGCGGCGACCCCGAACGACGCATGGAGGCCGCATTCCGCGAGCACGCGGTCGCGAATCGCGGCGGCGATGTTCGCGGGCGGGCCGAATCGCAACCGCGAGCCCGTGACGT
>Ga0307471_100000771_pt1 | contig 16756 bp, 18 predicted proteins | sample atmos_gasesAM3C__2_FD_204566 | JGI IMG/M metagenome (GOLD analysis project Ga0307471, IMG submission 204566) | Hardwood forest soil microbial communities from Morgan-Monroe State Forest, Indiana, United States - atmos_gasesAM3C_515 | ecosystem: Environmental > Terrestrial > Soil > Temperate... | reverse complement strand
CTGCTGACCGCTGCCCGCGGGCACTAGGGACGTTTGTGAAAGCCCCCGAAGTGCAGTATCACCACGAGGTATACAACCAGTTCTTGTGGAACTTGTTTTAAAAGACAAGAAAAGACGAGAAAAACTCTTAACCGCAAAGAGCGCCAAGGATTCGTAAAGGACGCAAAGAAAATCTCTCTTTGCAAACTTCGCGGAATTCTTTGCCAGCTTTGCGGTTGAGGTTTCCTGGTTGATTTGTCTTGATTTTAGGAATCGAACACAGGAATTTCGGCCCGTTGCCGAATCGAGTCGAAGTCGTATTCCTGTTTGATTTCCCCGTTTTCAAACACCGTGGACAGGCGGTCATCGCTGGCGGCTGAGCTATCCACGTTCTCCACTGTATGGAACGTCCCCGGCGTTGTTTGCACTAAAGAGAGCCGGCCGTGTTTGGAGTTCTTTCCCGGATCCGTGATCGGGTCTTTAAATACGGGCCGCCACTGTCCATCGACTTTCGCCGCCGAACACTTGAACGCGAACTTCTGCGTGTCGCGGTTCAATTGCTGCAACAGGGCGCCGCCCATGCCGAAAGCGATGTTGTCCGCGCTCCATCCGTGGAACTTCGCCAGTTGATACAGCATGTTCTGCACGGTGAACATATTCACACCGTCGCCCTGAATTACCCGCACGTAGGGCGGCAGTACGCGGTAGCCCTTGGCATTAGTCTCGTAGCCAAATTTCTCTCCCAGAATTTCGAATACTCTCGTCAGCACGTTGATGGGATCTCCGGAATCGGGTCGAATCACGAGCGTCCCCTTGCGGTGCACGATATCCCGCTTGAGCAGTTCGCCCCACAGCTTCTCGCACGCGTTGTAGATGTTATAGCTATCGGAGACGCAGGCCACCAGGCCCTCGGGATAAGCGGTGAGCATGTTCCGGTAGGCATCGAGCTCGTGGTCCTTCCCCCAGGCGGTAATAGTCGAGTGTTCCGAGGCCGGGATGGAGAATCCCGGCATGGCTTTGGTGTGATAGTAGTCCCGTAGCAGAATGATGCCGGCTACGGTGTCTGTCCCCATGAAATTAACCAGATGGGCCGCGCCGCCGATGGCAGCCGTTTCTTCCGAACTCACGCCGCGATAACCGAAGTCATGCAGTTTGAAAGGAAGCAGCGAGGGATCTCCAGTGCGTTCCAGAAAACCCTTGATGATCTTCTTGATTTCCCGCGATAGGGTGGCCACCGTCGTCGGATACCAGACTTTCAGAAGCAGCGTCTCGAGATAATTCGTCAGCCAGGGGAAGTCAGGATCGGTATTTTCGATCGTCGCCAGCACGTTCAGGTTCGATACCACCGAGCCTTCCGGCACGGCCCGGATACGAACTGGGAGGCATCCGCCATGCCTCTGCAGCAGCCGCGTCCAGCCGTCGCGGTTGAACAGGTCGCGCCCGAAATGCTCGCGGCAGAATTCGTCGGCTTGCGCGATGTCCGGCTTCGTGAAAACCGGTCCCTGCACGTAGTGTTTCAGGTAATACTGCAGACCGAAGAACACAGTTGCGGGAAACATCCCTCCGCGCGATTCCAGGTAGGAGTAGATGGCAGTTGTGTTCGGGGGATATTGCTTCCAATGCGTGAATTTGTAGCTATCTGTTCTGAGCAGAAAGTTCATAAGATTCAGTTCGTGGATCTCAGGTGCCAGGCGTCAGGTCTTAGGTTTTAGGAATTCGTCTCCGACTTCGGTGTTACGTTCGGATCTTTCACTGGGATTTCGGACTTCGTAGTCTTGAACCAAGGGCCTCGCACAACACAACTCAAGACCTACCACCATAAGACCCAACCCCTGAGACCTGACACCTGAGACCTGACACCTGGGGCCGAGCACTTGCAACAGAAAAGGCTACCACCATTCGGCAGTAGCCTGTTGTGTCGAGTGAATCGCACTCAAACGGTGTTCTGGAAATACTCTCCTGGAAGCGCGACCATCGTGCCTCGCGCCGCACTGGCGCCAGCCTCTGCCGTCGCTCTCCGGACTTCCCTTTCGGGTCTTTGAACACCCGCCAGGTAGGTTTCCGCCGTCTTTAGTTCGATCCGGATCCCCAGAACGCGCTCCAGTTGCCGGATGTCCGCCCGCTGGTGATGCTCGAACAGGGTGGAGGCCACACCTTGTCCTCCAGCGCGTCCGGTACGGCCGACCCGGTGAATGAAGTCCTCCGGAATTTGCGGCAGATCGTAGTTAATCACCTGTGCGATGTCTTGCACGTGGATGCCGCGCGAAGCCAAATCGGTGGCGACCAGGACGCGGATGCGCCCTTGCTGGAACGCCGTGAGTGCGGCGGTACGCTGCGATTGCGAACGATCGCCGTGAATCATCGCCGCCGAAAAACCATCGCGGCTCAGACGCTGTGCCAGCCTTTCGGTGGTGCGCTTGGTCCGCGCAAAAACCAGGCAACGACCGGTCTCTTTGGCCAGCAGTCGCTGCAAGACATCCAGCTTCTCACCGGCGGAAACCTCGAAGCCTTGAATCCGCACATTCTCCGACGGCTTCAAGATGGACCCGATTGCAACCCGCACCGGCGTCGGCATGTAGTCGGTCACCAGGTGGGCCACCGACGCTTCCAGCGTCGCAGAGAAGCACATGGTCTGCCGTTTCCTGGGCAAGGTTGCTACGATGCGGCGCACGGCCGGGATGAATCCCATATCCATCATGCGATCCGCTTCGTCGAGCACGAGCAAACTCAGCGCGCGGAAATCGACCAGTCGCCGGTCGAGGAAATCTTCCAACCGGCCCGGCGTTGCAACCACCAGTCGCGCACCGCGACGGATGGAGTGAATCTGTTGCTTTTCGGACAGGCCTCCCACAACGATCGCGGCCTCCGGAAGTTTCGTGCCCCGCAGGGCGTTATATTGTTCCGCGACTTGCATTGCAAGTTCCCGGGTGGGAACCAGCACCAGGGCGTGGATTCCCGTGGTCTTGCTCTGGAGCAGTTGCTCCATCATGGGAAGCAGGAAAGCCAGCGTCTTGCCGGTGCCGGTGTGGGCTGTAGCCAGGACATCTTTGCCCTGGAGTGCAGGGGGAATCGTCGCCTCCTGGACGGGAGTGGGAATGGAAAAACGAAGCGCTGCCAGGCGCTCCTGCAAATAGGAGCACAGGGGCAACTCTGCAAAATGGTTCAAACGTTATTTTCTTTCTGTCTGGTGGAATTGATCGCGGTGCAAACCGGGATCGCCGGGCGGCACAACAACTCGTGTTAGCCAGTCACTTCTCTGGATTTACGCTGAAAACTTACGGGAGGGGACTGAAGGCGGGAATCCTTAGATCAATTCCTGAACCCAGAAGAGCCGCACCACACAACCGTGGTATTAAGCGCAGATACAGTGTAGCACGGCTGGTGCAAATGTCCGTATTACGGAAGTTTGGACTCGGCGTCCAACTCGACCAGATCCCGTTCCGCCGCCAGTCGCTCTCGCTCCGCGCGGACTGAATTGAGTTCTTCCAGCAGTTGTAGATCCTTGCCCACATCAGTATTCGCAACCTTCGATGGGCTTTTGCGCAACTCCTCCCGCAGTCGCGCCAGCACGAGCTTGCGCGCGATCTCGGGCGATCCGGATTGGTTGAGGATGTTTTCTCTCGAGAGTCCTACCTGCACCGGGCCGGACCCTACCCGTAAACGCAGTACAGGCCGGCCCGCTTGATCCAGCAGAGGCTCGACTTCGAACGCCGACTCCCGCCACTTGGCTTCTTCGATTGCGGCCTGACCCTCAATCTCACCACGCTTAAGCTGCTCCAACCGGTTCATGTATTCGACGCGCTGTTGCGCAGTCATCGGAGGTTCCAGGTCCCGGCTGGGATCAAACACCAGGGCATGGCGTCCCGGATCAAAACCACCTCCGGTGAAATATGCGGCGGCGAAGCAGCCAACGATCGCGGGATGCCACATCAGCAGCGGAATCATGTACTTCTTGGCCTTGAACGCAGACTCGACCACGCCGCGCACGGGCTTGCTCCGTTTTATGGTTCCCGGAACTTGCGGAATTATGAATTTCTGGTATTGCAGTCCGGGATGATGCTTGCTGTACCGCGCCAGGCACTTGGCGATTTGCTTCGGCGTGGTAACACCCAGGTCGCCAATCACGCTGCGATGGAGCGCGCCGGGATAGTAGAAGTTAATGATCCCTCGAACAAAGTCCGCACAGTTGGCCGAGAGAAGCTTATACAAGCCCGCGTTGGGCGCACCGTTCAACATCCGAATCAGTTCGTCGTCTTTCTCGGCACTGGTTTCGATCTGAAACGCGTAGCTCGTCCGATCGTAGGACGAGCCCACCAGCTGTACCCACGGACCCTCGGGCATTTCTCCGTTATTGACGTCCGGCGCTATGTCCTGCAGATATTTCCGGCGATATTGGTCGCGCAGGAAGGCTTCTAATTTCGCATCGGCGTAAATCGGAATCTTTTCTGGACTATCGACTGCGTAGAGATAAGGGATCAGCGGGATGGCAAACCAATCGCGTCCGGCGATTCCGTGGTAGCGGCTTAGGACGACTCCTTTTTCGCCGGGCAGACAGCGTCGCACGACCAAAGGCGTATCAGCACAGACCCTATCCAGGTACACCGCGATGTGCCCCGTTCCGGCAAATGCTCCGTCATAGCTGTACGGCTCTTCCAGCAGAAGCGTAGCACCGGCGTGCGCGTACACGCTGGCACAGCCCCACAGGAACAGCGCAACCATCCAGATTCGAAATCGATACATATCCAATGAAAACTCGCCGGAAACTAGAAAGTCTCCCCGGGCGCCCGGCCCGCGGATCAGATTTCCCTAAGTTTGATGCGGAAATGCGGCCCTTCACAAGTGACGGAAGGGACTGTAGTTAGGAGAGGATCGGGCCCGATCTTACCCCGACTTTGGGCATCAGGCGTTCGGGGTATCTCTGGCAGGCGACAGTAACTATAATGTTATCAGAGAGTTATCGAGTGGCTGCGGCGGGCGGAGCAGGGATCGGGTTTCCTAGCGGACCATCCACTCAGTTAAGTGGTGCATGGCACGAAGGATAGCCCCATAGTTTGCGACGGTGGTCAGCACCAGGCCAGAAAGTGCTCCCAACAGGTACCAATTCGCCCGCGGAGTAGGACTTGCCGCTCGATCTTCATCCCAAGTCATCAACCGCCGTACTCGATTGGTCAGCGACGTGGTCGCGTTGTACACCAGCGATGTAGTGAACGTGGTTGTCGGTGCCACCGGGGTGAGTCGGGAAAGCTTGATCAATGCCGAGGCCAATTCCACGGCATCCTGAGCGCTGCTGACGGCCGCATCATCAGCCGACATCTCCTCAGCTTCGCCCCACGCGGTCTCCAGGCGCGACATACCGGGGAAGAGGCAGAAACGAAAGAGAAGCTTTCGTAGGTTGTCACGGCGCCGGACGTGGGCCACTTCGTGCTGCAAGGCGGCTTCCAGTTCGGGCGGAGTCAGCAGGGCCGCGGCCGCATCTGACAGCAGCATCTTGTGCGAACGAATACCCGCGAGCGTGAGAACCGGCGCCGTAGCTGGAGTTCGGAAAACAGGCACCGACTCGCGCGAAGACACGACCGTTGCACCTTCCAGCCAGTCATCCACCGCCTGCAAAGTTTTCCGGTAGCCCTCGATGGCACTGCCGACCCCTATGGCTAGCACGAGCAGGCCGGCACTCCCCAGCGCGAGAGGAATCGCGCCGATAGGTTCAACGGACGTGCGCGGCTCGAGATCGAGGAAAGATGGGACAACGAACACCAGGGTAAACAAGCTGGCTACGATTACAGGCAGCGCTCTCAGCGCAAACAGAAGATCGGCGCGATGTTTCGCGGTAAAGTTCTGGCTGCCATTCCTGACGAGTTCGCATCCCGACACCACCAGCATCGAGACCGCGACATACAGGGCGAGATAAAACGCGAGGGAGACCGCCAGACCGCGGAGGAGGAATATCACGGGGCCTCCGTTTTCCGCAACTCGCGGCGTTTCCGCTCGACCATCTGCTGTAGTTCGTCGAGCAATCGAGCATCATGCTCGGTGACGGCTTCGACCAGGTACGACAATGGCAGAGACGCGACACCGCTCGATTCGAGCAGTTGTCGGATGGCCTGGCCCGCAGCCGCCCGCTGCATTTCCTGCTGGCTCACTTTTGGCGAGTAACGAAATGCTCGTCCCTCGGCGACGCGCGTCAGCAGCTGCTTTTTGTAAAGTCGATCCAGCGTCGTCATCACGGTCGTGTAGGCAACGCTCAAATTCCCTGCGCGCAGCAATTCGCGCACGGTGGCATTCCCGCGCGCCCAGATTTCCTGCATCAGTCGGTGCTCCAGCGGACCCAACTGGGCAAACCCCGACTGACCGGAACGGAAGAAACGATTCAATGACCCCTCACAGATTCCGCAAAATTGTATCGCATACGCACGCGGAAAGGTCCGGTTTTGTGGGGATTCCGGAGGGAAATATGTCCTGGAAAGAATTCCTTTTCCGCAGGACGCCCGTCAGGGTTGCAATCTGTCCCTGTGGCGGAGACAATCGCTGACATGCCGATGAACGCCACGGGTCCAGGAAACGCAAATCCATTTCAGCCCGGAATCATGGTGGTCGTGACGCTGGCCAATCCGCGTGAGAAGTTCTGGGGAGCCATCCTTGCTTTGAGCGCGGAAGGGTTGAGTTTGCGCGGCATCGAACTCGCCTCATTCGAAGACCTGGTCGTCCTGATTAAAGAGGGCGAGCCTTTCTCCCTGGGCGTGGTGTTTTTTCCCATGCACCGCGTGGAGCGTATGGAGCTCGATCTTGCGGACGGCAGCATTCCTTCGCTCTCCCAGCGCTTTACGGCCAAGACCGGCCTCGATCCCGTGACCATGCTAACCGCATCGCCAGAGTCAGGCGCAAGGCAGGAGCGGGTATGAAAGTCTCGCAGCTTCTGACCGCTCCCAACCAACTCACGCTCTTGCGCATGCTGTTCCTGCCCTTCATCGTGATCTGCCTGGTGGACCGTCATTATTCGCTGGCGCTCCTACTGTTCGTGCTCGCCGGCCTGAGTGACGGATTGGACGGGTTGCTTGCGCGCCGCCTGCACCAGCAAACCATGCTCGGCCAATACCTCGATCCGATCGCCGATAAGCTCCTGCTGACCACTTTGTTCCTCGTCCTGGCAATCCTGCACAAGATTGCATGGACGTATACCATCATGGTCTTCTGCCGCGATATCTCGATCCTTACGGCGAGTGCCGTGCTGTACACCATCGCGGGTCTGCGCGATTTCAGTCCGAGCATCTTCGGAAAAGCCAACACCTTCGCGCAGGTTTCAGCTGTCTTCTTCGTACTGCTTTTCCAGGTTGAGCCCCTTCGTCCGGTCTGGATTGCCCGCACCTTTTTTCTCTGGGCCACGTTCGCGTTCACTGTGATCTCGGGTGTGCACTACGCGTTTCTGGTGCAGCACCGCCTGCGCGCGTCGACGCAGGAAGCGGGTCCGCGCCCGGCGACCGGCAAGCAGGTCGCATAAGCGAGATCACAAGCCATCGATCACCGCCCCTTTCTTGACACTCTCCGCCACCCACCTTTATCCTTAAGTGTTGCTCCCTGGAGAACTTACGCCACTGAGCGTGTTCCCGCGGGCCTTCGCGGTAGATCCAAAGGTGGGCGCGGAGGTTCCCGATGTTCATCGAAGTAGCTGAGTTAGAACTCCATCCTGTTGATTTTCAAACGGAGTTCCCTCCCGATGCCATCGATTTCGGACCGGACGTGCGTCTACGTGCGCCGCTTCGCACCAGTGGTCGCGCGCAACTGGTGGAGGAACACCACGGGAAACACAAGGTAGTTCAGGACATACGGCTGCAAGGCGATCTTTCCACGAGTCTTGAGTTGCCCTGTGCGCGCTGTATCGAGCCGGTGCTCCAGAAGGTGGCGCGGAGTTTTGATTTGCTGTATCGCCCTCTGGGCACCGACGCCGGGCACGAAGAGTTGTCGGTAACCGACGCGGAAGCCGAAATCGGCTACTATCAGGGTGAAGGCTTGCTTCTGGAAGACGCTCTGCGCGAGCAGGTGCTGCTCTCGGTCCCGCTGAAAGTTTTGTGCCGTGAGGACTGCAAGGGACTGTGTCCCAACTGCGGCCGCAACCGGAATGCTGAGCCATGCTCGTGCCACCAGCCGCTGGAAGATGCACGCTGGGAAGCCTTGAAAGAGATCCGCGAGAAACTGGATCGCTGACTCGGTTTCAGCAGTCAGAATCGTAAGAGTAATCACGGCGGACGCACGTTTCGCGATATAACGATCGAAATTTGGGTTACAGCGTCGGAGCGCTGGCCCTTTAGTGAGGAATCTTCCATGCCTAATCCAAAACGGCGACACTCGCAAAAGCGCACGTCCACGCGACGGGCGCACGACGCCCTCTCGAAGCATTCCCTGTCCGAGTGTCCCAACTGCCACGAGAAAAAGATGCCGCATCGCGCCTGCGCCAAGTGTGGATATTACAAGGGCCGCGAAGTGGTTGAGGTCAAGGAAGCCAGCTAACCGCCCGCAACGCACTTCATGCCAAGCATCATAGCTCTGGATGCGATGGGTTCGGATCGTGCTCCCAAGCCCGAAATTGAGGGCGCGATTCACGCCGCCCGTCATTTCGGCACCCGCGTGCTTCTGGTCGGCCCCGAGAATCATCTCAAGGCCGAACTGAGCCGCTATCGCTGGACTTCGCAGCTTCCCATCGAGATCGTTCAGGCCAGCGAAGTCATCACCATGGAGGATAAGGCGGCACAGGCCGTCCGCGCGAAGCGCGACTCCACCATGCGTGTGGGAGTTCGCCTGGTACGCGATGGACAAGCGGCAGGGTTCGTCACCGCCGGCAATACCGGTGCCGCTATGGCCAGCGCAAAGATGGTGCTCGGTGCGTTGCCGGGCGTAGATCGGCCAGCGCTGGCGGCGGTCTTCCCCACGGCGCTGCGAACCGGCGCCATGCTCCTGGATGTGGGCGCTAATGTCGACTGCAAGCCGCACAACCTGGAGCAGTTTGCGGTCATGGGAGAGATTTACTTCCGCTCCATCTTCGGCACCAAACGGCCGAGTGTAGGCTTGCTTTCGATCGGCGAAGAAGAAACCAAAGGCAACGAGCTGACCCGCGAGTCGTTCCAGCTGTTGAAGCAACTACCTTTGAATTTCGTTGGCAATGTTGAAGGACGCGATCTGTACAACGGCGAAGTCGACGTCATCGTCACGGATGGCTTTGTCGGCAACGTGGCGCTGAAAACGTCCGAGGGCGTTGCGAACCTGGTCCGTGCGGCATTAAAAGAAGCACTGCGAGCTACGATCACCCGGCAAGTGGGTTATCTGCTTTCGCGCAGTGCCTTCAGCGATTTCAAGAAGCGGCTCGATCACACGGAATACGGAGGCGCTCCGCTGCTGGGGATCAAGGGCGTATGCATCATCACGCACGGATCTTCGAATTCGAACGCAATTAAGAACGCGATTCGCGTGGCCTCGGAATTTGCTGAAAGCAACGTCAACGAAAAGATCGAACGGGGCATCGCGGCCATTCGCCCAGTCACTGCAGTGGGCGGCTAGCCGATCTCTTAGGTATTGTCATTCCGATACCGAACCAAGCGGAGGTGGAGGAATGGCAGTAAATAGTCTTTATGACGAACTCCATCGCATTCATCTTCCCCGGACAAGGCTCTCAGGCCGTGGGCATGGGCAAGGAACTTGCCGAACACCATCCCATCGCTCGGCAGACCTTCGACGAAGCTGACGAAGCCCTCGGCTACAAGCTCTCGCAACTCTGCTTCGACGGCCCCGAAGAGCAGCTTCGGCTTACTGAAATTACCCAGCCCGCGATCCTCACTGCGTCTGTGGCTGCGTGGCGCGTCTTGAACGAAAGGGGGCTGAAACCCTCCTTCGTCGCCGGACACAGCCTGGGCGAGTACTCGGCACACGTGGCCGCCGGTACGCTCACGTTCGCCGATGCGGTCCGCACCGTTCGCAATCGAGGCAAGTATATGCAAGCGGCCGTGCCAGTGGGAGCCGGCGCTATGGCGGCGATCCTCGGGATGCCTATCGAAGGAGTCACCGGCGTTTGCACCGACGCCGCCCACGGAGAAGTTTGCCAACCGGCCAACATCAATTCCAGCGAACAGATCATCATTTCCGGAAATACCAGCGCCGTTGAACGGGCCGCGCAACTCGCCGGCGATCGTGGGGCGAAGCGTGCCGTGATGTTGCCTGTAAGCGCTCCCTTCCATTGCTCCCTGATGAAACCCGCCCAGGACCGCCTGTCAGCGGATCTCGCGTCACTTTCCTTTGGCAAACCCGCCGTACCGGTCGTTTGTAACGTCGATGCTGCATTGATCGCCGAAGCCGATGCAAGTCGCGATGCCCTGGTACGTCAAGTCACAGGCTCAGTAAAGTGGGAACAGAGTATGCGAATGCTGATCGCGCAAGGTGTGCAAAGGTTCGTAGAAGTGGGCCCAGGAAAAGTGCTGTGCGGGCTGATGCGCCAGATTGACCGTTCTAAGACGGCGATGAATGTGGGAGATGAAGCGTCTCTGCACAAGACCCTGGAACAGCTGGCCGCAGCGGTATAGGCAGGTCTTGGGATCTTAGGTCTTGGGATCTTAGGTCTTAGGTTTTCGCGTCCCAGGCCGGGGCTTTCGCCCCGTTCATCGGACCGCTGTTATGAACATCCAGAAGCTAACACCTGACACCCGAGACCTGAATCAACTGCAGGGCGATGGACTGAACGTCTTGTCGGACTTCTCCACGTAGAGTTGCTCGTGCTGGGCGCGTCTGTTGATCACGACGTCCACGATCACGCCACTCCCACCCTTGGGGCACTCGCCCGTCCCATAAATCTGATAGTTCTTGATGGGCCCCCACTCTCCTCCCGGTCCCCAGTCCCGGTAGAACTCGTTGTAGGGATACATCGAGTGCCGATCCGGATGCTGTTTCCACGATGGATCCGCCGTATAGATGGCGTATGCGGTTTCGAACTGCTGCTCTTGCAGGGCCGTAAAGAACTTGTCGGCCAGCCGCCGCTCCGGCCAGAAACGGAATTGGTAGGCGAGGAACCCGAGAATCAAGACCGTGCAAATGATCGAGACGATGCGCAGTCTTTTTCGCCGGGCGCGTTCGGCATCGTATTCCTGGGCATCCATCAGGGTCATAGGCTTCTAGCATAACGGAAACCTGCGTCGCGCCAAAAGTTCCCGGAAAAACGGTACCGCGATGGATAGTTACGATCCGTGATTAAAGCCTTTAACCGCAAAGTTCGCCAAGATTGCGCAAAGGACGCAAAGTCCCTGACCAAGAGTTTTCCTTAGCGGCCTTTGCGATCCCTTTGCGAGCTTTGCGGTTAAGAGCTTTTCTGTGGAAAAAGCATGCAGCTCCGTGCTTTGGATTCAGCCAGGAACTCACAGAGATCGCTTGAACAGCGGTGTGGCAATTGCCAGCGCCACCGTGCCAAAGATCGCAAGATAAAGCATGTCCGGCATGATTGCGGTCAGCCCGGACTCTTTCAGCAACAGTCCTTTGAACCCATGCACGGCATAGGTGAACGGGTCCGCTTTCGCAATCACACGCAGCCATGTTGGAAAGGCCTGCACCGGATAGATCGAACCGCTGGGAAAGAACAACAGCGTATTCAGGATTCCGAAAATCGCACGCGGCACAAGCGGATCGTCCACACGAACCATCAGCAGGAACATCATCGTGTTGAAGGCCACGGACGTCAGCGCGATCATGAGCACCAGACCCAACATCGTGGCCGGATTGAAAATCGTGCTCACCCCAGCCAGCAGCGCCCCGATGACCGTAATCACCACTCCGGTGAGCACCGCCTTGATCGCGCCCGCCAGGTTCAGGCCGAAGACCATTTCGGTCTTCGTGATCGGCGTGACCAGGTAGCCTTCGTGGATGCCGCGCGCCTTGTCATCGATATAAAGCATGCCTCCGCCGATCATCACCGAAACAAACATCGCCAGCGTGATCGAGCCCGGCAGCAGATACTTCATGTACTCAATGTAGGGGTATAGTTCCACAATTTGCAGCACGGTCTGTTGCAGCAGGCGCGGTTCGATGGTGGGCGAATTCAGCGCGACCGTGATGTCGCTGAGTTCCTGTTCGAGGGTCGAACTCATGAAGTTATCGCTGTTGTCGACTACAAGCGCAATCTGCGGACGGTCTTGCTCGTAAACGCGCCGCGAATATTGTGGTGGGATGATCACTGCGCCCTGAATCTTGCCGTTGCGCACATCCTCCCGCACGGTCCCTTCATTGTTGTAATACACGGGGAGAAACGTCCGCATGTTGGCCCGAACGGAATCGAACGCCTCGCGGATCCTCAGCGCCTGCGTGCCACCATCTTGATCGACCACGCCCAGCCGCGCATCGCGAATCTTGCCGCCGAACGCATTGCCAAGCACGATGAGCTGCACGAGTGGGAAGATCATGGACGCCAGCATGAGCGTCGGGGAACGGAAGAACTTGCGCATCTCGCGCTCGACAATGGCCATCATCCGGTTCATGGCTGTACCCCCGGGCGCTGCGGCATGACGAAGCCGTACGCCTTGACCAGCTCGTCGCGCAACTGCCGGCCTGTGTAGTGGACGAACACATCGTCAAGCGTGGTGTTCTGCACGGAGAGCGACTTGACGGGAATGCCCGCCTGTACCGCCAGTTCGACCAGTTCGGTCGTTGTGCGCGAGCCATTGCCGGTCAGCACGCGGTACATACCGGCGCCTTCATGTTGCACCGAGGTCACTTCGGTCAGGGCGCGCAAGCGCTGCTCCCAATCGGCCGGCGGATTTTCGAACTGCGCTTCGATGACGTTCGATCCCGGCACACTCGCCTTCAGCGCAGTCGGAGTATCCAAGGCCACCAGCTTGCCGTGATCCACGATTGCGATGCGATCGCACAGTCGGTCAGCTTCGTCCATGTAGTGGGTTGTGATCAGAACCGTGAGCTGGCGGTTCTTCTTGATGTTGGTGAGCATCTCCCAGACCGCGACCCGTGAAACTGGGTCGAGGCCGGTAGTGGGCTCATCCAGAAAAAAGATGCGCGGGCTGTGAACCAGTCCCCGCGCAATCTCCAACCGCCGCCGCATTCCGCCGGAAAGGGTCTTCGTCTGCGCATCGCGCCACTTGATCAAGTCGACCAGTTCGAGTAACTCGGCGATCGCCTCTTTGCGACGCTTCGCCGGAACGTCGTACAGCTTGGCGTAGATGTTCATGTTCTCTTCGACCGTGAGGTCAAGATCACTGGTCAGCGCCTGTGGAATTACCCCGATGCAGCGGCGCGCGCCATCCGGCTCTTTCGCGACATTGTGGCCCGCAACGACCGCGCGTCCGGCGGTGATCGGGATTAGGGTGGTCATCATTCGAATAAGCGTCGATTTGCCCGCGCCATTCGGGCCCAGCAGGCCAAAGATTTCTCCGTCCTCGACATGGAAGGTGACATCATCGACCGCCGTGAAGTCGCCGTACTTCTTGACGATGTTCACCACATCGATCGCGTTCGGTCCGACTTTGTCGGGTCCTTCGCAATCTGGACGCGGACCGGCAGGGCGATTGTTTCTAGGTTCGGAGGCGCTCAAGGATGCCGCTCCGCCGATGCGTTCTGATTCGCCGCACCCCGCTGTTGCTCAGGAGAGACCAGCACTTCCGCCGTCATTCCCGGCACGTACGCGCCTCTAGGATTGTCGAGACGCACCTTCAGCACGATCGTCTTGATGTCGCGCTTGCGCCGGTTGACGTCGCGTTGGGTCGCGAAGTCAGCTTCCGCGGCTTTGTAGAAGACTTTTCCGGAGGTGATCGTGCCCCCGGGAAGACGCACGCGCAGCGTATCGCCCAACCCGATATGATCGGCTTGCGTCTCGGGAATCGCGGCCCGCACCCAGGTGTCGCCTAGATCGACGATGGTCACGATGGGCTGACCGACGTTGAGCACTTCTCCCTGGCGGGCCGCGCGGACCAATACCGTGCCCGTGACGGGGGCGTAAATCTTGGTGTAACCCAACCTCACTTCGGCCTGCCTCTTCTGTTCTTCTGAGTTTTTCAGGTCGGCTTGGGTCGACGTAACCGTGCTCTGGGCAGCGGCAGCCTGATGAGTGCGAGCGACTGCAGCATTCAAATCGGCCTCGGCCGCGCGTACCTGGTCTTTCAGCGACTGCACGTTCGCTTGTGCCGCGGCCAGGTTCGTCTCCGCTTGCACGCGCTCTTGCTCCGATGCCACCGCTTGCTTGGCCAGTTCGATCATGCGGCGACTATCGCTTTCGGTACGCTGCAAAGTCGCTTGCGCCTGGACCAGTTGCGACTTCATGGACTGCAGCTTCGCCTGGGCGTTGGCCACGTCGCTGGTGGTCGAACCCTTGGTCGACTGTTCTGTGTAGCGCATTTCGGAAACCCTCGAGCGCAAGCTTGCGATGTTTGCGGTTGCTGCCCTTTCCTGCGCTTCCAGTTCGGCGGGATCGATCTCCGCGATCAAATCACCCGCCTTCACCGGCGAGCCTTCGTCAACGAGCAATTTCTGTAGTCGACCGGTGACTTGGGGACTTACGATCACCTGGTTCGAGTCCACGGTCCCGATCAGCACCAGGTCGCGATTACTGGGGGTAGAGAAAAAGTAGTACCCCAAGGCGATCAAAAAGATAATGCTGAGCAGAATGAAGAAACGGTTGCGTGGGTTCACGCGTTTTCTCCTTCTACCGGCATGGCACTGGGCCGGAAAAGAGCAGCAGAAATGAAATCAAGCACGGCGGCACGGCGGGCGGCAATTCGCTCGGGGCTCAGAGGGTCTTCCTGGGTCATGACTTTCATCAGGGGCGCGCTTCCGAAATAGTGAACAAGCACCGCAACCATCGAGGGAACGAACTGTACGGGGTCGACCGGGCGAAAAATTCCAGCAGCAATCCCTGCGCGCAGCACCTTGACCAGTTCCAGGTAGATCGGCTTCATGTAGAGTTTGACGATGCGTTGCATCTGCGAGCCGCGCGCCAGCATCTCGCGCTGCACCATCTCACGGTGCGAGGGATGTTCCGCCAGATAGTCGAAGAAGACCCCCACGTAGCGCAGGATTTTTTGTCCCGGAGGAATGTCCTCGGCCAGCACCCGCATGAGAAACTCATTCCTTTCCTGAAAGACGTGATCGAGGGCCGCGCCGTACAGAGCGTCCTTGTCGCGGTAGTAGTAGTAGAGCAGCGCCTTGTTGACCTTGGCGGCGCGGGCAATGGCATCGGTCCGGGCACCGGCAATGCCCTCGCGGGCAAACTCGCGCACCGCCGCCTGCAGGATCGCGGTGCGGGTCTCTTCCGGGCGTCCGCGTGACCCCAGACGCGGTCGGGCGTGGGCGGTGGGCATAGGGGCGCGCTCCTTAATTCTTAACTAACCAGTTAGTTAGATTATAAAACGGCAACCAGTGATTCGACAAGCCCTGCCTGCCTGTTAAGTGTTCTATAATGCAGCACTTCGAGGAACTTCCCATGCTCCCTGTTCGAAGGCTTCTCAGCCCGACCGACTTTAGCGGTCCGGCTTGCACCTGCGTCCGGACGGCCAGCGAACTGGCCGAACATTTTGGCGCGGAACTGCTGCTGGTCAACGTAGTCCCGGCCCTGCCCGGCGTGCCTCCCGATCCGAATTACGTTTTCAAGATTCCGGAGTACGAGAAATATCTGCACGCCGACGCTGCGGAGCAACTCCGCAAAGCGCGCGAGGAACTGGTAGGCAAGAACGTGAACGTGCGCACGATGGTAGGCCACGGTTCAGCAGCCGAAGAGATCGTGACGATCGCGAAGGTGGAGAGCGTTGACTTGATCGTAATCTCGACTCACGGATCGACGGGCTTGGAGCGATTTGTATTTGGGTCGGTGGCGGAGAAGGTGGTGCGGTTGGCGGAGTGCCCGGTGCTCACGGTGCGGCAGAAGGCAGAATAAGATCGACTCGCCGAGTCGCTCGACGGGCGAGGACGCCCGTCGCTCCACAAACTAGTCCGTGCCACCCGCGATCGAAGGCACCAGCAAAATCTCATCTCCATCCTGAAACGTGTAAGTCTGCCCACCCAGGAAGCGGATGTCTTCCTCGTTCACATAGACGTTCAGGAAGCGCCGGATCTCTCCGGCCTGGTCGCGGAGGTGCGGCTTCAGGTCTGGGAACTTCTCGTCGAGTACGGAAAAAAGCTCGCCCAAGTTCGACGCGGAGCAACTCAGGTTACCGACTCCCGACGTCAGTCGCCGCAACGCTGTCGGAATTTGCACGGTGATCGCCATGTTATGCCCCCACTGCTTCGGGAACTTCCAGCCTGTTCTCGAGGAAGCGCTCGAACTCGGCCAACTTGGGCGCGATCGCGGCTTCGCTTTGGTATGCACCCGCGAGCGCGTCGGTCGTCTTCAATCCATTGCCCGTGACGCAGAGTACGCTAGTCTCATCCGGAGAGATGCGGCCATCGCGATAGAGCTTGCGCGCACAGCCAACGGTCACTCCGCCGGCCGTTTCTGTGAACACGCCTTCCGACTCGGCCAGAAGCTGGATGGATTCCACCACTTCAGGATCGGAAACATCCTCGGACCAACCACCGCTTTTGGTGATCGCCTTGATCGCGTAGTGACCGTCGGCAGGATTGCCGATTGCCAGCGAACGCGCGATGGTCGCGGGTTTTTGCGGCTCAATCTCCGGCCGCCCCGCCTTCACAGCAGTGGAAATTGGTGAGCAGCCGGTCGCCTGCGCACCAAAGAACTTCACCGGCTTCGCATCGACCAGGCCAAGCGCGATCAATTCGTCGAACGCCTTCTTGATCTTCGTGATCAGAGATC
>Ga0307471_100000770_pt1 | contig 16758 bp, 12 predicted proteins | sample atmos_gasesAM3C__2_FD_204566 | JGI IMG/M metagenome (GOLD analysis project Ga0307471, IMG submission 204566) | Hardwood forest soil microbial communities from Morgan-Monroe State Forest, Indiana, United States - atmos_gasesAM3C_515 | ecosystem: Environmental > Terrestrial > Soil > Temperate... | reverse complement strand
AGTCGATGGATCGATGAAACGCTCGCGCGTGCTCTGCCAGCCGCCGTCGGGCCGTTCCTTGGCGACAGGCCGGTAGCGCCAGCGCTCGAACAGCGTTGCCAGCAGCAGGACGAGCCCAAGGGCGAGGAAACCCCACCCTGGCCTGGGCACTCCCTGGGCGATGAGCGCGACTCCGGCGCAGCTGAGAATCGCCGTTGCCGCGATAACGACAGCCCGCAGCATTTCAGCCGATCGGCTCGAGCACGACCGCCGTTCCGTACGCGACGATCTCGCTCATTGTCTGACCGATCTCGGCCGAGTCGAATCGCATCATGACGATGGCATTGGCGTGCATCAGGCTCGCGTTACGCACCATGCGGTCCACGGCGTGGCGCCGGGCCTCCTCGAGCAGCTGTGTGTACTCTTTGATCTCACCGCCGAAGATCGAGCGCAAACCCGCCATGATGTTGCCGCCGAGTCCGCGGCTCCTCACCACCACGCCGAAGACCTGGCCCTTCGTCTCGCGGACCCGCTGACCTGACACGTTCTCGGTCGTCACCACAAGCACGGTGCCTCCTTACTCAACCTATTCCCACACGATCAAGTAAGACCTTATCAATCATAGTCATGCAGCGCACGGGTATTCTGCGGGGCCGCGGACGTATCGACTTGCGGGTTGTCACGTTTACAATGGCGTTTCCCGGAGCGGAGACGAAGTCGCGTGGGGAATTCGCTCGGACGGCGTCAACTACTCGCGCGAGCCGGCGCCGCGTTGCTTTTCAGCGCACTGGAAGGCTGTAGCACCGGCACTCTCAGAGCAAAGCGCCAGGCACCGCCCCGCGTGAACCTACAGCTGGCGCGCCTTAACGCCAGCCCTGACCGTATCACCAGCATAACGGTCTGCACCCGCCCATTCCGCGCCCAAGGTCCACGCCTCGATGTCGAGCAGATCGGACGAAAGACGGTCGTTCACAATTACGGTCACGGCGGCAGTGGCTGGTCGCTTTCCTGGGGATCAAGCGGCATTGCTACAGAAAGAGCGATGGCCACCGGTGAGCGCGACGTCGCGGTGATCGGCTGCGGCGCCCTGGGCCTGACATCAGCCCTGCTGCTGCAGCGTGCCGGCGGCCATGTCACCGTTTATGCCAAAGATCTGCCGCCGAACGTCCGCTCATCGTTGGCCAGCGGGGCGTGGACTCCCGATTCCAGGATTTGCCTGCAGGATTACGCCACACCTTCGTTCAAGCAATTATGGGAGCGGATGGCCCGCCAGTCCTTCCAGACTTATCAGACTCTGCTGGGCCTGCCCGGTAATCCGGTGGAGTTCATTGACGACTATTTCGTCTCCGATGAACCGCCCGCTCAGCGTCACCGCGACTCATCCAGCGATAACCGGCCGAAGTTCGCCGAGCTGCAAAGTGACCTGATCCCTGACCTGGTGCCGCGCGGCGAAGAGTTTGAGCCAGGCACGCATTCTCTGGGCGACCGATACCTGCAGCGCAACCCGCTGATGATGTTCAATATCAGCGCCTATGCACGGATGTTGATGGGAGACTTCCTCGCCAACGGCGGGCAAATCGATATTCAGGAATTCCATACGCCCGACGATTTCGCGAAGTTGCGCCAAAAGACGCTGGTGAATGCGACTGGCTATGGCTCCCGCGCGCTGTTCGGCGACCGGTCGCTCACGCCAGTGCGCGGCCAGGTGGCCCGCATGATTCCGCAAGCGGACATGAACTACGGTCTGTTCTACAAGCGGGTTTCCTTCCTGCCACGTCGTGACGGCCTGGTATTTCAAGTGGTCGGTGCGGACGACTATTACGGATTCAACGACGAGACCACTGTTCCGGACAGGGCGGAAGCGGAACTCGCGGTCAACACTATCTCCGCACTGTTTAAGACAGCATAAAAAACTTCACATCAGAACGAACGTCATCCCGTCATCGAGACAGATCTACAGAGCCGCACCCTGATCCGATAAGACCGCGCTTTCGAAGCGCCTGTTCGAGTCCGGCCCGCATACGGGCTGAACGACGTCACTCCCACTCGATGGTCGCCGGCGGCTTGCCCGAGATGTCGTACACGACGCGCGAGATACCGGCCACCTCGTTGACGATGCGCCGCGAGACGTGCTCGAGGAACTCGTACGGCAGGCGCGCCCAGTGCGCGGTCATGAAATCCACCGTTTCCACCGCGCGCAGCGCGATCACGTAGTCGTACCGGCGGCCATCGCCCATCACCCCCACCGAGCGCACGGGCAGGAATACCGCAAACGCCTGGCTCACGCGGTCGTACAGATCGTGCCGGCGGAGCTCCTCGATGAAGATCGCGTCGGCGCGCCGCAACAAGTCCGCGTACGCCTTGCACACCTCGCCGAGAATGCGGACGCCGAGGCCGGGACCCGGGAAGGGGTGACGGTAGACCATCTCGCGCGGCAGGCCGAGCTCGACGCCGAGGCGCCGCACCTCGTCCTTGAACAGCTCACGCAGCGGCTCGATGAGCGTGAGATGCATGCGCTCGGGGAGGCCGCCGACGTTGTGATGCGACTTGATGACGTGCGCCTTGCCGGTGCGCGCACCGGCGGACTCGATCACGTCCGGGTAGATCGTGCCCTGCGCGAGGAAGCGCACGCCGCGCACGCGCTGAGCTTCTTCGTCGAAGACATCGATGAAGGTGCGGCCGATGATCTTGCGCTTCGCCTCGGGATCGGTAACGCCGGCGAGCGCCGCGAGGAAGCGCGCCTCGGCGTCGACGCGGATCACGTGCACGCCCAGGTGCTGCGCAAAAGTGCTCATCACCTGCCCGGCTTCCCCGAGCCGCAGCAGTCCATGATCGACGAACACGCAGGTGAGCTGATCGCCGAGGGCGCGGTGCAGGAGCGCGGCGACCACCGAGGAGTCGACTCCACCCGAGAGACCGAGCAGGACCTTGCCGCTCCCCACCTGCGCGCGCACCCGCTCGATGGCATCGGCGAGAATGTTGCCCGTGCTCCAGAGCGCATCGGCGCCGGAGATCTCGCGCACGAACCGCTCGAGCAGGCGCGCCCCCTGCGGGGTGTGGGTGACTTCCGGGTGGAACTGCACCCCATAGAAGCGGCGGCGCTCATCGCTCATGGCGGCGAACGGAATGGTGGCGGTGCTGGCCGTCGCGGTAAATCCCGGGGGGAGGGCCTCGACCCGGTCGCCGTGACTCATCCAGACATCGAGCACGCAGCGGCCAGCGGCATTGCGGCGGTCCTCGAGGTGATCGAGGAGGCGCGAGCTGCCTTCCACGGTGACTTCCGCGTAGCCGAACTCACGCTCACTGGACGCGGCGACTCGGCCGCCGAGCTGCTGCGCCATGGTCTGCATGCCGTAGCAGATACCGAGCACCGGCACGCCGAGCTCGAACACCGCGCCGGGCGCGCGCGGGGGAGCCGCCGCGGTCACCGACTCGGGCCCACCGGAGAGAATCACGCCGCGCGGACGGAAATCGCGCACCTGCGCGTCGCTCATGTCCCAGGGGTGGATCTCGCAGTAGACGCCGAGCTCGCGCACGCGCCGGGCGATCAGCTGGGTGTACTGCGCGCCGAAATCCAGAATGAGGATGCGATGCGCGTGGATGTCCGGGTGCGCAGCGGCGGCGGAAGTGTCGGCAGGTCGGGCAACGCTCGCCATGGACTTCAAGACGCCCGGTAGTTGGGCGCTTCCTTGGTGATGCTGACATCGTGCACGTGACTCTCGCGCACACCGGCGCTCGTAATGCGCACGAACACCGGGCGGGTGCGCATATCGGTGATGTTGCGGCTGCCGGTGTAGCCCATGGCGGCGCGCAGCCCGCCGGAGAGCTGGTGCAGGATCGTCACGATGCTCCCCTTGTAGGGAACGCGACCCTCAACCCCCTCGGGGACGAGCTTCTCGAGCTCGGTGGCGGCGTCCTGGAAGTAGCGGTCCGCGGAACCATGCCGCTCGGCCATGGCCCCGAGTGAGCCCATGCCGCGGTAGGTCTTATAGGAGGCGCCCTGGTAGAGCTCGACCTCGCCCGGCGACTCTTCGGTGCCGGCGAACAGTCCACCGATCATCACGGCATGCGCGCCTGCGGCGATCGCCTTGGCGATATCGCCCGAGAAGCGGATGCCGCCATCGGAGATCACCGGTACGTCGAGATCCTTGAGCGACGCGGCGACATTGGCCACGGCCGAGATCTGCGGCACCCCGACACCGGCCACCACACGCGTGGTGCAGATGGAGCCCGGACCGATTCCGACCTTTACCGCATCCGCGCCCGCATCGGCCAGGGCGTGCGCCGCCTCTGCGGTCGCAATGTTGCCGGCGATCACCTGGCTGTCCGCCCATTTCGACTTGATGCGGTTCACGGTCTCGATGACGCCCCGGGAGTGACCGTGCGCGGTATCCACCACCACCAGGTCGTCGCCCGCTTCGCGCAGCGCTGCGACGCGTTCGAGCGTGTCGGGAGTCGTCCCGACCGCAGCGCCGACGCGCAACCGCCCGCCCTCATCCTTGCAGGCGCGCGGGAATTCATTGGCCTTCTGGAAGTCCTTCACGGTGATCATGCCGACCAGCTCATGCGAGCCGTTGACCACCAGCAGCTTCTCGATGCGGTGCCGGTGCAGCAGCGCCAGCACCTGCTCCTTGGGGGCATCTTCGCGCACGGTCACCAGCCGCTCCTGCGGGGTCATGACGGAGGAGACGGGAGCCTCGAGCTTGTACTCGAAGCGCAGGTCGCGGTGCGTCACGATGCCGACCGCCTTGCGCCCCACGACCACCGGCACCCCGGAGATACCGCGCGAGCGCGTCAGGTCGAGCACCTCGCGGATGCTCATGTTAGGCGAGACGGTGATCGGATCGCGGATCACGCCGCTCTCGAACTTCTTCACCCGGCCGACCTCGCGCGCCTGCGCCTCGATGGTCATGCTCTTGTGGATGATGCCGATGCCGCCTTCCTGGGCGATGGTGATCGCGAGGCGCGCTTCGGTCACCGTGTCCATGGCGGCCGAAAGTATCGGCACACTGAGACGGATGCGCCGGGTGACCTGGGTGGAGAGATCGACTTCGCGGGGCAGGATTTCGGAGTAGGCCGGAACCAGCAGGACGTCGTCGAAGGTGAGAGCTTCTTCGAGTATGCGCATGCGCAATTGTAAGCGCTCACCTCACATCGGTAAACCTCGTGCTATGGTGCTCTTTATGCCTGCTGGCCACGAAATCGGCGCATTACCCACTCCTTCGCGGGAGGTGTACAGCGTCTCCCGGCTCAATCGCGAGGTGCGGATACTGCTCGAGCGTGGGCTCGGTGTGCTCTGGGTCGAGGGAGAGCTGTCGAACTTCTCCCAGCCGCCTTCCGGCCACTGGTACTTCTCACTGAAAGACCGCGATGCGCAGCTGCGCTGCGCCATGTACCGCGTGAAGAACTCCCTGGTGGGCTTCACTCCACGGGCGGGAATGCAGGTGCTGGTGCGTGGCCGCATCAGCCTGTACGAGCCGCGCGGTGAATTTCAGCTGATCATCGAGCACCTGGAGGAGGCGGGCGTCGGCGCGCTGCGCCGGGAGTTCGAGCGGCTCAAGACCCGCCTCGCCGCGGAGGGGCTGTTCGCCCAGGAGCGCAAGCGTGCCCTGCCGCGCTTCCCGCGGCGCATCGGTGTCATCACCTCGCCCTCGGGCGCGGCGCTGCATGACATTCTCAAGATCCTCGCGCGCCGCTATCCGCCCGCGGCGGTGCTCATATATCCGAGCGCCGTGCAGGGCGCGGGGGCCGTGCCGACGCTTGTCGCGGCACTGCGCACCGCCTCGGCGCGAGCCGAATGCGATCTGTTGATCCTCGCGCGCGGCGGCGGTTCGCTGGAAGATCTGTGGGCATTCAATGACGAGCGCGTCGCGCGTGCCATCCACGGCTGCGCGCTCCCGGTGGTCAGCGGCGTGGGCCATGAAATCGATTTCACCATCGCCGATTTCGTCGCGGATGCGCGTGCTCCGACACCCTCCGCCGCTGCCGAGATGGTCGTGCCCGACGGCCAAGCCTGCCTCGAGGCGCTGGCGCGCACGGCGCAGCGCATGCAGGCGGGGATGCGGCGCGAGTTGCTCGCCGGCCGGGCGCGCCTCGAGGCGGTGGGCCGCCGCCTGGGCCTGGCGCATCCCGGCTTGCGCCTGCAGCAGCAGATGCAGCGCCTGGATGACCTGGCGCAGCGCCTGGCCGGAAGCACCCGTGGCAGCCTGCACCGCGAAGGTCAGCGCCTCGCCGAGCTGCGCGCCCGCCTGCAGCAGCACTCCCCAAGGCACGCCCTCGGTGAGTGGGGAGCGCGCAATCAGTCCCTGCAGCTGCGGCTCGCGCGTGCGATGGGTCAATATCACACGCACGCTGGCGCCCGCGCCGAGCAATTGCACGGACGTCTGGAGCGCGCCGTGCGGGAACGCGTCGCCCGCTCGGCGCAGCGCCTGGCGCTTGCGCGGCGCGCGCTCGATGCGGTGAGCCCACTCGCGACGGTGACGCGCGGCTTCGCGATCGTGAAGCGTGCCGACGGCACGGTACTCACGGACGCTTCAGCCGTGGCGATCGGCGAGGAGATCGAGGCGAGCCTCGCCCACGGAACGCTGACGGCGCGGGTCACCGGCAGGAAATGAGGCGGCTGCTCGCGCTCGCAACGGCGTTTACCGCGTGCCACGCGCACTTCGCGACCGCGGAGGCGCAGCTCGCGTCTGCGCTGCTGCCCGAGGAAGGGCGCGTCCCGGGCGGCGTGGCGCTGGTCGCGGTCGAGGCGCCTGCGGCAAGCGCGCCGCGCGTCAGCTTCGACGACCGCCGGGTGCTCGTCGTGCGGGTGGACGATCGCTGGATAGCGGTGGTGGGCATTCCGCTCGCGCAGGCGCCAGGTCACGCGGCACTACGCGTCGAGGACGGTACGCCGCAGGGGCGGGCGATCGGGTTCGAGGTCGCCGACAAGGAGTACAGCGTGCAGCGCCTGACCGTGCCCCCGCGGCAGGTGGACCTGTCGGCCGCCGATCTCGCGCGCGTCAACCGCGAGCTGCCACGGCTGCATCAGGACACCGGCACCTTCTCCGCGCAAGCGCCCGCCACGCTGCGGCTGCTGCAGCCGGTGCCCGGCGTCCGCTCGTCTTCTTACGGCATGCGGCGGGTGTTCAACAACGAGTCGCGCAATCCGCACAGCGGCATGGATATCGCTGCCGCCACCGGCACGCCGATACGCGCCGCCGCGAGCGGGCGCGTGGTCGACGCCGGCAACTTCTTCTTCAACGGCAAGACCGTGATCCTCGATCACGGCAGCGGCCTCATCACCATGTACTGTCACCTGAGCGCGATCGAGGTGAAGCGCGGGCAGCGGGTGCAGGCGGGAGCCGAGATCGGCAAGGTGGGCGCGACCGGGCGCGTCACCGGACCGCACCTGCATTTCGGCGTAGCGCTGAATGCGACCTTCGTCGATCCGGCGCTGTTTTTACCGCCGCCCGTGCAACCGGCGGAGGAAGCGCATGACGGAGCCGGCTGAGCCTGCAAGCGATGCATCATTCATGCGCGCGGCGCTCGAGCGGGCGCGCGCCGCGGCGGCGGAGGGCGAGGTGCCGGTCGGTGCCGTGCTGGTGCACGGGGCGCGGATCATCGCTGCCGGGCACAACGCGCCGATCTCGAGCCACGATCCCACCGCGCACGCGGAGATCGAGGCGTTGCGTGCGGCGGGGCGGGCGCTCGGCAGCTATCGCCTGACCGACACCACGCTGTACGTGACACTCGAGCCGTGCGTGATGTGCGCCTCGGCCATGGTGCACGCACGCGTGCGCCGGCTCGTCTTCGGCGCCTGGGATCCGCGCGCGGGCGGTGCCGGCAGCATCGTCAATGTGTTCGCGCTGTCCGGCCTGAATCACCGCGTGGACGTGTTCGGCGGCGTGCTGATGGATGAGTGCGCCGCGCTGCTGCAGGAGTTCTTCGCTCTGCGCCGCGGGTGAAGCGCGGGTCAGCTGCCGGCGGCGTATGCGCCCGGCGCCGGAGCGGCTGTCGGTGCTGCGGCGCTCGCTGCGGCCGCCGCGGCCGGCGCACCCGGCGCACTCTCGCCTGGCTGCCACTCGAGCAGCCGCAGGAAACGCTGGATGCGATCGACGAACTGCACCGGCTCCCAGCCGCGTGCGTAACCGCGGCGCGCGTGCGCATACCAGCGCTCCTGCGCCAGCAGCGGCAGGCGCAGGCGCACTTCGGCCCAGGAGTCGGGATCCTTGCCGAGTGCCTGCGTGATGATGCGGGCATCCTCGAGGTGGCCGAAGCCGACGTTGTAAGCGGCGATGGTGAGCCAGGTGCGGTCGGGCTCGGGGATGCGCTCCGGAACCTTCTCGCGCACCTGCGCGAGATAGCGTGCGCCCGCATAGATGCTCTGCTCGGGATCGCTGCGGTCCTTGAGTCCCAGCGACTGCGCGGTATCGGCCGTCAGCATCATGACTCCGCGTGCGCCGTCGTCCGACTGCGCGTGCGGATCCCATTTCGATTCCTGGTAGCCGATCGCCGCGAGCAGCCGCCAGTCGAGGCGGGTTTCCGCCGCAGCCTTCTCGAACCAGCCGCGATACCGCGGCAGACGCTCGGCGACGTGCTCCTGAAATTCGCGCGATTCCTCGTATGCGAACGTGCGGGTGTCGCCGGAGCTCTGCTGCAGCAGCTGCGCGAGGCGGCCCGAGGACTGCAGGTCGCGGAAGAAGGCATTGACGCCCGCGAGCAGGCCGGGCACGTCCCGGCGCACCATCCACTGCACCGGGCGCTCCTCGGGCAGGGCGAAACCCACCTGTACGTCCGGGTAGAGGTGGTGCGCGAAGGAGAACTCGCGCGCATCGACGATGGCGTACTGCGCCTCGCCACCGTCGACATCCTCGACCGGATCGGCGGCGCTCGGTGCGGTCTCCTGCCAGTTGAGTCCTGGTGCGACGGTGCTGCGCAGGCGTTGCAGGATGCGTTCCTGCGCGCTGCCGGCGCGTACCGCGAGCTTCGCGGACTCGAGCTGCAGCGTTTCCCGCGGCCGCACGCCGTTGCGCTGATACACGACGAGCTGTGGCACGCGCGCATAGGCCTGTGCGGCGTCGGCGACGTGGCTCCACTCGGGTGTGTTGGTGAGCGAGGCGGCAGCGATGTCGGCGCGGCCCGCGGCGAGCTCCGCCTGCAGCGCGCGCTCGTTCGCGAGCGGGTACATGGTGAGCCTTACCCCGAGCCGCGCCGCGAAGGCGCTCGCCAGCTCGTATTCCAGGCCTTCCGTGCGCTGGGCGCCGAGGTAGTAACAGGTCGGCAGGTTCAGCGTAGCGACGCGCAGCTCGCCGCGTGTGCGAATCACATCCAACGCGGGCGACGCGTGCTCGCCGCAGCCGCCGATGAGAAAAGCCACGGCGAGGAGCGCCGCGAGAGTGAGGGCGCGCAGGAACCTCCCCGCGCCGCACGGGCTTTCCGCTAGAATAGCCGCCCCCTGATCCCTGCGGGACCGCCGGAGAGGTACCGAAGCGGTCATAACGGCGCCGACTCGAAATCGGATGGTCGGGTAAAACCGGCACGTGGGTTCGAATCCCACCCTCTCCGCCATTCGTCCCTGTGAGGCCATTGATTGGGGCGGTCCGTAATCCATTACGCCGAGGCTACCGCTATGGCCGGCGTTTGTCGTCTGACGCAGAACGTCGACACGCCCGCCGGGCGCCGTCGTCGACACTTTACGTCACGTCGTCTTCGGACGGTTGTTTCTTCAGCGCCTCGCGATAGGCCGTCGCGAACGCTTCGACGAAGGTGTGTGGCAGATGATCCGCGGGCATCTCGATCAGATTGCGGTAGAAGGTAGTGAACAGCTCCCAGTACTGCGCCTTGTCGGCAGAGCGCGCCTTGCCACGCCGTGCGGCGCGCTCGAATCGCGCTTCGAGCTCGGCGGGGTCGAGCCGGTCGAGGAATTCGACGAACGCCACGCGCAGCGCCTGCGCCATGGCGCTCTCGTGGAGCCGCGCTGTCGCGACCGTATCGCGCAGCCATTGCACCGAGTCGAGCCGGCGTCCCTCGTGCCGCAGGAACAGCTCCACCGCCAGATCCTCCACCATGGAGTCAGCGAGCGAGGGGCGCGGATCATCCTGCTCCACCGGCACGGACTCGATGCGGTAGCGGTTGCGCGTGTCGGCGCGCGTACGCTCGAGCTCCTTGAATCCCACCAGCGCCTCGCGGAAGAGCCGTCCGGCGAGGTGCAGCAGACGTCCCTGGGCTGCCGCCGGCAGGCGCTCGGGATCGATCCCCGCGCCGCGGCAGAACGCATCCAGCCCGCTGTGCACGTCGTCGAGCGCCATGAAGCCGCCGCTCCCCTTGGGCTCGCGGCTTACCGCTTCCGCAAGACGCGCCAGCGATGCGCCGAGTGGCGGCGCCGCAGCCTCCGCGGACAGGACCACTTCGGCGCCCGGTACAGCCGCCGCGCGCTGCGATTGCGCGAGCGCGTGCACCCTGCCCGAGTCGACCGACTGGCCGTATGCGCCGACCGGCAGCACCTGGTCCATGTCGATCACCGGCACGAGCAGCTCTTCGAGGTTGAGCTTCGCGCCGATGTCGCGATCGGACGGCCGCCCGAGCGTACGCAGTGCATGGATGCTGGTCGGCACCGCCGCCGCAGCCGGATGCTGGGCGTCGCCCGGCGCCTCGAGCGCGGCGAGGATGTGATAATCGCCCATGCGCACGACATCGCCGTTGCCGAGCCGGTAACCGGCCGAGCCGCGCTTGGCGAGCGGCTCCGTGTCATCGTTGACGTACACCCCGTTGGTGCTCACGTCCTGCAGATAGAAATGACCATCGCGGAAGTGCACGCGCGCATGGTGCGCGGACACGTAACGCTGCGGATCGGGCAGTACCCAGTCATTGTCGGCCGAGCGGCCGATCGTGCCGCCCTCCACCGAGAAGGTCGCAGTGCTGCGCTCAGCGAGCGCACGTCGCTGCTCGCTGACGACCCGCAGCCTGAGCATGGTTCCCCGACTCAAATGAGCGATCCCTTGTGCGACAGCCGGTAAGGCGTTTCCTCGAGGCGCAGCAACATCCCGGGCAGTGTCACCCGGACATATAATGCCAGCGTCAAAACTAGCAGTGACCCCCGCGTGAGCCATGGCAACCAGTCACATTTTCCGCATTGTGTTCGTGAATCAGGGCAAGATTTACGAGGTATACGCCCGCCAGGTCAGCCACGGGGAGCTGTTCGGGTTCATCGAGGTGGAGGAGCTGCTGTTCGGCGAGCGCTCCTCGGTGGTGCTCGACCCCTCCGAGGAGCGCATCAAGAGCGAATTCTCCGGTGTCAAGCGCACCTTCCTGCCGATGCACTCGATCCTGCGCATCGACGAGGTGAAGAAGCACGGCACGGCGAAGATCACCGTGCTGGAAAGCGGCGCTGCGGCCAACGTCGCGCAGTTCCCGATACCGATTTACTCGTCGCCGCCAGGGGAGAAGAAGTGAGGCGCGCGTAGTCCATGCTGCAGTTGGCCGGGCCCGCCGCACTTTCGGCATTCCGCATCGCCAAGCTCCTCGAGCGGCTGCGTGCACTCGAGCCGACCGTCTCAGGGCTCACTGCCCGCTTCATGCACTTCATCGACCTGGCGAAGCCACTCTCCGCGCGCGAACAGGCGATCCTGGGTGTGCTGCTCACCTACGGACCGACGCTGCCGCTCACGCAGGAGGAGGAGGCTGAGCGGCTGCTCGTCGTGCCGCGCGCCGGCACCATCTCGCCGTGGTCGAGCAAGGCGACCGACATCGCGCAGGCGTGCGGGCTCTCGAACGTGCGCCGCATCGAGCGCGGCATCGCCTATCGACTGCGTGCCGGCCGGCCGCTCGGCGCTGAGCGGCTGCTGCGCGTCGCGCCGGTGCTGTTCGACCGGATGACGGAAGCGGTGTGGCTCGATCCTGCGCAGGCTGCGCGGCTGTTCGACCACCCGCCGCCACGGCCCGCGGTGCGCGTGCCCCTCGGGCGGGGACGGGCGGCGCTGGAAGAGGCCGACCGGCGGCTCGGGCTCGCACTCTCGGCCGATGAGATGGACTACCTGCTCGAGAGCTTCGCGCGGCTGCGGCGCGACCCGAGCGACGTCGAGCTCATGATGTTTGCCCAGATCAACTCCGAGCATTGCCGCCACAAGATCTTCAACGCCCGCTGGGTCATCGACGGCCGCCCCCGCGAAGAATCCCTGTTCGACATGATCCGGTACACGCACGCCGTGAGTCCGGCGGGCGTGCTCTCCGCGTACCGGGACAATGCGGCAGTCATCGAGGGCAATCGCGGCGAGCGCTATTTCCCGGACCCCGCGAGCGGCATCTACCGCGCGAGCGCCGAGTCGATCGACATTCTCGTGAAGGTCGAGACTCACAATCACCCGACAGCGATCTCGCCGTTCCCCGGAGCGGCGACGGGTTCCGGGGGTGAGATACGCGACGAAGGTGCGACCGGCCGCGGGGCGAAACCGAAGGCGGGCCTCACCGGGTTCTCGGTGTCGCACCTGCGCATTCCCGGCTACGAGCGACCCTGGGAGCGGGAGTTCGGGACGCCTGGGCACATCGCGACGCCGCTCGAGATCATGATCGAGGGCCCGATCGGCGCGGCATCCTTCAACAACGAGTTCGGCCGGCCGGCGATCTGCGGGTATTTCCGCACCTTCGAGCAGGTGGCGGCGGGCGATCCGCCGCAGCGCGCGCGGGGTTATCACAAGCCGATCATGATCGCGGGCGGCGTCGGCAACGTACGCCGCGCGCACGTGGAGAAGGCCGAGGTGCCGCTCGGCGCGAAGCTCATTGTGCTCGGTGGGCCTGCGATGCTGATCGGTCTCGGTGGTGGAGCAGCCTCCTCGCTCGGCAGCGGCAGCTCGAGCCTCGAGCTCGATTTCGCGTCCGTGCAGCGCGGTAACCCCGAGATGCAGCGCCGCGCACAGGAAGTCATCGACCGTTGCTGGGCGCTCGGCGAGCGCAACCCCATCGCCCTGATCCACGATGTCGGCGCCGGCGGACTCTCGAACGCGGTGCCCGAGGCCGTGGCTCACAGCCACCGTGGCGCCAGGCTCGAGCTGCGGGCCATTCCCAGCGCCGAGAGCGGGCTCTCGCCGCTCGAGCTCTGGTGCAACGAGGCGCAGGAGCGCTACGTGCTGGTCGTCGCACCCCAGGCGCTGGCGGAGTTCGCGGCGATTGCGGCACGCGAGCGCTGCCCGTTCGCGGTGATCGGCGAGATCGACGCGAGCGGTAAGCTCACGGTGCGCGATGCGTTGTTCGAGGACCGGCCCGTGGACATGCCGATCGACGTGCTGCTCGGCAAGCCGCCGCGCCTCACACGGGACGTGCGCACCGCCCCGGCACAGCGGCGCGCTCTCGACACCGGCCGCATCGAGCTGCGTGAAGCGGCGTACCGTGTGCTGCGCTTGCCGGCTGTGGCCGACAAGACCTTCCTCATCACCATCGGCGATCGCACCGTCGGGGGACTCATCAGTCGCGATCAGCTGGTCGGCCCCTGGCAGGTGGCGGTGAGCGATGTGGCCGTGACGCTCGCCGACTACCGCGGCGCGGCGGGTGAGGCCATGGCGATGGGGGAGCGCACGCCGGTGGCGGTGCTCGATGCACCCGCTTCCGGGCGGCTCGCGGTGAGCGAAGCGATCACCAACATACTCGCCGCGGACGTCGGCGCGCTGTCACAGATCCGGCTGTCGGCCAACTGGATGGCCGCGGCCGGCGAGCCGGGCGAGGACGCGGCTCTCTACGCGACGGTGCAGGCGGTGGCGAAGGAGCTGTGCCCCAAGCTCGGGATCGCCATCCCGGTCGGCAAGGACTCGCTGTCGATGCGTACCAGCTGGAGCGAGGCGGGGGAACACAAGAGCGTCATCGCCCCGGTCTCGCTCATCGTCTCGGCGTTCGCGCCGGTGCGCGATGCACGCGCGACGCTCACCCCTGCGCTGCAGCTCGATGAGCGGCCCACCTCGCTGTGGCTCATCGATCTTGCCGCCGGCCGCAGCCGTCTGGGTGGCTCGGCGCTCGCGCAGGTATACGGCGAGCTCGGCGATGAGCCGGCAGATCTCGATGAGCCGCAGCGCCTCACGCAGCTCGCCGCGGCGCTCGCGGAGCTGCGCACGCACGGCGTGGTGCGCGCCTACCACGATCGTTCCGATGGCGGGCTGTTCGTGACGCTCGCGGAGATGGCCTTCGCCGGGCATTGCGGGCTCGACGTCGCGCTGCCTGCAGCACGCGGCCCGGCGCTGGCGCAGCTGTTCGCGGAGGAGCCGGGCGTCGTGGTGCAGATCCCCGCGGGCGATGAGCCGGCGTTCCTCGCCATCCTCGCGCGCCACGGACTGGGTGACGCCGCCCTCTACCTCGGGGCGCCCGTGAGCGAGCTGCGCGTGCAGATCCGCGTGGGCGATGCCCTGTTCGATGAGAGCTGGGAGGAGCTGCGCCACGCGTGGTCGGAGACTTCGTGGCGCATGCGCCGGCTGCGCGATGACCCGGAGTGCGCGGACGAGGAGTTCGCGGCACAGACATCCGCCGCGCAGCCGCGCCTCACGGTCGCCCTCAGCTTCGACCCCGAGGAGGACATCGCCGCGCCCCATCTCGCGCGCGGCGTACGCCCCGCGGTCGCGATCCTGCGCGAGCAGGGCGTCAACAGCCAGGTCGAGACCGCCGCGGTGTTCGATGCCTGCGGCTTCGCGTCGCACGATGTGCACATGACGGACCTGCTGAGCGCGCGGCGCGACCTCGGGGAGTTCCAGGGTCTCATCGCCTGCGGCGGCTTCTCCTACGGAGACGTGCTCGGTGCCGGGGAGGGGTGGGCCAAGTCGATCCTGTTCCATGAAGCGGTGCGCGAGCAGTTCCAGCGCTTCTTTGCGCGTGAGGACACCTTCGCACTCGGCATCTGCAACGGCTGCCAGATGTTCGCCGCACTCAAGAGCATCATTCCCGGCACGGCGCACTGGCCGCGCTTCGTCAGGAACCGCAGTGAGCAGTACGAGGCGCGCTTCTCGCTCGTTGAGGTGCTGCCCTCGTCCTCGGTACTGCTCGCCGGGATGGCTGGCTCGGTGCTGCCGGTTGCGGTGGCGCACGGTGAGGGGCGCGCGGAGTTTGTGAGCGAGGCCGCGGCGCGCGAGTGCGCGGTGAGCGGGCTGGTGGGAGTGCGTTACGTCGCTGCAGCCGGTGTGGCCGCCACCACCTACCCGGCGAATCCGAGCGGCACGCCCTTCGGTATCGCCGCACTCGCCAACCTCGACGGACGTGTCACCATCATCATGCCGCATCCCGAGCGCTCGTTCCGCTACCTGCAGAACTCCTGGCGTCCGGCGAACGCGGGCGAGCACAGCGGGTGGATGCGCCTGTTCCGCAATGCGCGGCGGTTCGTCGGCTGAGCCTGCTGCGAGATCAAATTTGCCATGACCCGCCTTGTTGGTAGGCAACACCCCTTTTCGCGAATAGTTAGGTGAATACCTAACTATCCGCAAAACCGGTATGCACTCGCGCTCTGCGTGAAAGAGCCGTCAACCCGCTGATTTGATCGGCGCGACGCTGCCGGTCTCCTCGAGGAAGAAGCGCCGCACCATCATCGCCTGCTGCAACTTGCCCTTGCGCACGTAGGCCTCGTACAGCAGGTCCTTGACGACTTCGAGCATGATGCCCGCTTCGTAACCATCCAGCAGCGGCAGCGGCGTGCGCACGTCGAGCTCGGCGCCGAACAGCACGTTCCTCATCTTGGTGAAGATTTCCGGAGCGATGTCCGCCAGGTCGCGCACCGCATTGAGCTCATCGAACAGCCGCAGCTTTCCCGCCTCGCCGAGGTCGGCGAACATCGCCTGCGCCGTGCGCCGGCACATGGAAGCGAAGGCGTTGAAGGCGCCGTGCGAGAAACAGGCGAGTGCTTCGCGGAACAGGAGCTCGACGCCCTCGGGGACGTAGGCGAAGCTGAACTTCTCGCGCGCCCGTTCCACCTCGGTGAACTGCGGCGACAGCTCGATGCGTGTGGTTCCGTACACGCGCACGGTGAAGCGCAGAAAGATCGGCATGTGGCAGGCATCGCACAGGTACACGAGTCCCACCTGCTTCGGCCGGTAGAGCTGCAGATCCTCGAAGCGCGGCACCGCGCTCGGCGTGATGTGCGCGACCGCCTGGCAATGCGGGCAGGTCACGACCAGGTTCTTCTCCAGGTCGTGATGCAGCTGGCTACTGGAATCGATGTACATCGACATGCTGCTTCAGCAGCGGTCTTATGGATGTTGGGTCCGCCGGAGACATGTTAACTCAGCGCGTGCCGCTTGACGCTACTCGAGCGCGCGCGCCCGCCGGCCAGCCACGTTATGTCATAGGGCGGGCGTGCGTTCACTCACGGCAAGCGCAATTTCACGGGGTGCCGGTGCGCGCGAAGCGCAGGATGCGGTCGGCGAGCAGCGCGTAGTCGCCGCTGAAGTGGTGCCCCTTGCCGATCTGCTCGTGCGTCACGTTGCCGGCGGCGAGTTCCGGGCAGACCGAGTCCGACTCCCCCTCACCGTAGATGCACAGCACCGGCAGCTCTTTCAGCGCGGCGAGCTCCGGGCGGGTAGGGGGTCCACCGTCATCGCCGCCTACCCATGCGGCGATGTGCACCTCGAAGGAGGCGCGCGCATCGAGTCCGAGCAGGCTCACGCTCGCGACCTTCGCGCGCAGGTCCGGCGGCAGGCGGTTCACCACGAAGGGCAGCACATCGGCCCCGAAGGAGTAACCGATCATCAGCACGCGCTGCGCGTGCCACGCGTCGAGATAGTGCCGCAGCACGCGCTCCACATCGCGCGTGGTCTGCCCCGGGGTGCGCTCGGTCCA
>Ga0307471_100000769_pt1 | contig 16761 bp, 12 predicted proteins | sample atmos_gasesAM3C__2_FD_204566 | JGI IMG/M metagenome (GOLD analysis project Ga0307471, IMG submission 204566) | Hardwood forest soil microbial communities from Morgan-Monroe State Forest, Indiana, United States - atmos_gasesAM3C_515 | ecosystem: Environmental > Terrestrial > Soil > Temperate... | reverse complement strand
AGGCGCCGCACTCCAGATCGCAAAACTGGAGTTCAGCGACGCTTCTCTTCTTACCTCCAAAGCCGTCCAGCAGCATCTCTCCGAAATCCTCGGGAAACCGTATTCGCGAATGACCATCGATCTGTTCCTCACCGAAGCCATCAGGCCCATTTACTTACAACAAGGATATTTGCGGGCAAGGCTCGGCCCGCCGGAAGTGAGGTTAACGGGCAATCCCAATCAGAAGCTGCCCGATCAAATCCCCGTGTACGTGTCCGTAGTGCCAGGCGCGGTCTACCACTGGAAGGAAGTTCATTGGATTGGCAACACGCTGTTGTCGGAGTTTACTTTGAACGCCCTGCTGGCAGAGAAGCGCGGAGATGTCGCCGATGGCATGCGCATCGAGGCTGCCTGGGATCGCATTCGCGAAGAATACGGACACCACGGCTATCTCGACGCCACTACCGATCCGGTCGCAACGTATGACGAACCGTCGGGCGCCGTTTCCTTTTCCGTGAAGATCCAGGAAGGCTCCCAATATCACTTCGGCAAGATGGTCCTCACGGGGCTTTCCCCTGCCGGCGAGCGCAAACTCCATGCTGCCTGGCCCATGGCTTCTGGAGATGTTTTCGACAAAGCGAAATTCGAAGAAATCCTCACAAAATTGCAAACACACCAGGAACAGATTTTCGGTGAGTTGCCGCTCCACTATGAAACCGTCGGGCACTGGCTGCAAACCGATCCGGGCAAAAGCACCGTTGATGTGCTTCTGGATTTCAAGTGAGTTCTGCCGTGGCTGGAAGATGCAATCCCAAGACTCTGCGATATACTCACGGCTGAGATGAAAAACCTTATCCACATTCAGGATACAGAGGGAACCTCGCTCGCGGCAGAAAAGGAAAATGCGTTGCTTTCGCGCCTCGCGGGAATTCCTTCCCTGATCGTCGCGCTCTCAGGTGGCGCGGACTCTGCCTATCTGGCCTGGGCCGCTCACAAAGCGTTGGGCCTGCGCGCCTTGTCCGTTACGGCTCTCTCGCCGAGTTTCTCCGCTCACGATCGCACGATGGTGGAAGAGTTCGTCGGACATTTGGGCCTTCGCCACGAGTTCATCGAGACCCACGAAATGGAGAACGCCTCCTATCGAGCCAACGCCGCGGACCGCTGCTACTTTTGCAAAGACGAGTTGTTCTCGGCCCTCGATGCTTTGGCTCACACTCGAGGATTCGCCGCAGTCGCCTACGGCGTGAACGCCGACGACACTCTCGATTTTCGGCCCGGCCACCGTGCCGCCACCGAACATCAGGTTCTTGCGCCGTTACTCGATGTAGGCCTCGCCAAGGTCGAGATTCGAATCCTGTCGCAGCGCGCGGGTCTGCCCACTTGGGACCGTCCCGCCTCCGCTTGCCTCTCATCGCGCTTGCCCTACGGAACAGAAGTTACGCCCGAACGGCTCGCGCTTGTCGAGCGCGGCGAAGCTGCTTTGCGCGAGCTCGGTTTCCGCCAGTTTCGCGTCCGCCTTCATGACCAGCTCGCGCGCGTGGAAATCGCGCCGGAGGAGATGTCTCTTGCCCTCACTCCGGAAATGGCCGCCTCCATTGCAGATCGGCTGAGAGCCGCGGGTTTTGCCTATGTCGCCCTGGACCTCCAGGGCTACCGCCAGGGCTCTCTCAACGAATCGCTTTCCCGGACCAAGCCGTCTTCGGCCCGAACGGCCTCGGGAACATAATTTGTCGGTTTTGCGTAACTATTAATGGAACTTCTTGAAGCGTGTTTTGTAGCCCTTTAGGGAGGTTGGATGACGCGTTACCGCATTTTCGCCAAATCACTGGTACTGCTTGCAGCCATCGTGGCCCTTGCGGGCTGCAACAATGGTCCCGCCGTGACGGGCACGTTCGATCGTGACTATACGGTGGCTGGGCCCATTCGCCTGGAACTGACCAACGCGTCGGGTGATGTGAACATTCAAGGAAGCGCAGACGGCAAAGTGCGCATTCACGCCGAAGTGCGAGCTTCTGGAATTGGCTTTGACAAGCCGCAGAAGCGCCTCGACGATACTCTTGCCAATCCGCCTGTCGAGCAAAGGGGCGACACCATCCGCATCGGCAAAGACATGTCGCATATGCGCAACATCAGCATCTCCTACACGATTCAGGTTCCCCACGACACGGAAGTGAGTGCCACGGTTGCCTCAGGCGCGCAGAACATCCGTGATTTGCGCGGGCCGGTGAAAGTGCAATCTGCATCAGGATCCGTCCGCGTCGAAAAGATCGAACGTGACACCCAGCTCACTACCGCTAGTGGGACTGTGACAGCCAATGATATCGGCGGCGATGTCCGCGTCTCGACTGCCTCTGGAGATGTGGCTGTTTCCAACACCAAGGGTGATGTGCACGTGAGTGCTCTTTCGGGCGTCGTACGCGTCGCGTCCCCCGGCGGACGCGTCCAAGCGGATACCGCCAGCGGCCAAGTCGATGTCCGGGGTTCAGCGAACGACGTGAAGGCGCATGCAGTTTCGGGCCGCGTGTTTGTGCAGGGAAATCCGGGCGCCAGCAGTTACTGGGAACTGAAAACAGCTTCGGGTAGCGTGCAATTCAGCGTCCCGAATTCCGCGAATTTCCATCTTTCGGCAGAAGCGGTCTCGGGCGAGATTCGAACCGATATTCCCATCGTCGTTGAAGAACAGGGAAAGCATTCTCTTCGCGCCCACATGGGTAGCGGAGGCGGGCGCGTGGAAGTGCATACCGTCTCGGGCGAGATTCGCCTCAGCGGCTCATAGTTATTTTGGCGCATCCCATTTCTACTGTGCAGGCGAAAATTTCTCCAAGTTAGCGACAATTCTCTGCAATCTCGTTAGAATTCATCCCTATGCGAGCTCGCATTCTTCTCCTTTTCGCGATTTCGTTCCTGTTTTTCTGCGCGATGTCTTTCCGCAGCCGCGCTCATGCAGGCTCACAAGCAGGGGAGAATCAGAATCCACCGCCGCAAACATCTCCTGCTAAGTCCTCCAAAGAAGCGGCTCCGGCCAAGCAGCCGTCTCCCGAAGAAGAATTGCAGTTGGCCATCAACAACGCCGGCAGTGATCGCGTGGCGCTGGTGCGGAATCTGGAAGCATTCCTGGGAAATCATCCCGACTCGCCCCAGCGTTCTCAGATTTACCGGGCGCTGGTGGAGGCCAGCATGCAGTTACGCGATAGTGCGCGCGCCGCAAACTATGCCGAACGAATGGTGGCACTCAATCCGGAGGACATTTCCATCACCGTTCTTACCATTCAGCTCCTCGAGCAGCACGGTGACGAACCCGGATTGCGGCGTGCCATAAGTTACGCGACTCGCGTGCTCGAATTTGTCGAGCGAAGGTCTCAGGATGAAAAATCAGTCCGCATTTCGCAGGAGGAGTGGGCCAAGGAAAAGAAGCGTGATCGCATGTCCGTGCTGACCATGCGGGGCAGGCTCGAGCTGAAATTAAAAGACCGGGCTGCTGCTCAGAAAGATTTCCAGGCGAGTTACGCGATTTTGCCCAGTGCGACGGCAGCGGAACAACTCGGCGAGATCGCGGAGACGGAAAAGGATTTGAATACGGCGATCCAGCAGTATGCACGGGCGTTCGCTTTGGCTGACACTTCGGGCGGGAGCGCAGGCCGCCGGGAGATCCGGCAGAAGCTCGGCAATGTCTGGCGGCTCGCTCACGGCTCCGACATCGGGCTTGGTGAATACCTGTTGCTCACTTTTGATGAAGTCTCGCGGGCCTCTATTGGTGCCAAGCCCAAGAAAAATGCCGAATCACACGAGCCCTCCGAGTTCACGCTCCGGAAAGCCCCGGACGGAACACCGTTTCCCTTGAAAGACACCAAGGGAAAAGTTCTAGTCGTGAACTTCTGGGCCACCTGGTGCGGGCCTTGCCATGAGTTGGAGCCACTTTTCGCGCGTGTGGCCGCGGAGTTTCAGGGCGCTCCGGAGATTCTCTTTATTTCCGCGGACTGCGATGAGGATGAAACTCTGGTTGCTCCCTACCTGGCGGAGGCCAAGACTCGAACCACGGTGGTTTTTGCGGATGGCCTCGACCGCCTGTTCAGTGTCAACTCCTTCCCTACGGTGATCGTCCTGGACCGCGAAGGCAAAGTTGCTTACCGCTCCGATGGCTTCAGTCCGGATACCTTTGAGAAAGAACTGTCCGCTGGCGTTCGCCGCGCCCTCGCACTTCCTTCGCCCTCCGCCAAAACCGCTGGTCCTCAGTGACAAAATGAGCTGTGGATCCCGGCAGTGCAACCATGAAGGCAACCTACGGCTCCTTCAGGCCAACCTTGCGCACCAACCCCTGAAAGCGCGGATCAGAGCGTAAGGGATCGAGACGGGGTTCGACCGCCAGCACGACTAGCCCCCAATCATGCTGGTCGTAGGCTCTTTGTAGCCATTGTAGAGCCGCTTCTTTTTCTCCCAAAGCGAGATAGACTACCGCCAAATCATAAGCTGGAACGTAGCCCCCTTTCGATCGCTCTTGCAGCTTTTTGAGGAACGCACGTGCTTCCGCGCTTCTTTCCGCCCTCGCACATGCGTATGCCGTCTCCGTCACTCTTAACCTCGAATCGGGCGACGGTCCCGCGCGCTCTGCCTCAGCAATTGCCTCGGAATACTTACCCATCTGCGCGTACACACGTCCTAACCAGAAATGGGTTCGCGGAAATTCTGGGTCGAGTAGTTCTGCTTTGCGTGCCTGTTCCACGGCTTGCTCATACTGACGCCCGTAATAGAGCGTTCGCACGACTTCAGCGTTGTTGGCCAGCGAGAGTGGGTCCAGTCGGTGCGCCTCTGTTATCTCCTCCAGTGCTTTCTGACGTTTTGCAAGCGAGGTCAAATACGCCGCATACCACCGGTGCGCTTTAGCATTACTCGGGTTGAGGGCAATGGCTTTCTTGAACTCCAAATCGGAGTCTTTCCAGTTCCACATATGCATTCTGAAATGAGCCAGAGAAAGGTGTCCGTCGGACAGTGCGCCGTCCAGTTCGACTGCCCTTTGAGCAGCGTCTCGCGCTTTGGGCCACCCTTCACTGGGCGGAATCGCATTCGTGATTACAAGGAAAGCGTAGGAATCTGAAAGCCCGGAATAGGCGGAGGCAAACTTGGGATCTGCTGCGACGGCTTGGTCAAAGTATGAAGCGGCTTGGCTGAATCCGTCGTCCGTGAACTGGTTCCAAAAATACCGGCCCCGTAAGTACGCCTCATTTGCTGCCGGACTGAGTGGCCGCTGCCCCGCTTCGGTATGGGTGAGTTTCACTTCGATCTGCTGTGCCACTGCTCTGGCTACTTCCTCCTGCACGGCAATCGAGTGCCGCACTTCCCGATCATAGCTATTAGCCCAAACGTGAGCTTGATTCTTGACGCTAATGAGCTGCACGGTGATTCGCACCTGATCACCATCCCGGCGCACGCTGCTCTCGAGCACATAGTCGACGCCCAGTTCTCGTCCGATTTCGCCGACATCCTTGGTTGTGTGTTTGTACATCATGGAAGAAGTCCGCGCGATCACGCCCAGCTGGTTTCCGTTCAATTCCCCCAACTGCGTGATCATCTCCTCCGTCAGGCCGTCGCTGAAGTAGTCTTGCGAAGCGTCTCCACTGAGGTTCTGGAAGGGCAGAACGGCCAACATCATCGGATGTGGAAGCTGCGTGGTCGCGCCGGGCGATCGCCTCCAGCGCGTGCTGAGGAAGAAGAGAAGTAGTAGTGCTGCAAGCGATCCCGTAGAAACGAGGAGGATCATACGTCGCCGATACTGTCCCGAAGCCTTAGAGCCCAGTTTTGGGGTCTGAACTGGCGTCTCCTGTTCCGTACGGTCGATCTTGCCAATGAACCGGTATCCCTTTCGCTGCACGGTTTGGACGAACCGCGGGTGCTCTGGATCATCGTCAAAGACTTGGCGAATCTTGCGGATCGCCGTATTAATGCCATGTTCGGTATCTACAAAGACCCCTTCGCCCCATAGCTGCGCCTCGATCTCCTCCCTGCTGACGAGCCGGCCTTCCGCCGACGCCAGCAGCATCAACAATTCCATGGGGATTTTTTCGAGCTTCAGAGCATGCCCGTTGTGGCGCAGCTCATAGCGGGCGCAGTCCAGCTCAAATTCTTCGAATTTGATCAAACCTGGAGGCAAGCTTTGGACCTGTCTAAGCGCGCAGTATAGCACTCGACCTCAAGGGTCACAATGAAACAGCTTTGTTTTCAGCTCGTTACGGCTTCACCAAACCTTTACCGTCCCTAGAGATTCCCTGCATTGCCGGGCCACCGGTCGGCGTCTATAACTTCCCGCCAGCCGGCATTGCCGAGCGAAAGGGGATCCTATGAAAGTCATTTTCCGAGCCATGTTCACATCACTTGCTTTGTTTCTGGTTGCTACGGTCTTTGCGTTCAACGCCAGCGCCCAGTGCGGTGTCACTGACGGCAAGACTACAGCCACAAGCTCCGTGGAGCGCGCTGCACCACTCCTCGCAGCTAACAAATCTGCGACTCTGCAATCTGAACGCTTCGATTCGATCTTCGCGCCTTGGATTGTGGGCTTCTGGAGAGTCAATTTCATCATCACCACCCCAACAGGCGAAGACGTCGTCATCGACGCGGGCTTCGCCCAGTGGCACGCAGACGGAACGGAGATCATGAATTCCTCCAAGCCGCCGGCCACCAGCAATTTTTGCCTTGGCGTGTGGGAAAGGACCGCGCTCTTCACATACAAACTCAACCACTTCGCCATCAGCTCCACGCTCAATGGCGATATGGTTGGCATCGCCAATATTCGCGAAGACGTGACTCTCAGTAAAAGCGGCAACTCCTATACGGGCACGTTCAGCATCGACCAGTTCGACACGAAAGGAAATAACATCATGCATGTTGCAGGTAAGGTGGTCGCCACGCGCATTACAGTAGACACCAAACCCGCCGAACTGTTCTGACTTTAGCGGCTGTTTCTGCTTCTTGCTCCGCTTGTTCAAATGGATTCTCGGCGACCGAGCGGCAGGCCGGCATCATCGGCGTGGGCTAGATATGAATCCAGATGGTTGCGTTCCCCGGCAGCCATCTGGATTCCCATTATTCGACCCAGGGCCGGGCTCACGGCGCGAGATCGGGACTATATCCATCCACGACATCCACAAAGTCCGACACTTCCGCCATGTCTTTGCCGATAAATCGGATCGTGTGTGAATCCACTCGCTGCACCGATCGCAGGTAACTGATCATTTCCGCTGGCGTGTAGTTCTTGAAGGTGATCTCCAGAGTGACCGGAGTTTTGACAACATAAGGCTTGAAATCGTGTAGGCGGTTTAAAGCCGTTTTCACTCCTGCACCGATTTTTTCGCACGATGCTTCCGGCGTAAGCGTCTCGGCCGAGTGGAAACTCAGGCTCTTCTTAGTTACGACTGTTTCAATGTTTCCCAGTCGCGATTTCAATTCCTCCATCGCGGCATCGTCACCGGAAGCGAAAATTACCGGCACACCCAGCGCACCCGCGAAGGATGCGTTGAATTCTCCTTCCGTCACAGCAGTGCCGTTAAGAGTCACGCGCGTGAGGTGCGCGCTTGAAAACGTGTGAGCGCGGACGCCACGCACGTTCGTCGTTGAGGCGTGATAGCCCACGAAGAGCGCGGCGTCAAAACTCTGATCGAGACCGGCCATCATTCCTCCATGCCGCGGCCAGGAGCGAATGATGCGCACGTCTTTGTGAAAGTCCTCGATAAGCAGACTTTCTCCGTTTCCGTGCGAATCGCTGATAACGATTTCCGTCCCCACTGATTTGCTTGCGGCGTACACGTTTACCGCGTACACGGCCGCCAGAGTTTCATTCGTCATGAAATGCCGGAAACGCTCGTATTCGAAACCCGCGGGGCCCAACTGATCCGCCGTCACTACGCCCGCAATACCTTCCATGTCCACCGAGATATAGACTTTCAGCTTCTTGGTAGTTTGCGCAGGAGCCTGTGGCGCCGCTGCCGGGACTAAAAACCAGCCCGCAGCAAATAGGAAAAACAGTACGCGGCTCCTGCGTTTCGAAAGCATCATTGAAACACCTCTCAAACAAAATGGCTGGTAGTCCAACCGCGGAGGAGTTTATCAGCTTCGCGCCACTGAAGCGGATGGAAAAGCAAGCGCCACTTCGCGAGCCGCGAGTATTGTATTGACGTGGATGCGCACCGTATCTTCGACTCTGCGCGCATACCCGCCTGCGAGGGTAGTCGCGACGGGAATCCTTCTGCGGCGCGCTTCTTCAAAAACCTGGCGGTCGCGCCACTTCAATCCTTCTTTCGTCAGCGATAGTCCGCCAAGCTGGTCTTCGCAATAAGGGTCCGCGCCGCCCACGTAAAAAAGAATCTCCGGCTGAAAAGCGTCGAGCGCTTGCTGTACCGCCGGAATTAGTGCGCCAAGATACTCGTTATCGTCGGCGCGGTCATCCATGTTGAGGTCCAGGCTCGACGGCGGCTTGTGCGCGGGATAGTTATTTTCCTGATGAATCGAGAGCGTGAACACCGTGGGATCATTTCGAAAGATCGCTGCCGTGCCGTTGCCGTGATGCACGTCCGTGTCCACGACAATCGCCTTTTTGATTGAGCCTTCTGCCTGCAGCTTTCGAATGGCCACCGCCACATCATGAATCGCGCAAAAACCCTCGCCGTGCTCAGGATACGCATGATGAAACCCGCCGCTGAGATTCGAACCGAAACCGTCCCGAAGTGCCGACTGCGCCGCTAAAATTGTGCCGCCCGCAGCCAGCCAGACGGCCTCGACGAGTTCCGGAGAATACGGTACTTCCAGCAGCATCACTTCGCTGGGTGTGAGCGTGCCGGTCTTCAATTTCCTCACCCACTCCGGTGTGTGGACCCTCAGGATGTCTTCATCGCTTGCGGGGTCGGGACGCAGAAAATCCTGCGACGTGCCGACGCCTTCGCGGAGAAGCATTTCATAGATGAGCCGGAATTTCTGCGATGGAAAGACGTGCGCGCCCAGATTCAAATCGTAGCGCTCGTGATAAACCAGTTTGAACGGCAGCATGGGAAGTGGCGAGACTAGTTCTCGCGTTCGAGGATAAAGTCCGGAAGCGTGGCGAGCGCCCGCGCATATTCGGAATCGGCGCGGCCGTTCAGGCAGGCCTTCGCGCGGCACGCGTAATCCTGCGCCAGGTGCCGCGCGCGGTCCAGCGCGCCGGAATCCTGCACCAGCGCAACAATCGTTTCCGGCCGGACCGAGTTGAATTCCTTTTCCGCAAGCACCTGCGACACCAGTTCGCGCGCTTCGCGATGGCCGTTTTCCATTGCGTATATCAGGGGCAACGTGACTTTGCCTTCTTTCAAGTCGCTCAAAACCGGCTTCCCGAGTTGCTGCGCCGAAGCCGTGAAATCCAGCAGGTCGTCCACCAGCTGAAACGCCAGCCCGGCGTATCGCCCGTAATCCGCGAGCGCTTGTTCTTCTTTGCCCTCCAGGCCGCCCAGAACCGCGCCGAGCCGGGCACAGCCGCTAAAGAGACAAGCGGTTTTATAAGTAGCAAGCTGCAACGCATCTTCCTCGGTCACGTCAATGCGGCCAATTTTCGCCAGTTGAATCAACTCGCCTTCGACCATTTTCCGTGTCAGATCGATCAGAATGTCCAGGATGCGGAAATTGCGCTCTTCCAGCGCCATTTGGAACGACTGCATATACAGCCAGTCCCCCGTGAGTACGCTGCGATGATTGCCCCATTTTGAATTGGCCGAAGGACGACCGCGGCGCGTACCGGCGCTGTCAATAACGTCGTCATGAATCAGCGTGGCACTGTGGAGAAGTTCAACGACCGCGGCGAGACGGATGGCGCTGCGATCTTTCCGGCCCGCATAACTCGCGGAAAGAAGCAGGAGTGCAGGGCGGAGGCGCTTTCCTCCCCCGCCAAGCAAATACGCGGTAATTTCCGAGACCGCCGGAAAAGCCGTGTCGCTTTGTCGCGCAAGCTCTTCTTCCACGAGGACGAGGTCGTCGCGAACGAGATCAAATATCTCTTTGGCCGTCAGCAGCGTGATGGCGTGTCTCCTGCCTGGACTTTTTCCCTGGAACCTGGGGCCGCGAGACTCGCCGGCCGACGGAGACCGAAGAAGCGCCGAAAATTCTCCGACGTGGCCGCGGCAACTTCGTCTGGCGACAAGTTTCTCACACTCGCGAGCGTACGCGCCACTTCCGCCACGTAGGCAGGCTCGTTGCGCTTGCCGCGCCAGGGCTGCGGCGCAAGGTACGGAGCGTCCGTCTCGATCAGAATTTTCTCCAGCGGCAGCGCTTTCGCAACGTCGCGAATGTTCTGTGTTTTCGGATATGTCGAATTTCCCGCAAACGAAACCATGAAACCCATTTCGATTCCGCGCCGCGCGTCTTCGAGCGTACTCGTAAAGCAGTGCAGAATGCCGCCGAGGCCGGTGGGACGCCAGACTTCTTCCAAAAGATTCAGGCAATCGGACCAGGCATCCCGGCAATGAATAATAATCGGCAGCTTCGCCTGCTGCGCCAGCGCCATCTGATCGCGAAAAACGCGTTGCTGAACATGACGCGGAGAGTGATCGTAGAAATAGTCCAGCCCAATCTCGCCCCACGCGATGACTCTTTCGTGTTTCGCCAGCGCCGCCAATTGTTCGAGATGTTGCGATCTGACCTGCTCTGCCTCATGGGGGTGAATGCCGATCGTGGCATAGATCCAGTCATGCTGCTCGGCAAACGGAATGGCTGAATCCAGCTTCTCCGGCCCCGGCCCCGTGCCGATGGCCAGCAGAGCCGAGACTCCAGCCGTGCGCGCGCGCTCAAGCATCGCCTCGCGATCTTCCGCGAATTGCGGGAAGTCAATGTGCGCGTGTGAGTCGATCAGTTCCATGGTTTTGTAGCACAGGCACTCTTGCCTGTGCTTCTTCTTTTCTTGTCAGCGCAAGCCGCACAGCCAAGAGTGGCTGTGCTACTTGAGGCGTGCCCCGATTTCCACGTCCTCGTCGGGGAAGCCTGCAAGAACGGGGCGGCCCTCCGGCCCAACGGAAGCGGCCACAATCATGCCGTTCGATTCCACGCCGCGAAGTTTGCGCGGCGCCAGATTCACGACCACTGCAACCTTCCGTCCGATCAATTTTTCCGGCTCGTAATATTGCGCGATGCCGGCGCAGATCTGGCGAATCTCCGTTCCAATGTCCACCGTGAGCTTCAGCAGCTTGTCCGCGCCAACGATGCGCTCCGCCGTCTTGATCTGTCCCACGCGCATCTCGACTTTCGCGAAGTCTTCAATGCCGATTTTCTCCGCAACAGCCGGCGCCGCAGCAGCTGCCGTTCCGCCAGCGGCCGGTGTGCTCGCAGCCGCAGGCGCTGCCGCCGGCAAGGGTTGCTTTTGTGCTTCGTTTTCCATGGCTTCCATCCTCTCGATTGCTTCTGCTTTCTCAATTCGCGGAAATAATGCCTGGGATTTGCCCAGCTGCGTGCCCGGCTTGAGCTGTCCCCAGCGCAGTCCACCCAGTTCCTGCGAGCTCAGGTGCCCGGCCTGGCCCAGGAGCGACCAGACTTTCGCCGTGCTCTCCGGAAGAACCGGATGCGCGAGCACGGCCACAACACGCAGCGCCTCTGCTGCCGTCCAAAGAATTGTCGCGCGCCGCTGACTGTCCTCTTCGGAAGCGCCCAGAGTCCACGGCTGCTGGGAAGCCAGGTATTTGTCGGCGGTCGCAATGAGCGACCAAATCAACTCCAGCGCCCGGGAAAACGAAAGCGCATCATAAAGTTCGAAAATCTCGCTGATGACGCCCTGCGCCTCTTTCGCGAGGGCTTCCTCGGCAGTTTGCAGTGGGCCCGGCTTTGGAACCTTTCCGCCGCAATTCTTCTCGATCATCGCCGCGGTGCGGCTGGCGAGATTTCCGAGGCCATTCGCAAGGTCGCTGTTATAGCGCTGAACAAGCGCGTCGTAGCTGAAATTGCCATCCTGCCCGAATACCGTTTCGCGCAAAAGATAGTAGCGCAGCGCATCCATGCCAAGGACGTGCACGATCGGCCGCGGACGAACGACGTTGCCAAGCGACTTGCTCATTTTGGTGCTTTCCATGAGCAGCCAGCCATGCGCCCAAATTTGCTTCGGCAGCGGCAATCCGGCGGCCATCAAAAACGCCGGCCAGTAAACGGCATGAAAGCGGATGATTTCCTTGCCCACGAGATGAACGTCCGCAGGCCAAAACCCGCTTTTCTCATACTGCGGTCCACCGACCGCGCTGAGATACGCCGTAAGCGCGTCGAACCAAACGTAAAATACGTGCGGCTCTTCGCCGGGAACAGGAATCCCCCAGCGAACAGAAGTGCGCGTAATGCTCAGATCACGAAGTCCGCCTTCGACGAAGCTCAGCACTTCATTGCGTCGCGCTTCGGGCTGAATGAAATCCGGATGCTTGGCGTACCAGTCGAGCAGCGGCTTTTGAAATGCCGAGAGCTTGAAGTAGAAATTCGCCTCGGTAACAGTCTCCGTAGGCCGGCCGCAATCGGGACAGTTTTCGCCGGGCTTTACGTCCACGTAGGCATTGTCGTAGATGCAGTATTGTCCGGTGTAGTGCCCGGGGTAGACGAAGCCATTGTCGCGGCACTGCTTGAAAAGCCATTGCACGGTGTGCGCGTGTTTCAGGTCCGTCGTGCGGATAAACTCGTCGCCTTGCACACCCAGTTCGTCCCACAGGGCGCGCCACTCTCCAGCCATTTTCGCGACGAATTCGGATTCCGGAACGCCGGCCTTTTTCGCGGAGCGCTCAACGTTCACGCCGTGTTCGTCCGTGCCCGTCGTCATGACCGCATCGTAGCCGCGCATCCGTTTGTACCGCCGGATGGTGTCGCACACGATGGTCGAATACGTGTGCCCAATGTGTGGCAACCCGTTCGTGTAGTAGATCGGCGTCGTGATATAAAACTTGGGCTTATTGGCTGGCATGTCTAATTTGTTTTCACACCCGCTTCGTAGGCGCGCAAAGCTTCGCTGATGATGCGTTGTAGCGGCACATTTTTCTCGACCGCCAGTTTGCGGCAGTCGTCGTATTCGGGCGCCACGTGCAGAATGCGCCCATTCACCCGGGAAATCTTGATGCGCACGTCCCCGAAAGCCGTCGCGACGCTCAGGAATTCGCGCGGCAGCGTGCGGCGCTGCGCGCGGTACGTGCGCGCGCCAAACGTGGTGGTCTCTGCAAAAATCAGCGACATCAACGTGTTCGTGTCTTGCGGTTTGCAAAGCACCGTAAGCAATGTCCCCGGGCGGTTTTTCTTCATCTGCACCGGCGTGGTGTAAACATCTAGCGCTCCCGCAGCCAAACCTTTCTCGAGAAAATAGCCATAAATCTGTGGATTCATATCATCGAGATTTGCTTCGATAACTGCGATTTCTTCATCGAAACCCGCGACCGTCTTTTCAGCCGCTTCGCCGATAATGATGCGGACAACATTCGGCTGCCCTTCAAGGTCCGCCGTACCCGCGCCATAACCGATGGCGCTGACGCTCATCGCCGGCTGCGGCCCGAACGAATCGCAAAGCGTGGCGACGATGGCCGCGCCCGTGGGCGTGACCAGCTCTTTTTGCACGCCGTTGGAATACGTCGGCTTGCCTATCAGCAGCTTCGCCGTGGCCGGAGCGGGCACCGGCAAAATACCATGCGCCATTTTCGCCGTGCCTCCACCAATGTTCAAAGCCGAGCAAGCGAACTTTTCGATACCAAGCAGGTGGAATCCAATGCACGCGCCAACGATGTCCACGATCGCATCCACGGCGCCCACTTCGTGAAAGTGAATTTTTTCCAGCGGCACATCATGAACACGCGCTTCCGCTTCCCCGAGCTTGGTGAAGATCGCGGCGGCGCGATCGCGGACCTGCGGCGCAAGTTGCGATTTCTGCAGAATCTCCAGAATCGCGCTGAGCGAGCGATGCTTAGACTGATCTTCGGTCGTTACCTTAACGTACGTGGCGGCCATCCCGTTTTTCCAGACTTTTTCCGCGGAAAGCTCCCAGCCTGGTACCTGGAGGCCGCGAAGTTCGGCGCGCAGTTCACCCACCCCACACCCGGCGTCCACCAGTGCGCCGAGCGTCATGTCACCGCTAATGCCCGAAAAGCAATCAAAATAAGCGAGTTTCATGGGAAAAGCCGTCCGCCGTGGGACTACAGTACTCGAATGGTCTCTCCGCCGGATACAAGTTCACCGCTTTGCGGTCACCAGCAATTTGATACTATCGGCGCGACCGAGGAGTGTCAAACGGGCCGGCGCACTCGCGCTGTCTTTGACCCTTGCAGACCGCATCTCCTATACTGACTCATTCTGCGTGCGACTTTTGCACTCACTGAGGACATGTGTATCAAACACTGACCAACCGATTGCGCGAAGCGCTGGCGCGGCACATCCAGGAAAAATACAGCCTGGAGTTGGCCATCGTCCTCGAGCGGCCGCCGAAAATTGAAATGGGCGAGGCCGCGTCGCCCGTTTGTTTTGAATTGGCGAAGCGGCTGAAGCGCGCCCCGCGGCAGATCGCCCAGGAGATTGCCAATAGCTTTGGCAAGGTCGAGGGAGTGGCACGGTTGGAAGTGGCGGGCGGAGGTTACCTGAACGCCTTCTTCGATCGAGCCGCTTTCTGGGAAGCCGCACGCAAAGACGCGCAAGGCGGAACACCAAGGCCGGCGAAGCCCGCCAAAATCATCGTCGAGCACACCAGCATCAACCCCAACAAAGCGGCACACATCGGCCACGTGCGCAACGCGGCGCTGGGTGACGCGATGGTGCGCATCCTCCGTCACGCTGGCAACAGCGTGCAGATTCAAAACTACATTGACAACACCGGTGTACAAGTCGCCGACGTGGTCATCGGATTTCTTCACATGGAGCAGCGCACGCCCATTGGCGTAAAGATGCTCTCCATGGAACCGAAGTTCGATTACTACTGTTGGGACCTTTACGCAAAGGCCACGAACTTTTTTGCCGGGGAAAAAGCGCGCGCAGCCGAACTCCGTGGCGTAACACTGAAGTCCATTGAAGAAAATAAGGGCGAAGACGCCGAAGTGGCGCAAGTGGTGGCCGACGCGATTGTCAATTGCCACCTGCGCACCATGGCGCGGTTGGACATTCACTATGACCTGCTGGCGCGCGAGAGTGAAATCTTGCATTTGAAATTCTGGGATGCGGCGTTCGAAATGCTCAAGAAGTCCGGCGCGATTCAGCTGGCGACCAGCGGGAAGATGGCCGGCTGCTGGATCATGCCGTCGGAAGAGAAAGAAACGTCAGTAGTCAAAACAGAGAACGCAGAGGACCCGGAGAAGATCGAGGATGAGGAGAATTCGCAGGACAAGATTATTGTTCGTTCGAACGGCACGGTGACGTATGTCGGGAAAGATATCGCCTACCAGCTCTGGAAGTTTGGGCTGCTGGGAAAAGACTTTCATTACATGAAGTGGCCGATTACTGCGGAAGAGCATACGGTTTGGGCCACTACGAGCGGCAAGAGTGATCCGCAGGCGCCGCACTTTGGCGAGCCGGCGGTAACCGTTTACAACGTGATTGATACTCGACAGGCGTATGTTCAGGACGTTGTGGCGCAAGGCCTGCGTGGGTTGGGCCATTCCGACGCGGCGCGGAATTCGATTCATTTGTCCTACGAGCGGGTGGTTCTTACGCCGCGTTGCGCCGCGGAGATGGGTTACGAACTTTCGCCGGAAGAGGCCAGGAAGCCCTACGTGGAAGTCAGCGGACGCAAAGGCCTGGGCGTGAAAGCGGATGATTTGATCGATCGGCTGGAAGCCGCGGCGTTCAGCGAGGTCCAGCAGCGTCATGCGGAGATGAGTGCGGACGAGCAGAAGCGGACGGCGCATGCGATTGCCGTTGGCGCCCTGCGGTTTTTCCTTATGAAATTTACGCGCAACGCGATCATCGCGTTTGATTTCAAGGACGCGCTGAGCTTCGAAGGCGAGACCGGCACCTATTGCCAGAATGCCGTGGTACGAATTCGCGGGATTCACCGCAAGGGCGTGAAAGCGGGAGCAACCAGCGTCGAAGTGACGACAAACTCCGCCGCTCAATTTCTTTCGGGCCCCGAAGGAACCGGCCTTTGGGAGTTATTGCTCGGGGCCGCCTCGCTCGATTACGCCGTCGAAGCCGCCATCGCCACGCAAGAGCCGTCATTTATTGCAAAATTCGCGTTCCAGTTGGCGCAGGTGTTCAATTTGTTTTACCACAAGCACCACATTCTGTCGGAAGCGGACGAACAGAAGCGGGCATTTCTGCTCCGCCTGACGGAATTAGTGGAAGCGCAGCTGGTGCAGGCGCTGGGATTGCTTGGCATTGAGGCGCCCGAGAAGATGTAGTTGGTAGGACAGGCATCCCTGCCTGTCTACTTCAAGTGACGCTTGGAAACTTCGTGCCAGACACGACTGTCTGTCACATCAATACGACAAAACGAGGTGAACGAGGGTGCGTAGAGCTACGCCAGTAGGGCCTTTCGCCAGCCAGGGCTTGGCGTCGTCGTTCCAGGCAGTGCCGGCAATGTCCAGGTGAATCCACGGAGAGTCCCCGGCGAATTCGCGGATGAACCAGGCTCCGGTGATAGACCCGCCACCTTTGCCGCTGCCGATATTTTGAATGTCGGCAAAGCTGCCCTTGATGAATTCGCGATACTCGTCGTCCATTGGCAGTTGCCACATTTTTTCGCCGACGGCTTTGGCACTCGCCAGGAGCTTGTCGGTGAATGCCTGATCCGAGCCGAATACGCCAACGTTGACATTGGCAAGGGCAACGACGATAGCGCCGGTCAGC
>Ga0307471_100000768_pt1 | contig 16764 bp, 23 predicted proteins | sample atmos_gasesAM3C__2_FD_204566 | JGI IMG/M metagenome (GOLD analysis project Ga0307471, IMG submission 204566) | Hardwood forest soil microbial communities from Morgan-Monroe State Forest, Indiana, United States - atmos_gasesAM3C_515 | ecosystem: Environmental > Terrestrial > Soil > Temperate... | reverse complement strand
CTAATCCAGGTGCGAGGATGCGCCTATGATGAGGGCTGGGGGTATTGGAACGACCGTGACGTCATACGACGATTCCCGAAAGAGCGACGCTTCGTTGAGTTTTTCACGGATGTGCTGAGCAAGAAACTCGACGATGACGTTGGGCCTATCGTCGAACGGTACCGGCCGCGCTGGTATCAGCTGAGTCAACGGCTTCGTCCGCCCCGGTCAAATAAGTAGCCAACGACCGCCGCAAATACGATCGGGATTCGTATACCCGGCTTCAGTGAGAGCCGGATCGGGCGGCCACGCAATCGCCGACTGCTATTGGCAAATCCCGATAAAGTGGCCACGCATATCTGCAGCACCAGATCACTGCCGTGCGGGCAATGCTCTCAATCATGTCATCCTCGATTCCTAGGGGGTGGAGCGCGCGAACGCGATTGACCGTCGACCTACGCCTTACCAAGGCGCTCGGCCGAACAGATTTACGGCCTGGACCGCTCCGGTCGCCCGTTCCCAACTCGTTTTGGGAAGCACGACCTGGCGATTGTACCCGCAGGGTGCGGACGTGCCGAGCGCCTACTGCATCGCGTATCAAGGCGAATGGACACGCAGGTATCCGGACTTCCCGCCGCGAGGTGCGGGCGGCCGGACCGCGTCAATCAAACGTGAACCGGATTGTCGGCCCCCACAGACAACTTAGCCCTCATTGAAGATGAGGTAGATGATTTCGAGGACGGACTGGAGCCGCACGTTGCCGTCAGCTATGGCTGGAACTTCGAAGGGGACACGAGCTTCGACAGCGTCTGCCTCTCTCAGCTCCTTACGGCGCGCGTGCACCTTTTGTAGTTCTCTATGAAGAAGGCCGTGCTGTCAAGCATCGGGTGGTCGGGCGGAGTGCGTGCTCAGTGCTCTATGCCTCCTCGAAGTAGGATCAAGCGAATGGAGAGTCGAGAATCCGTTAGGCCAAGTCGAACAGGGACCATCAAGCGGCCAGGACTACCGGGTGCCTGCCGGTGCGAACGCTTGATGACGTGTAAGCATGTACCAGGTCGCTTCAGTGAGTCGACGCGCCTCGACGCGAGCCACGTCAGTACCGCGATGTTTGCCAACCCGGGCTTTGGTGTGTCGGTACCGACCGCAATACGCGGACATGATGGCCTCGTGAACCGCCGCTTCGATGAGCGCTCAACGCAGGTATCATGGCTCGTTCTTGGCCAGCGCCCCACGCTGATAGTTACGCCTGGACTGACGCCCGCGCGGACACAACCCGGTGTACGCGCAGAGCTTCTTGGGTGAGCTGAAACGCTGGATGGCACCGATCTCGCCGGCGATGGTGTACGCGACTACCCAGCCGATGCCCGGTGCTGTCATCAGCAACGGCACATATGGATGAGCGGCAGCGCACGTGCGCAGGTCGGCTTCGCATGCAGCGATCTCTGCAGTCAAATCGGGTGAGGCCAAGAATACGCTCGCGCGGGGCTAATGGAACAGCAGGTCGTTGTTGCCGCGCGTACCCGCTCTGGTTAGCTCTGGTGAACATTCGCGGTTATCTTCGAGCCGGGTGCGCCTCCGTTACGCCCCGGGATGCGCATGCTGCCAGGCAGTAAACCAATCGTCGATCATCCCGTGCAAGTTCCAGAACTCGGTATATTGCGGCGCGGTCGAGGCATGGTTCATGTCGGGCTCTGCATAGGTTTCGGCGATCGCTGCGTGGAGCTGATCGTGGAGTGGATGAATCGCGATGCCAAGCTGGTCCTCAGTCGGGTAGGCCGCGGGAGCACGGGCGATCACCGCTAGCTCTTGGGCAACGGAGGGTTGCAGGTTGGCGGATACCGCTTCCGGGATCGAGGGCCACGGTGCCACCAACGCCGGGCTGGCGCCCGGCGTAGTGTCGTACCAGGCATGGAACTGCGCGAGGAATTGACGATGGAAATCGAGGAAGGCTACACCTTCACCAGGGTCGAGTTCATTCATGTGGTCCATATGCCAATTGGCATGCTCTGTCAGTAGACTGGTCGGGAAATTGGAGATAAAGGACATGATCGAGTTATCGGTGCTGACCCGTTAACTATTCCTCGCGTGTAGTCCCAGACGTAGCGGCTCGCCAGTGCGGGACAGCTGCGAATTGCAGAGGCGCTCTCTCGCGCGACGGCTTCATTCAGCGGTCTCGGGGGGGGAACCGCTCGCGCTTGGTCTTCCCAACCAACTCGACGCCGCGACGGCCGCTAACTCCGTTGAGCTCGGTCGAGGTCTCAAAGGGCGTAATGACCTCTGGCGCGACTTCTCGGCGATAGCCGACGAGGTCGATTCGACGGTATTCCGGTTCGGCGACGCCGGGATTCTGCGGTTCGAGTCTTACATCCATCGGAATCGGCGTAGAACCGCTGACAACGAGCCGTGAATTGCTCGCGAACTCGATGACCACGCTTGCTTCATCCCAATCGATGAGTTCGCGGTCCTGACCAGCCACTCTGAACCCCCTTTGTCCGACATGAGGAGCCTCTATCCGTGCCCGAGCACAAGTCTAGTTGAAGTGCCGGATATATATGGGACAGCTCCTAGCTTTGGCTGGACGAGCTCATGCAGGCCGCCTAACACTATTGAAGATGCGGCAGCGCTGGGTTGCGAACGCGTCAAAAAGGGCAACCTGGATACAGAAGGGGCCCCAAGCCTCCCTGCTCATTCTCCTCACCAGCAATTGCCTCGCCCAGACAGAAGGATCGGAAATAGAGAGCGGTTTGCGCGATCGAACCATCTCCTCCGCTTCGTAAGCTGTGACCGAGGGCTGAACGGCAAGCTCGGCGCATGTTCCGGCACGCCGATGCACCGCGGCTAGATCAATGCGTCCGGGCCGTCTCCAGCACGTCCACCGCGGGACCTCCGCTAGCCCGACATCTCGCTCGCGGAAAGCCTAAGATTCTCGCGCTGAAATGACCCAGACTCCACGAGCAGGAACAGATGTAGGTGACGTTGTTGCCATCGCGGGGCTCGCCCTCGCCTTGGCTCAGAGTCAACAAGCCTCAATCATCCAAGCGAGCGACAACTACGACACCAAGGCAGTCGGTGTCGCCGCCTTTGATGCCACTCTCTTTGCCGCGCTGATCGCGGTTCAGGACAAGTTCGCACACTGGTGGGTTCCTGGTATCCCGATCCTGATCTCGGGCGGCTTTTGCGCGTGGTGCCTGATCGGCCGCACGTACGACCTAGGAGTTCATCCCGACTTGTTCTACCAGATGTACGGTGGCGCCACCGAAGCGGAGGCCACAGTGCAGATGCTCTCCACCATGACCGACACGTTGAAGAATAACGACGGAACCCTCGCCCACAAGGGATTCTGGTTTCAAGCGGCCATCGTCCTAACGCTGACCGCGCTCATCGTCGGTGCCATCACTCTACGCACATGACCAACCCTAATTCACCTCAGGCGCCGGCCGCGCGAACGCCGACGCCGGCGAAGCCTCCGCCGGTTTCAATGCGGCCCGTGCTCTTGCCCCACAGGAAAGCGGTCATGCTTAGGGCAGCGCTGTTTTCCCGAGACAGAGGGCTGTCCCGAAACATTTGACCTTCCCTCCGCCTTTAACGTTATAGGGTCACGACAGTCATTGTGTGTGCCCGTTAGTTTGCCCGTAAGGACTTGAACCCCCGCCTACGATCATCCGAGGCGGGAACTGCCGGGCGGAGGCGCAATTCGGCACCATTCGCCGAGAGGGCCATGAACCGGCTGCTCATCGTCGGCCGACACCACCTCGAGCGCGTGCTGCAGATCTGCGTCGACACCACGCCCAGACCGATTCCTACGCCGGTGGCGATCGCTGCCCGCGCGTCGTTGCAGTCGCTCCAGTCCCAGAACGCCCAGCCGCAAAATGCCGCTCGGATCCGTGACGTTGACGGGGTTGCCCCAGACGTACGCGTAGGGGCTGTGCGTTTTCGTGAAGGCGGGATCGCGACATAGGAATTGAGCTGCGGCCGAGTCGACGTCCACCCTTTCCGACCGATGGTTCATCACGCCGGCATCAGTGCCGCCGCTATGAACCCGGTTGCCACGGCGATGCAAGCTTGCACGATCAGGTCGCGGTCGCTCGACACCCACCATCCGGAGATCGAGCTTGATGTTGTTCCATCATCGTGCTGTCTGCTCTGCATTCGCCGCGCCCTTCGCGAAACCAGTCGGGCGTGGTAATAGCGAACGAGGTGAAGCGCGACCCCGGCCGCAGGAAGCGTCACGACCGCCGAGTACGCGGCTAAAAGGAGGCGGCGGGACGTTACGCCAGCAACCTGAAGCGCAATCCCGACCACGACCAACAGCACCATGGAAGCCACGACCCCCACCCCGAACGCTGCGACGAGCGCGAGTCTCTCGAGACTCCTGGCCTCGATCCACGCCGCGTACAGCTTCAGCCCGCTCAAGCGCCACGCGGTAGCGTGGGTCTCGTTGCCACGCTGGAAGCGCTATGCGCTCGGCAGCTCTCGCAAGAAACTCTATCAGCATGCGGTGAGCATGCCCGCGACGAAGAGCGAATTGAAGTCGGCGAGACCCGCGCTCAACCAGCCGAGCAATTCGCCCCACCCAGCCGCTCCTTCGCGAGCCCAGAACAGCGCGCCTTGCAACTCCTGTAGTGATGCAAGACCCCGGTTGTCGCCGGCCATTATCGAGGCCTCAATCGGGTCGTCGAGAGCTGCCACGTCGCGCGAATGGCCTAGCGCCCGTATAGATTGGAACTCTGCACCCAAACCGGGTAGCGCGCCAACTGTGTCGAGAGTGGCTGCCCCCCAGTTTCCACCGGAAGCATCCTTTCCTGCCGCTATGCCGCCTGTTATCAGGGAGACTCCGCCGAGAATCGGTGCGGCCACCTCACCCACCCCCGGAATGAGGGCAGCGCCGGCAGCCAGCGTGCCCGTTACAGCTGAAATCTGGCCAGCATTTTGGCCAACCCATCCAACCGCATCGCTGACACAGCCTAGAGGTCGAGCTCCCCTGGTTGACTGTGATCGCGTTCAAGGTGTTGTCCGTGCTGTACTGATAGCTGAGCACGTCGGCGTTCGACTGGGCGACCTGAGTGCGGCGGCCTTCCTTGTCGTAGTTGATCACCTCTGCAGAGTTGCCGGCGTTGTACTGCGTGCTGGCGATTTGATACTGCTGGCCATAGTCCGTGTACTGCGCGGCTTCAGTGCCGACCGGGCTTGCGCCACTCGGCCCAGCGGTGAGCGTCGCCATCCTCCCCGCCCCATCGTAGGTCCATTGCGCGACGTAGGCGTTGTCGTTGGTGGAGAGCAGGGTGCCGTCGATGTAATAGTCGGCGGACACATTGGCGCCAGCCGAGGTCATATTGCCGTCGGCATCGTAGGAAAAGGTCTTCGGCGCGGTGCTCGTGCCGGTTGTGTTGTCGACCGTGCTTGCTCCGGCCAGTCGACCGTCCAGATAGTATTGGTAGCCAAGCGTTCGCCTGGGGTTTCCATAACTATCCGGGAGGTAGTAGGCGGACTCGCTCATCCTCTGCCCCGCGGTATCGTACCAGTCTAGGACCTCACGGACGCAGTTGGTGGAGCAGGTAGAAGAAGTAGTACTAGGGGTGTCTGTATACATGAGCAGATTTTCACCAGAGTACTTGTAGGTGACGGGACTCGCTGCCGCATCGGGATCCTTGGCAGACAGGTTTGGGTTGGTCATGCTGATGACGTTCCCCGCCTGATCGTTGGTGTAGCTGGACACATAAGGGTTTGAGTCTGTCCCAGACCCAGAGACCGCCCCGCCTGCAGGTGACTGTACCGAGTCCTTGAGATTGTTCGTGGTGTAGTAGGTCTGTGTATACGCTCCGACTGCGTCGGTGACCCTGGTCTGGTTAGCGTTGGCGTCGTCGGCAAAGGTCTGGGAGTGAGCAAGGCTGTTTGGGCCTGCGGGATCATCGACCCTCAAGTTAAGGTGATCTCTGGACCATGTATATGTTGTGGTCACCGGCTGGGGGTGACTGGAATCGGGAGCTGGATCGGTCCTGCTCACGAGGTTGCCCTGCACGTCGAACTGCGACGTGGTTGTCACACGGCCGCTCGTCCCCGGAGCGCTGCTCGGATCGGGTGTGGTCTGCTGGTATAGGAGGCCGTCGTCCGTGTAGGTGTAGGCGTCGTAACGCGGCGACGTCCCGTCCCCTGCAGCCGTGGGCATGAGCCGTTTGGTCACGCGGCCGTCCCCGTCACGGGTGACCGAAGTGGCACACACTCCGGCGGCGTTCGGGTACGAGGGTATCCCGCTCTCTGCGGGTACCTTGTTGAACCGCCCCCTTTCTGCCCTCGGGGCCCCGCGTTTTGACGAGTTTTTCGCGCCGATATCTGTTGTGGCGCAAGAGAATGGTGCGCTTACGGTGTTTTGCGTTTCGCCGCGACTGTGCAACGATTCCGTGATCATGGTCCCACCCTCCACCGGCCGCTCGTCAGCCATCGACCGCATTCCTTTCCCCAACATCCAGGTTGGCACGATCGATGTCGGTCCGTTGCTCCACGACGTCCTGCGCACCGTTCGCCGACCGACCGAGCGCACTCGCCTGTTTGACGCCTTACACCACGGGTACACGCGGGTCTTCACTACTCCGGACGTGGTCGCTGCGGTGCGCCGCAGACTCCCCGGCCATGCCACCAACCAGGGCGTGGAGCAGAACGTCGCCGTACACCTGTGGGAACACGAATACCTTCCACACCTGTCGGTGGTTGATGTGGACGATCTGTCCCAGCAGATGTCCCTCGATCCGGATGTTGCATTGCTGCATTCGAGGGACGCCAACGACACCGGTCTCGGTATTCTCTCCGCGCTGCTCGGGGTACGAGCCTGGACAGAGGACAACGATCACGGCGAACTGGGTACGGGTCGGGGACTGTGGCTCCAGCATCTGCTCGCGACCGTCGATACGGGCAAGGGAGAGATGGTCGCGTTTGCCGGGAACGTCGCAACGATCAAGACCATCGAGGTAGCTGCGCATTCAGCGATGCGAGCATACCGGTGGAGCGAGGCACGCATCGGCAAACCGGCCACGATCGGCGTGTCGATCCTCCTTGCCGCCCTCGCGGTTTGGTTTCTGAGCGCAGAAGATCGTCGCCGATGGCTCGGCCAGACGCCGGCAGTGCGCGGACTGGGCGACGTGGCCGGCGCTGGGTTGGGTGCAGTGTCGTACGTGAGCCGTCAAAACGATGAAGCCCGTGGCTTCTTGAAACTGCACCGCCGCGAAGATCTGCGACCTCCGACGGCGGAAGTGCGCATTGCTCGGTTGCTCGCGCGTACGCCGGTGCCCCCCATGAGCACATCGGAGATCGCGGCAAAGGCTGTGATCTCGGAACCGGTCGTCGAGACCATCGCCCATGACCATGCTGCATTCGTTCAGATGCCTGATGGTCGATGGCAGTTGGGTTCACGGCCACCCAGACCGGCTCCGCCTCGCCTCATCGGGCACCCAGTTCAGCCGACTTGGCACTGGTCGGCGGCTCCCGCCGTGCCCGTGGGGATTCCCGTCGCATCCAGTGTCGCTCGCATGCCGCCGGCCCTAGCGGGTAGACGTTCCCAGGGTCGGTCTCGGCCTCGTTCGCGGGGTTGACCGTCCGCCAGCCTACCCCGCCTGGTCGTCTTCGGCTGATCGCAACGATGGTCGCGTCGCCGACGCACCCAGGCCTGCCAGGTTGAAACTTACTGCCTGAGCAGCCTCACCGTCTGCTCCTCTGGCTCAGCGTCTATCTCTGCGAGGTGTGCCTCCAGCTCACGAAGGATGCGGCGTGCGGCGTCGCGTCGGCCAGCTGCAAGCTGCAACTTGATTAGGCGGCGATATAGTTCCTCATCGTCGCGATCCGCAACAAGGGTTCGTTCCGCGGCGTCGATCGCGCTATCGATGTCGCCGGACTCTTCCAGTGCGTTGCGAGAGCTGCTGCCCGGCATCGACTACTCGCCGCGCGAAATTCTCGCGCAGTCCAGGGTCGACCCATTCGTAGGGTGCGGTTTCCAGCAGCTGCCCGCCGTAGGCTGCGAGTACCCGATGCAACGAAGCCACCCGTTCTGATCCATTACTCTGCACGCGAAGCTCGCCGAACGCACGCTCAACCTCCCAGACGTCCGTATCGATCAGATTCGAATTGAGTCGATAGCGCTCGGCTGTGAACTCGAGAAACTTCGGATCCTGCTGCTGTGTCGCTCGGCGAATTACGTCGCGGATGTTGAAGATGTCGCGTCGGAGTTTGTCGAGGGCTGTTTTGGGGTCGTCGTCGGGGAAAAGCCCGGCGAGTATCTGCTCCTGGGTAGCGCCTTCGGGATGGAGGGCGAGAAAGGCGAGGATCTCACGCCCCCTTCGGCGCAAGCCCTCACGCTCAATCGGTGGCGCGTCGCGACGGGTCACTCGGCGCAACACCTCCGCAAGCTCGACGCCCCGTACGCGTACGACTGGCATTCCAGCGAAAAGGGACAGGTAAACCGGCGGTTGGGGCGCCAGCGTATCCCGGAGTGGCGCGGTCGTCTCGGGCAGCGTTACGTCAGCGTCGGCCAACTCAGGTATGGGCGCACCATGACTCGCGCCGATCAACGCAAGGAGCTCGCCTGCCGCCGAAAGAGACAACGTATACAGCTGGCCACTCGTGACCCCGGCGAGCGGCGAGCCCGTCACGCCTTGGACCATGCCTCCGGCGTCGATAGTGACCGTCGGTCCAATAGGGGAGCTGCCGCAGAAGACGACGCCGACGCCGAGACGACGTCCAAGCGCAATCACCGCCTCCAACCGAGCGCGCAAGGCATCGTCAGTAAGTTCTGGCGCTACGACGAGCAGCGCCGGTAACGGTTCGGCCGGGTGCTTGCTGACAAGCGTGGCGAAGTCAGGCACCTCGTGCTCATCGAGCGTCCGGGTGCGCTGTACGAGCTCGACTTCGAGACGGCCTATGGCTGACTCAACGTCTGGAACCACCTTCACCGCCGGGACCCCTTCTGCTGAGGGAGCAAGAGTAGCAGTCTGTTCAAACAGCCACATCTCGGCCCGGTCTGAGGCGGCGTGCTGGAGAAACGCGACGATCAGATAGCGCAGGACTCCCGGCGCTCCCTCGCCGGTGAATCCGGAGCCGCTCAGCTGCCCGACATCGACAGCGAGCTCCCGCCCGCCGGCCTCACCAATGACGACCACGCCGGGCTGCTCTGGGCTCTCGGCGCGGGGCAACGGCTTCGCATCCGGGTCGCTCGCGACCACTTCAGCAGGTCGCCAGCGAGCTGCGGCCAGGCGGCGGACCAGCGGGGTCAGGAGGCTGAGATATCCGGAAGGCGCCGCTACCCGCCCCGCCACCGCGCGCCGGCTGCGCAACCGAGAAGCGGCGATCGCGGCGACGATGCCCGCCGCCATGGCGGCGCCGACCACATCACCAGTTGGCAGGTTCACTGGCTGGGCGGGCTGCGGGTGTCTGGGCGGCGCCGCACCCGGTTCCTGCCGTCCTGGGCCTGCTGGCGTCGGAGAGATCGGCCCGGTGGGACGCCCGCCCGGCATCGGTCCGAGCGAGCGGCACACGGCCGGAGCCGGTGGTGAACCGAGGGTCGGAGAGGGACGGGCGTCGGGTGTCGGTGGCTGCCCTGTGGCAGGTGTTGGGGATGGGCTGACGATGGGCTGCGACGACGTCGCCGGGGCGCTGCCATTCGACCCGTTGCTGGCGCTAGGAGGCGGAGCTGTGGTGGCTGGTGTTGCAGGAAGCTCTAGGATCCAACGCGGCCAGATCCAGTGCGGACTCATGAACCTGCGGCCGTCAGGCTCCACCCGGCCTCGATTCAGCCGGAATATCTGAGGCCAGCGCAGGGGATCTCCGAGCTTGCGGGCGGCGATGTCCCAAAGCGTGTCCCCGGTCCTGACGCTGTAGTCGCTCCCCACGGTGCCGACCTCGGGAGGCGAGGTCGCCTCAGCGGTTGCCACCGATCGAGCCGCGGGTTGACTCTCAATTTCCACAGCCTGTGGATTCCCGTTCAGTGGCACCGACCGGTCTTGCTGTCCTGCGGTGGCGCCGAGCGCGGCGCGCAGCCCCGGCACGGCCGGTCCTGCCGGCCGGCTCGACATGACCGATACCGCCACAACGACGGAAGCGATCAGATACGCCGCCAGCGGCTGGAGCGGCCTGGCGAAAGCGGGAAGTGGCAGAGGCCGACCACGCGACGCCGCGACGGCTTCGGTGAAGACCGCCAACGCCAGGTCGAGCCAGAGCAGCCAGCACAGGACGGCCAGCCCTTCGAGGATCGCGGAATCGGGTATGCCCGTCTGCGTGAGAGCAGCCGTGAATTGCGACCAGCTGGGCAGACCATGCGGCAGTGGGGCGCCCGCGGTGATGAGCAGCATGGTGGGAACGCCGGCGAGCAGACTGCCCAATGCAAGGATCGACCCGACACCACGCCAGACGGTTGCTGAGCGGCGACCGATCATTGGGCGCTCCGCGAGCTGCCCGGTATAGCGCTGGCATCGGCGCCCGCTGAGAGCGTCAGCGTGCGTACCCCGAATGCGCCGAGGATCTGCGTTGCGACGCTGACGGTGACTGTGACGTGCACCGTGTCGCCGGATACGGCTGTCGCCCCGCTGTCACCCGTCGTCGACAGGTAGTCGTCGGCGGCTCGCGTTGCCGCGGCAGCGTCCAATTCCACCGAGCCGTTCTTGCGTAACAGCGTCAGATTGATCTGCTGTGCACCGGTTCTCGCTGCAGCCTGCGCCTCGTCGAGTGCGCGCGCTCGCGCCGAGAGTGCACGCCCACCATCGTCGACGAGCCCCGCGATCGCGATGAGGCCGAAGGTGACTACGACCAATAGCGCGATGACCTGACCGCGCTCCGTCCTGCGGCTCGATCGCCGGCTGCGATGGATCATCCGATGTTCTCGAACCGGTCGATGGGCTCGGTGAGTCTGGTCGAGAAGGTCTGCGAACTCGGGACGTGCAGTGCCCCGAGATCGCCGAGATCGACTGTGCAGGTCACTGTGACGACGACCTCGCCGCCGGGACGGAACGTCGCAGTGTCGACCGCGACAGCGAGCGGACTGCATGTGAGGTGGCGACTGCCCAGTGCAGCATCAGCCATCTGCCGTGCTGCGGTCACCGCGTCCGCGGGCGTGCGTGCCAGCGATGCGGCCCGAGCGGCTGAATGCGCCGCGTCCTGAAGCTCGGCCTTGGTGGTCGTGATCCGGCCGAGGAATACGACAAAGAGGAGCAGCACTACGATCAGCGGCGTCGCGAGGACCAGCTCGACGGCGGCCCCGCCGCGCTGCCCCGCGGTCATGGACTTCCTCCGGACGGTTCGACTGGAGCTGACGCGACGGCATCGATCGACAGCCGCACGAAGGGGACGATCTGCTGCGCGTATCCGGTGACCTCGACGCGTGCTTGGGTCGCCGTTCGCTCCACAGCAACCCCAGGGTCGATGAGCAGCCCCGTGCCGAGCGTCCGAATGACGTGCTCACCCTGCAGCTGTCCGGCGCTCACGCTGCCTCCCTGCACGCGGGTCGCGGTCACCGCCTCCTGCGCCGCCGATTGGGCGACCTGCATCGCGTGTTCGTACATCGCGTACTGCACGATCAGCGAGATGAGCAAGAGCAGCAGCGGTGTGGCCACCACGAGCTCCGCGGTGACCGCCCCCGCACTGTTGCGTCTACGCGACGACCGACGCACGGTCGGCTCCCTTCAGCCGCCGGTCTGAATTGCGTTCGCCTTGGAGATCACCTTCGCCGTGATGATCCCCACTGCCGCGATGGCCAGCGCCACCAGCAGTGCGGTCACGACCACCGCCTCGGTCGAATAACCGCGCTGATCGCGACTCAGCGTGCGCAAGCGTCGCCACAGCGCCGACGCGGCGGCTTGCAAGAAGACGAGCTCGGACATGGCAGTCACCTCCTAAATCACAGCGATGAAAAGACCCGCACGTACGCGGGAAAGAGGACGAAGGCGAGGAAGCCGACGAGGAGGAGCACCATCGTGACGGTCATCCGCTGAGTGGCCACGCGCGCCTCGGCTTCAGCGTCGGTGCAGCGGTGCTCGCGCAGGGATGCTGCCCGGGCCGCGAGCGACTGCCGCACCCGGGCACCTTCGGTGCCAGAGAGGCCGACGCTTGCCGCCGTTTCCTCCAGTTCTGGGACGCCCATGTCTTGACCGAGGCGAGCGAGCGCTGCCCACGGCGTTTGGCGAGTCAACCGCGCGCGTTCCAATGTGTCCCCGATCGCCTTGAAGGCGCGCCCATTGCCGACGGCGGCCGCAGTGCGCAACGCGCTCTCGATTCCGCTGCCGCCCGCGAGAGCGACACAAGTCAAATCGATGAACGCGCCCAGCGCATAGCGCATTTCGCGCCGCCGCTTGGCGCCCTCGCTGCGTACAGCGAAGTCCGGTACGAAGAAACCCGCCGTCGCAAGGAGTAGAGCGGGCCAAGGCGCCAGGAGCAGAGGTACGTCGACGCCGCCGAGCTCGAGCAGCGCGAAGACCAGCGGCACGAGGAGAAAGCCGAGCAGAGCGCAGATCAGCTTCTCAGCGAGGTGCGCTTCGGCTGCCTTCGCGACGACGGAGAGATGGCCAGCTGACCATGCGGCGGTCAACTGCCGGCTACCCAGTGCGCGTACGAGCGGGCGCCCGATCCTCGCCAGGATTCCGGGAGTGCTCGCAGACGGAGTGACGGTTCCCGGAGTGCGTACACCGTGCGGCGCCGCGAGCGCCTTGGCAAGCGAGGGGCGGGGCGGCCAGAGGCCGCGCGCAATCATCGCCACCCCAGCTCCCATGCCGGCACCGAGCAACATCGCCAGGCTCATGGCGGGTCCTCGGAACGAGCTGCGAGCAGCCGATGCGGCGCCGCGCCGCTTGCCAGGTGGAGCAGGAGCGCGAACGCTGCGGCGAAGATGCCGGCGATCGCGGCCAGTACAACCTGGCCGAGCGGCGAGTCGTACGGCGAGTAGTAGGCGCGGTCGGCGATCAGCAGCGCGGCGATGAAGCCGACCACCGTGACCACAATGATCTGCAGGTCGCTGCGGATCCGCGACCGCTCGGCCTCGACGCGCAGCCGCATGGCCGCCTCTTCCCGTGCCGCCGCGGCCAGAGCACCGAGTAGGTCACCGAGCTGCCGACCCTGGTGCTCGGCAGCCATGAGCAGCGCCGCTACAACTAGGTCACAGGCGGGGTCGGCCACGCGGTCCGCAAAAGCTCGCAGGGCGGGGCCGATGCGCTCGGCGGTCAGGCTAGCCGCCAGCCGCTGCACCTCTGCGCGGATGGCGGGAGGCGCTGCGGGCGCAGTGGCGACCAACGCGGACTCGAGGCCAGCGGCGCCGGCCATCGTGTCGCGCAGCATGTCGGCCCACGCAGCGATCGCCTCCACGCGGCTGACACTGCGGCCCTGCGTACGGCGTCGGCGGAGCACCTCGGGAGCCACGGCACCCGCACCAGCGGCGAGCAGGGCGGCGACGGGCCATCCGGTGAGCAGGCCCACGGCGATTCCGCAGGCGACGCCGATCGCGAGCCGCCGCGGCAGGTATTGAAGGCGGCGCCAGATCTTGCGCGGCTTCAGCCCCTGTGTCCCCTGGAGCCCGACCACGATGAGGATGACCCCAGCGGCGAGGCCGGCGCCGAGCAAAGCGGCGATCGCGGTCATGCCCACGCCGCCGCAACTGCGCGTTCGTCGAGCACCGACGGATTGAAGCCGACGCCCACCAACTCATCTAGTGTCGGCTGGCGCAAGGGAACCCCGCTCGGCACCGCCGCGCGGTTCGGTCCGGGTCGGTAGATCTCGTTGGAGAGCACTTGTCGGCCCTCCACTCCGACCACCTCGCGCACCGAGCTGACAACTCGGGAGTCACCGACCTTCACCAGGTGCACGACTACGTGCACCGTCGAAGCGATGAGCTGCGCTGTCGCCTCGGCGGACAGCCGCTCGGGCGCCTGCGCCGCGTACGTCCAGAGTTTGTCGAAAGCGTGCGCCGATGAACTTGCGTGCACTGTGCACATCGAGCCGTCCTTGCCCTCGCCGAAGGCGTTGAGCATCGGGACCACCTCGTGGCCGCGCACCTCGCCAACCAGCAGCCGGTCCGGGGACATGCGCAGCGCCCAGCGCACCATGTCTGCTGCGGTCACCGCGCCGATCCCCTCGACATTGGGTCGGCGCACCTCGAGTGAGACGACGTTGGGATGGCGTTCGGGGAACAGGTCGAGATGAAGCTCGCGTGGATCCTCGATGGTGATGACGCGCTCGTGTGCTGAAATCTCGTTGGCCAGCGCGCGAACCAGCGTCGTCTTGCCGACACTGGCGCCGCCGCTCACGATGATGTTGCGACGCGCCCGTACCATCGCGCTAAGCAATTCGCGCGAGCCGGTGTCGAGCGTGCTGAGCTCCACCAGATCGTCCAGGCTGACGTCGAGCAGACGGTGGCAGCGGATGGTGACGCTGGGACGACGGCTCACTGCCATGACGGCGAAGAGCCGGCTGCCGTCCGGGAGGTCCAGGTCGAGATCCGGCGCGCCGGGATCGAAGCGGTTCTCCTGTACTCCGCTGCGAGCTGCGATTTCTCGAAGGATCTCGATCAGCTCGGCGTCGGAGGCGGCCACCGGCTCGCCCCGCTCCAGGCGGCCGCCGGCGTAGCGGATCCACACGCGGTCGTGCCCGTTGGCGCAGATGTCCTCCACCTGCGGGTCATCGAGGTACCGCTGGAAACCGCCGAGGCCAAAGAGCGCGTTGAGGACCGCTGCAGTGATGGCGTCCTCGTCGGTGGGATCGAGCAACTGCCTTCCCGCAGCGAGGCACTCGGCGGCGTAGCGCTCCAGACACTCGGCGACCAGACGCCGGCCGCGGTCGATGCGCGGGCCGCCATCGGCTGTGACTCCCACACTGGCGGCGAGTTGCTGTGCCACGTCGGCGCGCACCCGCTGTTCGAGATCGGCGCTGGCTTCTGCGCTCACGGCACGCTCACCACGGCAATCGCAGTCGCGCTGCCGGCACCGTTGCGAGTGGTACGTTCTATTAACGTGTCTGCGCCTCGCGGTTGAGTCAAACGATCGTTCAGAGCGCGCATCACGGCGCTCGCGGATCGCAGCAGCGGCAGTCGGGCTAGCGCTCGGCGACCACGAGGTTCACCGTTGAGCGTGCGCGCGGCATCCCGGTCGACGGCGAGCGTCCCGAGCACATCGACGTCAAGCGACTCGCCGACCTCGGCTGCACCGTAGGGACCATCGCCGATAAGGGCGACTGCTACGCGCTCGGCGATTCTCCGCAGCGCGGGCAGGCGCGAATGCACGTGCTGCAGCTCGTTGAGGATGGGCCGGCAGACGATGACGAGCGCCGTGCTCGCCTCCACGATCGGCAGCGCCGCGGAGTGAGAGTCGAACCTGCCGCAGTCGGCCAGGACCAGCGCCTCGACATCCGCCAGCTGGCGCCAGAGGCCGCGCTCGCTGAGCATCCGGAGCATGGTTTCCGAGCGGTCACCGGAAGGCTGCCCGACGATTACCCGTAGGCTGCCAAGGATCTGCTGGCAGTGATCGGTAAGACGTGCGTCCTCAGTTGGCCGTCGCGAAGCTGCTGCAAGACTGATGAGCCCCGGTTCGAACGGACGCCCGAACCTCGCGGGGAGGTCGCCGCCGCTGGGGTCGAGCTCGGCAACGATGACGTCGCTGTCGTCAAGCGATGCGGCACCGAGCGCCAAGGCGGTCGTTGTGACGCCAGGCGAACCTTTGATCGACGTGAGCGCGATCAGACCCACCGCTATAACCCTGCCGGCAGCAGTGCAAGCGCGACCCGGCCCGCGTCCGCAGTGCTCGCCACGGATGCAGCGTCGTATGACGGCAGGCGGATCGAGATGACCGCTCCGTCGGCGGCGGGTCCCTGTTGAACATCGACCGCCATCACCGTGGCCACCACCGGCGGTGCCGTCGATCCCTGCAGCGAGCCGCTGCTGCCGGTGTCGATGACGGTGACGCGATCGCCCGCGACGAGCGCCGGTGGGTACTGGCCGGGCTTGCAGGCGACCGCCACCAAGGACTGATCGGATGCCAAGTTCGACGCGGTGCCGACATCGCTTTGCGTGAGGAGGCTGCCGGCAACGAGATCGTGCGACGCTGGCTGACCCACCACGGTGGACTCCGCCGAGCCAGCGACGAGCGCGATGCCACCATCAGCAGCGGCGTTCACTACTCGGAGGTCAGCGGCCTGCACCACCTGACCGGCTGGGACGTCGCTCGCCAGCGCGAGAACCGGGCGCAACCCCGTGGTGCGTAGGTACAGCTGGCCCATGGCGAACGCGCAGATTGCAACAAGCAACGCGCCGGCGATCAGCCACTGCGCGTGACGGCGGTGTGGCTCGGGCCTGATGCGCAACCGGAGTGGCGGGGATGGATCGAGCCTCATGGTCTTCCTCGGCTCGCTGGCGACGCTCATCGCTTACTCCTCCTCGGCCTCAACCTGATAGCCCGCGGTTGATGGCGTGCACCTCTTGAACGTGCACCGTGGTTTGCGTCGACGGACTTGGAATCAGCCCCAGGTCACCACCGCCCGGTGCGCCTTGAGACGTCCACTTCACATGCCAGTACACGGTTGTTGTCACTGCGTACGTGCCGCCAGGTTGGTTTGACGAGTCCTGCGTGTATGTGTAACTGCAATCGCTCGGCTGATCGGGCGGATCCTGAGATGTCCACGGAGTGCCGGGCCCGGTGCAGGTGACCTTGTTGCCGTCGCCCATCTGCGAGACGACCTCGTCCGGCGTAGCCGTCGCTGTGGCCGAGACGGGACCGGCTGTCGCCGTGGCCGAGATCGGACGCCACATGCCGCGGTCAACCCACAGCCAGGTCG
>Ga0307471_100000767_pt1 | contig 16799 bp, 16 predicted proteins | sample atmos_gasesAM3C__2_FD_204566 | JGI IMG/M metagenome (GOLD analysis project Ga0307471, IMG submission 204566) | Hardwood forest soil microbial communities from Morgan-Monroe State Forest, Indiana, United States - atmos_gasesAM3C_515 | ecosystem: Environmental > Terrestrial > Soil > Temperate... | reverse complement strand
AAGCTGTTCACGTATACGGCCGCCATCGCCAGCGGCAAGTTCACGATGACCACGCCCGTGCTCGACGCACCGTTCACGTTCCATCAACCGGACGGGGCCACATACTCTCCGCTCGATTACGACCGCAAATGGCACGGCACCTGCGCGGTGAAGATGTGCCTCGGTGACTCGTTCAACATGCCGGCGGTGAAGGTCGAAGTGGCGACCGGCATCCCGTACATCAACAGCCTGGAGATCGCCGCGGGGGTCAGCGCGATAGCGGACCCGACCAACACGCCCCCTCCATATCAGTACGCAGCGACGTTGGGTGATGGCATCTCGAAAGGCATCTCGCTGCTCGACCTCGCCGACGGCGCTGCCACGATCGCCGACCTCGGAGTGCACCACGACCCGATCCCCGTGACGAAGATCACCGATATCGCTTCGGGGCGAACGATCTTCGCCTACAACGCACAGGCCGCCGGACGTCGCGTGGTTCCGGACAACGTCGCCTTCATCATGAACGAGATCACGAGCAACGACGACAACCGGCAGCCGGAGTTTGGGCGCAACGGTCCGCTGACTCTGCCGAGCCGCCGCGTCAGCGCGAAGACCGGAACTGCGGACTTCTTCAAAGAGAACCTCACGGTCGGCTGGACCCCGGACCTGCTCACCGCGGTGTGGGTGGGCAGCCCCTTCCCCAGCTGCTTGCGACCCGCCGATGTCCCCACCATGCAGCACTACATCAACTCTCGCGACCTGCTGTACAAGAATCAAACCGTCTATGACCCCTACAGCCCGTCGGATCTGCAGCGCTATGGGTTGCAGCCCAAGAACCAGAGTTGCGGACATCTCGACGGAGTCGTCTCCGGCGTGAGTGGCGCGGCGCCCATCTGGCACGACTACATGGTCGGCGCGCTGGGCAGCTCGCCGCAGCACTGGTACACGAGGCCCGCCGACATCATCGCATCCGGTCCCGGCGACAACGCCGACTTCCTCCTTCCCAACTCACACATTCCCGGCGGCTGCTACTACTGGGGCCCCGCTCCCGACCCGGCGAACCCATGCGACTACACGGGCCTCGTTCCGCCACCGTGGTACGTGCCCCCGACACCGAGCCCGGGCGCCAGCCCGGACAGCGGCACCACCGGCAATGTCCCGGGAGCGACGCAGCCCCCGGCGGCGTTACCGTTCGAGCCGCACGCAACGCCTCCGCCCGGCTGATCGGCTCGCGTTCGGCGTCACATCGCCGCTTCGCTCTCCTCTCGACGCCGATCGCGCTCGGATCGCGCCAACGCCCAGACGTCGTCGATATGCTCCAGCACCGGCAGGTCTGCGGCAGCCTCGACGTCACCCGCCGACTCCACCTCGCTGAGCGACGCCAGTGAGATCTCGACGTGGCACGCGACGGTGTGGCGGTATTCGGCATCACCGTCGTGCTCGTTGCCGGCCAGCGACCACCAGTAGTCGAGCGAGAGTGCATCCCCGGCGGTGATGGCAACCGAGTACGAGCGCAGATCGAGGCTGTCTTCGTCAACGTCCGCCGAGAACACGTCGAGGAGTGTGCGAAACGACTCGATGTCGACGTCGGCGTCGAGGACGAGGACTGTGCCGCTGTCGCGTGGCGCCTCCTCGAGAGTCGCGTCAGCGACCGCGACCGCCTCGAGCGTCGACTCGAAGCGGCGGACGTCGAACAGATCCGGGGTGCGCTCGAAGAGGCCGAAGCGCAAACCGTCGACGCTGTAGAGATACTCGCCATACGGCCGCCGGACCACGTGGATGCTCGCGCTCGGCTGTTGCGACATGCCGGCCGCCACCAGGTCAGCCCGCTCGAGCTCCGCGTCGTTGTAGTCGAGACGCGCTTCGAAGGTGCGGACCAGGAACAGTTCCGGATCCCGGCTCTCATGCTCCGCCGACGGCGCCACCGCGGACCGCTGCTCGAAACGGATGACGACGCGTGCCCAGCCGAACTCGCCGAGCCGGTCGCGCAACGCTGAATGGATCGCGCCCAACGTCAGATGTCGACGCGTCTCCACTACGCTGCTGTGGCCGCTGCGCGCTGGGCTCACCGGCAGACCATACCCGAGCGACCATGCAATGGCGCGGGTTTGGCCGCAACGGATGAGTAGACTGGGATCGTGACCGATGCGGCTGCGCCGGAGACGGCACTCCCGCCTGGCCCACCGGCCGTGGCGCTCGCCGTCTCGTACGACCTCGTGACGCGGTATCGCCTGCGCCTCGCCGATCAGCGCGACAGCCGGCTGCTCGGACTATCCGGCGATTACGTGCTCTCCGCGGCCGCATGGACCGGCGAGCGGGCCGCGCTCGTTGCCTTCTACGATCCTCCATCGGATCCGCACGAAGCCGGTCATGACCTCGCGGCACGATGCGAAGCGGCACGCACTTGGGGTCACAATCGACTGCAACTGCAGGGCGCCAAACGCTGCGACATCCTGCTCATCGCGCTGCGCCCGGTCCACGGGTCGCTCTCCGCCGCGACGGGCGCGTCCGACGGCGTGAGCGTCGGCGCAGCGTGGATCGACGCCGACCGCGGCGACGCCGGCGTGCTGCTGCCGATACCAAGCGGTCTGCCGTCCGCCGGCGAGCTGCGCTCGAGAGCGCGCGCGGTGGCCGACGGGGCGCAGCCGCCGACACTGGCGGCGGTGGATCTGGCGGAGCGGCAAACGGTTGCGGGCGGCTACGCACAACCGGCTCAGCGCGCGCTCATCACGCAGCCCTTGGCGACGTACGGGCTCATCGCGGCGTTCGTCTTCGTCTATATCGTCCAGCAGTCGAATCCCGCCATCGCGCTCGGCGCCCTTCCCAACGACAACCCGAGCTGGTGGCAGTACGTCACGTACGCCTTCCTCCACGGCTCGATCCCACACATCTTCTTCAACGCCCTGGCCATGCTCTGGATCGGGCGCATTGTCGAGCAGCTCTACGGCAAGCTCGTGCTGGTGGGAACGTTTCTCGCCACCGCCGTGGTGGGCGCTCTGTTCTGGGAGGGCGCAACCCTGGTCGGCATCGTGCAGCGAGGCAACATCCCCACCGTCGGGGCGTCCGGCGGGATCATGGGGCTCGTCGGGCTGCTGATCATGCTCGGCCGCTTCCAGGGACGCGGCGTCCCGGTGGGCATCGCGTACGGAATCCGGCGCTACGCCTTGACGGTGATCCTGCTCACCGTCGGTTTCGGCTTCGTCTTCGCCGGCGTCAACAATTACATCCACGCCGGTGGGTTTCTCGCCGGCGCCGCGCTCGGGATCGGGCTGCCGCCGGTTCGGCGGGTCGGGGGTCGCGATCTTTCTCGGTTCGAGGAGGTGGCGCTCGCAGCCGTGGCCGTCGCCGCGGTCGTGGCGCTCGGCGTCGGCGCCTACACGGTCCTCACCTTCACGGGCGGACCTTAAGTATTGACAAGACAGTCGGCGAAGGCGAGTTCATCTCGCCGGGAGCCGACACCGCTCGCCCCGCTGAAAAATCGCGGTGATCGGGTGCGGATTTTTCAGCGCCCTAGCCGACGTGCTCGCGCAGCGGCGCGGACCACAATGCCTCGAGGTTGTAGTACGTGCGCTCCCCGGGAAGGAACACATGGACGATCACCGCGTCCAGGTCGATGCACGCCCACGACGCGTCGTTCATGCCGGCGACGCTGAGCGGTCGAATGCCACGCTCGCGGAGAACCTCAGAGATATTGTCGACGATGGCACGAACCTGCCGGTCGGTGTCTCCCTCGCAGATGACGAAGTAGTCGGCGATCGTCGTCCTGCCGCGGATGTCGAGGATGACGATGTCACGAGCCTTCTTGTCAGCGGCAGCGGCGGCGACGCGATCCGCCAGCTCGTGAGGGGTCATCCGCCGCCATTATGCATGTCGCGCGCGTCACCGCGATAGAGACCCATTCGGTCGATGAGCACCGCAACCTCGGGGGCAACCAGCCCGGCGAGCGATTCCCCCGCGGCGACGCGCCGGCGCACCTCGCTCGCGCTCACCGGTGGGGACTCCACCGCGACCAGCGTCGTCCGTGACGGAGCGAACCCGAGTCGCTGCGCGTCGTGCATGTCCAGCGCAGGGGTTCCACTGCGATTGACGATGACGAACCGCTCGCCGGCGAGGAGCTCGTCAGCGTGGTACCAGCGTGCAATGGATCGAGCGGCGTCTGCGCCGACCAGCAAGCTCAAGCTCGCTTGGGGATGACGCGCTCTCAACAGCTTCATCGTGTCGAGGGTGTACGAGGGGCCGTCGCGAAGCAGGTCGTCGTCACTGACACGAAAATGCGCGTACGGCTCCAGGGCGGCGCGGAGCAGCGCGAGCCGCGCGTTCACATCTGCCACGGGCGCCTCGTGCAGCGGCGGGATGCGCGAGGGCATGAACCACACCTCGTCGGCGTGGATCGACTGCGCTGCCTGGTCCGCGACGGCGACATGCCCGACATGCACAGGGTCGAATGTGCCACCGAACACCAGCACCTGCGCGCTCACGGCATCTCACCGTCAACGTAGCTGAATTCGAACGCGCCGATGTAGACCGTGTCGCCATCGACGCAGCCCGCCGCGGCAAGCGCCGAATCGACGCCGCGCGCTGCCAGCGCGCGCTGGAGTCGGACCACCGCCTCATCGCTGTCGAGGTCCGTCATCGCCACCAAGCGCTCGAGGTCGGGAGCGCTGACGCGAAACGCATCGCGCTCGCGTGCCACCACCGGTGGCGGCAGGCTCGCACGGTGCCGGTACACCCGGTGCTGAGCGGGCGCGACCGGCTGCGGTTCACCAACGCGCGAGGCAACAAGGCCGGCTGCGACATCCACCAGCGCAGTGCAGCCCGTATGGTCTGCGGCAGAGATGGCAAACGCGTTCGGCAGCCGCGCGATGAGTGCCGCGGCGGTCACGGCTCCGGCCGGAAGATCGACCTTGTTGAGCGCGAGCAGGCGCGGGCGCTCCGCCAGGACGGCGCCGAACGCCATCAGTTCTCGCTCGACGGTGGCGATCGCACGCTCCGACTCCTCCACTCCCTGCGATGTGTCGACGACGTGGATCAGCACCTGCGTGCGCTCGAGGTGGCGCAGAAACTCCAACCCGAGCCCGACGCCGCGATGCGCGCCCTCGATGAGCCCGGGGACATCGGCGACGACGATCGTCCGTCCGTTGCTGGTCTCGGCCACCCCGAGATTCGGGTGCAACGTCGTGAACGGATAGTCGGCGATCTTCGGATGTGCCGCGGACACCGCGGCGAGCAGCGTCGACTTCCCGGCATTCGGCAGACCGACGAGACCCACGTCGGCGATCAGCTTGAGCTCGAGGTGAATCTGACGGTGCTCGCCGGCCTCGCCCAGCTCACTCATCCTGGGCGCCTGTCGCGTCGATGTCGCGAAGCGAGCGTTACCGCGGCCGCCACGCCCGCCGTGGGCAACGACCACCCGTGCGTCCCGAACATCGAGGTCAGCGAGCACCTGACCGTCCGTGCTGACCACGGTCCCAGGCGGGACATGCAGCTCGAGCACCGCGCCGTCGCGGCCGTGGCGACGCCCCCCGGCTCCGGGCCGGCCGTGCTGCGCCGCGAAGCGGCGTTTTTCGCGGTACTGGCTCAGCGTCGGGTCGTCCGCGTCGGCGACCACGACCACGTCTCCGCCTCGGCCGCCATCGCCGCCGTCAGGGCCGCCGGCCGGCACATATTTCTCACGGCGAAAGCTCACCGCGCCGCGGCCGCCGGACCCGGCTGCGACATCGAGGACGACCTCGTCGAGGAACAGCGGGCTACCCCGTTGCTTCTGCGCGCTCGGAGCGCGCGGGTTCCTCCGGGATCGGGCCGACGTGCAGCACGGGAACAGCCCGGACGTTGGCGCGGGTACGCTCGCCAGCCGCTCGGTCGTAGGCGACGGTCCCGGTCCGAAGCGCAAACAGCGTGTGGTCTCGGCCGACACCGACATTGGCGCCCGCGACGATGCGCGTCCCGCGCTGCCGCACCAGGATGGTGCCGGCCAGCACCACCTCGCCGTCGTGGCGCTTCAGACCCAGTCGCTTCGAGCGGCTGTCGCGGCCGTTGCGCGAGCTGCCGCCGCCTTTCTTATGTGCCACTGCTCTTGGTTCCGGCACTCGGCTTGCGGCGCGTCGTGGGGCGCGGCGACGGCTTCTCCTCCGCCGGCGCTTCGGCGTCGCTCGCTTTCCGGGCGGCCGCTCGGCGAGGGGTCGCTCGAGCCGCCGGCTCGGCCGCTACGGCGGTCCCGGTTTCGGCGCTGGGAGCCTCGACGGCCGGCGCAGGTGTCGCCGCCGCTTTCGCCGCCGGCCTCCGTTGTGGCCTGGCGCTGCCGCCGCCGGCCACCTCGTCGACGCGAAGCTCGGTCAGCTGACTCCGATACCCAAGAGTCCGGCGGTGCCGTTTCTTGGGTTTGTACGTGAGCACGCGCAGCTTGCGCCCGCGCCGATGCGCGACCACCGTGGCGGTGACGCGAGCCTCGGACAACCCATCGCCGCCGGTGGTCACAGTGCCGTCGCCGTCGGCGACGAGCAGCACGCGCTCCAGGGTGACGGTCGCACCGACATCCGCTTTGATGCGGTCGACGAGAATTCGATCACCCGCGCTGATGCGGTAGTGGTGACTGCCGTGCTCGATGATGGCGTACATGGTGTTTCGGCCGACTCGCGCGCGACGTCGAAGGAAGAGATCCCCGGTCGCACCGAGTGCGAGGCCCGAGAATAGCACAGCCCGGCGTGTGCCTCAGCCGCCTACATCGGGGTGGGCGACGCCGTCGCCGCCGAAGTCGGCGTGGCCGACGGCCGGGGAGGCGCCGTGACGTTGAGCGGTGCGGTGTTGATCAAGGAGACGACGTCACCACCACCGTCATTGACCTGCACGTTCAGCGGGTAGGCCCCGCCGGCAGGCTGTGCCGCGACCTGGGCTTTGAAGACGATCGACACAAACCCGGGCCCGACGTTGCTTCCCGGAGGGATGGTGAACCCCGCATAGAAGACCTCTTCGCTTCCCTTCGTCGGATCGATCGGACTGTTGCGTGACGCGTTGCCCGCGAACGGAGTCACGCTCTGCTGGAACTGCAACACGGGGGGCAGGGTGATGAGCACCTGCACATCGGCCGCGCTGCCGTCACCGGAGTTGGTGATCGTCACCTTGTATGTCGCCGTCTGGCCGGCCGCCACAGTCCCGGGCTGCACGGTGGCGGTGATGCTCAACTGTGCCGCGGGGGTCAGCTCGAGCGTGAGCGGGCGACTGTCGACGGATCCGGACGTGTTGTCACCCTGCGCGCGCGCGACGAGCCCGTACTTGTTGGGTGGACCCGACACGGCGACGGTGAACTGGATCTGGACTCGCGCGTACACGTGGTCGGGGTCCTGATTCGGCGAAGGAGCGGCGAGATGCCATAGTCCCCACACCGGGTCGGAGACGCCCACCTGCGCGTCGTTGGGCTGGGTGCGCGCGTCACCGAAGCTCTGCTGCGTGATCACCGACGACTTGTAGTGAAACGTGGACGGCATGTCGACACGTACCTGAATGCCGGGTGCATCGCTGGGGCCGCGGTTCGCCACAGTCACAACGAACATCGCGGTGTCGCCGGTTTTGTACCTGCACTGCGAGCAACCGGATGCGTCTGTGAGGGTCACCGACAGCTGGCCGCCGCCGGAACCGCATGCGGCGATCAGTGATGACACGGCTCCGACCCCCACTGTCGCGACGAGAGCCCAGACACGCGGTCGCCACGCGCGCCTCACAGGGTCGAGGGTATTCGCTCAGACGCGCTGCGGCGCGCGCATCGGGGTCAGCGGTCTGCGTGGCCGCGGCGGTGTGAGCGGCACATCGGTGGCCTTGGGGAGCGGATCAGGAAAGCCGACCTCGGCGAGCAGGCGCAGTGCCAAGCCGACGTCGAGCCCGACCACGGTGTCGATGCGACCCGCGACGGCTTCAACGAAGTCGCCGCCACCGCCCTGGATGGCGTAGGCGCCGGCGCGGTCGAGCGGCTCCCCGGACGCGACGTAGGTCTCGAGGTCGACGTCCGAGAACTCGGTCATCTTGACGGCCGACCGGCTCAGGCCGAGCGCCTGCGCCTGGCATGGAGCGTGGATGGCGCAGACACCCGTCAGCACTGTGTGCCGCCGTCCGCGCAGGTCGAGGAGCATCTCGCGAGCTCGCTGCGACGTGGCCGGCTTGCCAAGAGGGCCACGGGGCCCGACGACCATTGTGTCCGCGGCGATCACGAACGTCCCGCTCTGCAGCGTCTCAGCGACCGCGAACGCCTTCTGCCGCGCCACCAGCTGCACCGCCAGATCGGCACCCATACCAGGCGGGGGCGGACAGTCGGGCGGAGGCTCGACGACGCTGAATCGGATGCCCGCTCTCGCCAGCAGCTCGCGACGGCGAGGCGAAGATGAAGCGAGGACGATTCGCATCATCGGTTCACGCGGGCAGCATCTTCAATCGTTCGGGGGCTCCCAGGGTGGTGCAGGTGACGCGGAAACGCGTGTGTCTCTTTCGAGCGTGCTCGCAAGAGATCCTCCAACACTGAATATATCAGCGCGAGGGCCTTTGGTCGTTGGCCGCCATCGATCGTTCACGAACGACCGACCAGCGCAAGGGCGATTGCGGCGGCTGCCGGGCCCGCTGCGGCGGCGACGAGCGCAACGTGCTCGGAGGCGATCAGCCGTCGGATCGGGCGGATGAGCGCGCCGTAGACGGCCACCTGGGCGAGGATGATCGCGGCGGCGACCGCGACGGGGAAGCGCGCGAGAGACGACTCGACGGCAAGGGCCAGGCCGAGTATTCCGACCGCCGCCAGGACGGCCGCTCGCGCGGATCGCGCCGTCCGCGGGTCGTACGGTGTGACCAGCATCGGGGCCGCCACCAGCAGCGCTGCGGCGGCGAGCGCCCGGCTCGCCGCGAGCGCGCTCCCCGGCAGGCTCGCGATGGTGGGCAGCGAGAGCGTCGCCGCCGCGGTCGCCAATAGCAGCAACGGGGCCAGCGCACCGGCGGCGGCGGCGGTCCGCCGCCGGCTCCAGTCGGGGCTCGCCACCAGGGCGATCGCGGCGCACGACACGACAGCCGCCGCGAGCAGGTTGGCCGCGGCCCCGACCGCCGGGGCCTGGGCGGTGCTCGCGAGGGGCGACCCTGGGACCGGCGCGAGGGCCGCAGCCACCGACGCGCAGAGCAGCGCAGCGACGTCGCCTGCCGTCAACGCCGAGCTGCCCGCGGGGAGGCGAGCCGCGAGGGCGAGGAGCCACGCGCCCAGGAGGAGATAGCCGCCGCCCGGGAAGAATGCCACCGCGACCAGCGCCTTCAGGATGCCGACGGGATCCACGCCTCAGCCCCCGAACACCACGGCGCTCGCGGCGGCCGGGGCAGCACCGATGGCGAAGGCGGCGAGGACCGCGACCCAGACGAGCACCCGCCGGCCTCCGCCGTACGACGCGTCGCCGATGTCGCGGCCGTGCTCAGCTCGAGGCAGCGCGGCCATGACCGCGGCGAAAAACAGGAGCCCCACTGACAGCAGCGAGGCCACGATCTCGCCTGACCCGACTTGGAAGATGGCCTCGAGGAGCACGAACCGCCCCCAGAAGGTCGGTGTCGGCGGGACGCCGGCAAGGGCGACCCAGGCGAGACGCCGGGAGCGATCCCCGGCACCCACAGGCGCGAGCATCACCGGGGCCAGCGCGAAGTGCGTCAGCAGGATGAGCAGCCCGCCCGTCAGCGCCAGTCCCGGATGGGCGGTACCGATCGCGGCGGCGCTCAGGCCGAGGTCGGCGAGCAGCATCCGCACGTACCGCGCCCGGCCCTGGGCCCGGACTGCCTGGAAGCTGCCCCAGACGGCGCTGGCCAGGCCGGCCGAGAGCATCACCCGCCCGAATGCGTCACCGGCGGCCGGGGTGCCGGCTGGGATCCGCTCCGCGGTCAGGAGCACGGCCGGGGCGAGGAAGACCACCCATGGGGCCACGTCGATCCCACGCAGCGCCGGGAGGACGGCGGTGGCCCACCCACCCATCGGGATGAGCGCGAGCAGGGCGACGATCCCTCCGGCGAGCAGACCCGCCGCGATCGCCGGGCGCGGCCCGGTGATCACCCCGACGACCGGGAGGAACGGGGACGCCGCGAGCAGCGCGGCGGCGCCCGTGGTCGGCACCCGTCCCCCCGCCAGCGTCGCTCGCGACGGCGATATCGCGATCCAGCGGACCGCCAGCGCCCCCATTCCCGCGAGCAGCACGATCGACCAGAGCACCGGTGACGACGCGGCCAGCGCGAAGACCGTTGCCGCGCCCACCAGCCCGCAGATCGCCGCCTCGCTGCCGTCCAGGCGCCTGGCGAGCAGGATCGCCAGCGTGAATGAGCCCGCGGCGGCGATGAGCAGACCCTGGCCGGCGCGGTCGATCGTCAACGCGTCGCCGGTGAGCGCCGGGCTCAGATGAGGTCCGACCGCCGCGAATGCGGTCGCCAGCGCCCCTGCGAACGGAGCCACGGTTGCCAGGAGCTTGAGGCGCGTGGTCCGCACCAGCACCGTTGCACCGAGGCCCCCGCCGAGCCACACCGACGCGACCGCATAGACGTTCACGCCGCACGAGCCCCCGCGGCGCTCGCTCGGCGCGAGTGGCGACCGGTGAGCCAGCCGGCGGCGGCGGCAGCCAGCGGAGGCAACGACGACGCGATGGCGAGACCGGTGATCGCGTCACCGCCGCCGCGCACGAGCCAGGCCGCTCCACCACCGAATGCGACCATCGTCGCGCCGACGGCGAGATCGGCAACCGTCCTGGCGACAACCAGGCGGAGCGCCCCGCAGGTCCAGATGTACGCCGCCGGGAACAGGAGCCCCTGCACGACCGCCACGGCGCCGACCGGCACGTTGAAGCTCACCCATGACGCCGCGGGGAGTGAGATCGCTGCCGCGAAGACGCGCACGCTCCGCGGACCGAACAGCTGCTGGCGCGGTGCGATCACCGGCACTGTGGGGTCAAGGCCCGCGTCCCAGCGAGCTCGACGGGCCACGGCACGCGCGGTCACGCCCGCGACGGCCGCCAGGGCGGCGCTTGCGAGAACGACGAGCAGTGCTTCTCCCCCGCCGACCGATGCCACCGACGGCGCCAGGCCGAGGCCCACGGCGACGACCGCGATCGATACGGCCTGGCGTCCATCGACCGCCAGTGCGACGACGCCGGCGACGACCGCGATGGTCGAGACCAGCGGCTCGGAAACGCCCATCAGTGCAGGAACAGAATCGCCAGCAGGGCGGCGACGAGAACGAGCGGGAGCTGTGGCTGGGCCACCAGCCACCGGTCCAGGCTGGACGCAGCTCTCAGGACGGCGGTCAGCGGCCGGCGGATGATGCGCCTCTGTCGCAGCACCAGACGCCAGCTGCGCGGTGCCACCGCCCCCTCGCGGTGCTCCAAGGGTGCGAGCTGCACCCCGACGACCCGAAACGCAGCGAACACGACGATCGCAAGCCACAACGCTGCGACGAGGACGTATCCGCCGGCCCACCCGCCCTGCGGACCGCGAACCGTGGCGAGGTCCGCGTTGTATCCGATTGCGGACGGGACCAGCGTGGGCAGCACCACTGCGGCCACGCCGCCAGGGAGGAGCGCGGCGCCTGCGGAGGCGACCACGGCCACGACGGCCAGTGGCGCCGGCCGGCCGGTGGAGTCCTCGCGTCGAGCAGCAAGGACGTGCAACGTGGCCCGCACCGCCGCCGTGGCAGCCAGGACCGCCGCGCCACCCAGACTGAGGATCAGCGCCGCGGCCACCCGCCCGAGAGACGCGACGGCGCCGAGTGCCAGGGTCAGCGAGGTTGTGCCGAATCCGAGCGGGAGCCCTCCCGCGATCAGAAGAGCGGAGGCCGCCAGCCAGCGCGTTCGCGATCCCTCGGCGCCCTTCGTCCACAGCGGCGCCACCGCCGCGCACAGCTCGAGAGCACACAGGCTGGCGGCGGCGGCGATCGCGGCCGCGTTGCTGGAAAATCCCACCAGCGCGATCGCCGGCCCGGCGGCTGCGACCACCAGCGCTCTCCCGCACCGGGTGGGGCTGCAATACACGCGCGCCGCCATCACGGCTCCGGCCAGCGCAGCCGCAGCCCCCAATCCTGCGAGGAGAAACGTCACCGGGTCGGCAAGCGGGCCGTCGGCCGCTCCTCGCAGCCTGAGCAACACCGCGGCTCCGCTCGGGATGGCGGCCACGGCAGCCCACGCCAGGCCTCGCTGCGCCGGCGCGAAGGCCGGGGCGAGTATCCGGATCGCACCGGCGAGCGCCCACGGTATCGCCACGATCAGCGTCACCGCGCCGTCCGGCAGCGCGCTCAGGTTGTTCGTACCCACGGTGATCGACAGCTCGACCGCCGCGGTCAGCAGTCCGAGGGCTGCGGTGTGCTCGATGACGAGGGCCGCGGCCGCTCCTCTCCCGACACGACGCCCCCCGGTGATGAGCAGCGTGGTCCCGAGGTTCGACGCCTCGAGCCCGGCGAACAGCATCACGACGTTGCCGGCCAGCGCAGCGCCGACCGTTCCGGCGGCGCACAGCAGCATCGCCGCCGTCTCTCCCGTTCCGCGGTCGGTGTCGAGGAGCGCCAGGAGCGCGGCGCCGCTGGCGACGAGTGCAAGGAACAGTCCGGTGGAGTCGGCGCGGAACAGGAAGTCCACGCCGGCAAGCGGGCGGCCGAAGGAGCCCTCGACACTGCCGACCGAGGCCACCACACCGGCATCGCCGATGAGCAGTCCAATCGCCGCACCGAGGCTCAACACGCCCAGGATTCGCACCGGGGCTTTCCATCGGGGTGGCAACGCCCAGGCAAGCCCCGCCATGGCCAGCAGCAGCCCGGGGGCGAGCACGAGGCGAAGACCGCTCGGGATCATCGCGGCGCCCGCCCGCGCACCGTCACCGCGGCGCGAGTGTCAGCGGCTCGCTCGAAAGAGCGCGTGCGTCCCCACATCGGCGGCACAGTACGGGCATACAGACCAGCCGAGTCTGAGGCTGCGTTCACAGTTGCCGCATCGACGCGCGAATTGCGTCCGGCAGTACGGACAGATGATGAAGTCCTGCTCGATGTCGCGACCGCAGGTGGGGCAGGGTCGGGTGACGACGGAGTCGAAGCTGGGCTCGAGCAGCGCCTGCTCCTCGAGCTCGAGGGCGCGCTCCTCCTCGAGCGTCCGCGGCGGACGTAGGACGAAGTACACGAGCGGGCCGAGAAACGGCGGCATGAAGCCGAGCAGTGCGGCCAGGGTCACAAAGCTCTGCGAGCGCGATCGCTGTCGCGCGTCGCGCACCACATAGAACGCGAGTGCGATCCACAGCACGACGAAGTAGATCACGACGGCGGCCACGCCGATGACCACGAGGCTCGCGGCGTCCGCGAGCATCACGTGCGCGGCTCGACGGCGATCTCGGCGCGCAGCGAACCGACCTCGACCACCACGGGAAGACCACCGTTGTCGTGCGCGTCGACCACCATGACCGGAGCCAGTCCCTCCAGCATCCGCTTCACGTGCGTGCTCGAGGGACCGTCGGGCTGCACGCGCACCACGACCCGCCATGGACTCCCCGACGTGGCCGGCGCACCGCGTTCCTGACGCACCGCGCGAATGCGCTGCACCATCTCGATCAGCTCAGCGACATGGCGCGCGTCCTCGTCGCCGGCGAGGTGCTGCAGCCGCTCGACGCCCGGCCACTCGCGCCGCTGCAGCGTCGATGCGGGGTCGGGAAGGTGCTGCGCGCACTCCTCTGTGACGAACGGCATGAACGGGTGCAGCAAGCGAAGTATCGTGTCGAGCGCGGTCACCGCCGTCCAACCCGCAGCGCGCCGCGACGCCTCGGCGACTCCCTCGCCGAGACGCAGGCGCTTGATGATCTCGACGTACCAGTCGCAGTACGAATGCCAGGTGACCTCGTAGAGCCGGTCGACAGCGTCGTGGAACCGGAACGCATCCAGGGCGGCGTTGACGTCGCCCACCAGACCGGCGAGCTCACCGAGGATCCAGCGGTCCTCGACCTCCAAGGACGTCGCGTCGGGCTCGGGGATGGCGGCGATGGCGTCACCGCCCGGGGAGAGGCGGGCCACCAGAAAGCGGGTCACATTCCACAGCTTGTTGGCGAACCGCTGGTAGCTGAGGATGCGGTTCTCGTCGAACCGCACGTCCTGACCGCCGGTGCCGACCGCCGCAGCCCATGCTCGCACGGCGTCGGCGCCGTACTGGTCGATCATGTCCAGCGGGTCGACGACATTGCCCTTGGACTTGTGCATGCGCGATCCGTCGAGCGCCTGAATCGTGCTCGTGATCAGCACCTGGCTGAACGGAATGTCGCCGGCGAACTTCAGCCCGGTGATGATCATCCGCGCGACCCAGAGGAAGATGATGTCGCGCGCTGTGACGAGCACCGATGTGGGGTAGAAACGGCGCAGATCCTCGGTCTGCACGGGCCACCCGAAGATGGCGAACGGCCAGAGCGCGCTGCTGAACCACGTGTCGAGAACGTCGGGATCATTGGTGAGCCGCGTGTCGCCGCACTCCGGGCACGAGGTGGGAGGATCCAGCCACGCGAACCGATGACCGTTGCCGCATGTGGACACGGGTATCGCATGGCCCAGCCAGATCTGCCGGCTGATGCACCAGTCGCGAATGTTGCGCATCCAGCTGAGGTAGATGTCGTCGTAGCGCCGTGGATAGAACGCGATCTCCCCGGCCTCGACCGCAGCGATCGCCGGTTCGGCGAGCGATCGCATCTTCACCCACCACTGCTCGCTGACCAGCGGCTCGATGACGTGGCCACAGCGGTCGCAGTGACCGACCGAGTGCACGTATTCCTCCTCGCCGACCACCGCGCCCACTTCGCGCAACGCGTGGAGGACCGCTTCGCGCGCTTGCTCGACGGGCATCCCGTGAAATTGCGGCAGCGTGGGGACATCCATGGTGCCGTCGGGCGCGATGATGCTGATCGTCGGCAGCGCGTGACGGCGGCCGATCTCGTAGTCCGTCGGGTCGTGTCCGGGTGTCACCTTCACCGCACCCGTGCCGAAGTCATGTCGCACCGCGTCGTCCTCAAAGATCGGAACCCGGCGACCGGTGAGCGGGAGCACGGCGGTGCGGCCCACCAGGTGCGCCCACCGGGGGTCACCGGGCGCGACTGCGATGCCCGTGTCCCCGAGCATGGTCTCGGGGCGCACCGTGGCGACGGTGATGTAGTCACCACCCTCGACCGGATATCGCAGCTGGTACAGCGTGTCGGTGTGCTCCTGCCAATCGACCTCCTCGTCGCTGATGGCCGACCGGTCGTGCGGGCACCAGTTGACGATGCGAGGCCCGCGGTAGATCAGCCCTTCGTCGTACAGGGCCTTGAACACGACGCGAATGGCGCGCACATACGCTGCATCGAGTGTGAACCGCGCTCGCGACCAGTCGCAGGTGAAGCCAAGGCGGCGCATCTGCTCGAAGATGCGGCCTCCGTACTCCGCGTACCACGCGTCGACGCGTTGCTGGAATCGCTCCCGCCCGAGCTGCTCTTTGGACGTCCCCTCAGCGGCGAGCTGGCGCTCAATGACGTTCTGCGTCGCGATTGCCGCGTGATCCGTCCCAGGACACCACTCGACTTCGTCGCCGAGCATGCGGTGGTAGCGCGACAGCGCATCCTGGATCGAGAAACCGCAGGCCTGGCCCATGTGCAGCGCACCGGTGATGTTGGGGGGAGGAAGTGCTATGACGAACGCCGGCTTCGATGACGCAGGATCGGCGACGCCGACGCCGAAATCCTCCCATCGCTGCCGCCACACGGGCTCGACCCGCCGCGGGTCAAACGCCTTTTCCATTTATGGCGTTTGAGTATACGGGCGTTCGGCGTGGACTAACCGTCTGCGGAGATGGTCTCGCCGGTCGTCGGATTTCGCCACAACGGCGCAAACGGGCTGTCCGTGTACACGAGCTCCGGTGCGCCGCTCTGCAGCCGCGCAGCCGCGACGTCCTGGGTCACTGCGGGAAACGCGCCCGGCGCCGCCGGAGCGATGTCTTGCACCGCCGAGTAATAGGCGCGACCGGCGCAGTCGCGCAGGAACGACACCAATCCCGCGACATGCGCCGGCTGGTCTGCTGACCCTGCACTCAGCAACGGCACGACGAGCGCGTCCGGGCGCGCGGGCGATGCCGACGCGACCGCCACCGGACGAGCCGGCGTGTCACCGAGCAGGCCGGGCGAGACGGCGCTGGCCGCCTGCAGGGCGACCGAGGCGAGCGCCGCCGGATCGCCCGCATCGTACGGCTGGTCGAAGCCGCCGATCGCACGCAGCTGCGGGCTCAGACTCGGCACCGGCGCGGGAAGGCTGCAGCGCTGGGCTCCGCCGCTCCCGGTGATGTTCACCACGGCCACGACGCCGACAACGATGATGACCGTGACTACGGTGCCCGCGACGAGAACGCGTGGGCGAGGTTGCCTCAGGCGGTGCGGTCCTGGGCGTCCTCATCGGAGGCGCCGACACGGCGCTTCGGCTCCTCGGTCAGCAGCAGGGGCTCGACGCCTTCGAGAATCGACTGCTCGGTGATCACGCAGCGCTTCACTTCCGGGCGGCTTGGCACCTCGAACATGCTGTTGAGCAGCACATCCTCGATGATCGACTTCAAGCCACGCGCGCCGGTGCCACGCGACAGCGCGCGCTCCGCGATGGCGCGCAACGCGCCCTCGTGAAACACGAGCTCCACATCGTCGAGTGCGAAGAACTTCTGGTACTGCTTGACGAACGCGTTCTTGGGCTCGGTGAGGATGCGGATGATGTCCTCCTCATCGAGATAGTCCAGTGCCACCACGATGGGCAGGCGGCCGACGAACTCAGGGATGAGCCCGTACTTGAGCAAGTCCTGCGATTG
>Ga0307471_100000766_pt1 | contig 16810 bp, 13 predicted proteins | sample atmos_gasesAM3C__2_FD_204566 | JGI IMG/M metagenome (GOLD analysis project Ga0307471, IMG submission 204566) | Hardwood forest soil microbial communities from Morgan-Monroe State Forest, Indiana, United States - atmos_gasesAM3C_515 | ecosystem: Environmental > Terrestrial > Soil > Temperate... | reverse complement strand
TTCGTTGTTACCAAGACAATGCGGTCACCACTTCAATCTAAAACGAGTTTATTGCCGAATGAATGGCTCGTGTTGCTCGAGTGCGCTTCCCCGATCCCCAACGTCGAAAAGCTGGCCGAATTAATCAGGTCCGTGGATTGGTCCCACTTGCTCGAACTCGCAGAGGACCATCGCATCACGGGACACCTGGCCAAGCAGTTGTTGCAATTCGATCAAGATTTGGTCCCATCTGCAACGAGACATACGTTAGTCGTTCGCCAACGCGCGCAGATTTTTTTTACCCTTAGGATGCATGCAGAACTATACCGCTTGCTTGATCGATTCGATGCGGCAGAAATCGACGCCCTGGTCGCAAAAGGGCCGGTGCTTGCGGTTCAGGCCTACGAAGATACTGCTATTCGCAGCTATGGCGACCTGGATCTGCTGGTTCGCCAACGCGACATTCGCCGCGCCACCGAATTGATGGTGGCCGCGGGGTATCAGGCCACCGTGCCGTTGCGTGCTATCGACGCGGGGAAAATTCCTGGCCAGTATCTTTTCTCCAGGTCAGATTCTAATCTTCTGGTCGAGCTGCACAACGATTTCACACTCCGCTACTTTCCCCGCCGGCTCCCTTTGGAACAATTTTTCGCACGGCAAATTCGCGTGCACATCGATGCTCATGAAGTTCCCGCTCTCTGCGCGGAAGATGAACTCATACTGATTTGCATCCACGGGGCCAAGCATTTCTGGGAGCGGCTGATCTGGATCGCCGACGTCGCTGCGCTTGTCTCGCACCAATTGACCTTGGATTGGGGGCGTGCTGTGGAATCCGCAAGGGAAATTCGGGCGGAGCGCATTCTCCATATGGGCCTGCACCTTATAGTGGATTTGTTGAAGGCGCGGTTGCCGGATAAAATTCTAGCGATGGTACAGTCGGATCGGGAGGCCGGGCGGCTCGCGGCTCAAATCAAAAGGTGGCTCCCTGCTGCCGGCTCTGGACCTCACGGTCATTTTGAGCGCGCGGTATTTCGTATGCGCATGCGCGGGGGCTTACTTGCAGCTCCCGCTTACCTATCACGGCTTTTGCTTACGCCTACGGAAGAAGACTGGAAGCAAGGCCCGGAAGAGACCCAGCACTGGTTCCTCGAAGCCATACGCCGGCCGTACCGCTTAGCGCGGAAATATGGCCGCGGTGGCAAGAGCTGATCTTTTTGCACGCCAGGGGCGAGGAGCGATGTTGAACGAGCCGCAAATGAAACATCGACACTGCGCGTCCTTCGACGCGGCCCTTGAGCAGAGACCATCGGAGCCGAGATGAGTGGTTTCGCAGGCATTGTCTGTACTGGGGAGAACACTCCGGACCCGTCTTTGCTCGAACGCATGGCTGCGCGCCTGGCGTTCCGCGGGCCGGATGCCACCCAGATTTGGTCGCGAGGCAGTGCGGGATTTTGCTTCACCCTTCTCCGGACTGGTCCCGCGCCCCAATCCTCTGAGCAACCCTGCACGCTCGATGGACGCGTGTGGTTGCTTGGTGACGTGCGTCTCGACGGGAGGGAGGACCTCCGCCGCCAGCTCGAGCAGAGCGATGAGTCAATCACGGCCGATGTAACCGACGAAGAGTTAATTCTCCGGGCCTGGCGGCGGTGGGGGAAGGGCGGGTTAACGAAATTCAACGGAGACCTATCCTTCGCACTGTGGGACGGGACCGAGCGCCGCCTCTGGTGCGTGCGAGATTTGGTGGGCGCACGGCCCTTTTTTTATGCGCAATCGGCAGACAGGTTCTATTTCAGCAACACGCTTGATGTTTTCCGCCAAGCACCGGACGTCTCTTTGAAACTCGACCCGCGATTCATCGGCGATTTTCTCCTGCGGGAGTGGTGTGAAGACGCGGCGAGCACCGTATATCGGGATATTCGCCGGCTACCGGCCGGACATACCTTGGTTTATTCAGATGGAGAACTGTCCGTTCGTCGCTTCACAGAATTCTCCGTCGAAGAGCCGCTGTGCCTCAAGCGGCCAGAGGAGTATCTAGAGCGATTCCAAGAACTTTTAGAGAACGCGGTTCACGACCGGTTGCCGCACGTGCCGCATGGCATTTTGTTGAGTGGCGGGCTCGATTCAACCAGCGTCGCAGCAGTGGCCTGTAAGATTGCGAAGAAAAATGGCGGGGGTGGTTCGTTGTGCGCTTACACAATCGATGGTCGGCCATTGTTCCATGACGAAGAAGGCTACTTGGCATCGCTTGTGGCAGAGCATCTCGGCATAGACATCGAGATTCTTTCCGGTGCTTCCTGTCTCCCTTACGAAGGTTGGGAAGACTCGCACCTACACACTCCGGAGCCCTTTCACGATCCTTTCCTTTCCCTAAGCTTGCGGCTATATCGGCAGTTGCAAGGCAATGCCAGGGTCGTCCTCTCGGGGTATGGCGGAGACGATATCCTGACCGGTCAAGCTTGGCCCTATCTGACTTACCTCTTCCGCCATCGGAGTTTCGGGACCATCTTGTACACGTTTGGAAGGTATATCCTGAAACATAGACGCATCCCACCACTGCGGGGAGGTTTTCGAACCCGGTTGCGTCAGTGGATGGGCCATAAGGACCCGCTCACAGAATTTCCGCAATGGCTGGAGCCACACTTTGTGGAGCGACAGAATCTCCGCAGGCGATTGCAGGAACTTCAGGAATCTCCCAAGCCAATTCATCCGTGGTATCCAATCGCTTTTGCTGGCCTTTCCACTCGATTTTGGTCTTACGTATTCGAAACTGAAGACGCAGGTTGGACCGGCGTGCCCGTCGAGTTGCGTGCGCCGTTCCTCGATCCGCGCCTGTTGCGCTTCCTCCTCCGAGTGCCGCCAGTGCCCTGGTGTATGGAAAAGGCGCTACTTCGCGAGGCCATGCGTGGCATGCTGCCAGAAGAAGTGCGCGAGCGCCCGAAAACTCCACTTCTCGGCGATCCTATCAAGTGTTTTATTGAGAACAAGAAATGGAGACCGGTGCCGCTCCCTGAGCCGACTGCAGAGCTTCGGAAGTTTGTGGATTGGGAGCGCCTCGGCACAACTCTGGCGACCGCCGAGGGTTCTACTCTTTGGGTTGGCCTGCGGACTATTTCTCTATGCTATTGGCTGAAAGCCGTTGAAAACGAGGGGTGGATCGGATAAAGTTCACAGTGGAGACCACGAATGGAGCAAGTGCCGGAAGTACGTGTGAAGGAGCCGTATCATCCACCTAAACTCATTGTCTATGGTGACTTAACTCAAATGACGATGACAGCTCCTGCTAATAGCGGAATGATGGAGATGTTTACCGGCGCTCCGAAAACCTGATCATGCCTTCGAGCCGTGTTGTCCTGGGAGAATCCTAGGCCAGTGACTTACCCCTATCGCGCGTACGGTCTGACCCTCAGTTGTGACACTCCGGTTTCTGCCCTCCGACTAGAACCCACTGCACTTGGACGATATGACCTCGTGGTAAGCTTTGGTCAAGAACCGGACTGGGTGCAAAAAGCCAGGCGTCTACCGTCCCAGCGGGAGCACCCGAGGCCCGGAGAAGTCGGACGAGACAACTCGCCGTTCACGCTTACTTCGTTTGGCGCCAGAGAATTTTTCGAGCTGACCTATGGCGATGGAGCAGCCTTCTTTGTGGATGGCCCCGCGGAACGTCTTTGGGGAACCTGTCTACCGCCTCTCACCAGTGAGGATATGTCGATCTATCTCCTGGGGCCAGTCATGGGATTTGTTCTGCGACGCCGGAGTGTCTTGACACTCCACGCCAGCGCCGTGTGTATTGGGGGACAGGCAGTCGCGCTGTGCGGCGAGAGCCAGGCCGGCAAGTCCACTATGGCGGCAGCCCTCGCGCTGCGAGGCATCCCCGTCCAGTGTGAAGATATAACTCCACTCCGCGAAGAGAATGGAAGGTTTCAGGTTGATCCTGGTTATCCTCGCGTTTGTCTTTGGCCGGACGCGGTCGAGAAATTGTTTGGCGCGCGGGACGCGTTGCCACAATTGACACTTAGTTGGGAGAAGTTTTTTTTGCCGCTCGATGGCAGAGATGCAAAATTCGAGGAGCAGCGACGAGTTGTAAGTGCGGTGTACCTTTTCGCTCCACGTGTTGCAGAGGACGATGCACCTCGGATCGAAACATTAAGCGCTCGTGGTGCGCTCCTCGATCTCGTCCAGAATACCTACATGAACTGGTTGCTAGACAGGAGCCAGCGCGCCGCAGAGTTTGACACCCTAAGTAGGCTCGTCACGCAGGTGCCCATTAGGCGGATCGTACCGCATCTCGAAACAGGGCGTATCGGCGCGCTTTGTGAGTTGATTGTGGCCGACGCGGAGCGCATATCTTCCGCTTATGATTCCGCTGCCGGGATTTCCACTCGCTGAGATGTATTCCCTCCGCGCTTTCGGAGAGATGATCGCTGATGCCGGGCGCTTCGACGCTTATTCCAGAGCGATTGCTGCTGCGGTGCGTCCGGGTGACACCGTTGCGGAAATCGGGTGTGGCCCCGGCGTGTTTTCGCTCTTAGCCTGTCGAGCGGGAGCGCGCCGTGTTTTCGCGATCGAGTTGGATGACAGTATTCAGTTCGCGCGGGAACTCGCGGCCGCGAACGGTTTAGCAGAGCGTATCGAGTTTATCCAAAGTGACTCGCGCAAGGCTGAATTGCCAGAGCGCGCGAATGTTATTTTTTCGGATATTCGGGGCGTGCTGCCGCTCTATGACCATGTGATTCCGACATTGGAGGACGCACGACAGAGATTACTCGCCACGGGCGGAATCATGATTCCCCAGCGCGACACCCTGAAAGGGGCCGTGATTGAGGCCGTGGAGTATTACTCTCGCCTCACTTCTCCCTGGCGGAACTCGGTCCCCGGAATAGATCTCTCGCCATCGGTTTTGCTCCTACTAAATCAGACCTACGGCTCGACTTTCAAGAGTGAGCAACTCCTTACCGAGGCGAAGGAATGGGGCTTACTCGACTACAAGGCGGGAGCTGCGACACGCCTGCATGCCGAATTGGATTTTCACGTAGGGCGAGAAGGAACGGGCCACGGAGTGTGCCTGTGGTTTGAGACAGAATTATTCGAGAATATTGGGTATTCCTCCGGGCCAGGTGGTTCGGGAACCGTCTATGGCCAACTGTTCCTCCCCTGGCTTGAGCCCGTAGCGGTAGAGAAAGGGCAGAAAATTCAGCTAGGACTGCACGCCGATCTAATTGGCCAGGATTACATTTGGCGGTGGGAAACAAGGATCCCACCTGCGGCTAACCGTGCGGAACTCCACTTTCAGCAATCGACATTTCAGGGCGCCAATTTCTCTCCACAATCACTGCGGCGCCAAGAAATGAACTATGCCCCCCTGCTTTCCGAGGCGGGACAGGCGGACCTTTGGATGCTACAAAGGATGGATGGCAGTGCCTGCTTGGAGAAAATTGCACAATCAGCTTCGGAGCAGTTTCCCCTTCTCTTTACTTCCTGGCACGAAGCATTTCGGCGCGCGGCAGACCTCTCGAGAGAATTTTCCCGCTAAAGTGGGTGGGGTGGCCACCTCCTAGTAACGGGCAGTTTGAAGAATTCGGACTCCTCTGCCTGGGCATGTTCAAATCGGCGTTCCATGTGTGAGAAGCCCTGGAGTCTCTGCCCGAGGCGCGGATATAGAGATTCCGGGGCTCGACGTCTTAAACTCAATGGCCAATCATTGAGCAAAGATGCTCCTGGAAAGAGTAGTCGGGAAATCGTCTTCCGAAGATGAGCAAACGATTGGACGAAAAATGGATTGGGCTGAGCAACCCTTTTCCCTTCAATACGCTAAGTGGACCTTCACTTGCACAGTAGCTATCAGTAGTTTCTCGAGATCAAGGTGGAAGTGTGGAGCGGCTTATGTTGCGGATTACGATAGCAGTGCTTGTCCTGATCGTTTTGGCAGGTGTGGTACCAACAGCCGCGGCAGACGGTCTGACTTGGACTTTGACTGGTGTGACCTTTACGGACGGAGGGACGGCCTCCGGCTCTTTCGTCTACGATGCGGTCACTAACACAGTTAGTTCTGTCGATATTACGACCACTCTCGGAACTTTATTCGGAGGAGCCACATATACCACTGTGGACCCCGGTTATGGCCCGTTTGCGACTGAGATAGTCCTTGTTCCGCTTTCTTCCTTGTCTTTGACTGATCTTACCGGCACTCCCGCGTTCTACCTGTATTTTGGGGGTACTGCTTTAACTGATGCGGGTGGTACGGTTTCACTGGTAAGCCCCGCCGGTGAGTATGCCTGTGGCGATGTTGGGTGCACCTTTGGCGATCCAGAATTACGGGGATTCACCGCAGGAGGCGACGTCGTAGCAGTTACTCCTACTCCGGAGCCCGGCTCGCTTTTGCTTCTTGGGATTGGCCTATTTGGTTTGGTCGCTGCTGCCAAGCGCAAAGTGTTGCAGGCCTAACCTAGCCTCTCGAGTAGGTCATCTGGAAACCATTCAGGCCACTTCTCCGTCCCGGAGGGGTGGCCTTTTTTCTTGCGGCGAGACCTGTGCAGAACTATTCAGCGCAAATCCGATGGGCAGGACGAACTGAAAACCTTGAGCACGGGTTTCCTAAACTGTGTATCGGGAGTTCGAGTCTCCCCAGCCCCACCATCCTTCTCTTGTTTTGCTATTTTGTGCGTTCTCCGTTCTCCTTCGGCTCTTACTTTTCATTTATTCCAAGGTCGTTGCAAGTTAGTTCAAATTCGCGTCAGCTTTCTTCCAGCCTAAACGCTACCAAACCCTTAAATGCACTTGTTCGAATGCGGCGTTAATCCGGCACTGCCCGTTAACTGAAGCTAATTCCAAAGAACGAAAGTCTTGCCCTTGATTGGGTTGACCTACTCGTCCGTTTGCCTAAATTCAAGGACTGGCTGCATTTGGGAGTGCTCTGCCCGCACTACTAAACCCGGCTTGGATGCATGCCATTTTCCGTCATTTCTATTGGCAACATGAATTTACCGCAGAGGCGATAGCGTGCTCCCCGCCACTCCACCTTGTTGGAGAAAAAGCTCGCAATATACAGACACAGATTCAGCGCATCGCGTAACGGAACAAGCCACAGATTGTTTCTTACGACATGATCTCGCAGGCCCCACACGCCTGCTACCCACGCCAGCGTTAGCCGCAGAGTCAAATAAGCAAGAAAATAGGATGCCACAATTTTCCACGACGGCACCGTCAGCCCTACTATCAGCGACCAGGCGAATCCCATCGTCAGAAACATGCCGGGGTAACCCCACCTTCTCAAGTTTTTCAGTTGGATGCACCAACGCAACTCATGTTTCAGAAAATGACCCATTGTCTCTTCGGGAAACACCATCAAGACTGGATTGCTCATCAGTTCCACACGGTAGCCGCGTTGCGCCATTTCGTTTCCCAGCGCGAAATCGTCCGAGTGCAAATTGACCATCGCCTCGAAGCCGCCAATCTCCGCAAGCCGCAACTTGGAGATTGCCATGGTCCAACCATACGCAAAATCAATCTCCGAGAATTTTCGCTCAAGCAGCATACTCGCCGAAGAATCCGTAGGCACCCCCATTGCATCTAGCCGAGCGGCTAATCCGGCTCCAGACTGGCTCCGAAAGAGTGCTGTCACTACACCGACTCTGGGGTCGGAAAACGCAGCCATCACATCTCGAAGGTAGCTCTTCTCTACCCGCACGTCGCTGTCGTTCATTACCAAGAGATCGTATTTCGCCTCTCTTACTAGTCGGCAAAGCGTATTCGTTTTCCGGGATGCTCCCAATTGCTCGATGCTCAAAATCAGTCGGATCGAACTTTCAGGAAATTCCCGCTTCAATCTTGCAACAAGTGGGATAGCGGGGTCATCCGCTTCGCCAACCCCGAAAATAATTTCATACTCAGGGTAATCTAGCCGACACATGCTTGCGAAATTCTCGTAAAGCTCCCGATCGAGTCCGCAAATTGGTTTCAGAATGCTTATAGGTGGAAGTTTGCAAGGTTCAGTGGAAGTGAGTTTCTTGATTCGCTTAAAGTAGTCCCAACTGGAGAAGATTGCCAAGCAGTAGTACAGCAACGGCCCCATTGCAGGCAGCAGTATCAGGTAGAGCAAGTCTTTTGACACGTCGAGCGTCCCCCATTCACAGATTGCCCGTCTGTCGCGCGTTTACTGTCTCTCCTGAAGACCAGCAAGCAGTTCAGACAGGTTCATTCCTCGGTCAAATTCACCGGATGGCCGGTCAACTACCTCCCCTTGTTCCCGAAGACCCTAATTTTGGAATACACGTACGTGCTTACAGGGCTTAGCGCTTCCAAAGGAGGGCTAACGATACCAATACGCACACGACAAACCCTACGCACCCGAATACAATGAAGACTAATATCTCTTCTCTCCGATTGGACTTCATGAGCCTTCACCGACCGTCTGGCAAGTTTACGTTTCCTCATACACTCCCATTGGAAGTTGGCGGAAGGAGATTACGCCCCATAGAAGCAGAGGAATTGCGATCGCCAGTACGCTTACACGGTTGTTGCGCGCAAAATCGACGCGATCCCGAATCATCTCTTGTTCCTTCAATAAATTTGGCAAAATCACCGTAATTGCTTCCACGGTGTCATTAGGAGCCGTTCTCACACTGCAACGGCGAACGGAGCGTGGCCCAGTAGTTCACTCTGTGAACAGGGAGTGAGTGCGGCAAATTCGCCGCGGACCTACGCGTCGATGAATTAACGCCTTAGAGGTGAAGAACTTGGGCGGGAGGTGCGCGACCCGGGTGGGAAATTAAGAAAGGGTTGAGAGGAAATCCACGGTTCGATGGCGGAATGCCACCTACTCGTGATCTGTCATATGGAAGGCGCGCCACTCCCGAGCAAATTCCAACGCGCGACTGCGTGGGGACGCCAACGGCGTCTGGCGCCTCGTGGGTGTAGGAACTCCAACTTGTGTTAGATTCACTGAACGCTGCTGGAAAAGCGGTTGGGTCAACCCGTGAAAAACCTCCGTAACCGTCATTGAGAAGAATGGCAACGGGCTGCCTAAGCCAAGTTGTCGTTAAGACCAAATCTTGGGCACGATCACCGTTAACATCGCGCGCGATAACTTGCAGGCCCCCGGAAGGCGCGACAACCAGAATCGTTTTTCGCTTAGCGGCACTTAACTGGATTTGAATCAAGTAGTCTGTAACTAAAGCGTCGCTTCGTCCGATCTGAATGTCGGCGAGATCAGGACGAAGGTCACCGTCAAAGTCTGCGAATGCAAATGATAGCCCCGATCCGGCTGAAAACTGTGGACTGCTGTGAACATCTGCACCAACCGCTACGCCGAGAAAAAGGCTGGCGAGTAACAAGAGACACGAAAACCTGCATACAAGCTGTGTCCACGCAAGACGGTCGCATTGGTGCCCTAAGAATATGGGCGTGAGGTTGCGGCGATTCATGTTCAACTTCTCAAAGAAGCATCTTACAATACCTTTCGTCGATTCGAATATACCTGCGGGACAAGTCATCGACAACTTTCAATCGCGCCCCACACGGCCTGCTTTCCAATCTCTGCTTGTAAACTGCCAACCGTTTCTGATCTTTCTTGCAGATCTCCCTAATTGTTGGAGCTATTGTGGATGTCTATTCACTCGGGTTCTACGGGAATCAAAGGACAAGTTCAGACAGGGGTGAGAGAAACACTCGCGCAAAATGGCTTTTCTTTGTTGAGTAGACAGGAGAATTTTCGAATGGGCGATAGGCACTGGCGAAGGGTTACATTAGGAAAGTCTTGAGACCAATGTCCTTAGCGCGACTATTCCGATTATCAGAGCCAAATAGGAGAGTCTGTCCCTATTGTCACAGCAAAAATGTAGGCCGGTCACAACGCAAGGGTCTTCAGGATTTTCTTCTTAGAAAACTTTTGAACCTGCGCCCTTATCGCTGTCTCGAGTGCGCTCGCCGACATTACGGTATGATTCGGCAATGACTGTCTCTGACTCTCCTGTCTAATTCAACAAAGCGATAGGTCACTGCGTGGCGCGGCTATTTTATCTCTGGAGGAGCGAAGAATGCCGATATCGCGCGGCTCAGGTTCGTGCGCAAGCGGAAACGGGGAATCGCCAGGCGATGATCCGCGAGCCAGGCCAATAATATTCTTACCAGCGACAGTAGGATCAACAAATTCACCGAAACAAACAAATACGCAAACGAGCGGCGCTCCAGCAAAAGGCTCCAGTCCAGGCGCTCATCCCAGGCCGGAAAGATGTGGTCCAGGACCCAACGAAGGTGAAAACCCTGAAAAGGCAGGGCCGCCAGGCGCACATGCGCAAATCTCTCGTAAGAATAAGACGAGATGTAATTGGGAATGCGGCTGGTCGCTTCCATAAAGAGAACGGGATTCTGGAGCTCTCTTTTCGTGAGCAAGTGTCCCTGAGCATCCTTCATCATCACCCGGTAGGTGGCATCCACCACGACCCATTCGTCGTTGAGGTACACCTCGGCGACAACGTGTTTCGCGGTGCGGTCAGGCGACAGCAGCAGCAATCGTCTGGCCTTCAGGCCCGAGCTTCTCGACAGATTCAAAAAGGCATTCGTAGCGCTGCCACAGACTTTCAGCAATTGCTCGTAATTTAAGGTGTCCTCCGGGTCGCGCGAGGAAACTTGTGACGGCTGAATCGTTTCCCAGCGGGGCGGCCCGTTGGCCATCCACAACAAAATTGCTTCGGCCTTTTCCTGGGGAGTGGAGGCTTCCGGGATGATAGCGTCCGAAAAGCCCTTCAAGTAACGTCGCACCGAGTATTCCCAAACACCCGTCCAGACTGTGGCAAGCAGGGACGCCGCCAGCAGAATGTTGCAACTCCACCAGAAGACTCGGAAGATGCGGTGGCTCTTCACTCAGGATCCGTAGTAGGCCGGTGCTCGAATTGCTCTACGACTTCTCACCGGAGTATTGCACTGCTTCATCCGCATTTCAAACCCAAAGCAATCCAGTGTACAAGGCGCATCCTCGAGGACAGACGAACTGACCAGCAATTATTGGGTTTTTTGGAGCAGCGCGGGTTGTCTTACATCCTCGTGGCGCCTAACGTGTCTTAGCGGCCTTAGCTTGCCGAATCGAATCCCGGGACCACACTGGCAAAGAGGAAAACTCTAGACAAGTTTCTGGCACTAGCGACTGTCCCTACCGAAAATCCTATCCGGCGTCAATGCCTTTGAAATCTGCCTTTGAAATCTGCGACATTCAAGAAGATAAAACGGAGGCCTCGTGAGTCAGGCGAATCAAAATGTAACGCATTATAAAAGGGCGCCCCTTTGGAGTAGGTTTTGAGTGCGTTGGCTCAACGCCTACAAGAAAGGAACACCCTTATGACTAGCACTAAATATATCGGCCTAGACGTACACAAGGAAAGTATTTCGATTGCGGTGATGAACTCCGTCGGCAAGGTGGTGATGGAATGCGTCATCGAAACAAAGGCGAGCACCATTGTGCAGTTCATCGACGGGGTGCGCGGAGATGTGCGCGTTACGTTGGAAGAAGGAACCTGGGCTGCTTGGTTGTACGACCTGCTGAAGCCGCACGTGACGGAAGTCGTGGTGTGTAATCCGCGAAAGGCTGCCCTGCTAAAAGATGGCAGCAAGGGTGATCGGATCGATGCCCACAAGCTAGCGGAACTGCTGTATATGAACAAGATCAAGTCGGTGTACCACGGAGAGCACGGCTTGCGAACGATGAAGGAGTTGGCCCGCAGTTATCTGACCATCAGTAAAGATCTCGCGCGGGTCATGAATCGACTTAAGTCGTTGTATCGCAGTTGGGGCATTCCGTGTGGCGGTAAGGAAGTGTATGCCCCACGTTACCGTGAGGAATGGCTCGGCAAGATCAGGGAAGCTGGCGTGCGGCGGCGCGCGGAACACTACTACCAGCAGCTCGATGTCTTGCGGCTCCTGCGCCCGCAAGTGCGGCGGGATTTGTTGGTGGAAGCCAAGAAGCACAAGGCCTGGAAACTGCTGCGCCAGATTCCGGGGATCGGTCCGATCCGGGCAGCCGTTTTGATCGCGGTGATGCAAACGCCCCACCGCTTCCGCACCAAACGACAACTGTGGACCTACAGTGGTCTGGGATTAGAAACGCATGACAGCGCACAGTACCACGCTGTGAAAGGAGAGCTGCGACGTTCCAAGAGACCCGCGACGGTTCGTGGTCTAAATAAGGACCACAACCACGACCTCAAAGATATTTTTAAGGGTGCGGCGATGCGAGCCAGCACGGCTGCTGGACCGCTGCACGATTTCTACGAGAATTTGCTCGCTAAGGGGAGGAAGCCCACGATGGCCCGCCTGACTTTGGCGAGGAAGATTGCCGCGATCACCTTGATCGTCTGGAAGAAGGAGGTACGTTTCGACGCCAATCATTTGAAACCACAAGCAGCTTGAGCGCCTCTGGCTGAGGGTCCGTTTCCATCCCTGGGGAACCATTTCCTGGTGGTGGCCGTCGGATTCTTGAGACGCTCGATTCGAGGGGAAGTATCCAGTAACAATGTCAGGCTTCTCGTGCCTTCGGGCACTAAGTCTCCGGTGTAACCCTATTCCCCCTCGGACAATCGAAGAAAGCCATAGGCCACGTGTCTCAGATAGGACCATGCATTGCCACTCAACGAGTGGACAATCGCCAGGCTTGTTGTTTCAGACCACGACGGGCGCCGTCACAACAGCGAAATGGAGCCAGAGGAAAAAACTGCTTCTCCGCACCAGTGGAGACGAACCGCGACCTCAGGGCCTCAGGAAGACCACTCTCGGAGTCGACGTTCAAACGGTTGGGCTGAATGCCGAGAAAAAAACATCGGCATCGAGCCGATGGAGGACACTTTTCGCTTGACATTCCTTTTAATAGGACATTGTCACATTGAGGTGGATTCCTGAGGAATCCAGGGCGAAATAGCAATTCGCCAATGGCGGGGAACCAGGGCGGACCAAAACCACAAAGCGGGGCCACTGGTCGTCTTCGTGTAACGTTCAATTCATAAAGCGGGAACATGCCAGCAATTCATGTAGCGCAGTCTCCATAGGACCGGTCGATCAATTCCATTCTGCTTGACGAAATCTCCACGAAAGAGGAGGACAAGAATGTCTGTGAAAAATCGCTCCATGGCAGTATTGCGTGGCGCGCGTTTGGGTTTAGCAACCATCGCGCTATTGCAGTTCAGTCTGTTTGGGCCTTTGGCTGGCAGTGCCGAAGCTCATGATAAAGGCAACGATGATAACGGCAAAACCCGCACCCCGATCAAGCACGTGATTGTTATCGTTGGAGAAAACCGCACGTTTGACCACATTTTTGCGACCTACAAACCGAAAGAAGACGAGCACGTGGATAATTTGCTATCCAAGCACATCATCAACGAAGACGGGACTCCCGGTAAGGATTTCTGGAAGGCGTACCAGTATTCTGCTGACGTTACAGGCAGCACGACCTTTCAATTGAGCCCGACGACAAAGAAGGCCCTTTATACTTATCTACCGGCGCCGCTGAACGGCGGGCCTACAAATGTATGCACAAACAACGGGATCTGCACATTGGGTGACGCCACCTCGTCGGAAAACGGCCTCGCCCTGGATTATTACCAGTACATGCTGACCGGAGGCACGGGATTGACGGGAAAAGTGCCAGACACGCGGATCACCGGAGTACATGGCTCGGCGCCCTTTTCGACCCTGCCGCCGGGACCGTTCCAACTCACCAATTCCAAGACCACCGACACGTTCCCATACGATTCCTATGCCGCTAGCCCGGTGCATCGGTTTTACCAGATGTTTCAGCAGTTGGATTGCAACGTGCAGTACGGAACGCCAGAGAATCCGGACGGTTGCAAGTCGGACCTTTTTACTTGGACCGAAGTAACCGTGGGCTCCAACAATAACGGAAAACCGCAACCACCGAACTTTAGCACGGACTATGCGCCGGGCAAGGCGACGACTGGCGAAGGCGCCACAGCAATGGGCTTCTACAACATGCTGCAGGGTGACGCGTCCTACACGAAGGAACTCGCGGACAGATATGCAATGAGTGACAACTACCACCAACCAGCCAAAGGCGGAACGGGAATGGACGAGATTATGCTGTTCTTTGGCGATGATATCTGGTTCAGCGATGAAAACGGTAATCCCTTGGTGCCGCCGCACAACCAGATAACCTGGGCCGGCGGTCCAGTTGACGAAATCGAGAACCCCAATGTGGTGCCCGGCACCAACAATTTTTGGATTCAAGACGGATACGGAGGATTTGGAAATCTAGGAAGTTCTACCGGTGTGTATGGAGGCGGTTCCTACAGCAACTGCTCCGATCCTAAACAGCCTGGCGTGGGCCCGGTACTGGAATATCTCAGTTCGCTGAAGCCGCCGATCAAGCCCAATTGCGATCCAGGACACTACTATCTACTGAACAATTACAACCCCGGATATTTCGGGGACGGATCCGATGCCTATACGGATCATAATCCGGATAACACTCCGTTCACGATTCCCGGAACCACGCAACACAGCATTGGTGACGTACTGCTGGCGGGCAACGTTTCCTGGAAGGGCTATAACGACCAGTGGAACCAGTATGCGGGACTGAACGGATTTCCTGGGGATCCTTACCAACTCAACTACGGGAAGGTGGGGCCGAACAGCGACCAGTACTGCAACATTTGCAACGGCTTCCATTATCAAAAGCAGATTATGACCAACGCGGCCATTCGGACCCAGCACCTGGTGGACACCACAGAACTTTATACGGACATCGCAAACGGCACGTTGCCAGCGGTATCCTTTGTGAAACCAAGTGGTTGGGTCGATGGGCACCCGGCTTCGTCGAAGTGGAATCTGTACGAAGGGTTCGTGAACAAGATCGTGGAGGCTGTGAAAGCCAACCAAGAGCTGTGGAAGAGCACGGCAATCTTCGTCACCACCGATGAAGGCGGTGGGTATTACGACTCAGGGTATGTGCAGACGTTGGACTTTTTCGGAGACGGGACGCGCATACCGTTGATCGTGGTATCGCCATACACGAAACGGGGACACATTTCGCACACCTACTCGGACCATGTTTCGATCCTGAAGTTCATCGAACGGAACTGGAACCTGCCGACAATCAGCGAGCGCAGCCGCGACAATTTGCCAAACCCCAAATCGGATTGGAACAACCCATACGTTCCAAAAAACAGACCAGCAATCAGTGATCTCTTTGATCTGTTCGACTTTGATCACTGCGATAGCGACAATCGCTGACTCTCGTACTACGAGAAGCTAGATGCCGTGAGAGAAGGGCGGCCGCAACGCCGCCCTTTTTTTTCCGGCCGAAGACGATCTTGCACCTGTCCCGTCCTGATGTCGTTTCCAAAGCCTGGAGGGCGCAACACGCTCGAAGTAGTCGCGAAGCTTTCGAGCTGGCCCTACCACGGTAAGCGCATCGTAGTTCTAAGCCATCGTCCGCTGAAGTTTTCGGAGATCAACGTGCCCGTTGAACAAATGAGTGGAGAGCCGGCACATCGCCCAAAGTCTCTCTGCCGGTGGTGCCAAGCGCGTCTATGTCGATGGCGGTTTGACAATTCAGGAATTCCTGCGTGCTGGCCAGATCCACGATCTCACGATCACGCGCGTACCTGTATTAATTGGGGACGGCATTCCTTTGTTCGGATGTGTGCCAAAAGACATCAAGCTCCGGCACATCAGTACCCGTCAGTACAAAAGTGGCCTAGTGACAAGTCAATACGAGGTAATTGCGTAGCCAATCCGAATGGGTTGTCAGAGACTGCAGCTCTGATAGGTCTGAGATGCTAACTCTGGGCGGCAAACCGGAAGCAATCCACTCGGACGAAAGCGCGCAAATCAAGTGCTCACATCCAGGAGCATTCGATGCGCAACGAACACTCTTTCGTTTTTCAAGCCTGCTCGGGATTTTCTTGCCAGGGCAGATCAGTCATGCCCCCGATGTCCTCGCGCCTTCGCTTGAAAGGTCCGCGTAACCCCACAAAACGGGGATGTTCCGCGGTAGCCCAACGCCAGAGCATCTAGGCGTGGTTCCGAAAGGTCATGGCGTGAATCTGTTTGCTATAATAGAATGAAAACAGTGGCGTTGCGCGGTTCCCCGGTAGCTCAATGGTAGAGCATTCGGCTGTTAACTTTAAAACGATCCGTTGATTCTGCACCGTTTAACCCCGGAAAAGCTGCCTAAAACCGGGCCTAGTTGGACCCAATGTTGGACCCAAAAAAAGAATGGCCTCGACTCACGTTCTACAGAGCCGGGGCTTTTCTTTTGCTACTGGCATCCTGAGATAGTCGAGAACCGAAGGGTTCGCTGCGAACTTCCCAGAGCGCCGTTTGAACGAACCCCCATCCGGAATTTGATCGGTTCGGTCAACACTAGCGCGTTTCTCGGTACTAATCCGACGACGAACCATATCTTCCGGCTTGCCCGTGAATGGCGCTGCAATGATGTTTTTGACTTAGCATCCGTCGCAAAAGTTCTGAATTTCGGCTTGTGCTGGCAGGGTATACTCGCGCCCTCAGTCGGCTTACGGATACAGTCCGGCCAGTCGACAAAGGAGCTGAAACATGACTCCCGGAGAGACCAAGCACCGAGAGTGCACCATCATTCGCGCACAGGCCTATGGAGAGTTGTTCGGCGACAAACCGGTCGCTGTTTTTCCGGCCTATAAGCTCCGAGTCGAACCGAATGATCCACACTTTATTGATGTCTTCGTCTACACGATGGGGGTGGCGGGTGACGACCGCCCTATCTATGCCGCAGCGACCAATGGTATGTCCGACCAGCGCATGGCCGAGGGCGACTCTCCCGACCAGCCGCGACGCCGCGAACTGATTCAGTACT
>Ga0307471_100000765_pt1 | contig 16838 bp, 16 predicted proteins | sample atmos_gasesAM3C__2_FD_204566 | JGI IMG/M metagenome (GOLD analysis project Ga0307471, IMG submission 204566) | Hardwood forest soil microbial communities from Morgan-Monroe State Forest, Indiana, United States - atmos_gasesAM3C_515 | ecosystem: Environmental > Terrestrial > Soil > Temperate... | reverse complement strand
CTACCTGGTGACGATTCCGTACCTGGCGGCGCTGGCGGGGATGATTCTCGTCGGCCGAAGTTCCGACCGCCGGATGGAGCGCCGATATCACGCAGCGGCCTGCCTTCTCCTGGGCGGAATTGGCTTCTTGTCGCTGGGCGTAGTTCATTCTCCCTTTGTGAGCATTGTCCTGCTGTCGCTTTTGGCAATCGGCTATTGCAGCTCGCTCGGCCCTTTCTGGGCTATACCCAGCGAATTTTTGACAGGATTTTCCGCCGCGAGCGGAATCGCAGTAATCAATTCAGTAGGAAACCTGGGCGGGTTTGCCGGCCCTTTCATCGTTGGATTCATCAAAGACAAGACCGGCACTCTGTACGGGGGCCTGGCTTTCGCGGGGGTTTCACTACTGGCGGCAGCGTTACTCGTGCTGCTCCTTCCGAAAGCTGCGAGCGTCCGAGTGCCTGGCGAGATGCAGGCCGGTCAGCGTACTTCTGCAAACAATTCTCTCCCTTGACTGCCGGCAGAGGTGAGCTCGCGTGATCACGTCCGGGTCCCTTTAAGGTACCTGCCGCGCCATAGTTACACCGAAAAGCTGGACGGTGCGATGGTGCGTCTAAGGGCTGGGAGGATCCTCGAATGATGAAGCGAGTGGCGGTTTTTATGTTTTTGCTGGTGGCGATTCCCGGTTATGCGCAAGACAAGAAGCCGACGACGCTGCGCGAAGTGGTGCTGGCGGAATTGAAATCCACGCATGGCGCGGAAGAATGGTTTGTGCCCGCGAACATTGCGGTGAAGGGTTTGACCGCGGAGCAGGCAAGTTGGACGGACGGCAAAGGCAATCACTCGGTCGGCCAGTTGGCGTACCACCTGGTTTATTGGAACCGGCGCAATCTGCAAAGGCTTAAAGGGGAGCCGCTCGAGAAATTCAGCGGCAACAACGATGAGACCTTCGACAAATTCGACACCAAGACGTGGAATGAAACCGTGCAGCAGCTCGACCAGGTGATGAACGAACTCGAAAAATGGGTGGAAACGGCGGACGAAGCAAAATTGAAGGAATCCGCGCAAGTTTTTACGCACATCAGCACACACAATGCGTATCACATAGGGCAAATCATTTACGTCCGCAAAGAGCAAGGCTCCTGGGACCCCAAGAACGGCGTGCGATAATGACGAACAAGGCCGCTCAGGCCACTTGCCGTTTACCACAAGGCGTTTGAACGCAGGTTTTGCCCGCTCTTCTTACGCAGCGTATAGTGGGAAATGACCGCGCGCACCTCGCACTGAGCGCGGCCGGGGCAAATTCAACAACAGCAAGCCTGCAAGGGCAGTTCAAACGGATGGCCGCAGACGTCAACAAACATCTGGAACGCGCCAAGCGCTTCCTTGAGAAGAATCGCGTCGAGGACGCCATTCAAGCGTACCTTGCGGTGCTGGATGAAGCGCCACAGCACCAGGAAGCCACGCAAGCGCTCGGCGATTTGTATGCGCGGATTGATCAAGCGGACCGCGCGGCAGTGTATTACGGCATGTTGTTTGATTTGCTGGTCGATCCGAAGGATGAAAGCAAGGCGCTGGCGATTTACAACCGGTTCCTCCGCTCCATTCCCGCGCAACAGGCTCCCGAGCGAGTGGCGCGCTATGCTTTCCTTCAGCAGCGTCAAAACCGCGCCGACGAGGCGATCGAACAATACAACAAGGCCGGAGAACTTTTCGTTGCGGCTGGCCGCGACGAAGACGCACTGTTTTGCTGGGAGCGCATTGCGCAACTCGAACCGGACAACCTGGCGCGGCAGATCAAGCTGGCGGAAGGCGCGGAGCGGCTGGGTAAAACTTCGCTGGCGGCGCGCGCGTTTCTTCGGGCGGGACAATTAGCCACTACCAAAGGCTCCTCGTCGGATGCGCTGAATCTTCTTGGCCGGGCCCAAAAACTGGCGCCGCAGGAGCGCAGCGTGGCGCTGCTCTATGCGCAGGCAAACCTGCAGAGCGGGAACGCGGTGCGCGCGGTCTCGATTCTGGAGCCGTTCGCGGCTTCGGAAAACGACGCGCCGTTTCTCATGACGTATTCCGAGGCGCTGATGGGCGCAGGCCAGCTCGAGAAGGCCAGCGAAGTTCTGCAAAAGTTGTTGCGCGAGAAAAATGAAGGGGTGACGCAAATTTTTGATTTGGCCGAGAAGCACGCCGCCGGGGGGCAGGACCAGCGGGCAATATCCCTTCTCGAAATGCTGAAGCGGCGGATGTTCGCCGACAAGCGGGAAAGCGATTTCGCAACGATGATGGACGGCTTGGGAGCGAAATTTCCGCACTCGCAAAGTGTTTTGGAATTTTGGGCCGGCATTCACAACGAACTGAACCGCGAATCGCAATACTTTGAAGTGTTGATCAAGCTGTTCGATGTGTACTTGAGCTCGGGAAACGTCAAGAAGGCCGCGGAGTCGCTGGAGCGGCTCGTGGACATTGATCCCTACGATTTCCGCAATCAGGAGCGCATGGAGCGGCTGCGCGGGCGCGTGGATGACGCGTACGTGAACCGGCTGTCGAGCCGAATGATGAAAGCGGGGCAGGCAACGGGGGGACACGCACCGAGGACGGGAGCGCCCGCATCCTCGATTGCGCCGGCGAACACCGAAGAAGCGCGGCAGTTGCAGGCGCTGGAAGACCTGATCGTACAGACGGAAATCTTTTTGCAGTATTCGCTGCAGAGCAAGGCGCTGGAGCGGTTGCAAAAGATTGCCTCGCTGTTTCCCGGCGAAGAGGCGCGAAACGCGCGGCTGTCGAGTTTGTATCAAACAGCGAATTGGTGGCCGCCAGGCGCGCAGAAACCGAAAACAGAAGCGTCGGCGAAGAGCGAGCCTGCGGCAGGGCCATCGGCCGCTGAGCCCCAGGCGGCACCAATTACCGGCAAGACCGGAGTGTATTCCGCGGATACACTGCGCGACCTTTCTAAAATTTCGGAGATTAATCAGAAAATCTTCCGGCAACAGACGCCGCGGGCGATGCTGAATTCTGCGGTGAATGAGGTGGGTACTTATCTGCATGCGACGCGCGCGCTGGCTGTGGTGGGTGCGCCGGGCCGGCCACCGGAAATGGCCGCGGAATTTTGTGGGGCGGGCGTGAAGGCTGCGCCAGGCGCGCAGGTGGTCCTGCTGCTGGCGCAGTTGGAAAAGGCCAAGCCGGACGAGCTGGGCGGTTTGGTGGTGCAAGCGTCGGAAGGCTCGATTCTGGGTGATTTGGGCGTGGAAACGGCGCTGGGAGTGCTGATTCTGGACAAAGAGACGCAGGCGCCGGCGGGCATGCTCATCGCCGCGATGGCAGAACGTCACAAATGGAAGCCCAACGAGGTTTATTTCTTACAGGCCATTGGCGACCAGATGCTGATGAGCGTGAGCCACACGCGACTGCGATCGCTGGTGCGGCGCATGGGCGTGTCGGACGAGCGCTCGGGATTGCTGAGCCGGAGTTCGTACGTGAGTTGCTTGTTGACGGAAGCGGACCGCGCGAAGTCGCAGGGGACGCCGCTGTCGTTGGCGGTTTTGCAGATCGACCGCGGCGGAGAAATTTTGCGTCAGCAGGGCGAGCCGCCGTTGGAGCGGTTTCTCGAGCAATTGGCGCGGGCTTTGCAACCCATCGTGCGGCAAAACGATGTGGCGGTGAGATACACGGCATGGTCGCTGGCGTTTATTTTGCCCGACACGACTTTGCAAGGAGCGCAGAACTTGGCGGACAAGTTGCGGCGCGCGGCTTTGGGTTTACGGCCGCCGTGGGACTCGACGCAGATTACGCTAAGCGCCGGAATTGTCGAAGCCGTGCCAAAGCCGGATTACGACAGCGAGGACATCGTGACGGACCTGATCAACCGCGCGGAATTCTCGATGGAAGAAGCCCGCAAGAAGGGCGGCGACAGCATCATCGCGCTGGAAACGCCGAAGCTTTAAACAAAGGGGGCGGTCTGCCGAGAACCGCCCCTGGTCGACTTGAAGGAACCTCAGGTTCCCATGTACATCACGTGGACGTATTGGCCGGTGTGAACGTTGTACAGCATATACCAGCCATCATGATCGGGGTCTTCATACACGACGAAATCGTCGCTATCGCAGTCCCAGCACCAGCCGGCAGCGACGTCCCAGTCCCACGAGGCGACCTGAAACGAAAAGCCGCCGGGAAACCAGAAAACATGACGGTCGCGGTCGAATCGTTCCACTTTGTACCGGTAAGACGCGCCGAAGTGTTCGAAATGCCCGTGTTCAAATGGATGATCCACGTGATACCGCTTGTCGTTCGGTTTGTCGTGACCATACCAATGATCGTTGTGCACGTGGGGCAAGCTGTTGACGCGCCCGCCTTCCCGGCGATCCTGCTCGGGAGGGGCAGAGCGGGACTCGCGGCGCTGGGGAGGATCGGGGATGCGTCCTTGGTTGGCGCGAGGCGCATTTGGGCCGTGCTCTTGGTGCTTCTCTTCGCCTTTTTGCTCGTTCGGGCGACGATCCTCGGGGCGTTGTGCGAAGGCTGGGAGGGCCAGCAATAGTCCAGAAGCGGCCAATAAAGCTACGCGATTCTTCATAATCTTCTCCTTCAAGCGTGTAGTTGGGCCGTGTGATTCTATTTCTGAACCGGGCTAGGTGAGTCTCTTGTATGCGACGCAGCACACGGGCTCTTCGGGTACATTGCGAGATTCCTGGCCCAGGAATCGAGTGAGCCAACAAGCTTTTCCCAAACGCACATGGATTTGCGCTTTCGCACTTCAACGGTAAACTGTGAATGATTCATTTCTGAAAGTGAGGAACGCATGTTTCCGACGGATGTAGTGATTGTGGCGGGCGCGCGGACGTCGATGGCGCGCTACACGGGCGCGTTCTCCGAAGTGAGCGCGATTGATTTGGCGGCGCACGCTTCGAAAGAGGCGATTCGGCGGTCGGGTGTCGACCCGGGCGAATTCGATCACGCAATTTTTGGCAACGTGATGCAGACGAGCGCAGATGCGCTCTACGGCGCGCGCCATGTGGGCTTGAAAGCAGGGTTGAAAATTGAGACGCCTGCGGTGACGGTGAACCGGCTATGCGGGTCGGGCATTGAAGCGATCGCGCAGGCGGCGCAGCGGCTGCTTCTTGGCGAAGCGACCATGGTGCTGGCGGGCGGCATGGAAAATATGACGCAAGCGCCGTTTGTGATTCGCGGGCTGCGCAACGGATTAAAGCTCGGGGGCGGCGCGTTGGAAGATTCGCTCATGGCGGGCCTGACGGATACGTATTGCGGATTGCCGATGGCGCTGACCGCCGAGAAATTGGCGGAGCAGCACGGGATCACGCGAAAAGATGCCGACGCGTACGCGCTGCGCAGCCAGCAGGCGGCGGACGCGGCGTATAAAGCGTGCCGCATCAAGGAAGAGCTTGTGCCCGTAGAGGTTAAGCAAGGAAAAAAGACGATCGTCGTCAGCGAAGACGATCACCGCCGGCCGGAAACGACGATGGAAACGCTGGAGAAACTGCCGCCATCGTTCAAGAAAGATGGAATCGTGACTGCAGGAAACGCCAGCGGGATTGTAGACGGTGCTGCGGCGGTGGTCGTGACGCGCGAGAAAACTGCGAAAGAGCGCGGACTGAAGCCTGCCGGCCGCATCGTTTCCTGGGCGGTGGCAGGAGTGGACCCGAGCATCATGGGAATCGGGCCGGTGCCGTCTTCGCAAAGGGCGCTGAGGCTCGCAGGTCTGGCGCTCGACCAAATGGATCGCGTGGAAGTGAATGAAGCGTTCGCGGCGCAGTACCTGGCAGTGGAAAAAGTGCTGGGGCTGAATCGCGACAAGACGAACGTGAACGGCGGAGCGATTGCGCTCGGGCATCCACTTGGAGCGAGTGGCACGCGCCTCGTGATTACAATTTTGAACGAGCTGCGGCGCAACGGTTTGCGCTATGGCTTGGCCACGGCGTGCATCGGCGGCGGGCAGGGGATTGCGATGGTTGTGGAAGCGATGAAGAACTAACCGCTGCGAATTGTGCCCCGCCAATTGATGGACCGCCACTTGACATTGCAGCAAGCCGCGCTAGCGCATACACCACGGGCTCTTTCTGATAAACTTTTCGTTCGCGGACAAGGGGCGTCCGTCCGCGGTCTCAGCGAGGAAAAGCATGGCGATTCAAAAAGTGGGAGTCGTGGGGTGTGGGCTGATGGGCTCGGGCATCGCGCAAGTGTGCGCGGCGGCAGGATTCCCCACGACGGTGCGCGAAGTGAGCACGGAACTGGTGGACAAAGGGCTGAAGGGTATCGAGAAAAACCTGAACCGGTTGGTCGAAAAGGGAACGATCAACGAGGCGGCAAAAGGCGAAATTCGCGGACGGCTGAAAGGGACTACGTCGCTCGACGACTTAAAAAGTTGCGACCTGATTGTTGAAGCGATTATCGAGCAGTTGCCGGCGAAGCGGGAACTTTTTGCGGCGCTGGATAAGCTTTGCCCGCCTGCGACGATTTTTGCCAGCAATACCTCTTCGCTGACGATCACGGAAATCGCAACGGCCACGAAGCGCCTGCAACGCTTCGTGGGGCTACACTTTTTTAATCCTGTGCCGGTGATGAAGCTCGTCGAAGTCGTGCGAACCATCGCGACAGATGATGCGGTGTACGAAGAGATGGTGGCGTTCGGCGCGAAGCTCGGCAAAACGGCGGTACGAGCGAAAGACAGCACGGGTTTCATCGTGAACCGCCTGCTGGTGCCGTATCTCCTGGACACGATTCGCGCGCTGGAAGAAGGCGTGGGCTCCATCGAAGATATCGACAATTCGATGAAGCTGGGCTGCGGCTATCCGATGGGGCCGCTGACGCTCCTGGATTTTGTCGGGCTCGACACGACCTACTACATTTCGCAGATTATGTTTGATGAGTTCAAAGAAAAGCGCTTCGCAGCGCCGCCGCTGCTGAAGCGCATGGTGCTGGCGGGGTGGAACGGACGAAAATCAGGGCGCGGGTTTTACGATTATGCGGATCCTCAGAAGCCGAGACCGATGAAATTTTAGCCGCCCCTTGTTGAAAGGCTTCGGAATTAACACAGAGGGCACAGAGAACGCAGAGGACACACAGAAGAGTCGATGGCTTACGAAAATATTTTGTACGAGAAGAAAGACGCGATTGCGTACATCACGTTCAACCGGCCCAAGGTGCTGAACGCGCTAAACCGCAAAACGATCGAGGAATTGCATCATGCTTTGCTTGACGCGCGCGACGATGCGAATGTGCGCGTTCTAATTCTCACCGGCGCGGGAGAAAAATCCTTCGTCGCGGGAGCCGACATCAGCGAACTGGCAGTGCAGACTCCTGTCAATGGCAAAGAGTTCTCGCTCTATGGCCAGGGCGTTTTTCATTTGCTGGAGACAATGGGCAAGCCGTCGATTTGCGCGATCAATGGATTTGCGCTGGGCGGCGGTTGCGAACTGGCGCTTTCCTGCACGATTCGCATCGCCAGTAAGACGGGGAAGCTGGGTCAGCCCGAAGTGAAACTGGGAATTTTGCCCGGCTATGGGGGTTCGCAGAGGCTGGCCCGACTCTGCGGCAAAGGCGTGGCGCATGAGCTTTGCCTGACCGGGGAAATGATTTCCGCTGAAGAGGCGATGCGCATTGGCTTGGTGAATCACATTTACGAACCTGCGGAACTTCTTCCTGCTGCCGAGGCGATGGCAAAAAAAATCATTGCGAACGCTCCTCTCGCCGTGAAATACGCCATGCAAGCCGTCGAGCGCGGTGTGGAGATGCCGCAGGAAGAAGGCTTGTTCCTCGAAGCGACGCTTTTTGGGCTCGCGTGCGCCACGGAAGATATGCGCGAAGGTACGAAAGCGTTTTTGGAGAAGAGGCCGGCGCAGTTCAAAGGGAAGTAAAGAAAAACAGCGCGAATCAGCAATGTCCGAGAAACTTCAACCCAGCAAGATTCAAGGCGAACTTAGCGCCCAAGGTTTGCGCTTCGGAATCGTCGTGAGCCGCTTCAATAGCTTTATTACCGACCGCCTGCTGGCCGCCGCAACGGATGCGCTGGAGCACGCAGCTGCGGAGAGCAAAGATGTAGATGTGGTGCACGTTCCCGGCGCTTTCGAATTGCCTTTGGCGGCAAAGAAACTCGCTGCCACGGGGAAATATGACGCGCTGATTGCGATTGGATGCATTTTGCGCGGAGAAACCTCGCATTACGACTACGTTTGTTCGGAAACTGCGCGCGGGTTGCAGCTCGCGCAAATGGATACCGGCCTGCCCATTATTTTTTGCGTGCTGACCTGCGACACACTCGAGCAAGCCATCGATCGCGCTGGATTGAAGGGCGGAAACAAAGGATTTGAAGCGGGCCTGGCGGCGATCGAAATGGCGCAGCTCTCGCGCAAGCTGCGTGCGCTTGAAACGAAATCGGCTTCGACAGCTTCTGCTGAACCGCGGCGGCGCAAGTAACGTGTCTCTCCGCACCAAAGCGCGCGAATTTGCGATGCAAATGCTCTTCCAGTGGGACATGAGCGAGCAGGATCCCGGGAGGCTGGAAGCGAAGTTTTGGAAGAGCGCCAGGGCCGCCGACAAAACCCGCGAATTCGCAAACCAACTCTTCGAAGGCGCCGCAAAGGAAGTCTCCGCGCTGGATGAAATCATCGGCAAGCACTGCGAAAACTGGCGCTTCGAACGGCTTGCGACGATCGACCGCGCGATTCTGCGCTTGGCCATTCACGAAATGAGTTCCTCGGATACCCCGCCCAAAGTTGTGCTGAACGAAGCGGTCGAGTTAGCCAAGAAATTCTCCTCCGAAGAGTCGGGTGCTTTCGTGAACGGCGTGCTGGATTCCGTCCATAAGTCCTTGACAGTCAAGTAGTTATCGCGGGCCGCGAAATCACCCCATCAGTCAATAGCCACCCCGCCCCAATACCTAGAAACTTTGCCGCTGCCTGCGTGTTTGATTTGGCAAGTGTGGTGGTGAACCCAGGAACGTTTTTAGAGGAGCGAAAAATGAACGCTGAATTCTTGGTTCGTCGAGGTGTGCTCGCAATGGCGTTTGCCGGTCTTCTTGCCGCCGGCGCTTACGCCCAGGACCCGACCCCGCAGCAAGAGGATATCAAGGCCGACAAGAAAGATATTCGACAGGACAAGAAAGACCTGGCGAAGGATCGTGCTGATCGCGATGCGGATCAGCGCGATATCAACAAGGACAAGCGCGACTTGGGCAAAGACCGCGCCGACCGCAACGCCGATCAGCGGGATATCAATCACGATAAGCGCGATCTAACGAAAGACCGTGTGGATCGCAATGCCGACCAGCGCGATATCAACAAGGACAAGCGCGATCTTGTCCGCGATGATGCAAAGTATGGCGCCAACAGCTCCGAAGCCAAGGCCGACCGCAAAGACCTTCGCACCGATCGCGCCGATCGCAACAAGGATCAACGCGACATCAATCACGACAAAGTCGACCTGTCCAAGGACCGCGCGGACCGCAATTCCGACCAGCGTGACATCAATCACGATAAAAAGGATCTTGCCAAGGATCGTAAGGACCGCAACAAGGACCAGAAGGACATCAACAAGGACAAGCGCAATCTCCACAAAGACCGCAAAGATCTGCGCAAAGACCGCAAGGGACGCTAAAAATTCGTCAGTTCTTGGTGGTCAGTATTTAGCAAGTGAACAGAGAAGGCCGCTCGAAATTCGGGCGGCCTTTTTCTTTTGCGGAGTGGAATTCTTCTCAGATGCGAATCGTACCTTCCAGCACTTTCACCGCGGCGCCGCTCACGCGAGGAACCAGCTTCTTGCCCGTTTGCGTGACTTCGACTTCGATATGGCTCGGCCGGCCCATCTCCGCTCCTTGGAGAATGCTCAGTGTATGGCCCGCCGCGAGTTTTCCATGGCGTACTAAATACGCTCCCAGCGAGCCTGCCGCCGAACCAGTGGCCGCGTCTTCATAAAGCTCCCAGGGAAGCATTCCGCGCGAACACACTTTGCCGTTGCCGTTCGGCGCGAAGCAGTAGGCCATCGTCGCGTTCTTGCCTTGCAGCTTTCCCAGCTCGATCATGTTCATAGCGATTTTGCCGAGCGCGGCGCGATTGCGCAGCGGCACCATCAAATTGAAAATGCCCGTGGAAACAAATTCCGGCTCGAGCTTCGGATCGAAATCCTTCGGCGAAAGCCCGAGCGCCGCCGCAAGTTTCTTTTGGTCGAGTTTCGCCGGCTTGAAGAGCGCCTCTTTTTGCGTCATGGTCACGCGGTGCGGGCGGCCATCCTTGAAGCGAATCTCCACGGGTAAAACTCCCGCGCCCGTTTGCTGAAGGACGTGTACACCGCCTTCCTGCGCGGGAACGACGCCAAGTTCAGCGAGCAAGAACCACGTTCCGATAACCGGGTGTCCCGCCAGCTTTAATTCTTCTTTTGTCGTGAAGATGCGCAGGCGGGCCAGCGCTTCATCGTCCGTGGGCTTTTGCACGAAGACCGTTTCGGAGAGATTCATCTCGCGCGCAATGGCGAGCATCTGTTCATCGGAAAGCTCATCGCCGTCAGTGAAAACAGCAAGCGGATTGCCCGCGAAGCGCGTAGTCGTGAAAACATCGAGTGTGTAGTAGCGGTGTTCCATGGTTGGATTCCTGTGCTTGCAGCAGGAGCGCTAAATGCGCTGGAGCTGGGCGACCGTCCTTTCGTTCGTGATGTTCCCCGTATTGAGAGTGGATTTCGGTTCGAACAGCACCACATGGACCTCCTCGTCCGCGACGGGGAGATGCTCGACGCCGTGTGGCACAACGATGAATTCGCCTTCCCCCACAAGAGCTTCACGATCACGGAATTTCATCCGCAACGTGCCTTTTGTCACCAGAAACATTTCGTCTTCCTTTTCGTGGTGATGCCAGACGAATTCACCCTTGAGCTTCACTGCCTTCACGTAAAAATCATTGAGTTCCCCGATGATTTTGGGACTCCAGCGGTCGGAGAAGCTGCGGAACTTGTCTGCTAGATTGATCGCGTTCATGACCTCACCCCTTTGCTCATCACTGGCCTGCTAAAGACTGTGAACGGTTGCCGTTACAGAATCGAGAACACGCCTCGTCGTTTCCAGTTTGCCCGTCTCAGAGTAAATCCGCAGGACGTTTTCCGTCCCCGACGCGCGCACCATCACCCAGCCCATGTCGCCGAGATAGAGTTTAATGCCGTCCATGTTTTCTCGTCGCACCACTGGAAAGTTGAGGACGCGATTCAGCTTTCCGTCAGAAAAGTGCGCAATAGCTTTCTCTTTTTGACCCGGCTTCAGCTCAAGATCCACGCGCCCATAATGGTATTCGCCAAATTCCGCGTGAAGTGCGGCCAGCAGCTCGCCGAGCGACTTGCCGTGCCAGGCCATCAATTCCGCGAGAAACAGTGCGGAAACCGTGGCGTCGCGCTCCGGGAGGTACATGCTTGTGCCAATGCCGCCGCTTTCTTCGCCGCCGATCAAGATGTTTTGCTCCAGCATCAGTTCGCAAATGTATTTGAAGCCGATGGGCACTTCGTGGAGCTTGCGGCCGAATTTCGCCGCTAGTTTGTCGATGAGCTTCGTAACGGAGAAAGTTTTTGCGATGTCGCCGGGCAGATTTCGTGTTCCGGCGAGGTGCCACACCAGCAGCGCCAGAATCTGGTGCGGATTGACGAAAGCGCCAGTGCGGTCGATCGCGCCGATGCGATCCCCATCGCCATCCGCGCAGAAGCCCGCGTCGTATTTGCCGGCTAGCACGGCTTGCCGCAACGCTTCAATGTGCGGCTCGATGGGTTCCGGATGCACGCCGCCGAATCGCGGGTCGCGCGTTCCGCGGATTTCGTCGCAAGGAATGCCGTTGCGGCGGAGCAGTTCCGGCAGCAAGCCGGCCGCGGCTCCGTGCATAGGGTCGAAAACGAATTTCAGTTTTGCATCGCGCAGCCGCTTCCAATCCACAAGTTTTTCGAGCGCGTCCAGATACGGTGCGCGAGGTTCGACCGAATGAATCAGGTCCTTGCGTGCCGGAAGCGGCGGCACGCCTTTTTCGAGAACACCCGCAAGTTCCTTTTCGATTTCCGCGACAATCGAAGGCAGAGCGCTGCTGCCGTAGCTCGCTTTGTACTTCATTCCGTTCCAGCGGTACGGATTGTGGCTCGCCGTGATGACGATTCCGCCAGCCGCTTTTTGGTGCCGCACCAAAAACGAAACCGTAGGCGTAGGGCAAGGCTTATCCGCTAACCACACGGGAGTTCCCGATGCACTGATCACGTCGGCAACCGCGGCGGCAAAACGATCAGAGGAATAGCGGTGGTCGTAGCCGATGATCACGCCTTTGCGAGCATCTTCGCCGCGCACAACGTAACGCGCAATCGCGTGCGCCACGATGCGCGCATTCGCAAATGTAAAATCTTCCGCAATGACGCCGCGCCAACCATCCGTGCCAAACTTGATCGCAGGAATCATGAGTGAGGAAAAGTATACGCGAACCCAAGCGCCCGCCAACAGCAGGATTGGCCTGTTCTACAGAAGCTCTTTTCGCTTTTGTTCTTCGAGTTGTTTCACGATCTTGGCGACGTCCTGGGCACGGTCGCGGGGGCAGATTAGCAGTGCGTCAGGCGTTTCCACGACGACGAGGTCGCGGACGCCAATAGCCGCAACGAATTTTGAAGGCGCCCACAAGAAATTCCCTTCAGCATCGAGTGCATGGCCTTCACCCCCGAACACGTTCTCCCCATTTTTCTTGGCCAGCAGTTCGTAAACCGCCGCCCAGGAGCCAATGTCGCTCCAGCCGATTTCCGCGGGGATCACAAACACGCGAGGCGCGCCTTCCACGCGCGTAGCCGGCTCCAGCACCGCATAGTCCACCGAGATATTTTCCAGTCTTTCGTACATGGCGCGAAGCCGGCGCTCGTAGTCGCGCTTGCCAATGAAGCCCGCAAGCTCTTCCAGAGCGGCGCCCGTCTTCGGCAAAAAACTCTTCAGGTTCTCGAGAAACGTCGAGACGCGCCAGAAAAACATGCCGGCGTTCCAGTGATACTTGCCGGAGGCCACGTATTCCACGGCAAACGGCAATGCCGGCTTTTCCGTGAAGCGCTTCACAGCAAAGAAAGGGAATCCTTTGGCGGAGATCGGCTCGCCCATCCGCTCGATGTAACCGAAGCCGGTCTCCGGCCGCGTCGGCGGGATGCCAAGAACCACCATGCGCCCGGGCTCGCGAGCCACATCGAGGGCCGCGGCAACGATCTTTCGATATTTTTTAGGCTGCGCAATGTAATGATCCGCCGGCAAGGCCGCCAGCAGCGCATCGCCGCCCGCGACATGCCGCGCGTGAATCGCGGCAAGTCCAATCGCCACCGCCGTGTTCAAGCCTTTCGGCTCGATCAGCACGCGCTTGCGCGCCGCCGCAGGAACCTGTTTTCGGACGGCAGCCGCTTGCTCCGTGTTCGTAACCGTCCAGATGCGTTCGGCGGGAATCAACGGGCGCAGCCGAGCGACCGTCTGCTCCAGCATCGTTTCCTTGCCCACGATGTTCAGCAGTTGTTTCGGCGTGCGCGTGCGGCTCCGCGGCCAGAAACGCGTCCCGCGCCCTCCGGCGAGAATCACGGCATGTGTTGTGAGCTGTTTCATGGGTCTTGGTTTCGCGCTTATTCGAAAACCGTCTTTTCGACTTCACGCCACGAATGGCTCTGCTCGAGGCGAGCCCGCAGTGCGGCTAAGTCCGGCACGTACGTGCTTAGGACCTTCGTGGGTTCCGTAGGATTCACCGCAAACTTCTCCGAGCCCGCGGGAATCAACCAGCATTCTCCGCATTGATATCTCGCCGATTTGTTGCTCCAGGCAAAATCGCCGCCGCCGGTCAAAACGACGAGCAAATCAAAATGCTCGGGGTTCGAAGAGTTCTCCATGGCCGTGATGATTTTCCATCGCTCGGTTGCGAAGTGCCGGCAAGCGGCAAGTAGCTCTTTTCGCGATCCATGGGATGGCAAAGGGAGCCGCGACACTTTGCCCAGCATGGGCCGTCCGAACTGAATGACATCTAGGGCTTTCTTGATGTGCAATTCTCTGGGTTTCCCATGAGCATCCACGCGGCCATAATCGTAAATGCGATAGGTCAGGTCGGAGTATTCCTGAATTTCGCAAAGCACCATCCCCGGACCAATGGTATGCGGGGTGCCTGCCGGAACAAAAAACGTGTCTCCCAATTGCACGCGCCAATGAATGAAGATTTCTTCCAGCGTTTGAGCTTCGACAGCTTTCACGAACTTTTCCCGGTTAGCCTTCGGCAAGAGTCCGATGAGGACGCGTGCACTGGGCTCGGCGGAAATGACGTGCCACATTTCCGTCTTGCCGTGGCCACCGGCGGCTTGTTCATGAGCGGCTGCGTACGGATCGTCCGGATGAACCTGGATGGAAAGTTTGTCGTTCGGGAAAATAAATTTTACAAGGATGGGGAAATCGCCTGGCTCACAGAAACGCGTGCCACGCCATTCGGGCGGCATCTCTCGCCATGCTTCCCCGAGTGTCTTGCCTGCAAAGGGTCCGGTCGCAATCTTGCAATCAACACCGGTGAGCCAAACTTCCCCGATGGGTTCCGGCAGATTTGATTTTCCAGGAAAGAGCGGCGCGAGCGAGCGCATTCCCCAAATGCGCGACACAAACTTTGGCTCGATGCGAAAGGGCTCGGGCTTCACAGTCTAGGCGGCGGCTTCCACGCGCGCAAAAAATCTTTCCAGGCGGCGTAGCCCTTCTTCGATGCGTTCGATGGACGTCGCGTACGACAAGCGCAAATAACCCGGCGCACCGAAAGCTTCGCCGGGAACAACGGCCACGTGCATTTTGTCCAGCAGCATCTTGGAGATTTCCGTGTCCGATTTCGCCAGCGCTGAACGCCCTCCGCCATTCGCCAAATGCTCCGAAATATTCGGGAATGCATAAAACGCGCCACCGGGCCATTCGCAAGTGACGCCCGAAATCGCGCGCAGTCCTTCTACAATGCGCTTCCGCCGCTTCGCATACTCCGCAAGCATCACCGGTACGGTTTCCATCGTGCCCGTCATTGCTTCGAGCGCCGCGTATTGTGCGATCGACGTGGGGTTCGAAGTGGACTGGCTCTGCAATTTAATCAGCGCCTGGATCAACGTTTCCGGCCCCAGCGTGTACCCAATACGCCAGCCGGTCATCGCAAACGTTTTCGACATCGAGCCAATGATGATGACTTTTTCCTTTGCGCCCTGTGCGCTGGCAATCGAGTACGGCTTGTGCGGCTCATAAGTAAAGTGCGAATAGCACTCGTCACCCATCAGCCACACGTTATGGTTTTTGCAAAGAGCGAGAATGCGCTCGTACTCGTCCGGCGGAACGACGCCTCCCGTCGGATTGCACGGCGAATTCACAATCAAAAGTTTCGTCTTTGGCGTAATCGCTTTTTCAATCGCCGACGCCCGCACCGTGAATCCATCCTCAGGATGCGTCTCCGCATACACCGGCGTTCCGCCCGCGTACTTCACAATGTCCGGAAAACTCACCCAGCAAGGAGTAGGGATGATGACCTCGTCGTCCCGTTGAATCATCACGCTCATCACATTGAAAATCGAATGCTTGCCGCCTACGCTGACCACGCATTCCTTCGGTTCGAACGACGAATGCAGTTCGCGCTTGTGCCACGCGCAAATGGCTTCGCGCAGTGGGGCAATGCCACCCGCGGGTGTGTACTTGGATTTGTTCTCTTGAATGGCGCGGATGGCCGCCTTCTTGATGTGGTCCGGAGTTGGAAAGTCCGGCTCGCCCGGACCGAAGTCGGCCACGTCGATGCCCTTGGCCTTCAGCTTTTCCGCTTCGGCAAGAACGGCGGCGGTCGGCGAGATTTGGATTCGGTTGATGCGATCGGTGAGTTGCACCTCAAGCTCCTTCGGCGTTGGGCAAGTTGCAGCCACCAGTTTACAGGCAGGACGCGGCGGGGCAAATACCGAATTGGCCTGCTCTCGGGCACCCGGCCAAGTCGCCATGTAGATTGTCCCGCGATGTAGATTGTGGCGCTATCTAGATAGCCGCGCCATGAACTTTGTGTCGCAAAGTAGCTTGTAGCGCAAGCTAGCTTGCGCCATAAGCTAGCTTGCGGCCCTCCACGATGAGCTTTGGCGGCGGCCCGAGACCGCAAGCACTTGCTATTCAATTACTTAGGGGAAGCAAGCGTATCAAATGGAGGATATTCCGTTACGACACCTTCGCCCGGAGCCGCTGTTCGACGATGGGGGGAACCAGCCCGTCCAGCGGCCCGCCGTGCTGCGCAATCTCTCGCACCAGCTTTGAACTCAGGTAGCTGTAGGGTTCGCCGGGGAGCATGAAAACGGTTTCCAGCCGCGGCTCGAGTTTGCGATTCATCAGCGCCATTTGTAATTCGAATTCGTAATCCGAAATGGCGCGAATACCCCGGAGAATCACGCCGGCGCCACGCTTGCGCGCATAGTCGACAAGCAGTCCGTCGAACACGTCGACTTCGACGCTTACCCATTTTTTCGTGACTTCGCGCAGCATCTCCACGCGCTCGGGAACGCTGAACAACGGCTGCTTTTCCGTGTTTCGCAGCACGGCCACAATCAGCAGGTCAAACATTTTCTCGCCGCGCTCAATCAGGTCGAGGTGGCCGTTCGTGACCGGGTCAAACGAGCCCGGATAGATGGCAATTGATGTTTTCATTGCAATTTCAATCTCGGGGTAATGCCGGGGCTATTCTAACTCATGCGCAAAAAGCCCGCCTGCCGAAAGTTTGCTGTCCGCTCGAGCACGCACTTCCCGGGCCTTGTTAAATCCTCTTCGCAGAAATCCGGAGATATGACAGTATGCCTGTGCCAGTGCTACATAGCAGCAATTCGCATTTTTCTTTGGTGGAAGGGATTGACAAGACCATGCTTCA
>Ga0307471_100000764_pt1 | contig 16849 bp, 12 predicted proteins | sample atmos_gasesAM3C__2_FD_204566 | JGI IMG/M metagenome (GOLD analysis project Ga0307471, IMG submission 204566) | Hardwood forest soil microbial communities from Morgan-Monroe State Forest, Indiana, United States - atmos_gasesAM3C_515 | ecosystem: Environmental > Terrestrial > Soil > Temperate... | reverse complement strand
GACCCCTCCTGAATGGGTTTGGCTTGCAACGCATTGGCGATGGTGAAGGAGAGGCCCATGGAAATCACCGAAAGTGCCGCCGTCGTGAGTGCTGTCGTGAAAACCAGCAGGAACTTGCCAAGTACCAGGTGCGTCCGGGAAATCGGGCTGGAAAGGATCGTTTCCATCGTGCCACGCTCTTTTTCTCCGGCGGTCAGGTCCATCGCGGGCTGCATGCCGCCGTTCAGACACAGAAAGACCACGATATAGGCGATGAACCCGCCAAAGAATAACGCGCCACCCGATTTCTCGGGAGGAGCGACGTTTTCCTTTTTCACTTTGAAAGGTTTGAGGAGGGAGACAGGCAGATTTTTGGAGGAAAGCTGGCTTTTGACCAGAGAATCGCGGTAGTCGGTAAGGCCCTTTTCGATTTTCCCCCGCGCGGACTCGGATTTCAGCTCACCTTCATAATTGTAAATCGTGACCGTGAGTTCTCTCTGCTCGGAAAGGCCCTTTTCAAAACCAGCGGGAATTTCGACGACAGCGGGTATCTCCTTGTCAATGATCTGATCTCTCCAGCCGGGTTCGAAAGGAACGATTTGGACCTTTTCCATGTTATGGAGGCTGGCAATCAGGTCCGGCGAATCCTCACCGCCTTTGATCATCACTTTGGCCGATTCCTCCTCGGTTTTGTGAATGATTCTGGCGGCGAGGGAGCCGAAACCGACAGTTAACAACGGGAAAATGAGCAGCGGTACAACAAACATGGTGGTCAGCGTGCGGCGGTCACGCAAAGCCTCGTTTAGCTCCTTGCGATAAACGATGCCAATGTTGCGAGCGGGCATTTCAGTTGGCCTCCGTCGAAACATAGTGAGGCGTGACGACCTTGACAAAGATTTCTTCAAGGTCGTGTTCGCAATGTTCGTCGCGAAGCTGCGCGAGCGTCCCTTCGGACAGCAGCTTGCCGGATTGGATGATGCCGATGACGTCGCAGAGCTTTTCGACCTCGCTCATGATATGTGTCGAGAAGATCACGGTTTTGCCGCGGTCGCGGCATTCGCGAATGAAAGTGATGATCGTGCGGGCGGTCATGATGTCGAGGCCGTTGGTGGGTTCGTCAAAGATCATGACTGGCGGATCGTGAATGAGCGTGCGGGCAATGGAGGTCTTCTGCTTCATACCGGTCGAAAGTTTGTCGCAGCGCCGGTCGCGGAAGCCATTCATGTCCAGGCGGTCAAAAATACCATCCACGCGCTTTTTCAACGTGGTTTCGTCTAATCCGTTGAGGCGGCCAAAGTATTCCACCAATTCCTGCGCGGTAAGGCGGGGATAAAGCGCGGTCGCCGTGGAAAGGAATCCGACGTTGGCACGAACCTTTTCGGGCTGCTCTATGACGTCGTGCCCGCAGATCACGGCGGTACCGTCGGTAGGCTCAAGAATCGTCGCAAGCATCCGCAGAGTGGTGGTCTTGCCAGCGCCGTTGGCGCCGAGCAAACCGTAGATTTGGCCGGGTTTGCAAACAAAACTGACGTTGTCGACAGCGCGGATTTCCCCGCGTTTTTTGTCCTGGAAACGTTTGGACAAGCTTCGAGCTTCAATCATCGAAAAGACCCTCGCAAAAAAGTGTGAAATCTCAGCGCAACCCCGACACCAGTCTACTACGTAGGGATCAGGCGAAATATTACGGCGCGGGACGCTGTCCACTTATCGCGGATATCCTCAAGGGGCTGAGCCGCATCCTTAAATACATGACATTAAACGAATACGTGGATATTAAATGGATAGACTTGACCGGATGCCGGAACGTTGCAGGAATGCTGAACCCTGTAAATCTCATGTAGCGCAAAGAGTTGCCGCTCTTGCTAGAATCGAATAGTGCCCTTTGCGGGAGCTGTCGGGTATTGTCGGTATTAGTGAAGAAATTGTTCTGCGAGACTCTCGATCGTCGAGATTGCTCCGCGTACCAGTGTCGGCCTCCGGATTACTTTAAGATAGAAACTGTATGGATCGAAGACTACGCAACCGGATTGTGATTTTCCTGCTGCTGGCGGGAGTGGCGGCCTATGTGCTTATACGGCTAAGCGAACGCCAGCCCGCTGTGAAAATTTCCGCGGTAACACCCGCGCGGGAGAATCTCGTATCCTCCATCAGCAGTAACGGCAAGGTGGAACCAATCTCCCCTTTTAGCATCCGCGCACATCTCGATACCTTCGTGGAAAAAGTATATGCGGTGGAAGGGCAAGCCGTTCAGCGGGGGAAAGTGCTTCTCGAATTAAACGTGAAGGGAGCATCGGCACAGCTCGCCGAGGCCAAAGCCAAACTGTTGCGCGCCCAGGAAGATCTCCGGGCGGCAAAGGCGGGTGGAAGATCCGACGAAGCTGCGCAAGCCGCTGGAAATCTGGCAAAGGCTCAAGCGGAACGAAACCGTCTGCAGAAGGATCACGATGCATTAGTGCGATTGGTCGCACAGCAAGCTGCAACGAAAGACGAACTTGCCGAAAACGAGCTGGCGCTGACCCGGGCACAGACCGAAGTGACACGGCTCACCGCGGTCAAACGCGAATTTGATCGTGGTGTAAGCCTGGATTCCGAGCGTGCAGCATTGCAGGTCCAGCAGGCACAGAGTGAAATCGCGGCGCTCGAAGATAAGGTCAGGAACGGCAGGATCGCCGCGCCAGTCGACGGCACCCTGTATTCCCTGCCGGTGAAGGCAGGCGATTTCGTCAAACTCGGCGACTTGCTGGCGGAAATGGCGAACCTCCATAACGTGCGCGTACGCGCGTTCATTGATGAGCCCGAACTAGGCGGTCTGGAACCAAACGAGCCCGTAACGATCACCTGGGATGCCTTGCCCAACAAGGTTTGGGAAGGCAAGACCGAAATCATTCCCAAGCAGGTGGTGCCGCATTCCACACGCAGTGTCGGCGAATTGCTCTGTGCCGTGAGCAACGACAAGCTGGAACTGCTGCCCAATATCAATGTAAATGTGCGCATTCACTCCCGCGCCAGAGTCAACGTGTTGTCTGTGCCGCGCGGCGCGGTGGATCTGGAAGGCGGCAAACGGTACGTTTATGTAGTGAAAGATGGGCAGCTCGGCGTTGGGAAAAAAACATTGGAAAAACGCGAGGTTCAGGTTGGAATCGCCGATGCGACAAGCTACGAAGTGATCAGCGGTTTGAGTGAGGATGATCTTGTCGCGCTGCCCAGCGATGTGGAATTTCACGATGGAATGCCGGTGAAGGTTATCAACACCGACGCGGCGTATCTCCGGGGGCAAAAGAATGAGCCGTAAGAGCATGGCTCTTGCAGTCTTGTTTCTGGCGGGTTCTGTTATTGCCGGGCCGGGCGCCAGGCAGGATTCCGCGATCGAAGCGGCAAAAGAAGCCTTTGAAATAAGCGACTACGCAAAGGCGATACAGATTCTCGATGCAGCCGCTGCCAAAGAGCCGAACAACGGTGAGATCCAGTTGCTTCTCACCAAAAGTCACTACGAAATGCAGCAGCACGACGCCGCCATTGCCAGTGCCGAACATGCAGTCGCTATCGATCCTCAGAATTCTGTTTATCACGAATGGTTGGGACGCGCATACGGAGACAAAGCCGAACATGCAGGCTGGTTCTCTGCGCTTTCGCTCGCCAAAAAGACGCGCAAGGAGTTTGAGACGGCTGTCCAGCTCGACGAGCGGAATTTTTCGGCGCGGCAGGCCCTCGTCGAATTTGATTGCAGCGCGCCGGGCATTGTGGGAGGCGGAGAAGATAAGGCCAGGCCGCAGATCAGCCAGCTTGCGGAGATGGATGCCTCCGAAGGGCACTACGCCGAGGGAAATTGCCGTCGACAGAAAAAAGATTTCGCGGCTGCCGACGCAGAGTTTAACAAAGCTTTGGAGAGCAATCCAAGATCCGCCGAACTGATTTACGACATCGGTGACTATGCCGTTAAACGAAGCCAGCCTGAGCAATTGATCACGGTTGCCAATATCGGTGAGAGAGTCAAGCCATCCGATCCGCGCGGCAAGTTTTATCGCGCCGTGGCTTTCGTTCTGCAAAAACAAAAGCTGCAGGAAGCGGAACGCATGCTCCGCGAATACTTGAAAAAGGCACCGCTGCGAACGGCTTACCCGCGGCCCGCAATGTCCCACGAATGGCTGGGGCGGCTTTTCGAGAGCCGTGACGATAAGGCCGCGGCAATCGACGAATATGAATCCGCTTTGAAGCTGGATCCGAAAAACAAGAGCGTGCACGAAGCGCTCAAGCGGCTATCAAAAAATTAAAAAGGAAACATCTTCCGAATTTAGTGAATCTCTCATCATTCAGAGCCACAGGTGAATCCGCATGATGGATGCACGTGAAACCGTTTCCGTGGCGATTGACGCCCTCCGTTCCAATAAGCTCCGCGCGATATTGACTTCCATCGGCGTCGTCATCGGCAGTGCGTCCATCGTTTTGGTTGTGACCGTGGCCTTGACGAGCAAAAAGTTTGTAATTTCACAGATTGAAGCCGTCGGCTCCAACCTTTTGTGGACGGAGCTGGTCCGGTCTTCTGACAAGGCCCAGCCGCTGAGTTATGAAATCACCATCGATGATATGGAAACGACAAAAACCGCGATTCCCGCTGTGGTCGAAGCTGCCGGTATTCGGGAATTGCCGATGGAGGTTGTAGTTGAAGGGAAAACGCGCCCCGTGAATTTGATCGGTGTAACGAATGGCTATCAAGCAATTCGCCGGTTGGTTATTTTGCGAGGGCGCTACTTCGATGCTTTGGATATGGAATCCCGTGCCAAAGTCGGGCTGGTCACTCAGGAATTGGCCGAACGAGTTTTTGGAACCGAGAATCCCGTTGGCCGCTCGATCCGCATGGAGGAATTGACGTTCACGGTGATCGGAGTTTTTCGCGAACGTGTGAACACCTTCGGTCAATCAGAAATTCAGGACGAATCCGTAATTATTCCGTTTACGCTGATGAAGTATTACACCGGCGTAAACGTATTGAGGACCCTGTATGTCCAAGCCGACAAGCCGGAGGACGTGAGAGTCGTGGAGCGCGAACTTTCGCAATTGTTGCGTAGCCGCCACCCTGTCCAGGCAGAATATAAAGTTTGGACGCTTACCGGGATTCTGAACGCAGCGCAAAATATTTCCGTTGGATTGACTGTTGTTTTGGTCGTGATCGCTTTCATCGCGTTGTTGGTCAGCGGGATCGGCATCATGAATATTATGCTTGTGACCGTAAAGGAGCGTACGCGGGAAATCGGCATCAGGAAAGCGATTGGCGCAGCGCGGCGGGAAGTCCTCTATCAATTTTTGGTGGAAGCCTTTCTGATCAGCGGTGGTGGGGCGGTGATCGGCATTTTGATCGGCATCGCAATTCCCGTCGCCGTCCAGTATTTCCTGCCGGGAAATTTGCGGGTTCCCATCTCCGGTGTGAGCGTCGTGCTGGCCTTTGTGGTGTCCTGTTCGACAGGACTTTTTTTCGGATATTTGCCGGCAAATCAGGCAGCGCGGCTGCAGCCTGTCGAATCCTTGCGCTACGAATAATTTCAGGCCGCTAAACAGAAGCGCCGTAGGAATTGGCAACCGAGGAGAAGCGAATGCAAATTTACGCGATGGAACATCTGGCCCAGCGTATGTTTTCGCAAGTGCTGCAAAGTGCGGTGTGGAGCGTGGCGTTGTTGTGTGTGTTTTGCGCGGCGGTCAGCGCACAGGAAACATCCGCGCCCAGAACACCGGCAAGCCTCGCCGGCCAGCAAAACGGCACAGGTGCGCCGGTCATACTTACCCTGAGGCATGCGATTGAATTGGCGCTTCAGAATAGCCAGGACGTTCAGGTTGCCAAAATTCAGGCGAGACTCGCGGACCATTCCGCTCAGGTGGCGAAGTCCGAATTTTTACCGAATCTCTACGTAGGTTCCGGCGCGGGCTACACCTACGGCATACCAGAGACTCCAGGTGGCCGCGCGCCTGCGCTTTTTAATGTCACCTATACCGAGCAGGTTTTAAATTCGCCGCTGCGCGGCCAGGCCAGGGAAATCGGCGAGCAAGCCCGTTCGCAGAAGGTTGTGCTGGAGGATGTCAAAAACAGTGTAATTGTGCGGACGGCGATGGCTTACCTCGAATTGGGCAAAGTGCGGCATTCCCTCGAACTGTTGCGCAAGGAGCAGGAAAGCGCGGAGAAGATTTTTCAGGTCACGCAAGAGCGACAGGGAGAAGGCTTTGAATTGCCAATGGAAGTAACCAAGGCACAGCTTACGCGGGCGCAAGTGACGCAACGGATCTTGCAGCTGGAAGGGCGCGAAGATGATCTGGAAGTTTTTCTATGTAATCAGCTTGGACTGGGAATCGATCAGGCGATCGAAGTCACGCCCGAGGATTTGCCCGGTGAAGCGGAGCAGGAAGGCGCAAACCTCGTGGCGATGGCCATGCAAAACAATACGAGCCTGCAGTTGGCGCAGTCCGACGTCCGAGCAAAAGAATTCCGCTTGACGGGTGAAAAGCGGGGATACTGGCCGACGCTCGAATTCGTCAGCGTCTACAGCGTGCTTGGCAAATTCAACAACTACGACCAGTTTTTCCGGACGTTTCAGCGCAACAATTACAACATTGGAATCCAGGTGCAGGTGCCGCTTTTCAGCGCTAAAACCAAGGCCGCCATCAACCTGGCGACCGTAAACTTGGACGCCGCGCGAGCGAATCTGCAAAACAAAAAGACGGAAGTAAGTGCCGAAATTCGCCAGAAAACGCGCCGCGTCCGCGAAGCCGATGCCGCAAAGGAAGTGGCGCGGCTGGAATTGCAACTCGCGCAGCAGAACGTCGGCGTGTTGCAATCCCAGTTTGGCGAGGGAAAACTGAATCTGCGCGAAGTTGAAAAGGCGCGAGTGGACGAAAACGAAAAGTGGATGGCATATCTTGACGCGAATTTCCAGCGGCAACAGGTGCAACTCGAGCTTTTGAAAGCCGCCGGACAATTGAGTAAGGTCTGGCAGTGAGAAATAGGTGCAGTTTATTGTTTAAGTTTTCAGAATGAGTAAAGCATCGTTTGCTGATTCCTGCTTTCAAGTCACCGTAGGGGGTGAGCCGCGAGCAATGTTGGAGCCCGAAAGTTTGAGCCTGCTAATCGCGGCGGTAAAAACCTTGGAGGAAGGCTTCGTGCGGCTGCAGGGATACGAAGCGAAAACGCCCGGGATGGATCGGCTCGCTGAGGTGCTGAGTGAAACGGCGAAACGGTTGCATGACAACTATCCCTACTTTCATCCGTTGTATGCCGGGCAGATGCTGAAACCACCGCATCCGGTGGCAAGACTCGCCTACGCCCTGGCGATGTGGATCAATCCCAATAATCATGCGCTGGATGGAGGCCGCGCAACCTCTGCAATGGAAAAAGAGGCAGTTGCGGAAATCGCGGCCATGTTCGGCTGGAGGAATTTTTTAGGACACCTGTGCGGTGGCGGAACGATGGCAAATCTGGAAGCACTTTGGGTGGCGGGCCAATTGATGCCGGAGAAAAAGATTCTGGCGAGCGAACAAGCGCATTACACGCACGGGCGGATCAGCGGCGTCCTGCAACTGGCGTTTGAGTCGGTGCGGTGCGACGCGCGAGGGCGCTTGGATGTGAACGCGCTGGCAGAACGGCTTACGTGTGGTGATGTCGGCACGGTTGTGGCGACAATGGGAGCGACGGCGACGGGATCGGTCGATCCCTTGCCAGAGATTCTAGATCTGCGCGAGCGGTATGGATTTCGTGTTCATGTGGATGCTGCATACGGCGGATATTTCGCACTCACAGAAAATCTCGCAGCCCCAACGAACGAAGCGTTTGCGCGGATTGAAGAAGCCGACTCGATTGTCATTGATCCGCACAAGCACGGCTTGCAGCCGTATGGTTGCGGCTGCGTTTTGTTTCGCGATCCTGTGATTGGGCGGCTCTATCAGCATGATTCTCCGTATACATATTTCAGTTCGGCGGAGCTGCATCTGGGCGAAATCAGCCTGGAATGCTCGCGTCCGGGCGCGGCGGCTGCGGCGTTATGGACGACGCAAAAATTGCTGCCATTGGTGAAAGGCGGAGAATTCGCCAAATCGCTGGAACGAAGCCACGAGGCAGCGGTTCACCTGTATGAAAAATTACGAGCCGACAAACGGTTTTTGACCGCGTTTGCGCCGGAATTGGATATCGTGGTGTTCGCGCCACGAGCGAACAGCGTAAGCGAAGCCTCCAGCTTTTCGCGGCGCATTTTCGACGAAGCGGCGAAACGCGATTTGCATCTTGCCCTGGCGGAATTACCTTGTGCTTTCTGGAAAGAGCGCCATCCCGAGATTCGGCAGGACCGCGAAACGTGGACATGCTTGCGTTCGGTGCTGATGAAACCGGAGCACCTAGACTGGGTGGATATCATTTGGGAGCGCCTTGCAGAAGCATGGAACTCCGCCAAGAACAGAATTGATTTCACTAACTCCTAATTTATAATTTTTAGTAATTCCAACATTTTGCGCGCGCCCGCCCTTCGCCGAATAAGGTTATAAGTCATTTAGAATCAATTATTTAAAGTTGGAGGTGCGGAAGGCAATCGGCGGCATATACCTTGTCTTGCTCCTAGTACCGCCGTACCGCTTTGCGAACAAGCCCTTTTGTATCTGGAGTCCTATTGTCCCTTCCACCGTCCCCAGCTACACTCTCTCGCGAAGAGGGAGGTTTGCTTTGACAGCTTCCGAACGCCGCACAACACAACGCTTCCAGATGCGGCTCCCCCTCACCGTCCGCTGGACTTCTGGCGCGGCTGTGGGCGAAACCAGCACCGAGTCTCGCGACGTAAGCTCCCGCGGTGTCTACTTCTTTCTTTCCAAGGATGTGAAGGAAGGCTCGCCCGTCGAGATTCTCCTCACCCTGCCGAACGAAATTACTCTCGCCGGCCCGGTTCGCGTCCGCTGCCTCGGCCGCGTTCAGCGCACTGAGCCGCGCGATGAAGGGTCGGTCGGCGTCGTTGCCGCCATCGAGCGTTACGAGTTTTTGCGCGGCGACGAAAACACGAAGTAGCAAATTTTTTGGCCGCGCCTTACATGCCTCGAAAGGCAGCGCGGCAACCATCGCTCGGCGTGTCCCGCTCGGCGATATCCACAAGTTTCTTGCTCGCTCACTGCGGAGGCGGGCAGGATAGCCGGGGTGCCTCGGCCCCTCAGCGGAGCGCCCCGGCTCTAATTTTTCCCTCCTCTCGTTTTCCAGGCAATTTTCGACAGTGCCTTCTCGGTACGCCTGTCCTTCCGAACAGGCGACTTCCATACCCCTCCCGTTGGATGATTGGTTCGCCCAGCATCCATCCGAATCGTTCCGCGACCGGTGCGGTTGCATCGCGCCGCTCATTTGTTGCGCTGCTTTCTTGCGTTGAATGACAGCTGAAAGTTGCACGGGGAGAAAGTTCCAAGATGTCCATCGAAATTAAAGATTTGAATGCAGGAGAAACGCAACCGGGGAGCCTTACTGCAGAGCCGCTGTTGGTTCCGATGTACCGCACAGCGGATGTTTCCGCCGGGGAAACCAAACACACGGAGCAAACAGAGCCAACCGAAGAAGCAATCATCACCGCAATCGAGGATGCCGCGCAACCTATTTCACTGATCGACCTTGCGGAAATCCTCGATCAACACCGGCAGTGGGTGGAATCCGGCGGAGAAGCGGGGGCCAGAGCGGAACTCAACGGTGTGAATCTCTCCAAGGCGGATTTGACCGGGGTGAACCTGCAGGGCGCTTCGCTGCAGCGGGCGAATCTGAGCGGCGCCGACCTCTCCATGGCAAATCTGCGCGGAGCGAATCTTGCGCAGGCGGATTTGCATGATACGAATCTGCTGGGAACGGAGTTGCGCGGCGCGAGTCTGATGGGCGCGAATCTTTACGCTGCGGAAGGCGTTTGGGTCGGGCGTCTTGGCGGAACAAACCTGTTTGATGCGATCCTTCCGGAGACAGTGGCGGCGTTCGATGGCGCAAAGGCCATCGCCGACGCGACAAAGGTTGCGCGATGGTTTTATTTTCTGATGCTTTCCGTGAGCGCCGCGTGCGCCTTGTTGATCTGGTCCACTACGGATGTGCGTCTGGTGATGGACGCATCGGCGATCCCGCTACCACACCTGGGCAGGCTGCTTCCGATGACCAGCTTCTATCTGGGCGCGCCACTGCTGCTTTTTGCCTTGTATTTACGCTTTCATTTTTTGCTCCTGCGTTTGTGGGGAAGCATGGCGGCGCTGCCCTCTGTTTTCCAGGATGGCCAGACTCTTGAAAAGGATGGCGTGTGGTACTTGATGGGATTGGTGCGGCGGCACTTTCGCTGGAACCGGGATGGTCGGTCGCCATTCTGGGCGTTGGAGAGCGTGGTCGCCACGATTCTGGCGTATTGGATCGTGCCTATAACGCTGTTTTTCTTCTGGTTGCGATATCTGGTGCGTCAGGATTTTCGTGGGACATTGCTGCACGCCCTTCTTCTGACACTTGCCGTGGCAGCGGCCACGGGAGTCCCGACGATCGTGGCGCGTGTACTGCAGCCCGGCGATCTTTTGCGGCAGAATTCGAAGAATCTTTTGCGGATGGCTTTTGCGGCGGCGCGCGCTGCGTTGGCGACGGGCCTGCTGCTGCTTCTCTTTTCCGCTGGTGTGAATCGTGGACTGCCTTCGGATCGGGACATTGCTCCAGATCGTCCGGCAACGAGTTTGCGCCGGTGGGCGGCTGACGTTCTGCAGTCGGTGGGGTATCGTCCTTACGCGGATTTGACGGAGTCCAGTCTGTCCGGACCGGCTCCCAAAGGAAATTGGACCGATGAAACGCTGGCGGCGGTACCCGGAGCGCATTTGAACCAGATGAATTTGCGGTATGCGCGTGCATATCGCGCTTTCCTGGTGAATGCGAAGTTGTGGCGCGGGAATCTGGAGGGCGCGTATCTTTCCGAGGCGGATTTGCGCGGCGCCAACATGCGTGAAGTGCGGTTGCGAGACGCGGTTCTGGACCGGGCGCAACTTGCACGGGTTGTTTTGGTATCTGCCGACGCGAGCCATGTGAATCTGACAGGCGCGGACTTGCGCGCAGCGGATCTCTCCTATGGCAATTTCGAGAACGCGATGATGTCAAGCGCAAAACTCAATGGAGCCTCGCTGTATGCCGTGACTTTGGTTAATGCGCAATTGCTGCGCACCGATCTATCGCGAACGGATTTGCGGGATACGAGATTGGATCGTGCGATTCTCTCCTACGCTAACTTGCAGGAAGCCGACTTGTCTTCCGCAAAGTTGACCGAAGCGAATCTGAATGGCGGGCAACTGAAAGGCACGATCCTGCTGGATGCGGACCTGAGCAAGACGAATTTGAGCGGCGCCACTTTACCCGGAGCGATCCTGCGTGGCACTCACCTTGATGGCGCGAATCTGGCTGGCGCCGATTTGCGCGGTGCCCTAGGACTCACGGCTGCTCAAATCTGTGCGACAAAGGGATGGCGCAACGCCCTTCTTGATCCCGACATACTCGCCGCCGCACAGGCTCAATGCGGCACAGCGCAGTAAGTGGGAATCTGTAGTCAGCAAGTCAGTATTTCTTCGGCTGCCGACCGTTGCCATCTTGTTTCTTATGGTGGTCGCGGAATTCCAGGATCTGTTGTTGCGCGAATTCCGGTCTACTACTGTCTATTCGAACGACTTCGTGAAATCGCTGCTTATCTTTCCTGCCGCTACGCCTCAGCCAGCAATCAACAGTGCCTTCGCAAAGACCTACCGTTCCTACCTTCGATAATCTTAAATAACAAAACATTAACATCGCGGTAGTGATCGCCATGGAGTTGCCGGACGGCTAAGGCGTCAAGCCGGGTCAGAAAGTTCTGATCGAGTTACTGGAAATGGTGGCGGCGCACGCCCGGCTCCAAGAGAATACCGCCGAAGCCGGGGGGCGGTGGTGCCGACTCCTGGTGTATCGGTAGTTGTCTTGCCTAATGTTAAGGGCGGTTCCCCGCCTTGAGGCATATGCGGTTCCAAAGCCTGACGGCGATTGTCCGCACGGTAAATTACGATATCTTGGAGTAGAAAATATAAAGGAAATAGTGTAGTTGACAAAACAATAGTATCAATATATCTATGTAACTCCTCCAAGGATTTGGACACTTTTATAACCGCAAGGAGAATGGAATGGCAAGCAAAGTGACAATCACCGCGACCGACAATAAAACGATCACCGTGAAACTGCCTGACGGCCTCAGCGTCAAACCGGGTCAGAACGTCCCGATCGAAATACTGGAAATGATAGCAGCGCATGCCCGGCTCCAGCAGAACACCGCGGAAGCCGGCGGCGGCGGTTCCGATGCCTGGTGCGTCGGAGGGTGCGGCGTCCAGGCGTAAAGCAGGTCCGTTCGCGGGGCTGCATGCGGTTCCAAAGCCTAACGGTGATCGTCACCTTGCGCTGCACAGCGCAATGCGCTCACTGCGTGACACACTCCTCACCGGGGCGAAACGAGGCAATTCATTCCCGATTGGCTGCACGCGCGGTTGAGGAAGCCGCTCGTCTAGGTCTATCGATCGTGTTTTCTGGGGGCGAGCCGCTTCTGGAATTCGATTTGGTAATCGATCTGGCGCGACGCGCACAGTCGTGGGGAGTTCCAACTGCGGTCTATAGCAATGGATATTGGGCGCAAACGGAAGTTTTGGCGAGACGGGTGGTTGAGAAATTAGCAGCGGCGGGGGTAACAACCCTGCTGTTGAGCACCGATCCTTATCATCTTCCGTTTGTGCCCCTGGAATCCGTGGAGTTTGCGGCCCGAACTGCGGTAAGAGCGGGTTTGCATTGCGAAGTGGCCGTTCCTTCCCCAGCCGACTGTGCCGAGACGTGCAGCCAAATTGTGGAACGGTTGCGAAGGTTGCCGGATGTTCTCATTAAAGTTCACCCGGTTTCGAAAAGTGGACGGGCCCAGGAATTGGGAAGTGCCGTGTTTGCGCATGGGATCCATGACCGGCCTTGCCCAGTGCTGGGTCAATTGATGCTTATGCCCGACGGTTACCTTTACGCTTGTTGCGCTGCTTCCATCCATTTTGAGCGACAGAGCGTGCTCTGCGGGGGAAATCTCAACGGATCAAGTTTGGAAGACGCTATGGCAAAGTGGAATCTCCTTCCACTGTTATCTGACATTCAAACTCACGGACCGCTCCGGGCTGGATTTCGAGAGGCAGAGCGCAATCCGCGGTTCTCTATGGAGATTCGGAACTCCTACAGCGATATCTGTGCTGAGTGCCATGACGTTTGCAGTGCCTACGATCGGAGCCAGGGCCTGAACAAAAGACAGGAAGAGGGGTTGCCGATATGGAAAGCTTGAAAGTTTCGTCCTACGTTCATGAATACGAAATGGATGGGAACGTTTTTGTTCTGAGTAATTATCTCTGGCGGACCTTTTTGCAGCTTGACCCGGAAGAAGCGCAGCTTTTCCGTCAGGTGCGTGAACGCAAAGAATCGCTGATCGGTTTGCCGGAGTCCCTGCGCGTGCGGTTGCACGAACAAAAGATGTTGATTGACGCTGGCCTGAATGAAGCCCAATTTATTACCCAGAAATATGACAATAACCGCTTTACCGATGAAATCCTGGGATTGACGATCGCGCCGACGATTGATTGCAATTTTGCGTGTCTCTACTGCTACGAAGACAAACGGCCGGGGCGAATGACCCCTGAAACAGAGGCCGCGGTGATCGACTACGTTCGGCGGCAACTGCCAGGCCGAAAAAGGCTGATCGTGACGTGGTATGGAGGCGAACCACTCCTTTGCAAGGAAACCGTGTACCGCTTGACGGAAGCCTTCCTCGAGATTGCCGAGTCGCTGGGATGCAAATACGAATCATTCATGGTAACAAACGGCTATTTGCTCGCACCTGATGTCGCAGACCGCTTGGCCGGATATGGTCACTGGCGCAATGTGCAATTCACGTTGGATGGTCACGCGGAAACACACGATCAGAAACGACCTACTCGCGGAGGCAAAGGAACGTTTGACGGCATCTGGAAAAACCTGCTCTACGCTGCATCCAAACTGCCAATGACTTTGCGCATGAATGTGGACCTGCTAAATCCCGAAGGGTGTCACAACCTGCTCGATCAACTCGCCGAGGCCGGACTGTCCTCCTCGGGATTGCGCGTCTATTTCGCGCCGATTCATCCTTTCGGGAAGGGGTGCAGGGACATTTCCGAAAAGGAAGGGGTCGATGTTGGGGACAACACGCAATTTGCCGACACCGAAGTCGACTTGGTGAAGCATGCACTGGAACTCGGCTTCAAGTCGCGGTTCCGGATGCAAGGGCCGTGGTTGACGCAATGCCAGGCGGTCAGCACCCATTCGGTTGTCGTGGAACCCGATGGCAGCCTGCAGCGGTGCTGGGTCGAGGTGGGCGAGAACAACAAGCGCGTGGGTCATATTACCCAGCCCTTGGAGTTCGACAGTTCGAACAACATGCGCTGGATGCGTTTCGATCCGACGCGCAATGATCCGTGCAGAAGTTGCGAAGTATTACCGCTGTGTTTCGGCGCTTGCCCGCATCGCCATGTGGACGGCGCACCCGAAGAGTTTACCTGCAATGAAATCCGTTATAACGTAAAGGAAATGGTGCTGCTGGAGTACGTAGCAAAACATCTGGGGAACACATCTCTGAATTTCGGGAAGCCGAGGGTGGACGGCAAGCCGCTCGAGATGCCAGCTTCCCGTGTCGGTGCGAAAGCATCGGCGGGCTGCGGCTCCTGCGGCTCTGGGGCACGCCCGGCGGCAAAAGAAAAACTCGTGCAATTGGCGCCAGCCCCTCACTGACATGAGCGCCTTATCGCTTCACGCGCTGTCCATCGATGAACAGCGCGACGTTCTGGCCTACTATTATCGAAGTTTCGCGCCCGATATCAGCCTCGCGTCCGATACTAACCTGCAAAACACATTCCTCGCCGAGGCTGAACCCCTCACTCTGTACGATCTGAACGGTCAGCCTCTATTTTATGACTTTAGTATTCAGAGACCCGATGGTACTCCGGTAGGAGTCGTTCGCAGTTCCGCGCGCGGCACAGAGTTTCCCATGCTGGACGCCATCATGATCGGGAAACAATTTTTCGAGTCGGCTGCAGCCCGGAAGGCTGCCACGGAGAAGGTTCTGACGGATTATCCGCACGGTGTAATCAAGAAAACATCATTCGTTTGCTATGGATATCCTAGGGTTGGAATACTCGTTCAGCTGGAAGCGGATCAGAAGGAGCTTTCGGTCGTTTATGACGCGGCAATGGGCTATCGCGTCAAAACTTGGGAAGGACCGTTTTCCTCGCCTGAGGCGGGTGTGTTAAACAAAGAAGATGAGCCGGAAGGACAGCCATTTTACTCCTATCTGGAGCAAGTACCCGAAAGGGGATCGTCATCGGGATTGGTCGGCATTACGGGGCACTGGGGCAGCGCCGTATCGTTATTCGAAAGAAGCAATCCGTCGCGTCTGGCAGCATTCGCCATCGCGCCGATTGGAAAAACGCACATTCCGAGACCCTCCATTCGTGGCTCATTTCTTCCCGTTCCATTGTTTGGTCAAAAGACTCCAGTCTATTGCGCCGTTGCCACGGTACAAATGATTCTCGAATATCTCGGCTACGAAGGGCATACCCAGGAGCAAATTGCCGAGGCGATGGAAACCGGACCGGATGGAACCACGAACGCCGGAATGATTCGCGGATTCAAGAAACTTACCAACAATGGCTGGGCACAGAAACTGGATAATTCGCCGACGTTCGAAAAGGCCGAAACTTATCTGGCGCAGGCGATCCCCGCCAAGACGGGCATTCCCCAGCACGCTCGGCTTTTAAGAGGCTGGCGCGAATACCTGTTTCTAGATCCGGACACAAGCGCCATATCGCACACGGAGCGCTTTTATATCTTGAACGATCCTTACCCGGTCGATTCCGGTCAGTTCGTGATGGAAAATGTGCGAAAGCCCACCAACGACTATTTCCGGAATTTTCTCTATCCGATCCGCAGCCAGGCGAGCGACAGCAATCCCATTCATCCGGCTAATTTCGTCCTTGATTAGGATACGCTCGCGCAAAAAATTGCCATCCTACGATGGTTGTAACAGTTTGGTGTGAACCGGAATCGGAATCGCCACAGCGGTGGAAGGGGCCATTTTCGGACCACGATTCCTTGGCGACGCTCTTATAGAGATTTTTTCACACCTAACTCTCGCCGTACCTGCTACTTAGCAAGAATCGCAAGACTTTCGATTGGCACTCTGATTGCGTCTTATAATCCCTCAACGCTGTAACCACACAAATACTGCAAACCCGAGCAGACTGCCCAAGCTAGGGCGTAAAGGTTTTAAATCATTCTGAAGTGAGGTGTCTGAAGACATGATGGAAGTGGAAAAACATCTCATAAGCCAGGTTGTCCGGCATGTCAGCGAAAATCCTCAAGGCATTGCATTTCGATTCCCGACGGAAAAAAAAGCCGAAGCGCAGATGTACACGTGGGCGGCTGCCGAAAATGAAATTCGGCGAGTGGCGGAACACTTGATCGCAGCAGGAGTGCAGCAGAAGTCTCGGGTAGCGATTGTCGCACCTTCCCCGCGAGAACAGATTTTTGGCTTCCTGGGAACCATTGCGGCTGGTGGCATTCCCACGATTTTGTCGTATCCAACAACGTACCAAAACCGTGGACGGTTTGTGGGCATGCTGACTCCAGTGCTTCAAGCATGCCAGGCGTCGCACGTGATCTGTTCAACGCGTTTTGCAAGTGAAGCTCAAGGTTGGTTGGCGGAAACCAAGCTGGATCTCCCGCAGATCGAGTTTCCCGAAGACGACGAAAAAAAATCGAGCCGCAAACCGCTTCGCTTTGCCCCTCCAGCGGACCCATTAT
>Ga0307471_100000763_pt1 | contig 16856 bp, 24 predicted proteins | sample atmos_gasesAM3C__2_FD_204566 | JGI IMG/M metagenome (GOLD analysis project Ga0307471, IMG submission 204566) | Hardwood forest soil microbial communities from Morgan-Monroe State Forest, Indiana, United States - atmos_gasesAM3C_515 | ecosystem: Environmental > Terrestrial > Soil > Temperate... | reverse complement strand
CGCACGGGCGCGCAGGTGCGTGGGCCCATTCCGCTGCCGACCTGGATCGAGCGTTTCACGGTTAATCGCGGCCCGCATGTCGACAAGAAATCGCGCGAGCAATTCGAAATCCGCACGCATCGCCGCCTGCTGGATATTCTGGAGCCGACCCCGCAAACCATCGACGCTTTGTCGAAGATCGATCTCGCCGCCGGCGTGGATGTGGAGATCAGGGTATGATGAGAAATTTCCTCCCCCCTGGAGGGGGAGGATAGTTTTTCTTAGCATTTTTCGTTCTTCACGAAAAATGCTTAGAAAAACTTGGTGAGGGGGATCTCTCAACAGGTACAGTTCTTGTTGAGGCAACCCCCTCACCAAGAAAATCTAAGCGAATTTCCAAAAAGGGAAATTCGCTAAGATTTTCTATCCTCTCCCTCAAGGGGAGAGGAAGCAAGTACGGGTTGAGATGTAAGGATAAAAGTAATGACGCAGTCGAAAACCATACGTCCCGGTCTGCTGGCAACCAAGCTCGGCATGACGCGGCTATTCAGCGATGATGGCGAGCATGTGCCGGTCACGGTGCTGAAGCTCGACCAATGTCAGGTTACTGGTGTGCGCACGCAGGAGAAAGACGGCTACACGGCGCTGCAACTTGGCGGCGGCAAGGCGAAGGTGAAAAACGTCACCCATCCGATGCGCGAGTATTTCGCCAAAGCCAAGATCGAGCCCAAGAAAAAGCTGGTCGAATTCCGCGTCAGCCCCGACGCACTGCTCGAAATCGGCGCCGAGCTCAAAGCCGATCATTTCAAACAGGGTCAATTCGTCGATGTCACCTCTCAAAGCATCGGCAAAGGCTTCGCCGGCCCCATGAAGCGCTGGAATTTTCGCGGGCTTCGCGCCTCGCACGGCGTTTCGATCCGCCATCGCAGCCACGGTTCCACCGGCCATCGGCAGGATCCCGGCCGCGTCTTCAAGGGCAAGAAAATGGCGGGGCACATGGGCGACCGCCGCATCACCACGCTCAATCTTGAGGTCGCCGCCATCGACGCCGAGCAGGGCCTCATCATGCTGCGCGGCAGCGTGCCGGGCAGCGAGGGCGCCTGGGTGCGGGTGCGCGATTCCATCAAGAACAAGCAGCCGCGCGTCAAGCATGCGCCCGCCGCCGACCATAAGAAGGAAAAGAAAGCCGCCAAGCCGGCCGAGAAGAAGCCCGAAGCTAAAGCTGAGAAGGCAGCCTGACGATGAGCGAATTAAAACACATAACGTCATCCCGGAAAATTTTCTCTTCGCCGCAGGCGAAAGAAAATTTATCCGGGACCCAGTTACGCTATCGGCAAGCGCATACCGGTGGAAAGCGTAACTGGGTTCCGGGTTCGCGCTTCGCGCGCCCCGGAATGACGTTGTCTTTTAGGATTGAAAGATGAAAACGAAGATCAAAAACCTCGAAAACAAAGAGATCGGTGAGATCGATTTGCTCGAAGCCATCTTCGGCCTCAAGCCGCGCCGCGACATCATTGCGCGCATGGTCAACTGGCAGCTGGCCAAGCGCCGTGCCGGCACGCATGCGACCAAGGGCATCAGCCAGGTCTCCGGCACCACCAAAAAGCCGTGGGCGCAAAAAGGTTCCGGCCGCGCGCGTCAGGGCTCCTTGCGCTCGCCGCAATTCCGCAAGGGCGGCGTCATCTTCGGGCCGTTGCCGCGCGATCACGCCCACGCGCTGCCGAAGAAAGTGCGCAAGCTTGCGCTCTGCATGGTGCTCGCCTCCAAGCAGCAGGAAGGCAAGCTAATCGTGCTCGATACGGCCAAGCTCGACAGCCACAAGACCAAGCCGCTGGTTGCCAAGTTCAAGAAGCTCGGCCTCGCCTCGGCGCTCATCATCGACGGCGCCAATCTCGATCCCAATTTCACCAAAGCCGCGCGCAACATTCCGCATATCGATGTGCTGCCGGAGCAGGGCGCCAATGTGTACGACATTCTGCGCCGCGACACGCTGGTGCTAACCAAAAACGCGGTCGAGCAATTGCAAGAGAGGCTCAAATGAGCGCCCTCGATTTTGCCACGATGATTGCGCAGATCGTTGAACATGCTGAGCGCACAGGCATGATCGAGCCTTTGTCTGCGCCCATCAAGATTGAGGTCGACAATGCAGCGATAGCTTCTGCGTATCCGCGGCGCTCGGGCCGGCAGATGCGTCCCGACTGGCATATTCAAGTTAGACCCATTTGAGGAATTATTATGACCGCGAAAGCTGAAAAAGAAAAACCCGCAAAAGCCGCCAAGCCGGCCAAGACTCCGAAGGCGAAAAAGGAGCATCACACGCCGGCCGAACTCGCGCCCTTGTATGACGTGATCCTGTCGCCGGTCATTACCGAGAAGGCGACCAACGGATCGCAATACAATCAGGTGACGTTCCGCGTGCATCGCCAGGCCGACAAGCCGCAGATTCGCAAGGCCGTAGAGGCGCTGTTTAATGTAAAGGTTGAAGCGGTCAACACGCATAACCGCCTCGGCAAGACCAAGCGCGTGAAGGGCCGCAAAGGTTTCCGCTCGGATGTGAAATTCGCGATCGTGACGCTCAAAGAAGGCTCAACGATCGACGTGACGACGAGATTGTGAGGAAGTTATGACCGCTCAACCAGAGGACGAATTTGGAAAAGAGCTTGCCAAGGGTTTAGCAAAAACGGCTATCGGAGCGATTGCCGGTGCAGTGGTGGCAAAACTTTTTGGTGGAGCGGCTGGAGAGGTAGCTGTAGGTGCAGCTGCAGGAGCAGCCGCTATTTCTGCTCTGCCGGATATCTATCGGAGAATAACACGTGGGCGTCAACGCACGCTTGAAGTCAGCTAATTAGGACAATGAGAACATCACATGGCTCTTAAAACCTATAATCCCATCACCCCCGGCCAGCGGCAATTGGTCCGCGTCGACCGCAGCGAGCTGTGGAAGGGCAAGCCGGTCAAGTCGCTCACCGAAGGCCTCAAAAGCCACGGCGGGCGCAACAATTATGGCCGCATCACCACGCGCCATCAGGGCGGCGGGCATGCGCGCCGCTATCGTCTGATCGATTTCAAGCGCCGCAAATTCGATGTCGAGGCGAAGGTCGAGCGTCTGGAGTACGATCCCAACCGCACCGCCTTCATCGCGCTCATCAAATATAAGGATGGCGAGCAAGCTTACATTATCGCCCCGCAGAAATTGAAAAAGGGCGATGTGGTGGTGGCGGGACCGAAATCCGACATCAAGCCCGGCAACGCACTGCCGCTCAAAAACATCCCGGTCGGCACCATCATCCATAATGTCGAAATGCGGCCCGGCAAGGGCGGCCAATTGGCAAGATCCGCCGGCGCCTCGGTGCAATTGGTTGGCCGCGATAGCGGCATCGCCCAGCTCAAGCTCAATTCCGGCGAAGTGCGCACCGTGCCGCAGGATTGCATGGCGACCATCGGCGTGGTCTCCAACCCCGATCATATGAACGAACAGATCGGCAAGGCCGGCCGCAACCGCTGGAAAGGCATCAGGCCTTCCGTGCGCGGCGTGGTCATGAACCCCGTCGATCATCCGCATGGCGGCGGCGAGGGCAAATCCTCCGGCGGCCGTCACCCGGTCACGCCATGGGGCAAAGGCACCAAGGGCAAGAAGACCCGCAACAACAAACGCACCGACCGCTGGATCATCCGCCGCGCCAACAAGCGCAAAGACCGGCAAGCGGCATAGGGAGATTCATATGCGCGGCAACGATTTCAGCACTGCAGGAATTGCGAGAACTTTGATTGGATCTGCATTGGAACATGATGTAGCGATTGCTAGAGCTAGCCTTGCACGCATCAGCCATAGAAGTACGGCTGTTCGGGGAAAATCGCTGGATAAAGTTGCTGATGCTTTTGGTTCCGATAGAAGGCGTGATCTTGTTCCAGCATTAGAATTTTTAGCTTCACAGGGTAAAATTATGCATCGAAGATTGCAGACAAAAAGAAGAGGCGATCAATTAAGAATTGCGCTTACCGAAGACCTCCCCGAAGCTCAGCGCGGCGCCTGGCATCCGGGTCTTGGATTTGGAAAGCTAAATCTGGTTCATGGCAGGAGTTAAGAATGTCACGTTCCACATGGAAAGGCCCGTTTGTCGATAGCTATCTGCTGAAGAAGGCAGAGAAGGCGCGCGGTTCCGGCCGCAACGAGATCATCAAGATCTGGTCGCGCCGCTCGACCATCTTGCCGCAATTCGTCGGCCTGACCTTCGGCGTCTACAACGGCAACAAATTCCTGCCGGTGTCGGTGACCGAGAATATGATCGGCCACAAATTCGGCGAGTTCGCGCCCACGCGCATTTTCAAGGCGCACAGCGCCGCCGACAAAAAGGTCGAGCAGGCGGCAGCCGCGCCAGCGGAGAAGAAGGGGTAAGCGATGATTGGGTTAAGCAACATAGGAACGTCATCCCGGAAAATTTTCTTTTCGCCGCAGGCGAAAGAAAATTTATCCGGGACCCAGTTACGCTATCGGCAATCGCATACTTGCAGAAAGCGTAACTGGGTCCCGGGTTCGCGCTTCGCGCGCCCCGGAATGACGTTGATGGTTTAAGGAAATAAAAATGCCGATGCTGAAAGACCGCTTGAAAAAAGAACACGGCGCTCTCGCCCGGGCGCGCGCCGTGCGCTCGAGCGCGCGCAAATTGAACCTCGTCGCCGCCAGCATTCGCGGCAAGCCGGCGGCGAATGCGCTCACCCAATTGCGTTTCGAGAAGCGCCGCATCGCCAAGGAAGTGAAAAAGGTCTTGCAGGCCGCCGTGGCGAATGCCGAGAACAATCACGGCCTCGATGTCGACAAGCTTTACGTCGCCGAAGCCTGGGTCGGCCGCGCCTTTGTCATGAAGCGCATGCACACCCGCGGCCGTGGCCGTTCGGCCGGCATCGAGAAGCCGTTCAGCAACCTGACCATCGTCGTGCGCGAGCGCGCCGACAAGGCCGAAGCCAAAAAAACTGAATCAAAACCAGCGGAAGCCAACACTTCCGAACCCAAACAGGAGAAGCAAGTGAAAGAAAAAAGTCCGGCGAAAGCCAAAGCGCCCGCGAAAGCGGCCAAGGCGAAGGAATAAACCATGGGTCAGAAAGTCAACCCGATCGGCCTGCGCCTCGGCATCAACCGTACCTGGGACAGCCGCTGGTTCGCCAAGAAGGACTATGCCGATCTGCTGCATGAGGATTTCCGCATCCGCGAATTCCTCGAAAAGCGGCTCGATCAGGCTGGCATCGCCAAGATTGTCATCGAACGTCCCGCCAAAAAGGCGCGCGTGACGATTCATTCCGCGCGCCCCGGCGTCGTCATCGGCAAGAAAGGCGCCGACATCGACAAGCTGCGCCTTGATCTCGCGAAAATGACCACGGCCGAGGTCAGCCTCAACATCGTCGAAATCCGCAAGCCCGAAATCGACGCCAAGCTGGTGGCCGAAAACATCGCCAATCAGCTCGAGCGCCGCGTCGCCTTCCGCCGCGCCATGAAGCGCGCGGTGCAGTCGGCCATGCGTCTGGGGGCCCTGGGCATCCGCATCAATTGCGGCGGCCGTCTCGGCGGCGCCGAAATCGCGCGCATGGAATGGTATCGTGAAGGCCGCGTGCCCTTGCACACGCTGCGCGCCGATGTCGATTACGGCACCGCGACCGCCTTCACCACGATGGGCACCTGCGGCGTCAAGGTATGGATTTTCCGCGGCGAGATCATGGGGCATGACCCGATGGCGCAAGACAAGCGCGCCCTCGAAGGCCAGCCGCAGAGGAATTAGGGAGTGATGTCAATGGCAAATCCGGCTTCAAAAAGACGCAATGTCCCGGGCGCTGTTGTCGTCACGGTGGCTGTGCTTTGGGCAGCGGCTTCTATCTTCTCAGACTTTCCCGTCTTCTCAGACTTTCCCGATGGATTACCGCCTCATCCGGCACCTAAAGTGATTGTGCCAACTCAGGCCCCCGCACCAAGATAAAGAGAGCAAGCATGTTTCAACCCAAACGCACAAAGTATCGCAAGGCGCACAAAGGCCGCATTCATGGCAAGGCCAAGGGGGGATTCCGCTTGAGCTACGGCGCCTATGGGTTGAAGGCGCTGGAAGCCGAGCGCATCACGGCGCGCCAGATCGAGGCCGCGCGCCGCGCCATCACCCGCGCGATGAAACGCCAGGGCCGCTTGTGGATTCTAGCGTTCCCGGACATTCCCGTGTCGCGAAAGCCCGCCGAAGTGCGCATGGGCTCGGGCAAGGGCACGCCGGAATTCTGGGTGTGCCGCGTGCATGCCGGCCGCATCATGTTCGAAATGGATGGCGTGCCGATCGGCGTGGCGAAGGAAGCTTTCAGCCTCGCGGCGGCGAAATTGCCGATCAAAACCAAATTCGTGCAGCGGGAGGCGGCGATATGAAACAGAGGACAGATGACAGAGAACAGAAGACAGAAAATAAAATATCCTCTCCCCCATCGGGGGAGAGGACGCGAAAACTTGGACTTGCGGAGCAAGTCCTTAGTTTTCGCTAGGTGAGGGGGCAAGGGACAGAAATTATGGCCAAACACACAGCAAAACCGGCCGATATAAGGCTGAAGACGGACAAGGAGCTTGAAACGCGCCTTGCCGAGCTGCGCAAGGAGCAGTTCAACTTGCGCTTTCAGCGCGCGACGGGCCAGCTTGCCAACACCGACCGCGTGCGCCAGGTGCGGGTCGAGATCGCGCGCATTTTGACCGTGGCCGGCGAACGTACGCGGGGCGTGCAGCAGCCTGCCGCGAAGAAAGCCGCGCGGGAGAAACCGGAGAAAAAGAGGGCATGATGGGCGCCGCATTCAACACAACGTCATCCCGGAAAATTTTCTCTTCGCCGCAGGCGAAAGAAAATTTATCCGGGACCCAGTTACGCTATCGGCAAAGGCTTGCTGGCGGAAAACGTAACTGGGTTCCGGGTTCCTGTCACTTGCTGACTGGAATATTGTTTCAATTTCTGCGTCATTCGTTCCGTCAGCAAGTGACAGGCCCCGGAATGACGATTTTAAAGAGAGGAAATTAAAAAATGCCAAGACGCGTATTGCAGGGCAGGGTGGTAAGCGACAAGGGCGACAAGACCATAACGGTCTTGGTCGAGCGCCGCGTCATGCACCCGATTTACAAAAAATATATCCGGCGTTCGAAAAAATACGCTGCGCATGACGAAAAGAACGCGCGCAAGGTCGGCGATGTGGTCGAAATCATCGAATGCCGCCCGGTCAGCAAGCGCAAGCGCTGGACGGTGGTGGAGAATACGGAAATTAAGAAGGCAAAGACATAAAAGTACAGGGAGCATTTCATGCCGATGGCTGCGAATATATTGATAGAGGGTCCGAGAGAGGGTGTTGTTGCTTTATGGCGGCAATGCGAGACCGCAATAAGTCAGCGGGATGGTAATATTGTATCTCCAGTTGAATGGTCGGGCAACGAAAAGGGCTTCTGCATGATAGAAACGGAAGTTGAGTTTGATGATCAAGCCCAACATAAAGGTTTTGTGGATGAAATGCTGGGAAAGGTTCTAGATATAGAAGTTGGCGAGGTTGAGATGCATGGGAGGCAGTACACTAATCATCTGATTGGTGGCCCCTTTTTTTCAGTCAATTTGCGAAAACCAAACCTGCAACTCCCAGGGGGAGCAATAGTTATGAGCGACAGTAAACCAATTAGGCCGTCTTCTCAGCTAGTGGGCCGAATAGCAATGACTCCGCCCGAAATGCGGGCTGCTACTCCTATTAAAGGTTCGGATCTCGGTATCGTTCGGGCATTAAGTAATCTCGTGGAAGGGATGCCGGGGCGTGGGCGGGATGTTGCGATAAAGGTTGCGAACTTTTTTAGATTGAGGCTTTAAACGAAGGCAAAGGAAAGCTGGCTAGGTACGTATCATGATCCAGATGGAAACAGTTCTCGATGTGGCCGATAACAGCGGCGCGCGCGCCGTCGCCTGCATCAAGGTGCTGGGCGGCTCCAAGCGCAAGACGGCCGGGATCGGCGACGTGATCGTCGTCTCGGTCAAGGATGCGATTCCGCGCGGCCGCGTCAAGAAAGGCGACGTGCACAAGGCCGTCATCGTGCGCCAGCGTTTCGCGCTGCGCCGCTCGGACGGCAGTGTGATCCGTTTCGACCGCAACGCGGCCGTGCTCATCAATAAAGAACAGGAGCCGATCGGTACCCGCATCTTCGGGCCCGTGACGCGCGAATTGCGCAATCTCGGTTTCATGAAAATCATTTCGCTGGCGGAGGAAGTGCTGTGAAAATAACGTCATCCCGGAAAATTTTCTCTTCGCGGTTCCGCGTCAGCGGAAACGCGAAAGAAAATTTATCCGGGACCCAGTTACGCTATCGGCAAGACAGTGCTCGCGGAGAGCGTAACTGGGTTCCGGGTTCGCGCTTCGCGCGCCCCGGAATGACGTTTAGATGGGAGGGCGTGCTGTGAAGCTCAAGATCAGAAAGAAAGATCGCGTGATCGTGCTCGCCGGCAAGGACAAGGGCAAGATGGGCGAAGTGACGCGCGTGCTGCCGAAGGACGGGCGCGTGGTGGTTTCGGGCGTCAATATGATCGCGCGCCACACCAAGCCCTCGCAGGGCAACCCGCAGGGCGGCATCGTGCGCCGTGAGGCCTCGATCCATATTTCGAACGTCGCGCATCTTGATCCCAAGGACAACAAAGCTGCGCGCGCCGGCTTCAAAACGGTAAAAGACCGCAAGGTGCGGTTCGCCCGCCGCTCCGGCGAAGTGATTGATTGAGGGACGAACGATGACCGCAGCTAAAAAAGACCGCTACGTGCCGCGCTTGCGGCAACGCTACCAGGAGACGGTGAAACCCGCGCTCATCAAGCAGTTCGGCTATACGAACGGCCTCGCGGTGCCGCGCCTGGATAAGATCGTCATTAATATGGGCGTGGGCGAAGCCGTTAACGACAGCAAGAAAACCAAAAACGCGGCGGAGGAATTGGCCCTCATCGCCGGGCAAAAACCGATCGTCATCAAATCGAAAAAGGCAATCGCCTCCTTCAAATTGCGCGGCGGCCTCGGCATCGGCTGCAAAGTCACCCTGCGGCGCGAGCGCATGTACGAATTCCTCGACCGTCTGGTGAATATCGCGTTGCCGCGCGTGCGCGACTTCCGCGGCGTGTCGCCCAGGAGCTTCGACGGCCACGGCAATTACGCGCTTGGTCTTAAGGAACAGATCGTGTTCCCGGAAATCGACTACGACAAAATCGACGAAATTCGCGGCATGGACATCGTGATTTGCACCACCGCCAAAACCGACAACGAAGCGCGCGAATTGCTGCGCGCCTTCGATATGCCGTTTCAGGGATGAGAAGGGAGGACCGTTATGCCAAGTCGTAAAACAAGAAGATTCGTGGAACGACCTGTGTTGCCAGGTCATTTCCTGTTTCCGGGCAGCACTACTACAGGCTTTGTAACCGAAATCCGAGATGGAAACATAACTGTCAGAGTCCGTGGGGTTAACGAAATGCGTGAAGCCACTGGTGTTTGTTCCGACCAAATTTTGCGGCGACTCTCGCAAGGTACAAAAGTGAGTGGTCATATAATTTCTCAACGACCCCTCAAATTTAGAATTGGCGGAACTATGCCTGCAAACGTAACGGTTTAAGGAGAGGAATCCCAATGGCCAAGACCTGCATGATTGAGAAAGACGAACGCCGGCGCCGGCTCGCGAAGCAATACCGTTCGCGCCGCGAGAAGCTAAAGGCGATTGTCATGAACAAGGACACGCAAATGGAAGATCGCTTCGCCGCCGTCATGAAGCTCGCCAAGCTGCCGCGCGATGGTTCGCGCGTGCGCCAGCGCAACCGCTGTTTGCTGACGGGAAGGCCGCGCGGCGTCTACCGTAAATTCAAATTGTGCCGCATCAAGCTGCGCGAACTGGCCTCTGCGGGCCAGATTCCCGGCGTGATCAAGGCGAGCTGGTAAGGGGGGCGCCGATGTCCATCACCGATACCCTGGGCGATATGCTGACCCGCATCCGCAACGGCCAGATGGCCGCGATGCCGAAGGTCAGTTGCCCGTCGTCGAAATTGCGCAAAAATGTGCTCGAAGCGCTGCAGCGCGAGGGCTATATTCGCGGCTATACCGAAATCCAGCGCGGCGGCAATCAGGCCGAGCTGGAGATCGAATTGAAGTATCACGAAGACGCGCCGGCGATCCGCAAGATCGAGCGCGTCTCGACGCCGGGACGGCGCGTTTACGCGGGCATCAAGAAACTGCCGCGCGTGTTCAACGGCCTTGGTGTTTCGATCCTGTCGACGCCGCGCGGCGTGCTTTCGGACAACGAAGCGCGCGCGCAGAATGTCGGCGGCGAAGTCTTGTGCCGTATTTTTTGAGGAGCTGGAGCTTAATCCATGTCGCGTGTCGGTAAATATCCCGTCCCCCTGCCGCAGGGCGTGACGGCCGAGGTGAAGGGCCAGACGGTCGCCGTCAGGGGCAAGACCGGCAATCTGTCTCTGGTCGCCCCGGCGGAGGTCGAGGTCAAGCTGGCCGACGGCAACATCAAAGTTGCTATGCGCCACGACACGCCGCGCGCGCGCGTTCTGTGGGGCACCACCCGCAACAATATCAGCAATATGGTCAAGGGCGTCACGGAAGGTTTTAAGATCGTGCTTGAAATCGAAGGGGTCGGTTTCCGCGCCGCTTTGGCGGGCAAGGATCTGGTGCTGCAGCTCGGCTTCAGCCACGAGGTAAAATACCTGATCCCCGAAGGCATCACCGCCAAGGTCGACAAGCAAACCATCGTCACCATCACCGGCAACGACCGCCAGAAAGTCGGCCAGATCGCCGCCGAAATCCGCGGCCTCAAGAAGCCGGAGCCTTACAAGGGCAAGGGCATCCACTATCAGGGCGAATGGATCCGCCGCAAAGAGGGTAAGAAGAAATAATGAAGACGCTCGAAAAAGCGCGCAATCGCCGCACCGAACGCAACCGCTATCAGATCGCGCAAAAGTCGCGCGGCCGCCTGCGCCTGTCCGTGCATCGTTCGGGCAAGCATATTTACGCCCAGATCATCGACGACAAGGCCGGCAAAACTTTGGTCGCGGCCTCCAGCGTCGAAAAAGATCTGCGCGGCAAGCTTAAGACCGGCGCCAACAAGGAAGCCGCCAAGTCGATCGGCCAACTGATCGCCGAACGCGCGATCAAGGCCGGCATCAAGGATGTGGTGTTCGACCGCGGCGGACGTCTTTATCACGGCCGCGTGAAGGAATTGGCCGAAGCCGCGCGGGAGGCAGGGCTGTCGTTTTAACTTCCTCTCCCTCAAGGGGAGAGGAAAAAGTTTTGAAGGAGAAGAAGAATGGCAAAACCCGATCGAGCAAAAAAGGATGATGGTGACGAGCGCGAAAGCCACGAGCTTATTGAGAAGCTCGTCGGTATCAACCGCGTCGCCAAGGTGGTGAAGGGCGGCAAGCGCTTCGCGATGGCGGCCGTTGTCATCGTCGGCGACGGCAAGGGCCGGGTGGGCCTCGGCACCGGCAAAGCGCGCGAAGTTCCCGAAGCGATCCGCAAGGCAACCGATCAGGCCAAGCGCCGCTTGCGCCGCGTGCCGCTGCGCGAAGGCCGCACGCTGCATCACGACGTCAAAGGCCGCTACGGCGCGGGCAAGGTGGTGCTGCGCACGGCCCCGGCCGGTACCGGCATCATCGCCGGCGGCCCGATGCGCGCGGTGTTCGAAGCGCTTGGTATTCACGATGTGGTGGCGAAATCGGTCGGATCAAGCAATCCGCACAACATGATCAAGGCGACCTTCGCCGCGCTCGACCAGGTATCGAGCCCACGCTCCGTCGCCATGCGCCGCGGCAAGAAGGTCAGCGAAATTTTGGGTAAGAAACAGGGTGAGCAGATTGAGGGGAAAGAGGGTTGAGTGCCGCTATTTCATCCTGATGCCAGAGTAGTGGATGCACGTGTTGCCGAAGAACTTACGGCCGTATTATTTTCTGAAGAAGGACGAATGCAGGCATATCAAGTTTATAGGTTAAATGATGTGGCCACAGGAAATGATCTGACGATCGCAATTTTAAGGAATAGACCACAGGAAATGAAAGTTGGCGATTTCGTAGCAGTTCAAATCAGGGAATGGAACGAAGAGGATGCAGATTTCGAAAACAAACAGAGATTTGCCAAAGATGGTTTGGTGGGGATGGTAAGAGTTATTGAAAACAGCTATGACAGGGCTTTACAACGGCAGAGACAACAGGGTTTTGATCCGGGATTAACATGACAACGGCAGCAAAAGCTAAAACAGGCGGCAAGACCCTCACCGTCACGCAAGTTGGCAGCCGTTTCGGCAGCAAGCCCGGCATGCAAGCAACCTTGCTCGGTCTCGGCCTTGGCAAGATCAAGGCGCGCCGCGAGCTTGAAGACACGCCCGCCGTGCGCGGCATGATTACAAAGGTACGGCATTTGGTGAAGGTGGAAGAATAGAGGCTTGAGGCTGGAAGCTAGAGGCTAGGAAAAAATTTTAGCCTCCAGCCTCTAGCCTCCAGCCTCGGAGCAACGAGGAAAATGAAAATGAAACTCAACGACCTGCGCGATAACAAAGGCGCCCGCAAGAAACCGATCACGGTCGGGCGCGGCATCGGTTCCGGCAAGGGCAAGACCTGCGGCCGCGGCGGCAAGGGCCAGAAGGCGCGCACCGGCGTGTCGATCCGCGGCTTCGAAGGCGGCCAGATGCCGCTGCATCGCCGCCTGCCCAAGCGCGGCTTCAACAATATCTTCGCCAAGGATTATGCCGAAATTAATCTGGAGCGCCTGCAGCAGGCGATCGAGAGTGGCCGCGTGGATGCCAAACAGCCGATCACTTTCGAAAGCCTGCGGGCGGCCGGCGTGGTTGCACGGGCGCGCGACGGCGTGCGCCTGATCGGCAAGGGCGAGCTTAAAACGAAAGTTCAAATCACCGTGGCCGGCGCCTCGAAATCGGCCATCGCCGCGGTCGAAAAAGCGGGCGGAAACGTGGCGTTTCCGCCCAAAAAGGAAGAGAAAAAACCTTCCTAAATCAAAGACTTAACGTTGGTTTGGCGTTAAACTTCGGTTAAATTGACAGGGCTACAATTGCTTGTATCATTCTTATGGAAAATTTAGACCCACGGGCCGCATAGAATCCGGGGTCAAAACTGGCTCCGTGCCGCATAACAAAGGCTCGAGACTCTTTAATCAATTCCGACCGAAGCCAGCCGCAATCCGTTACCGCTAACTAAAGTACTATCGACCGGGCAAAGGGAGATACGATGTCTGTCGTTCATTGGCTCAAAGGCGTGTTCGAGAGCAAGACGCAAGCCTCGGTGCAGCAGAAAGAGCTGAAAGAAATCAACGACCAGCTTGTGTTCGCCAAGAGCGAGCCGCTCACGCTCGGCGTCGAGTTCGAGCTCGCGCTGATGGACAAGGACACCCTCAAGCCCGCGCATTTCGGTCCCGAGATCGTCGCCGAATCCAATCTGCCCAACTTCCACAAGGAAGGGTTGCAGCACATGGTCGAGGTCACGACCAATATCTGCCGCAACGCCCACGATGTCGAAGAGCAAATGGGCAAGAGCGTGCGCCTGGCGATCAATCTCGCGGAGAAAAGGGGCCTGCTCGTCACCGGCACCGGCCGCCCGCCGACGATCAAGCTCTCCGACACCAAGCGGGTCGACGATCCGCGCTACCGCTATCAGTATGAAAGCCGCAAAATTCTCACGCACCGCTTCGGCACGCTTGGCATGCATATGCATGTCGGCATGGAAAGCGCCGAAAAATGCATCCGCTATCACAATTTCTACATGCACTTCCTGCCACATCTCATCGCGATTGCAGCGAGTTCCCCTTTCGAGGATGGCGTTGAAACCGGCCTCGCCTCGATCCGCCCGACGATCGCGGAATCGCTGCCCGTCGCCGGCATGCCTTACAGTTTCCACACCTGGCACGAATACACCTCGCTGTGTCAGGCCATGTTCCGCGCCGGCTCGATCCGTAGCCTCAAGGATCTGTGGTGGGATCTGCGCCCCAGCCCCAGATACGGCACGCTCGAAATCCGCGTCTGCGATCAATTCTCGAATCTGGCCGAAGCGCTGGCCGTAACCGCCTTCATGCATGCGCTCGGCATGTGGTTCGACCACAACCAAAGCTGGCTCGAGGAAATGCCGCGCCCCAGTACCTGGCGGTTGCGTGAAAACAAGTGGCGCGCCATGCGCTACGGGCTCGATGCGCATCTGGTGACGAACAGCACCGGCGACACCGGTGCGGTGGTGGACGACATCAAGGCGTGGCTCGGGCGCATCCAGACGCAATATACGACGCTCGGCTATCAGCCCTACCAGAACACGCTTCTCGATATGCTGGCACGCGGCAACAGCGCCAGGCGCCAGCTCGCTTTATGGACGGCGACGGGTTCGCTCGAGGAAGTCGCGCGCTTCAATTGCCGCGAATTGCAGAACGGCAAGCCGCTGTGGCAGGAAGTCGAAAAAATCGTGGCCGAATCCCAAAAGTCGGTGCAGCAACAATCGGCCATCAACGCCCTTGAAAAGATGGGCACCGAAGAGAAAAAAAAACAGATATCGGCGGCGTAGAGGAAGGTCCAGTCAACTAGAATCGTCATCCCGGAAAATTTTCTCTTTGCGTTTTCGCGAAGCGAAAATGCGAAAGAAAATTTATCCGGGACCCAGTTGGCCTATCAACGGGGAATGTTGGACAAGTTTTTATGCTGAACGTACAGGCCGCAATTCGTTCTTATAGCCCTCGCGGATAGCGCAACTGGGTCCCAGATAAACTTTCTTTCGTCCCGCCTCGCTTCGCTCGACGGGAACGAAGAGAAAGTTTTCCGGGATGACGCTATTGTTACTTAAAGGATTTCTGCCTTTATAGCCCTGCTGCACCGCATCATATCGATTGCTTGTTTTGACTCATCCGAACATCTATATCTTCCTCCTAATTCCTGGCCCCTAGCCTTTGGCCCCCAAAATGCCCTCCGCCGCCGAATCCCTTGCCGCCAATATGAACTTCTCCGCTTTCTCGAAAGCGACGGAGCTGAAAAGCCGCATCAAATTCACGATCATGGCGCTGATCGTCTATCGTATCGGCACCTATATCCCCATTCCGGGCATCGATCCGGTCAGCCTGGGCGCGCTTTTCAAGCAGCATGCCGGCGGCATTCTCGGCATGTTCGATATGTTTTCGGGCGGCGCGCTCAAGCGCATGACGATTTTTGCCTTGAGCGTGATGCCCTACATCACGGCCTCCATCATCGTGCAATTGCTGTCGGCCATCTTGCCGCAATTCGAGGCGCTCAAGAAGGAAGGCGAGCAGGGCCGCATCAAGCTCAACCAGTATTCGCGCTACCTCACGGTCATGTTTGCCATCGTGCAATCCTATGCGCTGGCGATCGGGCTCGAAAACGCGATGGGCGGCGGAGCCGTCGTTATTCCCAGCGGCTTTTTCCGCCTCAGCACCATGGCGACGCTCACGGGCGGCACCGTATTCCTGATGTGGCTCGGCGAGCAGATCACAGCTAGAGGCATCGGCAACGGCACCTCGCTCATCATCTATTCGGGCATCGTCGCGAATCTGCCGCATGCGATGGCGCAGACGCTGGAACTGGGCCGCACCGGCGCGCTTTCGACCTGGTTTATTCTCGTGATTATCGCGCTTGTGTTCGGCGTGCTGGCCGTATGCGTGTTCTGCGAGCGTGCGCAACGGCGCATCCTTGTGCAATATCCCAAGCGTCAGGTCGGCAACAAGATGTTCGGCGGCGAGGCCTCGCACATGCCGCTCAAGATCAACACATCGGGCGTCATTCCGCCGATTTTCGCCAGCTCCATTCTGCTGTTTCCGCTGACGCTTGCCAGCTTCACCAATGTGCAGCAGAAAGGTGGCATTCTCGCCGATATCGTCGCCTCGCTCGGCCACGGCAAGCCGCTCTTTATGATTCTTTACGCCGCGTTTATCATCTTCTTCGCGTTTTTCTACACATCCGTGATGTTCAATCCGGTCGAGAATGCCGACAATCTCAAGAAATACGGCGGCTACGTGCCCGGCATACGTCCCGGCAAAAACACGGCCGATTATTTCGACTATGTGCTCACGCGCCTCACTGTTTTAGGCGCGATTTATCTGGCCTCCATCTGTCTTTTGCCCGAATTTCTTATGAGCCGTGGCGCCATTCCTTTCTATCTCGGCGGCACCTCGATTCTTATCGTCGTCAGCGTGACCATCGACACGCTGTCGCGCGTCCAGTCCCACCTTATCGCGCATCAGTATGAAGGGTTGATCAAAAAGTCCAAATTGCGCGGCTCATAACAATTCCGGACAACGGAGAGCCTTCATGAACATCATTCTGCTCGGACCGCCGGGCGCCGGCAAAGGCACGCAGGCCGAGCTGCTGGAGAGCAAACACGGGCTGCTTCAGCTTTCGACCGGCGATATGCTGCGCGCCTCCATTCGCGACAAAGAGCCGCTCGGGCTCGAGGCCAAAAAAATCATGGAAGAAGGCAAGCTGGTGCCCGATGCCCTCATGATCAAGCTGATCGAGGAACGCATCGCTTTCCCGGATTGCGAAAAAGGCTTCATCCTCGACGGTTTTCCGCGCACGGTGCCGCAGGCCGAAGCGCTCGACCGCATGCTGGCGTCCAAAGAGAAAAAGCTCGATGCGGTGATTGAACTGAAAGTCGACGAGCCAACCCTGATCGAACGCATCGCCGGGCGTTTTGCCTGCGCGAGCTGCGGCGCCAATTATCACGACAAATTCAAGCCGACCAAACAGCCCGGCATCTGCGACGAATGCGGCAACAAACAATTTACGCGCCGTCCCGACGACAACGCCGAAACCATGAAAACGCGCCTCAGAACCTTTCGCGATCAGACGGCGCCGATTTTGCCGTACTACCGG
>Ga0307471_100000762_pt1 | contig 16863 bp, 14 predicted proteins | sample atmos_gasesAM3C__2_FD_204566 | JGI IMG/M metagenome (GOLD analysis project Ga0307471, IMG submission 204566) | Hardwood forest soil microbial communities from Morgan-Monroe State Forest, Indiana, United States - atmos_gasesAM3C_515 | ecosystem: Environmental > Terrestrial > Soil > Temperate... | reverse complement strand
GGCTCGGTCCTCGAGGAGCTCGGCATACCAACGCAGCGACCAGCCGCCCCACACGGTGACGAGCCGCGAGGCATTGAAGGAGTAGATCACCAGGATTGCGATCGGCAGATAAAGAAAGGCAAGCCCCAGCGCGAGCGAGCCGACATTGAACCAAGACGCTCTGCGCATGGTCAGCGTCCCCTTGCGAGATCGCGCGTCTGCAGCTGCTCGTAGACGACAATCGGCACGACCAGCAGGCAGAGCAGGACGACCGCGACGGCGGACGCCACGGGCCAATCCCTGTTGGCGAAAAACTCGGCCCACAGCGTCTGCCCGATCATCATGGTCTGCGAGCTGCCGAGCAGGTCGGGGATGACGAACTCGCCGACGATGGGAATGAAGCAAAGCAAGACGCCCGCAACGATGCCAGGCCGCGACAGCGGCAATGTCACCAGCCAGAACGCTTTCCAGTTGGGGCAGCCGAGGTCGGCGGCGGCCTCGAGCAGTGTTTCGTCCATTTTCTCGAGCGTGGCGTAAATCGGCAAAACCATGAACGGCAGGTAGGAATAGACGATGCCGATATAGACCGCCGTGTCGGTGGAGAGCCACGCCGGCGGCTCGTCGACGATGCGCAGCGCCAGCAACACCTGATTGAGCAGTCCGTCGCGCTGGAGAATGTTGACCCAGGCGTAGATGCGGATGAGGAACGAGGTCCAGAATGGCAGCACCACCAGCACGAACACAACGGGCTGCCAGCGCCGCGGGGCGCGCGCCATGCCGTAAGCGACCGGGAAGCCGATCAGCAGCAGCAGCAGAGTCGATCCGGCGGCGACCTCCAGGCTCTTGAGATAGGAGGCGAGATAGAGCCAATCGGAGCCGAGCAAGGCGTAGTTTTCGAACGACAGTGCGGAGAGGGCTTGCGCGAGGCTCTTCCAACCGGAGGCGAGATCGAACACGGGCGTGTACGGCGGCTGCGCGATCGCCGTATGCGAGAGGCTGATCTTGAGCACGATCAGGAACGGAAGGAGGAAGAACGCGCTGAGCCAGAGATAAGGCACGAGCACGATCAACCGCTCGCCCCAGGATCGATGCGCGCCGGGGTTGCTCGTTGCTCGGTCCACCGCAGCGCCCTCCCCTAACGCGTCAATACCATGGCTGCCTCGGGTGCCCAGCTCAGCCATACCCGCTCATCCCACGCGATCGGCCGCTCGGCGAGCCGCGTCACATTGGCGACGGCCGTCTTCATGATCGTTCCGCTGTCGAGCCGGACCTTGTAGATCGAGAGGTCGCCGAGGTAGCCGATATCGGTGACCTCGCCAGCCACGCAGTTCTCCTCCGCGGACCCCGGCGGCTCCGGCGCGATGCGCACCTTCTCTGGCCTCAGCGCCACCCATATGACGTCGCCGGGCTTCGCATCCTCGGGCGAGAGCGCACGCAGCCGCCCGGCTGCGGCGCTCACGACCACCGTGCCCGAGGCGCCGACATCGATCACACGGCCTTCGATCAGATTGACCTCGCCGATGAAGTCCGCGACCCAGCGCGAGTTCGGCCGCTCGTAGATCTCTTGCGGCGTAGCGACCTGAATGAGCCGTCCACGGTCCATGACCGCAATGCGATCGGCGACGGTCATCGCCTCCTGCTGATCGTGGGTGACGATGACGAACGTGAGGCCGAGCCTCTGCTGCAGCTGCATCAATTCGAACTGCGTCTCCCCGCGCAGCTTCTTGTCGAGCGCCGCGAGCGGCTCGTCGAGCAGCAGCACGCGCGGGCGTTTGACCAGGGAACGAGCCAACGCAACGCGCTGGCGCTGCCCGCCGGAGAGCTGGTGCGGCTTGCGCTTGGCGAAGCCCTCGAGCCGCACCAGCGCCAGCATCTCCTCGACCCGCGCCGCGATCTCGGACCTGGCAAGCCCCTCCTGCTTGAGCCCGAACGCGATATTGCCTTCGACCGTCAGGTGCGGAAACAACGCATAGCTCTGGAACATCATGTTGATGGGCCGCCGATAGGGCGGCACGGGCGCGATATCCTGCCCATCGAGCAGGATGCGTCCCGCGTCCAGCATCTCCAATCCGGCGAGGAGGCGCAACAGCGTGGTCTTGCCGCAGCCCGAGGGACCGAGCAGCGCGAAAAACTCGCCGGGAAAAATGTCGAGCGAGACCTGCTCGACCGCGGTCGCGCCGCCAAATCGCTTGCTCACGCCATCGAAGCGCACGAGCGCTTGCGCGGCCGGCTGCACCCACGGCGCGAAAGCTCGCCGCGTGCCCCGCCGCTGCTGATGATTGCTCGAATCGGCGCCGTTCCCCATCGCGCCACGCTAGAACAGTTTCCTGACGAGTGTCGACGACGGTGCAACAATCTCGGCGCGCTCCCTCTCCCCAATTGGGGAGAGGGAGCAGATCGAGTCTGCGGCCCATTGATGAGCAAGCATCACGATTCCAGCAGTGAAAGCTGCCACGCTCAAGCCCGGCTCAGCGTGCGCGCGACAGCGTCGCGCCAGCCCGCCCATTTGCGCTCACGCGTCGCGGCGTCCATCCTCGGTTCGAACCGCCGCTCGCGCTCCCACGTCTCGGCAAAGCCCGGCAGATCGGGACACAATCCCGCGGCACGGCCGGCCAGATAGGCGGCACCGAGCGCGGTAGTCTCCATCACGGCTGGACGATCGACGGGCATCGCCAACATATCGGCGAGGAATTGCATGGTTGCATCGCTCGCCGCCATGCCGCCATCGACGCGCAACACGGAGCTCGCGCCGGAAGCCGGCCAATCGGCGTGCATGGCCTCGAGCAGGTCGCGGGTCTGATATCCGACCGCCTCCAGCGCGGCACGCGCGAGCTCGGCGACGCCGGACTTGCGGGTGAGGCCGTAAATGGCGCCGCGCGCTTGCGCGTCCCACCAGGGCGCGCCGAGCCCGACGAAGGCAGGCACGAGGTAGATTTGCTCCGCAGGATCGGCCTTGGCGGCGAGCGCGTTGACGTCCGGCGCCGCCGCGATCACCTTGAGCGCATCGCGCAGCCACTGCACCGCCGCTCCGGCCACGAAGATCGCGCCTTCGAGGGCGTAGGTGCGCTGGCCGTCGAGTTGATAGGCAATCGTGGTCAGCAGCCGGTTCTTGGATGCAACCGGCTGCTCTCCGGTGTTGAGCAACGCGAAGCAGCCGGTGCCGTAGGTCGACTTCACCATGCCGGGCGCAAAGCAGCGCTGCCCCATGGTCGCCGCCTGCTGATCTCCCGCCACTCCCAGGATGCGCATCGAGGCGCCGAACAGATCGGTGCTCCCGAAATCGCCGGCACAATCATGGATCGGCGCCAGCATGGCTTCGGGGACGCCGAATAACTCGCACAGCTCGCTATCCCAGCCCCCCGCGTGGATGTCCATCAGCAAGGTGCGCGCCGCATTGGTGGCGTCAGTCGCGTGCCGCTTGCCGCCGGTGAGCCGCCACAACAGGAAGCTGTCCACGGTTCCGAACGCAAGCCGGCCAGCTTGCGCGGCGGCGCGGGCCCCATCGACATGGTCGAGCAGCCAGGCGATCTTGGTCGCGGAAAAATATGGATCGAGAAGAAGGCCGGTGCGCGCCGCGATGGCCGGCTCGTCGCCGCGCTCCCGCAGCTCGGCACAGGCATCCGCCGTGCGCCGATCCTGCCAGACGATCGCGTTGTGGATCGGGCGGCCGGTCGCCCGCTCCCACACGATCGTGGTCTCGCGCTGATTGGCGATGCCGATGGCGGCGATAGTCTTCGCCGCCACCCCCGCCCGCGCGATCGCCGCGCGCACGGTCGCTACGGTCGTCGACCAGATGTCCTCGACATCGTGCTCGACGCGGCCGGGCGCAGGATAGACCTGCGCAAATTCCTGCTGCGCCGTCGCAACCGGCCTCAGCGTCGCATCGAAGACGATGGCACGGGTCGAGGTCGTGCCTTGATCGATTGCGAGCAGGTAATCGGACAAACCTCGCTCTCCCCCTCCCTCACGCGCTGGGGATCATGGCGGCAATCATATTCGCCAGGCGCGCGCGTTGTTCCGGTGAAAAGTGCAAGCCCAGTTTCGTGCGCCGCCACAGCACGTCATCCTCGCTCTGGGCCCATTCCCGCTCCACCAAATAGCGCACCTCGGCCGCCGTGAGGTCGGCGCCGATGCAGGGCCCGAGCTCGTCCAAGCTCGCTGCCGGCCCGAGCACGCGCTCGACGCGCGTGCCATAGGCGCGCAGGAGGCGCAGCGCATGCGCCTCGCTCAAGAACGGCCGCGACTTGCGTGTGTTCGCCACGAGCGCCTCGATGCCGTCGTAAGGGAAGTCGCCACCGGGAAGATGCGACGCCTTGGTCCATGCGGGCCCGGCTTTCACGATATGCGCAACGCGGTCGACGGCCTGTTCGGCGAGGCGGCGGTAGGTCGTTATCTTGCCGCCGTAAACGGTCAGGAGCGGCGCCTCGCCGTGGGGTTCATCGAGCACCAAGACATAATCGCGGCTTACATCCTGCGCTTTCCTCGAGCCATCATCGTAGAGCGCGCGCACGCCTGCGAATGACCAAACCACGTCGGCAGGGATCACGCCCACGCGGAAGTGCTCGTTGGTCACGGCGCAGAGATAGGCGATCTCGTCGCCGGCGGGTTTGACGTTGCTGGGATCGCCGGCAAAACCTTGATCCGTGGTTCCGATCAGCGTGAAATCCCGCTCGAACGGCAGCGCGAACACCACCCGGCGATCGCGCGTCTGCACGATATAGCCGCGGTCATGCTCGAACAGGCGCCGCACCACGATGTGGCTGCCTTTGTCGAGCCGCGCCGGGACGGCGGCGCGATCGCCCAGCACGCGGCTCGCGAACAGCTTCAGCCAAGGGCCGGTCGCATTGACTAGGATGCGGGCGGTGGCGAGATCGCGACGGCCCCGCGTCTCGAGCATGAGGCGCCACACGGCACCGCGCTCCGCCCTAACGCAGCGCGTGCGGGTGCGGATCACGGCGCCCCGCTCGGCGGCGTCAACGGCGGTGAGCACCACGAGGCGCGCGTCGTCGGCAAAGCAATCCGAATATTCGAAGCCGCGCTGGTAACGTCCGTTGAGCGGCGCGCCGAGCGGATCGTTGGCGAGGTCGAGGGCGCGCGCCGGAGGTAGGATTTGCCGTCCGCCGAGGTGATCGTAGACGAACAGGCCGAGGCGGAGCATCCACGCCGGACGGCGGCCCGGCTCGCTGGGCAGCACGAAGCGCATGGGGCGGATCAGGTGCGGCGCCATGCGCAGCATCACTTCTCGCTCGATGAGCGCTTCGCGCACCAGCCGCAGCCATCCCTGCTCGAGATAGCGCAACCCCCCATGGATCAGCTTGGTCGAGGCGGACGACGTCCCGGAGGCAAGATCGTTCTGTTCGAGGAGCAACACTCGCAGCCCGCGGCCGGCGGCGTCGCGGGCGATGCCGGCGCCGTTGATGCCGCCGCCGACAATGGCGAGGTCGAAATCGGCCATGCCCGCTTGTTCCCTTCAGTGCGGGGCAAGCATGGCGTGCCGCGGGAACCGGCTCAAGCTTGCTGCCGCACGAACGGCTCTTGCATCACGCGACGCATAATCGATGATGCGAGCGCGTTTGCCAGCAACGGGAGAAACCGATGGACTATCGCGACCGCCACGTCGTCGTCACCGGTGGAACCGGCGCGCTGGGCACGGCCGTGGTCGGCGCGCTGATCGCAGCCGGGGCGGTCTGCCACGTGCCATATGTTAACCGAGCGGAAGCGGATCGGTTTGCGCTGCGCGACCATCCCAAAGTCACGCTCGTCGCCGATATCGATCTGACCCAGGAGGCGGACGTCGCCGAGCTTTACCGCGGCGTGCCGAGCCTCTGGGCTTCGATCCACCTTGCCGGCGGTTTTGCCATGGCGCCCGTCGCGAAGACGACGAAATCCGACTTGATGAAGCAAGTGGAGATGAATTTTGTGACCACGTTCCTTTGCTGTCGAGCCGCCGTCAACGCTATGACCACCGCCGCCGCCGGCGGGCGCATCGTCAACGTCGCCACCCGCCTCGCACTCGAATGGCGGCAGGGCGCCGGGATGGCGGCCTATACCGCCAGCAAGTCCGCGCTCGCAGCGCTCACCGTGGCGCTGGCCGAGGAGGTCGTGCCGGCAGGCATCCTGGTCAACGCGGTCGCGCCTTCGACCATGGATACTGCGGCCAACCGGCACGCGATGCCGAACGCCGACCATGCCGCCTGGCCGAAGGTCGAGGAAGTGGCGGCGACCATCCTGTTCCTCGCTTCGCCGGAGAACCGCGTCACTCGCGGGGCTGTCGTGCCGGTGTACGGACGATCGTAGCGCACCTGTCCCGGACGCAGCGCAGCACGAAGTGGCGCGCTACGAATCCGAGACCTTTCCGCGGTCCGAGCCCTGTGAGCCGGATTAGCTGTTAGTCGTCCGCCGGCACGATATCCCGCGCCGGCGCGCGCGCGAGGCGTGTCACCGCGCTTGCAGCCACGATCGCGTGTTGCTGTGCGTAAGCTTCGTGGTTCTGCTCGATGTGCTCGAGATCGTAAAGATAATTGACCATCAAGCCGTGTGATTGCTGCAGTGCCCGCTCCGAGGTGTCGGCCAGGAAGTTGAGCCGTTCGAGCCGCGCGCCGTTGCCGAGATGGAAGCGCGCGACCGAATCGAGCGGCGTGCCGCGGGGCGAGCGCGCACGCAGGTAATACCAGGCGGCGGCGCGCAACAGCGGCTCGTGAACCATCTCGGCGCTCGCCTCGTCGCGCCACCAGTTCGGGCGATCGAGCGCGGCAAGCGCGGCGCGATCCTCGGCGCCGAGCGCCACCGAGCCTTCCTTGGTACGCTCGGTTTTGAGCCATCCGGCGAAATTCGGCGCGGGCGACAACGTGACGAACGTCGCCAAGCGCGGCAGTTCGCGGCTGACTTCCTCGACCACCTGCTTGATGAGAAAATGGCCGAAGGACACGCCGGCGAGCCCGCGCTGGCAGTTGGAGATCGAATAGAACACCGCCGTGGTCGCGCGCTCGGGCTCGACCGGGTCGCGCTTGGCCGACAGGATCCGATCGATCGCGGCGGGGTTGCCGCGGGTGAGCGCGACCTCGACGAAGATCAGCGGTTCATCGGCCAGCGCCGGATGGAAGAAGGCGTAGCAACGCCGATCGGGCGAATCGACCCGCGCGCGCAGGTCGTTCCAGTCGCGGATCGTGTGCACCGCCTCGTAGCGGATGATCTTCTCGAGCAGGTGCGCCGGGGTCGACCAGTTGATGCTCTTGAGCACCAGGAAGCCGCGGTTGAACCAGGATGAGAACAGGTGGAGGAAGTCGTCGTCGATGACGGCGAGATCGTCGCGATGATTCATCGCGTCGAGCAGTTGCTCGCGCATGCGCACCAGCGCCGCGGTGCCGCCCGGGGCGAGATTGAGGCGGCGGAAAAGCTCGAGCCGTCGCGGCTCGGATGCGCGATGCACCTTGGAGGCAGCCGCGTCGGAGGGCGCCGTCAGCCAAGCGCTGGCCGCGGCGCTGAGCCGGTTTCGATCGGCGCCGAAGCGGCTCGCCAGCGCCTCGAAGAAGGCGATGCGCGGTCCGGTCGTCAATTCCGCGTAGCGCGAGAGGAGTTCGCGCGCGAGCGCCACGCCGGAGGCTTCGCCGCGACCGGAGAGGAGATCCTCGCAGAGCTGCGCCAGGCTTTCCGAGCGCTGCTCGGCGACGCCGCGCCGGTCGCGCGTGCGGTCGATGAGCGCGCGGCCGCGCTCGGCGATCGACTGCAGCATGTCGCTGAAGGAGGAGGTGCTCACGGGGGGTAAATCTCTCGCGGCATCGGATCATAGATAGGGTTGCCGTGACGAATCACAAATCATGCCAGATCGCGGCGAGGGCAGCCTATGGACAGGACGGGGGCTCCCGGGCCACAGAAGCGCGTGTTTTTCACCCATTGAGGGCGCCGTTCGCCCCAGGGAGGACCGATGGCCGGGCCTTTGGCCGGATTACGCGTGCTCGAGCTTGCCCGCATCCTGGCGGGCCCCTGGGCCGGGCAGATGCTCGCCGATCTCGGCGCCGACGTCGTCAAGGTCGAGCGCAAAGGCACCGGCGACGATACGCGCGGCTGGGGCCCCCCCTTCGTCGAGGCGGCCGACGGCGGCCACCTCGGCGCCGCCTATTTCCACTCCACCAATCGCGGTAAGCGTTCGATCGAGGTCGATTTCGAAACCGAGGAGGGCCGGCGCATCGTGCGAAAGCTCGCGGCGCGCTCGGACGTGCTGATCGAGAATTTCAAGGTCGGGGGACTCGCCAAGTTCGGCCTTGATTACGCGAGCTTGAGCAAGGAGAGCCCGCGCCTGATCTACTGCTCCGTCACCGGCTTCGGCCAGAGCGGCCCCTACGCCGCGCGCGCCGGATACGACCTCATGGCCCAAGGGATGGGCGGCCTCATGGAACTCACCGGGGCGCCGGACGGGGAACCCCAGCGTGCCGGCGTCCCCGTCGCCGACATCTTCACCGGCATCTATTCGGTGGTCGGCATCCTCGCTGCGCTCACCGAGCGCGAGCGCACCGGCCGCGGCTGCCTGGTGGATACCGCTCTCGTCGACAGCCAAATCGGCGTGCTCGCCAACCAGGCGCTCAACTATCTCGTCTCCGGCAAAGTACCGAAACGCATCGGCAACGCCCATCCCAACATCGTGCCCTACCAGGTTTTCCCGGTCGCCGGCGGCCACATCATCATCGCGACCGGCAACGACACGCAGTTCGCCAAGCTGTGCGCGCTGCTGGGAGAACCGCAAATCGCCGAAGAGGCGTGCTATCGCGCAAATTCCGATCGGCTGGCAAACCGCGAGAGCTTGATTGCGCGGCTCTCGGCGCTGACCCGCCGACGGGAGCGTGCCGAACTGCTGGCGAAGCTCGAATCGGTCGGCGTTCCGGCCGGACCGATCAACGCGCTCGACCAGGTTTTCGCCGACCCGCAAGTGATCGATCGCGGCATGCGGATCGATCGCCCCAGCGCGGCGGCCAAGGGCGGTACGATCCCAGGCGTGCGCACGCCGATCATCATCGGTGGCAGCGCGATGGCGGCGGAGCGGCCCGCGCCGCGGCTCGGCGAGCACACGGCGGAAATCTTGCGCGAGATCGGCGAAGGCTAAGCGGCCGCCGTGACCATTTGACGCGCGGCGCGCCTCCTTGGCGCGTGATCCGCACGAGGCAGTCAGCGCGCTGCGTCGGGTGTGAGCGCGGCTGGCTGTTAATGATATGCAGCACTCGCATGAGGGCTCGCGTTGCCGTGGCAATCGCGGATTGCACTTATCCCCCTGGGATTTATATTGGCCCGATCAATCCAACTGCGGTCGCCGCAAAAGTCCTGGAAAACCGGACAAGAAGGCGACCTGATGGGGAGGTTCACATGACCATCAGCCGACGCTCCGTCCTTGCCGGTGCGCTGACCGCGCCCGCGATCATCGCTTCGACCAGATTGGGGTCGGCTGCGCCGGCCCAGACTCTGAAAATCTCGCACCAGTTCCCGGGCGGCACGATCGACGAAGGCGATTTCCGCGACCGACTTTGCCGCAAGTTCGCCGCCGAACTCGAGAAGCGCACGGACGGCGCCATCGCCGCGCAGATCTATCCCAACTCGTCGTTGATGAAGACCGTGGCGCAATTCTCTGCGGTGCGTAAAGGCGTACTGGATCTCAGCCTCTACCCGATCTCCTATGGCGGCGGCGAGTTCGCCGAGCTCAATATCGGACTGATGCCGGGACTGGTGAGCTCCTACAAGCAAGGCGCTGCCTGGAAGCAAGCCCCGGTCGGCCAGAAGTTCAGCCAGTTCCTCGCCGGCAAGGGCATCATCATCGTGTCCTGGGTCTGGCAGGCCGGCGGCGTGGCGAGCCGCAGCACGCCGATCGTCAATCCAGCGGACGTCAAAGGACTGAAGGTGCGCGGCGGCAGCCGCGAGATGGACATGGTGTTGCAGGCCGCCGGCGCCACCACGCTGAGCCTGCCTTCGAACGAGCTCTACGCGGCGATGCAGACCGGCGCTTGCGACGCTGCGATCACGTCCTCGACCAGCCTGATCTCGTTCCGCCTCGAGGAGCTCGCCAAGACTCTCACGACCGGGCGGGGCAAGTCCTATTGGTTCATGCTGGAGCCGCTGATCATGTCGAAGCAAGTCTTTGACGCGATGTCGAAGGCGCACCAGGACGCGATCATGGCGCTCGGCGTGGAAATGGAGGAGTTCGGCACCAAGGAAGCGATGGCCGACGACGAGAGAATATCCGAAGTCTACGCCAAGAAGGGCGCCAAGGTATTCGATCTCGACGAAGCGACCGTCGACAAGTGGCGGGCCATCGCGCGCGATACCGCGTGGAAGGACTACGCGCAAAAGACGCCGTTGTCCGCGGAGCTGCTCAAGCTCGCCGAGAGCATCCAGCTCTCCTGACCCGGCGAGGACTCGTGAATGGCTCACGGCCTCGACGATGTCGAGACCGGGCAGGCAGCGGCGCTCCCCCGGCGCGCCACTGATCGCATTCTTGCATTCGTCAATGACCTGGTGGTGAAGGCATCCTCGGCCGCGCTGGTCGCGGCCGGTTTCGTGCTCACCTATAGCGTTATCGTTCGCTATTTTTTGAAAATCTCCACCGATTGGCAGGACGAAACCTCGGTCTTCCTCATCATCGGCGCGGTTTTCCTGTCGTCGGCCGCGGTGCAGGCGATGCGCGGCCACGTCGCCATCGAGACCATCGTCGGCCTGTTGCCGCCGCGCGTGAACAGGGTTCGCCAGATCCTGGTCGACGTCGCAAGTCTGGCCTTCTGCGCGTTCTTCGCGTGGAAATCCTGGACACTCCTGCATGAAGCATGGGTCGACGGCTATCATTCGGGGTCGACCTGGGGCCCGCCGTTGTGGATCCCCTACTCCCTCATGACCATCGGCATGACGCTGCTCTCCATTCAGATCCTGCTCCAGGTGATCGACGAGACCCGCCGCGGGAGCCACCCACGATGAGCCTGCTCTCGATCGGCTTGCTCTACGGCGGCGCCACCCTCTTCGTAATGTTCCTCGGCATGCCGATCGCCTTCGCGCTGGGGGCGGTAGCGACATTGTTCATGATCATCTTCATGCCGAGCGGATCCGTCGACACGATCGCGCAGAACGTTTACGAGGAGATGGCCTCGATCACGCTCCTGTCGATCCCGCTGTTCATCTTGAAAGGCGCGGCGATCGGTCGCTCGCCCGCCGGCAAGGACCTCTACGGCGCGCTGCACGCGTGGATGCATTGGATCCCGGGTGGCCTCGGGATCGCAAATGTCTTCGCCTGCGCCTTGTTCGCGGCGATGGCCGGCTCGTCGCCGGCAACCTGCTCGGCGATCGGCTCCGCCGGCATTCCGGAAATGCGCAAGCACGGTTACTCGCCCGGATTCGCCTCGGGCATCATCGCTGCCGGCGGCACGCTCGGCATTCTGCTGCCGCCGTCGATCACGATGATCCTCTATGCGGTGGCGGCCGAGCAGTCGCTCGGCCGGCTGTTCCTCGCCGCCATCGGGCCGGCGCTGTTGCTGGTCGGGTTGTTCGCCGGGTACGCGATGTGGAAGTTCCGGCGGGAATTCCAGGCAGCGCTCGTGCAGTACAAACTCGCCGGCGTCCATTCCGAGCTGCTGCGGGTCGACACGCTCACCGTCTACGACAAGTTCGCGCTGCTGCCGCGAGTGCTTCCCTTCGTCATCCTGCTGACCGGCGTGATGGTCGCGCTCTACGGCGGCTACGCCACCCCATCGGAAACGGCTGGACTGGGCGCCGTTCTCGCGCTGGCATTGATCGCGGCTATCTACAGTGTCTGGACGCCGCGCGAGCTGGAGCCGATCCTCATCGCGACGCTGCGCGAGTCCACCATGCTGATGCTCATCATCGGCATGTCGCTGCTCTATTCGTACGTGATGAGTTACCTGCACATCAGCCAATCGACGGCGCAGTGGATCGTTTCGCTGGAGCTCTCGCGCTGGGTGCTGCTGGCAGCGATCCTGCTCATGGTCGTCGTGCTCGGATTCTTTCTTCCGCCGGTCTCAATCATCCTGATGACGGCGCCGATTATATTGCCCCCGCTCAAGGCGGCCGGCTTCGACCTCATCTGGTTCGGCGTGATCATGACCATCATCATGGAAATGGGGCTCATTCATCCGCCGGTCGGCCTGAACATCTTCGTCATCAAGAACATCGCGCCGGATATCCCATTGCGCGACGTGGTCTGGGGGGTGATGCCGTTCGTCGCCTTGATGATGTTCGCAGTCCTCGTGCTGTGCATCTTCCCGGAGATCGCCACCTGGTTTCCAGACGCGATCATGGGAGCAAAATGAGTGGATCAACCTCCTGCGCGGGCGAGCGGCGAAGCGTCGCAGCTTGCGCGTGGGCCTCCGATGCGCTTGAACGGAGGGCCGAAAACGGCACAGTGCCGAGCCTAGATGAGAAGCGCGACGGCCCGCCTGCGGCCATGCGCCCATGGACGACAGGGAGGATCCAATGTTCGAGAAGACTTGCCGCTTCGCCGGCGCGGCGCTGGCGATCGCGTTGACGGGCGCGCCGGCCTTTGCCTGGGAGCCGACCAAGCCGGTGGAGATCGTGGTTGCCGCCGGCGCCGGCGGGGCGTCCGACCAGATGGCGCGTATGATGCAGGCCGCCGTGCAGAAGAACAATCTGATGAAGCAGCCGATGGTCGTTTCGCTCAAGGGCGGCGCGTCGGGTGCCGAGGCGCTCATCTACATGAAATCGAACGAAGGCGACCCCAACAAGGTTCTCATCGCCTATTCGCTGATCTATATGCTGCCGCTCTCTGCCAAGATTCCGTTCAATTGGCGCGACCTCACCCCCGTCTCCGTCATCGCGCTCGATGAGTTCGCGCTGTGGGTGAACGCGCAGGAGCCCTACAAGACGGTGAAAGAATTCGTCGCCGCAGCGAAGAGCGCGAACCCGCCGCTCAAGATGGGCGGCACCGGCTCACGGCGCGAAGATCACGTGCTCACCGTGTTCCTGGAGAAGAAGACCGGAGCGAAGTTCGCGTATCTGCCCTACAAGTCCGGGGGCGAGGCAGCAACCCAGCTCGTCGGCAATCATACCGCCGCCAACGTCAACAATCCCTCGGAAAATCTCGAAGTCTGGCGCGCCGGCCAAGTACGGCCGCTGTGCGTATTCGACAAGGAGCGGATCGAATACAAGGGCAAGGTCGCCGGCGACATGTCCTGGAACGACATCCCGACCTGCAAGGACGAGGGTCTCGACATCCAATATCTGATGCTGCGCGCCATGTTCCTGCCGGGCAAGGTGACGCCCGAGCAGACGGCGTTTTACGTCGATCTGTTCAAGAAGCTGACGCAGACCACCGAATACAAGGACTACATGGAGAAGCAGGCGCTCAAGCCGATCTTCCTCACCGGCGGCGACATGGTGAAGTTCCTCGAAGAGGACGATGCATTGAACAAGAATCTCATGACCGAGGCGGGATTTGTCGCACATTAGTGACGCATCTACATCGTGCGCATAAACGCGCTGCAAGGCCGGCGCGCTCCCTGTCGCCGTTCGCGGAGAGGGTTGAGGTGAGGGGATTAGCGGCACGGCCGATGGATCCGAACCCCCTCATCCCTTCCTTGATGTTGCAACAGCAACCTGCCCTCCGCCCCCGCGGAAAGGGCATTAGCAGCGATGCCGACAATGCCCTCGCCCGAAGCTGACATCGTCGTCGACGACCCGACCGCGCCGGCGGACAATTCCCCCTCGGTGGTGAGCACCCGCACGGTCGAGATCGTCGTCTCGGTGCTACTGCTCGCCTTGGCGGGGATCTTCTGCTTCGACAACTGGCGCACGGGAATCGCCTGGGAGGCAGACGGCCCGCAGCCAGGCTATTTCCCGTTCTACCTCGGCGTCTTGCTCGCCGGCGCCAGCCTCTACGGTCTCATCGCCACGCTCGTGACCCGTACCGGCGCCGCGCGGATCTTCCTCACGCACGACCAACTGCGCCGCGTGATGCAAGTCTTCATCCCCACGCTGCTATTCTGCCTATTCACGCAATGGCTCGGGCTCTACGTCGCGAGCTTCCTCCTGATCGCCGGCTTCATGCGCATCATCGGCCGCATCGCGCTGTGGAAGTCCTTGCTCACCGCGTTCCTGTTCGCCGTCATCATGTTTTTCACCTTCGATGTCGCCTTCGACATGATCATGCCGAAAGGTCCGCTCGAAGCCGCCTTCGGCTACTAAACGGCTATAGGTTGGCGCGATGGAAGCCTTCGGCCTCCTGCTCCACGGCTTTCACGTCCTGCTGACGTGGAAGACGCTAGCGGTGATGATGGTCGGGCTCGTGCTCGGCATTTTCGTCGGGGTGTTGCCCGGATTGGGCGGGCCCAACGGCGTCGCCATTCTGCTCCCCCTCACGTTCACGATGGACCCGACCTCGGCGATCGTGATGCTCTCCTGCATCTACTGGGGGGCGCTGTTCGGCGGCGCCATCACTTCGATCCTGTTCAATATCCCCGGCGAGGCCTGGTCGGTGGCGACCACCTTCGACGGCTATCCGATGGCGCAGCAGGGCAAAGCGCCCGAAGCGCTCACCGCCGCCTTCACCTCCTCGTTCATCGGCTCGCTCGCCGCCGTGCTGCTGATCACCTTTCTTGCGCCCGGCATCGCCGCTTTCGCCCTGCAATTCGGGCCGCCGGAGTTCTTCGCGGTTTACCTGCTGACGTTCTGCTCGTTCGTCGGTCTCGGGCGCGAGGACAAGCACAAGACCATCATCTCCATGACGCTCGGCCTGCTGTTCGCCGGCATCGGCATGGACACCGTCTCCGGCACGTTGCGCATGACCTTCGGCTGGAACGAGCTCTTACGCGGCATCAACTTCCTGGTCGCGGTGATCGGCCTGTTCGGCATCAGCGAAATCCTGCTGACCATGGAGGAGCGGCTGGCGTTGCGCGGACATACCGCCAGCATCAGCCTGCGCGTGGTGCTCAGGGTATGGAAGGACCTGCCGCGCTATTGGGTGACGCTGCTGCGCTCCTCGGTCATCGGCTGTTGGCTCGGGATCACGCCGGGCGGGGCGATTGCGGCCTCTTTCATGGGGTACAACCTCGCCAAGCGTTTTTCCAAGGACAAGGACAGCTTCGGCAAGGGACGCATCGAAGGCGTGTTCGCTCCGGAAACGGCGGCGCACGCGTCGGGGACCTCGGCGCTGTTGCCGATGCTGGCCTTGGGAATCCCCGGTTCCGGCACGGCGGCGATCCTGCTCGGCGGGCTGATGGTTTGGGGACTCAATCCCGGGCCGCTCCTGTTCGTCGAGCACAAGGATTTCGTGTGGGGGCTGATCGCCTCGATGTATCTCGGCAACGTCGTCGGCCTCGTCTTGGTGCTCACCACGGTGCCGGTCTTCGCCGCCGTCCTGCGCGTGCCGTTTTCGGCGATCGCGCCGATGATCGTGGTGTCCTGCGCGATCGGCGCCTACGCCATCCAGAACGCCATGTTCGACATCTGGCTGATGCTCGTTTTCGGCGTCGTCGGCTACGTTTTCAAAAAGATCGGGATTCCGCTGGCGCCGTTCACCCTGGCATTGGTGCTGGGCAACCGCGCGGAGGATGCCTTCCGCCTGGCGATGATCGGCGCGGGCGGCGATCTACGCGTGTTCTGGTCGAACGGACTCGTCGGTTCGATCACGACGCTGGCGCTCATCCTGTTGTTCTGGCCGCTGATCAGCCCGCTATTCGAACGCGCCAGCCGGCTCTGGCGCCCGGCAGGCGGCTCGCGCGCGGCGTGATGACTGAGATCATTTGGGAGCGTCATTGCCGGGCATAACGCGTCGGAAGACGCGCTTCTGCCCGCGCATGACGGGGATAGTGGAATGATGAGTTAAGCGGCGCGGCTGTCGCGCCGCAATTGACCAATCGCGGCGTTGGCGAGACGCCACATATCCCGCTCGCCGTCCTGCGCCAGACGCGCCAAGCTCTCGGCGAGCCGTGCGCGCATATGCTGCGGATCAGGGTGCGCGAGCGCAGGATCAGTTTTGACGAACTGCCATGACTTATCGAACGCGGCGCTCACCAGCTCCGCGGTGGCGGGGTCGAGGTTTGCGATCCTGCTCATTTTTTCCTCCCCGTACGTTCTTACTTTTCCTATCTCACGGAGAGAGAGGGCAGTCCAGCGCACAGTTCCATGTTGCGCTGCCAAAATATGCTGCAGTGCCGCGCAATCTCTCGCGCTCACATCGAGGAAGTCCCGCGACCGCGCAGATGAAATCGCTATGCCGCTTCGCTGATCGTGCGGCCGGTCCAACGCCGGTAGGCCCATTCGGCGGCGAACGAGGCCGCCGCGATGACCACGAGCGCGGCAAGCGCCCGGGGCTGCTCCTGCTGGATATAGACGCACAGGACGGCGAGCATCGCCAGGCAGCTCAGCAGGGATAGCCATACGAGCACTGCGCTCGCTCCCGTCGCCTTGAGCACCTTGAGGTGGCCCGCGTTGACTGCGGCATAGATCAAGAGGAAGGCGGCGCTTCCCATCATCGCGATGCCGGAGAGGTCGAAGCTCAGCATGACCGCAAGCACGAGCGCCGCGGTGAGCACGAGGCCGCCGGTCGCCCCGCGCCATTCCGTGCGCGACAAACCGGCCGGCAATCCGCCGTCGCGGGCGATCATGTAGCAATCGTTCGCCGCGCCGAACAGCGTGGCATTGATCGCCGAGGCGGTCGAGAACAGGGCGGCGATGGCGATCAGGCGGAAACCGAATTGACCTAAGAACGGCTTCGCCGCCTCGGCGAGCGCATAATCCTTGGTCCGCTCGATTTCAAAGTCCGAGAGGTTGCCAGTCACGGTCAGCGACACCGCGAGATAGAGCGCGATCACGAGCAGCACGCTGGTATAGAGCGCGCGCGGCAACAACCTCCTGGGATCGCGCATGTCGGCTGCGGCGTTA
>Ga0307471_100000761_pt1 | contig 16863 bp, 16 predicted proteins | sample atmos_gasesAM3C__2_FD_204566 | JGI IMG/M metagenome (GOLD analysis project Ga0307471, IMG submission 204566) | Hardwood forest soil microbial communities from Morgan-Monroe State Forest, Indiana, United States - atmos_gasesAM3C_515 | ecosystem: Environmental > Terrestrial > Soil > Temperate... | reverse complement strand
ATGGAGGTGGTGCAGGCGAGGCAGTTCACACCGTTGATGTTCATGGCGCAGGAGCCGCAGATGCCTTCGCGGCACGAGCGGCGGAAGGTGAGCGAGGAGTCCACCGCGCCTTTTATCTGGATGAGCGCATCGAGCACCATCGGGCCGCAGCTCCTGACATCGAGCGCGAAGGTGTCGATGCGAGGGCTCTCGCCCGAGTCGGGGTTGAATCGGTAGATACGAAAAGTGCGGACCTCGCGGGCGCCCTCCGGTACCGGGTGGGTGATGCCCTTCACCGGGCGGGAGTTGGCGGGCAGGCGGAATTCGGCCATCGCGGGTCCTTCAGTACGTGCGCGGCCGCGGTGGAATCGGCTCGACATCGCGCGTCATGGTGTTCAGGTGCACCGGGCGATAGTCGAAGCGGACCCGCTGCGGTCCCTCCACCCACACCAGGGTGTGCTTGAGCCAGTTGGCATCGTCGCGCTGCGGAAAATCCTCGCGCGCATGTGCCCCGCGGCTCTCGGTGCGGTTCGCCGCCGAGTGAATGGTGGCCGTCGCCTGCAGCAGCAGGTTCTCGAGCTCGAGCGTCTCGATCAGATCGCTGTTCCAGATGAGCGAGCGGTCGCTCACCCGCACGTCCGCGAACGAGACGAACGTGGCGGCGAGGCGCTCGATGCCCTGGGCGAGAGTCTCGCCGGTGCGAAACACCGCGGCGTCGAGCTGCATGGTCTTCTGCATCTCGAGGCGGATGGCGGCGGTGCCCCGGCTGCCGTTGGCATTGCGCAGCCGCTCGAGCCGGGCGCGCGCAGATTCACCGGCATCCGCCGCGAGCGGCCGCTGGAGGCTGCCGGGCTCGATCAGCTCGGCGCAGCGGCGCGCCGCCTCGCGTCCGAAGACGACCAGGTCGAGGAGCGAGTTGGAGCCGAGTCGATTGGCGCCGTGCACCGACACGCACGCCGCCTCGCCCACCGCCATCAGTCCCGCGACCACGCTGTCCGGGTCGCCATCCTTCGGACGCACTACCTCGCCGTGGTAGTTACACGGGATGCCGCCCATGTTGTAGTGCACCGTCGGCAGCACCGGGATCGGCTCGCGTGTCACGTCCACGCCGGCGAAGATGCGCGCGGTCTCGGCGATGCCCGGCAGCCGCTCGTGGATGACGTCGGGGCCGAGGTGCTCGAGATGCAGGTCGATGTGATCGTGCTCGGCACCGACCCCCCGCCCCTCACGGATCTCGACGGTCATCGCGCGGCTCACGACGTCGCGGGAGGCCAGGTCCTTCGCGTTGGGCGCGTAGCGCTCCATGAAACGCTCGCCGCGGGAATTGGTGAGGTAGCCGCCCTCGCCCCGGGCGCCTTCGGTGATCAGGTTGCCTGCACCGTAGATGCCGGTCGGGTGGAACTGCACGAACTCCATGTCCTGCAGCGGCAGCCCCGCGCGCAACACCATGGCGTTGCCATCTCCGGTGCAGGAGTGCGCCGAGGTGCAGGAAAAGTAGGTGCGCCCGTAGCCGCCGGTGGCGAGGATCGTCATGTGTGCGCGGAAGCGGTGCAGCGTCCCTTCCGCTAGATCGAGCGCCACCACCCCGCGGCAGACGCCCTCCTCCATAATCAGATCGATGGCGAAGTACTCGTTGAAGAAGGTTGCCGCGTGGCGGATGGATTGCTGGTAGAGCGTATGCAGCATCGCGTGCCCGGTGCGGTCGGCGGCCGCGCAGGTGCGCTGCGCGATGCCCTTGCCGAAGTGCGTGGTCATGCCGCCGAAGGGACGCTGGTAGATGAGCCCCGCCTCGGTGCGCGAGAACGGCACGCCGTAGTGCTCGAGCTCGATCACCGCCGCTGGCGCCTCCTTGCACATGAGCTCGATGGCATCCTGGTCGCCGAGCCAGTCCGAGCCCTTGACCGTGTCGTACATGTGCCAGCGCCAGTCATCCTCGCCCATGTTGCCGAGTGCGGCCGAGATTCCGCCCTGCGCCGCGACCGTGTGACTGCGCGTGGGAAAGAGCTTGGTGATGCAGGCGGTCGACAGCCCGCTCTCGGCGAGACCGAGTGTTGCCCGCAGCCCCGCACCGCCTGCCCCGACGACGATCACATCGTAGGTGTGTTCGAGAAAAACGCCGGAGGCGCTCATGGCGAGCCCCCGCAAGCTACCCTGAGCACCGCGAACACACCGGCGGCCGCGAGCAGCACGTGCGCGAAGCCGACGAGCACCAGCGTGAGCGTGCGCGCGCCGGCGCCGTGCACGTAGTCGTCCACCACGACGCGCACGCCGAGCTGCGAGTGCCAGGCGGCGACCAGCACGAGCAGGATCAGCAGCAGCGCGGTCGAGCTCTGGCTCATCCAGGCAATGAGCGTCGCATGCGAGAGCGCGGGCAGCGCGAGCAGCGAGACCACGAACCACACCGTGAGCGGCACGAGTGCGAGCGAGGTGAGGCGCTGATGCCACCAGTGGCGCACGCCATCCTTCGCTGCGCCCTGACCGAGCACCGTGCCGAGGGGACTCCGCAGGCTCATGGACCGTGCATCCCGCGCAGCCAGATGCGGCAGGCAATCAGCAGCATCAGCGCGATGCTCGCGGCGATCACCAGCCAGGCGCTCTTGCGAGACTGCGCGCGCTCGAGGCCATGGCCGGTATCCCAGACCAGGTGGCGCAGGCCCGCGACGAGGTGATAGCAGAACGAAACGACGAGCGCGGCATAGATCAGCCTCGCCAGCGGCGATGCCAGCACGTGCGTCGCGCGCGCGTAGCGCTGCGCGCCGCCTGCCACCGCCATCAGCCAGTACACCAGCAGCGGCAGTCCCGCCGACAACGCAACACCGGTAAAGCGGTTGGCGATGGAGGTCGCCAGCGTGTACCGGGACATTCTGTACACCGACAGGTGCGGCGAGAGCGGTCGTGTCGGCATAGACGCTCGGTTAGAAGTCGATGCAGCGGCCGTTCTTTTCCCAGTCGCCGAAACGGGTCGGCTCCGGGCCCGCGCGGCCGCCGAGCTCGCGCGGCCGCGCGCGCGCTGTGGCCGGCGCAGGCGGCGCTGCGGCGCCGGCTGCCGGCACGAGCACGTCGGCGGTGGGCGCGGATGCGTGTGGGGGCGAGCTCCTGCCCGCGGGCATCGACATACCCGGCAAGTCTGCCAGAATCTGCCGCAGCCAGCCACGCACGGCCTGTCAGTCGCCAACGGTCAAAGCAATGCGCAGCGATTACCACACCGTATCCCTCGACCAACTCGGCGTGCTGCGCGCGCGCGGTCCGGACGCGGTGCCGTTCCTGCAGGGACAGTTGTCGAATGACATCACGCGTCTCACGCCGGAACGCTCGCTGCTCGCCGGTTATCACAATCCGCAGGGCCGTGTGATCGCACTGCTGCGACTGCTGCAGCTCGCTCCCGATGACCTGCTGGCGCTGCTGCCGCGCGAGCTCATCGCACCCGTGAGCGCGCGACTCTCGAAGTTCATCCTGCGCACGAAGGTGAAGCTCGCCGACGATTCGCCGCAGTGGCGCATCGCCGGATTGCTGCCGCCCGAGGAGCCCCCGAGCCACATCGATGCGGCCGCCGCCGGATTCGTTGCTGCGCTGCCCGCGGCTCCTGACGCTGCGGCGCGCATCGCGGCGACGATTGCCGTGCGCCTCGCAGGCGAACCAGCCCGGTGGCTGGCGGTCAGTCCGCTGTCGGAACCCGCTCTGCCCGGCGCCCGCGCGGCCGCGGAGCCGCTCGCCTGGCGACGTCTCGCGGTCGCTGCCGGAGAGCCCCAGGTGTATGCCGCCACCTCGGAAGAGTTCATCGCCCAGATGCTGAATCTCGATTGTCTGGGCGCGATCTCCTTCGACAAAGGCTGCTACACCGGGCAGGAGGTCATCGCCCGCGCCCACTACCGGGGCCGCGTCAAGCGCCGCATGCAGCGGTTCGTCACGCGATCCGTGCAGCGGCTCGAGCCGGCCGATGCGGGCACGCTGGCCGACGGCCGGGCGTTCAAGGTGGTGGAGGCGGTGCAGCTCGCGGACGGACGCTGCGAATTCCTCGCAGTGACCCAACTCCCCGGTGGATCGCGGGCCGAGACCGCGGCCGGCGCGCCCCTCGAGGCCGACCCGCTCGAGCTGCCTTATGCGCTGCCCGAGTGAGCCTCCGGACGCATCTGTGGGAACAGGATGACGTCGCGGATCGAGGGCGAGTCGGTGAAGAACATCACCAGGCGGTCGATCCCCACGCCGAGACCTGCCGCCGGCGGCATCCCGTACTCGAGAGCGCGCACGTAGTCGGCGTCGAAGAACATCGCCTCCTCGTCCCCCCGCTCCTTACGCGCCGCCTGGATGCGGAAGCGCGCGGCCTGCTCCTCCGGGTCATTGAGCTCGGAGAAGCCGTTGGCGATCTCGCGTCCGGCGAGGAAGAACTCGAAACGATCGGCGATGAACGGATCGGCATCATTCGGCCGTGACAGCGGCGAGACCTCCACCGGGTAACCGTACACGAAGGTCGGATCGAGGAGCGCGCTCTCGGCGGTTTTCTCGAACAGCACGATTTGCAGCTTGCCCGCGCCGTCGGTCGGCTCGAACGCGATGCCGAGCTGCTCGCAGCGCTTGCGCATGTAGGTGACATCCCGCAGCGACAGCGGATCGATGCCGGGATTGTGCTCGATGATCGCCTGCTCCACCGTGAGCCGCCGGAAGGGCTTGCCGAGATCGTAGGTGCGGCCCTGGTAGGTGATCTGCTGCGCGCCGTAGAGCGTGTCGGCGAGCCCGCGGGTCGCCTTCTCGATCCAGTCCATCAGGTCGCGGTAGTCGGCATACGCCAGGTACGCCTCGAGCATCGTGAATTCGGGGTTGTGCTGCGTCGAGAGCCCCTCGTTGCGGAAGCTGCGGTTGATCTCGTAGACCCGCTCGAGCCCGCCGACGATCAGCCGCTTCAGGTACAGCTCCGGGGCGATGCGCAGGTACATGTCCATCCCGAGCGCGTTGTGATGCGTCTTGAACGGCCGTGCCACCGCTCCGCCGGGGATCGGCTGCATCATCGGCGTTTCGACCTCGAGAAAATCGAGCGCGTCGAGGAAGTCGCGCAGGTAGCGCACGATGCGGCTGCGCGTGCGGAATACCTGCCGCGTCGACTCGCTCACGATGAGGTCGACGTAGCGCTGGCGGTAGCGCGTCTCAGTGTCGGCGAGGCCGTGCCACTTGTCCGGAAGCGGCCGCAGCGATTTCGTGATCAGCGTGAGTGCGTCCGCCCGCACGGAGAGCTCGCCGGTCTTGGTGCGGAACAGCACTCCGGAGGCGCCGATGATGTCGCCGATGTCCCAGCTCTTGAAAGTGTCGTAGACGGCACCGAGCGTTTCCTGCTGCAGGTACAGCTGGATCTGCCCGGTGCGATCGCCGATCTTGGCGAAGCTCGCCTTGCCCATGATGCGGCGGAACAGCAGCCGCCCGCCGACCTGCACGCGCGTGGGGTTGGCTTCCAGCCACTCGCCGCTGCGCTCGCCGAACGAGGCGTGCAGCTGCCCGGCGAGCGCGTCGCGGCGGAAATCGTTGGGAAAGGCCTGGCCTGCCTTGCGCTGCTCGGCGAGCTTCGCGCGCCGCTCGGCGATCAGCCGGTTCTCGTCCCCGCCATCGCCACCGTTGCCGCCTGCTGCACCACCGCGCGCACCACTCTGATCCTTCTTCATGCCGCTAAATGCCCGCTTTCAGCGAGGCCTCCAGAAACGGATCCAGATCTCCATCGAGCACCGCGGTCGTGTTGCCCACCTCCACCGCGGTGCGCAGGTCCTTGATGCGCGACTGATCGAGCACGTAGGAACGGATCTGGTTGCCCCAGCTCACGTCCGACTTCGACTCCTCGAGCACGCGCGCGGCGGCGTTGCGCTTGTTGACTTCCAGCTCGTAGAGCTTCGCCCGCAGCATCTTCATCGCGGTCGAGCGGTTCTTGTGCTGGCTGCGCTCGTTCTGGCAGGCCACCACGATGCCACTCGGCAGGTGCGTGATGCGCACGGCGGATTCGGTCTTGTTCACGTGCTGCCCGCCCGCACCCGAGGAGCGGTACACGTCCACCTTGAGGTCGGCAGGGTTGATCTCGATCTCGATGTCGTCGTCGATCTCCGGCGAGACGAACACCGAAGCGAACGAGGTGTGACGGCGATTGCCGGAATCGAACGGGGACTTGCGCACGAGCCTATGCACACCGGTCTCGGTCCGCAGCCAGCCGTAAGCGTATTCGCCCTGTATCTCGATGGTCGCACTCTTGATCCCGGCGACCTCGCCGGGATTGGAATCGATCACCTCGCAGGTGAAACCGTGCGCCGCCCCCCAGCGCAGGTACATGCGCAGCAGCATCTGCGCCCAGTCCTGCGCCTCGGTGCCGCCGGCCCCCGCCTGGATGTCGAGGAACGCGCTGTGCGCGTCCATTTCGCCGCGAAACATGCGCTTGAGCTCGAGATGGCGCACCGCAGCCTCGAGCTGCTGTGTGTCACTCTCGATGTCGCGCGCCGCGGCCTCGTCCCCTTCGCTGGCGGCGAGCTCGAGCAGCTCGCTCGCCTCGGCGACGCCCTTGGTGGCCCGGTCGATCTCGGCGACCTCCGCGCTCAGGCGGGCGCGTTCGCGCCCGAGCTCCTGCGCCCGCGAGGGATTCGACCACACCGTCGGATCCTCCAGCTCGCGGCCGACCTCCTCGAGCCGCTCCTGCTTGCGGTCGTACTCAAAGAAACCCCCGGAGCGCTGTGATGCGGTCAGAGAGATCCTTGAGCTGGCGTCTGAGCTGGTTGACTTCCATACACTTTCCGGTGGGACGCCGCGCGCGTATCGGCGGCGGTGGCGATGACGGCGTCGGATGCTAGCACCGGCGCGCGGACTTTAGCGAGCGCCGTCGGGCGCAGGATGCGCGGGCAGCAGGTGATCGATGAGCAGTTGCAGACGTCGTTCGCCCTGGTACTCGTTCACCTCGAGCCGGTACACGAGCTGCAGGGGACCTGCGGGCGGCGCGAACGGCGCGCCGTCGGCGAGATGGTTGAAGGCGACCGCATCGAAGCTGCGGCCGCTGCCCGGCGGCTCCACCCACATCTTCATATGCCGCTCGCCGATCACCCGCGCGTTGCGCACGCTGAAGAGGCCGTCGAAGCAGGGCTCGGGGAACGCCTGGCCCCAGGGACCGCCGGCGCGCAGCGCCTCGGCCGTCGTGAGCGCAATCTCCGCGACGGTGAGCTCGCCGTCGGTCTCCACCGCATCCGTGGCACCCGCCGCCGGCAGCCAGCGCGCCACTTCCGCGTCGAAGGCGCGCGCGAACTCATCGAGCCGCGCGCGCTCGAGGGTGAGCCCGGCCGCCATGGCATGCCCGCCGAAGCGGTGGATGAGCCCCGGGTGATGCGCAGCGATCGAGTCGAGCACGTCGCGGATGTGGACGCCCGCGATGGAACGCGCCGAGCCCCGTAAGCTGGCGGCGTCGGCGCTCGCAAAGGCAATCACGGGGCGGCGCACGCGCTCCTTCACGCGGCTCGCAACGAGACCGACCACGCCCTGGTGCCAGCCCTCATCGAACAGGCATACCCCGTTGCGCCGCACCGCACTCGCAAGCGGCTCCTCGAGCACCCGCACGGCGCTGAGAGCCTCCTGTTGCATGCGCGCCTCGATCGCACGGCGCTCCTCGTTGAGCGCATCGAGCCGCAGTGCGAGCGCACCGGCGCTCGCCTCGTCATCGGCCAGCAGGCACTGCACGCCGATCGTCATGTCATCGATGCGCCCGGCGGCGTTGAGCCGCGGCGCAACACCAAACGCGAGATCCGCCGCGGTCAGATCCGCCGCCGCGCGGCCGGCGAGCAGGAGCAACGCCCGGATTCCGGGCACGCAACGCCCGGCGCGGATGCGCTTGAGGCCCTGGGCGACCAGCACGCGGTTGTTGGCATCGAGCGGCACCACATCGGCCACCGTGCCGAGTGCCACGAGGTCGAGCAACTCCGCGACCCCCCGGGAAGCGCCGCTCGTGACGCCGGCCGCATCGAGCGCGCGTCGTACCGCCGCCACCACGTAGAAGGCGACGCCGACTCCAGCCAGGGCGCGGCTACCGAAGCGGCTGCCGGCGAGATTGGGATTGACGACCACACTCGCGTCGGGGAGATGCGCACCGGGCAGGTGATGATCGGTGATGAGCACGTCGATGCCGCGCTCGCGCGCCGCGGCCACCCCGGCGTTGCTCGAGATGCCGTTATCGACGGTCACGATGAGCGAAGGCGTCCGCGTGGCGGCCAGGGCGACGATCTCGGGGGTGAGTCCGTAGCCGAACTCGAAACGGTTCGGCACGAGAAAATCGACCGATGCGAAACCGCAGTCGCGCAGCGCGCGCACCACGAGTGCGCAGCTGGTCGCACCGTCGGCGTCGAAATCGCCCACGACGAGCACGCGACGCATGCGATGCGCAAGCAGCAGCTCCACCGCTGCCGGGATGCCCTCGAGCGTGCCGATGGGCAGCAGACGAACGAGCGAGTGATCGAGCTCCGCCTCCGAACTCACCCCACGCGCGGCGTAGACGCGCTCGAGCACCGGATGAAGCCGTCCGCCGGGGGGAAGCGAGCCGCGCGCGGAGCGGCGCACGATACGCAACGTCATGCGAACGCCGCGAGGCCGCTACGGCCGCGTCGCCAGAACCTGTGCAGGCTCGCACGGCGAACCTGCACGCAGGTGTCGTTGATGATCACGCTCAGCCCACTGAGCGCGCCGCGGCGCAGCGCCAGCAAGGCCGGAGAAATGAAGCGCTCATCGAGCGCTCTTACGGCCTCGGCCACCGTGTCCTCATCGCGGCGCAACTGTCCTCCCACTTGAGCCAGCAGCACGCTCCAGGCCGCACCCGCTGCCAGAACCTCCTCGAACTGCTCCGGCGCTACGCGGCAGGCCCATCCCTCAACCCGACACAAGCCCGCGAGCCAGGCATCCTCGCCGAAGGCGAGCGGCGTCTCGGACTGTGCGCGGCGCTCGGGCCGCACTATCCGCCCGAGCGCGCCCCATGGCCAGAGTGCGGTAACGGTCGCCTCACCGCGCCTCGAGCGTGCCTCATTGAGCGGCTGCGCGTGCAGCCACATCTCGATCTCGGCGAGCAGACGACGCAGTGGGGCTGCTGCGGGCCCCGCGGGCATCAGCTCATCGAGCTCACCGCCGATGCAGCGCGCGGGCTCGTGCGTTGCGACCGGGGTGATTGCCGGCGTGTCGAGCAGGAACTCGCCCGCCGGCAGCGGGGCGAGCGCGCAGCCGGATGAGCCGAACATGCGGGCGAACTCACCGGCGAGCTCCGCCTGCTCCTGCGGCGTGAGGCGCAGCAGTCCGCGGTGGTCGAGATGCACGCGCCGCAGTCCCGCCTCAAGATGCACCGCGGTCGCGATCCAGCGCGCGCCCGGGTGGCTTTCGCGGGTGGCGGCGGGTGCAGTGGCCGAGGATGTGTCGAGTCCTGCGGTGGCGATGCAAACCGGCGCCACGCTCTCGAGGTCCGCGCGGCCCGCGCTGCGGAGCAGCCATTCGCGCCACCCGCCCGCTAGCCTCGCACGCGTGCCGAAGCGCGCGACGCGCTCGAGGCCCTTCACCTCTGTAAAAGCCGCCGGCCCGGAGCTCGCACCGCGCAGCTCACGCGGCAGGTACAGATCCGGGACGACAATGACGAGCTTGTGCACCGGCGCTATCGTATCGAAGGTGAAGTTCACCCTCGAACCGCCCTCGCGTGCCAATCTGATCCGCAGTTACTCCGACACCGAGCTGCGCATCGGCGATCAGCGCGTGCAGCACAGCTGCCTCGTCACTGCGGAGCGACTCATCACCGACTGGCCCCCCGCGACGTTCGCCGATCTCGCGCCGTCCCACCTGGAGGCGATCTTTGCGCTCGCGCCGGAGCTCGTGCTGCTTGGCACCGGTCCGACGCAGCGCTTCGCCTCGGCGGAGGTGCGGGAGGAATTCATGCGGCGGCGCATCGGGCTGGAAGTGATGCATCTCGGTGCGGCCTGCCGCACCTTCAACGTTCTCGTACAGGAGGAACGGCGGGTGCTCGCCGCGCTGTTTCTGCGTTAGCTATGAGCTGAGGCGGGATGGGTGAAGAGTGACCGGCAGAAGACACAAGGGGAGGGTCAACCAACCAAACAATCATTCGAAGCTGACAGACTCGAACAATTGCACTGTTTTTGTTGTTCTTGTCAGGAAATTATTGCTCTTGTTGCGACGCCCCTCCTCCCTGTGTCTTCTGCCCGTCACCCTCCGCGTGTCGTCGATCGCCGACAGGGAAGGCATGTTAAACGCGTCGCAGAACGCTACGCAACATATTTGAGGGAGAAGGACTTTTGCGTCGCTCGCGCCGGGCTCGAGCCCGCCGTGAGCGACTCGTCGGACTCCCGGCCGGGAGCAGAAGACGCACGTATGCCCGGCTTTCGCCCAAAATAAGCTTTGTTTTATCAGAAAGTTGTATCGCTTTTATCATCCTCAGTCCGTTTAACGGCCTCTCCTTCTTAGACTTGATCTCAGATCGACCTGACGCCTCAGGTAGTCCCGCCGAGGAGTGGGACAAAGGCGACGGGGCCCAGCACCTCACGCTCGTTGCGCTGCTCGCGCCGGGTGAAACGTACGAGCTGCTGCTGGCCCTCCGGTCCGATCGGCACGATCAGGCGGCCCCCGACCCGGAGCTGCTTGAGCAACGCGTCCGGAACTGCCAGCGGCGCGGCGGCGACCAGGATCCCGTCGAAGGGCGCCTGCGTCTTCCAGCCGAGGGAGCCATCGCCGTGGCGAAATCGCACGTTGCGGATCCCGAGTTCCTTGAGCCGCTCGCGCGCGCGCGTGAGCAGCGGCTCGATGCGCTCGATGGTGCTCACCCGCTTCACGAGCGGCGCGAGCACCGCGGTCTGGTAGCCGCACCCGGTGCCCACTTCGAGCACGTTGTCGGCGGGACCTGCCTCGAGCAATGCCTCGGTCATGCGCGCCACGATGTAGGGCTGCGAGATGGTCTGCCCGAAACCGATCGGGAGCGCGGTGTCCTCGTAGGCGCGGCTGCCGAGGGCCTCGTCGACGAAAATATGACGCGGCACGTTGCGGATGCGCTCCAGCACTGCGGCGTTGGTGATGCCCTGATCGCGCAGCCGCTGTACCAGGCGGTCACGCGTACGGGCGGAGGTCATGCCGATTCCCGCGAGGCGCAGGTCAGCCATTGAGGCCATCCAGCCAGGTGGCCAGCGCCGGGAGCACCGCGTGGCGTGTGAGGTCGACCTGCAGCGGAGTCACCGACACGTAGCCGCGCGCCACGGTGTCGAAGTCTGTTCCGGGCCCGGCCTCCTGCTCGGCGCCCGCGGGTCCCACCCAGTAGACCGGTCGCCCGCGCGGATCCTGCGCTCGCATCACGGGCTCCGAGCGGTGACGGTAGCCGAGGCGGCTGGCACGGAAGCCGCGCAGCTCGGCAAAGGGAACGTTCGGCACGTTGACGTTGAGAATGAGTGACGGATCGAGCGGCCGCTGCAACAACTGCGCCACGAGCAGCCGCCCGACCTCCGCTCCGGTCTCGAAGTGACCGCCGCCGATACCGGCCGTGCACAACGATATGGCGATCGTCGGCAGCCCGAGAAAGCGCCCTTCGACCGCCGCTGCCACCGTGCCCGAATACAGCACGTCATCGCCGAGGTTCGGACCGTCGTTCACTCCCGAGACCACCATGTCGTGCTCGAAATCGAACAGGCCGCTGATGGCGAGATGCACGCAGTCGGTGGGCGTGCCCGGAACGAAATAGACCCCGGGCTCGGCCTCGAACACGCGCAGCGGTACATCGAGCGTCAGGGAGTTGCTCGCACCGCTCTTGTTGCGGTCCGGAGCTACGACCGTCACCTCCGCGAGTGTCGCGAGTGCCGCGCGCAGGCGACGGATACCCTCGGCACGATAGCCGTCGTCATTACTGACCAGGATCTTCACTTGTCGCGGGTGTGGGTGCGCAGCACGAGAGCGGCTGACTATACTGGAAGCTGACAGAGGTAGCGGAGCCAAGCGTGACTGCCGTGCCCGAGGATGAGGACCGGGACGAGAACACCGAGGACGCCCAGCTGTTCCGGCAGGCGGTGCGTGGTGTCAGGCCGTTGCGCACGCACGCGTCCCCACCGCGGCCACCCCGCGTCAGACCGCGTGCGCGATTCACGCGCGCCGATCGGGCCGCCGTGCTGCGGGAGAGCCTCGATCCGCACGGTGCGGACCCCGAGGCGCTGACCGGCGAGGCGCTCGCATTTCATCGCCCGCAGATCCCGGCCGCAGTGCTGCGCCGGCTGCGCCGTGGCGATTACCGCGTGCAGCGTGAGATCGATCTGCACGGCCTGACCGTTGCCGAGGCGAAAATCGCGCTGCGCGAGTTTCTGGTCGACGCCCTCGAGCAGCAGGTGCGCTGCGTGCGCATCGTGCACGGGAAAGGGCTGCGCTCGGGTCAACGCGGCCCGGTGCTCAAGGCCGCGGTCAGCACGGTCCTGCGCCGCACGGGCGCGGTCTTGGCCTACGTCTCGGCGCGGCCGGTCGATGGCGGCACCGGCGCGGTCTACGTGCTGCTCTCCGGCGACTGACTCTCGATCAGCTCGGCGAGGACCGCGGTCGCGAAGCCGCCGCGCGTCAGCCGAAAATGGACGCGCACGGACTGCGGCTCGATTTCGCAGCGCAGCTCGTGGACCGCGAGGCGCAGGCTGCGCCGCTCCTGCGCCATGCGCGCCGCGGTGCAGGCGGCGGCAGCGTCCGGGTAACGTGCGGCGATCGCCGTCTCGAGCTCGAGCACCCCGGCCGCGCTCGGTGGACTCCCCTGTCCCCACAGCGGCCCGGTCGGATGTATCTCGAGACGCGCGGCGCGCTCGGTCAGCGCGGAATCGACCGACTCGATGGGGAAGATACTGCCACGTCCATCGAGGTTGGCCACATCCCCAGGCTGCAGCCGCTCCCAGGTTCCGTCCGATACCCGCTCGGCCAGCACGCCATTGAAGATCACGCTGCGTGCGGCGGAGAGCGCAAAGGCGCGCTGCTGCGCAGGCAAGCGCTCGACGGAGGCGGCCTCGAGCCGGCGGAGGTTGCCGCCATCGCGGCCGAAGCGCTGCTCGCCGAAGTAGTTGGGCACGCCGCGCCGCTCGATAGCCGCCAGACGCGGTGCGAGGCGCGAGGCGAGCGCTGCACCATCCCCGTCGTGCACGCCGATGCGTATCGCGAAGCGATTGCCCGCCAGCGCACCGCGCGGCAGCTTGCGCGTATGCGGGTGGGCCTCCAGCACTTCGAAGTCGGCGCCGCGCAGGTCGTGCCAGTTCACCGCAGCGCGCGCTCGGGGTAGCGAGAACCACTGCACCGCGACAGCACGCCGGTCCTTGAGGCCCGCATACCCCACCTCGGTGGCCCGGCAGCCGGCAAGGCGCGCCAGCTCGCGCGCGACCCATTGGGTATTGGCATTGCGCTTGCGGACCCTCAGCAGGACATGCGCGCCGGCGCCTGCGGGGGCAAAGCCGAGTAGCTCCTCCACCACGAAGTCCTCGGGCTCGATGCGCAGCCGCCCGCGCGCCGACGGTGTCCCGTGGGCGCGCGGCGGCGTCAGAGCGGCCTCGCGCGCTGTCAGCTCCCGGGCTGCCACGATGCGCTCCGCGAGAGCAGCACGATCGCCTGCGCGGCGATGCCCTCGGCACGCCCGAGGAAGCCGAGGCCTTCGGTCGTCGTCGCCTTGATGTTGACGCGGTCTGCCGCGACGCCGAGCAGCTGCGCGATGAGGTGGCGCATCGCGTCGCGGTGCGGTGCCACCTTGGGCGACTCCGCGAGCACCGTGAGGTCGACGTTGGCGACCTCGAGGCCCCGCTCGCGCAGCTGTGCCAGCACATCGGCGACGAAGCGCCGGCTGTCGGCTCCGCGCCAGCGGGGGTCGGTGTCGCTGAAATGCTGGCCGATGTCGCCGAGGCCCGCGGCACCGAGCAACGCGTCGCAGAGCGCATGCAAGACCACGTCTCCGTCGGAATGCGCGACGACACCGCGTGAGTGTGGGATGCGCATGCCGCCGAGCATCACGAAGTCCCCGGGGCCGAAGGCGTGAACGTCGAAGCCCGATCCGATTCTCATGTGAGTGCCTTGCGCCGCGGCGGGGTGTCGTGACCTGATTATCGCCGTTGCCAGCACCAGGTCCGCGGCGGTGGTGATCTTGAGGTTGCTCGCGCCTCCCGCGACGAGCAGCGGCTGCTCGCCCAGCCACTCGAGCGCCTGGGCCTCGTCCGTAGGAAAGCGCTGCGCGGCATGCGCGGCATCGAGCGCCACGCATAGCCTCCCGTAGCGGAACATCTGCGGCGTGAGCGCGCGCCAGAGCGTGCTGCGGTCGACGGTCTCGGCCACCGGCCGGCCGGCGCCGGCGCCAGAGGGCGGCTCTGAGGAGCGCTTCAGGGTGTCCGCGGCGGGCGCCGCCAGCAGGCCGCCGAGCGCATGCGCGGCGAGCCGATCGAGCAGCCGCTCGAGATCCTCCTCCGCGAGACAGGGCCGCGCCGCATCGTGCACCAGAACCCAATCCGACTCCGCGGCTCGCCCGGCGAGAGCCTCGAGCGCTTGCCGCACGGAAAGGCTGCGGTGCTCACCGCCCACCGCCGCAGTCACGGGCGGAGATGCCGCACCGGGCACGGCCTGCGCCTCAAGCCGCGCAGCGATCCGTGACCACTCGCGATCTTCCGGCGAGAGCGCCACGACGATGCCGGCGCAGCGAGCGTCTCTCAGGAAGGGATTCAGTGCCCACTCGATCACGGTGCGCCCCTCGAGAGGGGCGTACTGCTTGGGCGATGCGGCGCCGAAGCGCCGGCCCGAGCCGGCGGCCGGCATGATGAGCCAGTAGCGCATGAAGCGGTTCCGGGTTCAGTGCGCCGCCGCGGTTCGCGTGCGTGGGCGCGCGGGCTGCGGCGAAGGGGCGGGAACCACCTGGTAGAAGGTCTCGTTGCGGGCGATCATGCCGAGATCGCTGCGCGCCCGCTCCTCGAGCGCATCGAGGCCGGTCTTCAGATCGCGGACCTCAGCGGCGAGCTGGCGGTTGCGCTCCTCGAGCTGGCCGTTCTCCGCGCGCTGCGCCGCGACGGCCTGCTGCAGGCGCGCGAGTTGGCGCACGCCATCCTCGGAGAACCACACCCGGTACTGCAGCAAAACGATGGCGACGGTGAGCGCGGCGGCGAGCCACTTCATGGGTCCGACAGCGTATCAGACACTCCCGGCGCGCGCGAAGTCCGCAGTCAACGCCCGGGCGGCGCGCTGCGCGGCGGCGAGCCGCTGCGGCCACACGCGCTCGAAACGCTCGCGTACCGCGGCGATGATTTCCGGCGGCGCCGTCTCCGGGCGGCCCGCAGCGAAGGGAGGCTCGGGCGCGTACTCGATCGCGAGCTGCACTGCCTGCGCGTGTGCGGCGCCCGCAATCTCGGCGGAGAGAGTGAGCGCCATGTCGATGCCGGCGGTGACGCCACCTCCGCTGAAGAGGTTCCCATCGCGCACGACGCGCGCGTCGTCGGGGATCGCCCCAAAGAGCGTGAGAAGCTCGCGAAACGCCCAGTGACAGGCGGCGCGCCGTCCCCGCAGAAGACCGGCAGCTCCGAGCAGCAAGGAGCCGGTGCACACGGAGGTGACATAGCGGGCCTGCGTGGCAAGGCGGCGCAGCCCGCGGAGATATTCCGGATCCTCCATCGCGGCGCTGCAGCCGAAACCGCCCGGCACGCAGAGCAGCGCACACTCTCCGACCTCCGCGAGCGGGCGGAGGTTGGCAAAGGTCAAACCGCTCGCCGCGAGCTCGCCACCGCGCGCCGAGGCGAGCACGATGCGTGCCTGCGGCAGCCGGGCGAGCACCTCCAGCGGGCCGGTGAAATCGAGCTGGGTGACATCCGGATAGAGCGCAAAGACGACGGGGAAATCACTGGCCATCGACGGGACCTCCTCGGGGCTGCAACATAACATCACGCTACGCGTCGGTAATCCTTACAAAATCGGAGCCGCTCCTCGAGCCCTCACGAGGAATTCGCTGTAATCCCGCCCAGTTTCGCGCCTGGCGCGAATCCTGCATCGTCAAGCGGGTACTAACGCGCGTAGCAGCGGACCCGTTTTAACAAAACAACAAGGAACAGCATCTCATGGCAGCCAGACTGGCACCTGCGGCCGTCGGTCTCATCGTACTCGTATCCGCCGCCGGCGCTGCTTCCGCCACGGTCACTGAGTACACCGATCAGACAGACTTCAACGCTGCGGCCTCGGGTTCGACGCACTTCAACTTCGACGGCCTCACCCCGCCAGGTACCGTGACCCTCGGCGACGCCACGGTCGGCGGAGTCTCCTTCAGTGGCAGCAGCGCCAACTTTCCCGTCATCTTCGGCAGCGGCAACCCTTTTTACGGCGGCAGGTCTTTCTTCAGCAGTTTGTCAGCGACGCCCGGAGAGGATGCGGCCGAGATTCTGTGCACCTTGTCGGGCTCGACGGCGCTTGGTTTCATCTACGGTGATTTCATCGATGGCGGCGGCCTGCCGTTCACGGTGACCCTGAGCAGCGGTGAGAGTTTCACCCTCACGACACCGCTAAATCCGGGATCCGACACCGGCTTCGTCGGCTTCGTTTCCGATACACCGATCACGAGCGTCACCTTCAGCAACGACGGCGTGGGCTTCGACCTGCTTCAGGTCGACAATTCCTCACCGCGCGCGGTCGGCGCGCCCGAGCCGGCGACGTTTGCGCTGATGGCCATGGGGTTGTTCTGCCTGGCGGTGCTGGCTCGCCGCCGCATGGCAGAAGTCGAGCGCGCGATCCGGGTGCTGCGACGCGCAGCGCGGCGTTAAGGGCTCGATCGCAGTGCGCGGTCGGTGCCCCGCGCGCGCTGATACCTCGTCCTGGGAATAGTTAACCGTATGGTGAACTATCCGCGCACACGTGCTCCGACTACCCTCCCCCACGCGCCTG
>Ga0307471_100000759_pt1 | contig 16873 bp, 18 predicted proteins | sample atmos_gasesAM3C__2_FD_204566 | JGI IMG/M metagenome (GOLD analysis project Ga0307471, IMG submission 204566) | Hardwood forest soil microbial communities from Morgan-Monroe State Forest, Indiana, United States - atmos_gasesAM3C_515 | ecosystem: Environmental > Terrestrial > Soil > Temperate... | reverse complement strand
AACAGGGCCGCGACAGCGCCCACGTGAAACAGCCCCATGAAAATGGCCGTGACCCAATTAATGTGATCGTCGCCGGAGTGATCGCGCGCGATTGCTTCCAGTTCCATTTGAATGGTCCCCGTTTGGAGAGTGCAGGCTTAAGGTATCAGCGAGCGTAGCTAGGTCTCTGTAATACTTGTGTAATAGCAAGTACTTAGGACATTACGAGGGTAACGGCAACAGCACGGAGTTCCATTGCATTCGCGTTGCCCCGTTGCCTCGCGATCGGCACGCTTGACTATTTTCCTTGCTTGATTACGATTCCGCGAAACCATGCCACAGCGCACCGCTTCGGAAGAGGAAGTCCGTTCTGCTCAAGCCATGACCAACTGGGCGTACTGGTTCGCTCCCGAAGCCGCGACGGCGGTTTTCCTCGCGACCGCGTGGAATTTACGGAACGAAGACATGACTCTGCAGGTAATCCTGGCAGTTTCCTCGGCTTGCCTGCCTTGCTCTTCTGGTTTTTCCGAATCCGCCAGTTCCTCGCTCTTCGGCAGGATCTCGATGGCGGCACGGTGACAGTTGTGGACGGTGCCCCCGAAAGAACCTGGATGAGCCGCACCGGACTGTGCTTCGTCCAGCTGCAGGGCATCCGAATTCGCATACCCAACAATCAGTACCCGGAGGTCCGCGACGCCACCACGGTAAGCGTTGCTTTTCTTCCCAAGTCGCACATCGCGGTTCGCGTTGAGGCAACTCACGGTATTGGCATCGGCCGGGTGGGGTCCTAGTTCAGCGCATACAAATTCCCGTTCGTGCACAACGGGCGATGACAAAATTGCCGCCAGCGCCGTCATTTGCAGAACGCCAATGACCTTCGAGAAAGGTCACGAGTGAAAAAGCTTTTGAGCGCAAGCTCGCGAAGGATTCGCAAAGGTCGCAAAGCAATTGTTTGCGTTCTTTGCGGCGACTTAGCGAGCTTTGCGGTCAAGAGCTTTTGTTTTACGCGGTTGTTTAAGGACCACTACAACAAAGAACTCACTGAGACATCTCATCCCTGGTACAGAAAACGCACCCCCATCAACAAGAGTACCGCTCCCAGCACCCTGCGCAAAACGGGTAGGGAAAGATGCTGGGCCCAACTTGCCCCGAAATAACTGCCCACACAGATACCCGTGGCGATCAACAGGGCCAGCCGCAAGTCAAAATGTTGCGAGCGCGCATACGGAATGAATGCGATGAACCAGATGGGGAAGGAGGAGATCAGCAACGCTGTCCCCTGCGCGCGCAACTGGTCCATGCGGAAGACATAGATCAAGGCAGGGATGACGAAAGCCCCGCCCGTCCCGGTGATGCCAACCAGAACACCCACCACGGCGCCCACAAGAATTTGTAGCAGCACGTTCATGTTCGAATCCGTTACCGAGAGAATTGCCGGACTCCGGTCCGACGCATTGTAAAGCGTTGAGAGGTGGCTGAGGTGCGGATCGGTCGAATCTACAAGCTATACCAAAACGGGAAAGGAATTTCGGAGGGTCGCTGGCCAAATTGGTGGAAGTGAATGTCGCCTAAAATGCCCGCCCATAGTGTTTCCAGGCCAGTAGACGCACGATCGGGTCCGATTAAAGGCCTGTTGTGGTCCGGGGGCTACGATCGTGTCTATAAACGATCCTGCGGAGAGTTGATAGCTGCTGGCTAATCGTGAAGCATGCCTGACAGTTGGAAAACACTCGTGTCTTTCCTGACGGAATTTCGTCAGGCCGCGCCTTTCACCTCAATCCCCGCCCACTTCTCGAGCAGAGTGAGAGTAGCGGCATAGTCCAGATCCTGATGTCCCTCTTCGGCTGCCATCTCGTAGACTTCTTCCACGGTTTCCAGCGCGGGCAGTTTGACGCGCGCTTCTTTTGCGGCGGCCAGCGCAAGATGAATGTCCTTGAGCATGAGACGCAAGGGGAAATTCGGGGTGAAGTCGCGTCTCATGATGAACGGCGCCTTGTATTCCACCACCCCCGAGCGCACCATCGATGCCTGGATGAGCGGGAGAAGCGCGTCGACATTGACGCCCAGCTTGGTAGCGAGCGTGAGCGCTTCGGCAAAGCCCTCGAAAATCAACGCGATCTGCAGGTTCATCACAATCTTGGCGGCCTGTCCCTTGCTGGTCTCGCCCATGCGGAAGATCTGCTTTCCCATGGCTTTGAAGAGCGAATCGATTTTCGCGAGCACGGCATCGTCGCCGCCCACCATGAAAATCAAGCTGCCCGCTTCGGCGGCGACTTTCGAGCCGGTTACGGGCGCGTCGACGTAGTCCACACCTTTGCCGCGAAGTCTTTGGGAGAACTGCAGTTCGGCCGAGGGGGAGATGGTGCTAGAGTCGACCACGACGGCGCCTGCACCGATGGATTCCTCCACCCCCTGCGGACCGAACAGAACGGATTCAACCGCTTTGGTGTCAGAGACGCACATCCAGACCACTTCGGCTCCGGTGGCGGCGTCGGCCGGAGATTCCGCAGTGCGCGCGCCCTCGACCTGTTTCAGCGTGCGGTTCCAGACGGCGACTTCGTGACCCGCTTTCACCAGGTTAGCCGCCATCGGCTGTCCCATGATGCCTAGTCCCAAGAATGCAACCCGCATGGTTTGTTGCTCCGATCTCAGTTCGTTTGGTCGAGATGCAGCAGAGCGCATCTCGATGCAAAAAAAGCAAGACGGGGCACGCCCCGTCTCAACCCGGTAACTGGATTAGAAATGACTGTCGTAACTACGGTCAAGCAATCTGGTATCGATTTGCTTTAAAATAGGCTACTGTTTCTTCGCTCAAACGTTTTTTTGCAGACCGTCCTCGAGGCGAGGCCCGGGCGCGTCTGCGTGGACAACGATCTGGGACGGAGCAACAGGCGGATCCCTGAGTTTTATTGGGCTCGATGATAAAAGCGACTCTTCGAAATCCGGCCTTGCGCAAGCGGGCACAGCAGTTCGGACGCCTGGTCCGGCACTCGGCGGTCACTCCCCGCACCGGCTACACTCACAAACCACAACTGGTTAGCAACGGGGAGCTGGGCGTCACGTTCATCGGTCACGCCAGCTTCTTCGTGCAGATGGGCGGGCAGAACGTTGTGCTCGATCCTAATTTTGCGCGCTGGCTATTTGTCCTGAAGCGGTTGCGGAAGCCGGGATTACGCGTGGATGACCTGCCGCCCATCGACCTGGTGCTGGTCACACACGCGCACTTCGATCACTTGCACCGGCCTTCCTTGCGGGCGATTGTGAACCACACTCGCCGGCACACGGGAAAAGCTCCGATCATCGTCGTGCCGCATCATGTGTTTGATTTGGTTTCCGATATTGGCTTTGAAGCAATTATTGAACTCGACTGGTGGAACCATTACCGCCACGGCGGGTTAACCGTGACCCACGTGCCTTCGCGGCACTGGGGCGCGCGTATCTTGAAGGATTCGCATCGCGGATACGGCGGTTACGTGCTTCGTTCGGAAAAGCATTCCGTGTATCACGCGGGAGATACGGCGTACTTCTCCGGTTTCCGCGAAATTGGACAGCGGCTCTCGCCGGAAGTCGCGTTGCTGCCGATCGGCGCCTACAATCCCGAACAGTTCCGCACTGTGCACACCAGCCCGGGAGATGCTACCCGCGCTTTTCTCGACCTCAATTCGCGCTGGATGGTTCCCATGCATTACGGAAGCTTCCGGTTGTCGCACGAGCCCATCGACGAACCACTGCAACTTCTTGAGAAGGAAGCCAAGAACGCGGGGATTGAAGATCGCGTGGTGGTGATGGAAGAGGGCGTGACGCGGTTTTTCTGAAACAGCTGTCAGCTATCAGTTGTCAGCTATCAGCCCTCGGCTCTTAGATTCCAACCAACAGGCGTGCCGCCTACCTGGCGAGTGGTAGATCGTGTCTGGCCAGGCGAAGGGCCAACAATCCCCCAAGCACCACGTCAAAGACCAGACAGAAACCAGGCCACCAGCGCGGTACGCCCGGATTTTCAATGAACCGGGGCCGAACGAAGTCAAAGATTCCGTGCCCGACAAGGCCCGCAACCACCAACCACAGATTTCGTTTCACGCCCACGATGGCCAGAAGCAAGAATCCGCTGGCGAAGACAATTTCGATGATGAGCGTCCGGCCAGTAGCTCCGATCACGGCAAACAGCACGTAGTAAGTGGCGATGGCCATAAGGCACGTGGGATAGAACGCACGTTCGCGATCGAACCCGATGAGAACGGCCAGACCGGCCACCACCAAAGACAAGATCAAGCCAATCAGGTATTCCATTTTGTTGCGATGCCTCCAACGATGCCCAAAGCGGGCGGGAGTTCAGGGGGCTGCGTTTACTGAGGCTAAGCTGCCCAGTTCTCTACCTTCAGGCGGCGCACTCGGCGGAATTCCCTTTGGTGGGTAGTGACAAGAATTAGGTCCGCGGCTAGAGCGTGAGCGGCGATCCAGAGATCGTTGTTTCCGATCATCTCCCCTTTCAATTCCAGGTCTGCGCGAATGTTGCCGTAAGCTTCTGCCGCTGTTTCGGGTAAGGAAAGGGCCGGCAAGAAATGCACAAGCTCACTTAGTCGCTGCAGAGCTGCAGTTTTGTGCGCGCTCTTCGCAGCTCCATAAAGCAGCTCTCCGTACGTAATCACGGAAAGAGCCGCTTCGCCGGGACGAAGCTTGCGAAACCGCCACAACACTTCCTCGGGCCTTTTCAGACGGATATAGATACAGATGTTCGTGTCCAGCAGATAACGTGGCTCCATTTAAAAGCCTTTGCGTTTTTGCGGCGGATCGTTCTGTCGACCGGCAATTTCAAGATCCTCCGGCAAATCCGCCAGCAGTTCGAAAGCGCGAACCATGTCCCCGTCTTTCTCGCGTAGAACGATCTCGTCCCCGCGGCGAAAAATCTCAACCTCTTTACTTTTGAATCGAAATTGCTTTGGCAGGCGCACTGCCTGGCTGTTTCCGGAACGAAATACACGTGCCGTGCCCATCTCCGCGCTCCTTTAATGTATATACGTTAAGTATACACATCGCATGGCGATTTCTCAATTGAAAACATTGCCTGCGCCGGGCGAAACGTCATGTTCTCAACTGGTCTTAGGGGCGTTCCAGGTTATGAGCGCAAGAGCCAAGCGGAAATCAATCCCTGCGTTCGGGTTGCATTCTTCGGAAGGGAAGACCGCGGGTTTTCTGGGCGGATTCCAAATATTCTCTGAGCTTGGCTTTGTCTTCTTCGGGCATGCGCACGAAGCGGATGCCGTTGCCCAGATTGGGATGGCGAGTAACAACTTCGGCCCGTGCCCGAATTTTCTTGTCATTCAGCCAGAGCACTACATCGATACCCGAGGGCGGCTCAAGGGTTTGCATCATTTCGATGTAGCAGCCGCCTTCGCTGACGTTAGTGGTCTGGCCACGGCGCGGGAAATTTTCCAGCAGGTGCCGCGCCTCAGCTGGGACCGAGACGCGGACGCGCGGAAATCTTCTTTGGGCTGGCCACGTCATGAGTTGCTTTGCATTGTTCTCCCCTGCTTAGCAGGTATTGTACATCTGGTTAGCCCCTGCTTCGGCCGCGGGAGAATCGCAGAAGGCACCCGAAAGGTCTAGCACCGAGTGCAAAAACGGGTTTGTCCTCAAGCACATCACCGGGTTTGCCGGTGTTGGGAAGACATTACGCCGCACAGGGGGCATGATTCTGGGTAGAGAACGGCAGCAGGTGCCGAATTGCAAGCGCATAGGCGACGAACCTCGATTACGCGGTTGCCTTTCCAGGTTTGGGCGCGCATCATTGTTGATTCGCAACCTGTTAGATCTTGTTTTAGTCTGGTTGGTTGGTGCCCCATTGTGTACCGAGGTCGGGGCCAGTTTGGTTGAGGCCTGGGCTATAATGAAGCCAAGTTTTCCCCCTTCCGAGTGGATCCATGGAACAAGTCACGGGGCTCTTAACGTCGAATGCCAGTGCTTACCCCGTGGCTGGACCCCGCCTACTGGTCGAATCGGAACCCCGCTACCGTGTATTTCTCAATAACCTAGCCGACCTGATTTTCTTCCGGACCGTGCCGTCGCTAGCGACCACTTCACCGCCGGGGGTTTTCTGGCGTGATGTTTTCGTGCACTCGCATATCTCCTGGTGGTCCTTCATCGAGTCGATGCTGTGGCACCTGGTGGCGGCGGTGGCTGTCTGGGCGATTTCGGCGGGAGGGACGCTCCCCAAGTCGTCGCAGTATAAGCAGGCCTATTCCAGGTCGAGCCTTTATTACTATCCGCCATCGCGGTCGTTTCCGGCTCGTACTTCGAGCAGTCCGCGACCCGCGCCTGCAAGGCACGAGTCGCCGCGTCAGGCGGCGATGCGCGTGGCGCGGGAACAGCGGCGAACATCGAGCGGCGGAGCCGCGGCACCCGATGCGCGGGTGACCGGGCGCGCGCGGACTCCGAGTTTGCCGGCCCCCAATCCGGCGATGCCGTCTGCGCCCCTGGCAGCTACCGGAAAAGCTCAGCTCACGTTGCCTTCGGATTGGACTTCGGTGGTCGCGCCGCCGCCGGACTTGAGTCACGCGGCCGGACGTCGGGGTGGGTTGTCGCAGACTTCCTTGGTGGAGCCGCCGCCGGATGTAGGCGGCGTTTCCAGGCGACGCGCCGTGAATGGGCCGAGTGGGGGCGTGATCGAGCCGCCCCCCAGCGTAGAGGATTCGCTGCACGGAACCAACAGCCCGTTTGGAGGAGGGCGCGCCAGCGCATTGTCGGGAAATGGTTCAGAGGTGGTGCCGCCCCCGCCCTCGGTGCAAGGCGCGGGCGGTGGTCGAGGGCTGAGTTCGTTGTCGGGAGCCGGTGGTGCCGTTGTCCCGCCTCCGCCGTCGGTGCTGGGTGAAGGTCACGGCGGAAGTGGTCGCCTCGGATCGCTCGCGGGTGGAGGGTCATCCGTCGTGCCGCCACCTCCATCGATGCAGGGAACAGGCAACGGAGGAGCGGGAAGGTTGGCATCACTCGCGGGAGGTGGATCGCCGATTGTGCCACCGCCGCCTTCGGTCCAGGGAATGGGTAGTGGCGGAGGCGGCCGCGGCGTGGGTTCGCTTGCGAGCGGAGGCTCAACGGTGGTGCCGCCGCCCCCGTCCATGCAAGGGACAGGTCACGGTGGAGGCGCACGCCTTGGTGCGTTGGGAGGAGGCGGTTCGCAGGTCGTGCAACCACCGCCGTCGATGCAGGGGACGGGACACGGAGGAGCAGGACGGCTCGGCTCACTGGCGGGCGGTGGTTTGACGGTGATTCCTCCGCCGCCATCGTTGCAGGGCGCTGGTGCCGGGGGCGGAGGCGCGGGCAATGGCGGGAGCGGAAGAGGCTTGGGAGCGCTGGCTGGAGGAGGCTCGCAAGTAGTGCCGCCGCCACCGTCGCTGCAGGGAACAGCAAGCGGGGGCCCGGGCGCCGGTGGAGGTGGACGCGGCGTAGGGTCGTTGGCGGGCGGAGGCACGCAGGTGGTTCCGCCACCGCCCTCGGTGCAGGTCGCGGGCAATGGCGGGGGAGGGCATGGCATGGGATCGCTAGGTGGAGGCAGTGGAGTGGTCCCACCGCCTCCTTCGATGGGAGGCACAGGTGGCAACGGCGCCGGACGTCTGGGCTCGCTCGGCGGTGCAGGAACCGAGGGAGCGGCGCCGCCGTCGGGTTCGGGGAGCGGTGCCGGAAGCGGACTCTACTCAGGCTCCACTGGACCGCTAGCGCCCATGGACGCGCTACCTACTGACGCTCCCACCACCGGACAACCAGCAACAGTTCCGCAAGAAACGCCGGGCGAAGACGTTCCGCTGCGGCTGGTGAGCATGGCGATGCCCACGCCGGGCTCGTCATTTTTCTCCAATTACGAGGTTTACATTGCCGAGAGACGCGTGCGAAAAGGCACGACCGAGCTGATCAAGCTGGTGTATGTGTTTCTGCCGTATCAAAAGCGCTTGTCGGAGTACGTGCAGAATAATGCCAAGGTGTACACGCTGCGGGTGCTGCGAGATCCTTCGTGTGATGAATCGTTGATGCAGATGACCTGGTCGGAAGCGGACCAGCCTACGGATTCAAGCAATCACGATTTGCTGAGCGCGAGCGACAAGAACAGCCGGCTGCCGTGCTATCGCACAACAGCAGAGGATTATCAGAGAGCACTCGACCGGGGACGGTAGGGACGACCTCTAGCTCCCCTATATAGATTATCTCGCCGACTTCAGACATGAATGTCATGAAATTCGGGGGGACGCAGATTTTTTGGACTGCTTAGATGGGAACAGCTAGGCTGCCTCCCAACTACTCGGACGATCTTGTATCCGAGCGTACGGCACAAGGATGGCTTCTGTGTCGCCTGTTTTCGTCCGCCTCTCGTGCTCAACGGGCGGGCGGCGCAGAGGGTGACGTTCACATTCACGGATGCAGAATTGACCGCCGTGACCCAAAACTGACGCCGTGTAATCGGCATGTCGACATCGCCGTAAGAAATATTTATTTCGTTTTCGTGGCGGGAGCTACTTGCACCTGGACGGGAGTTTTGTCGGACTTGGTCATATCGACCGACACTATGTTGAGGGCGCCACTGCTGCCGCGCACCTGAAGAGTGCGGGTCTGCTGCGTTCCGGACGCGCCCGTGTTTTGGGCGTCGGTGGATTGAATGGTCACTTGCAGGCCGGCGCTCGGTTCGCCGGGATTGATCTGCTCGACCTGCTGCTGCGTGCTGCGACCGCCGCTGGCTGCGTTGCGGGTGTTCGTGGTCGCTCTCTGCACGAGATGCAGCCGCCCGTCGGAAGACGAGCCGGGGACGTCGGTCGAATAGCTTTCGACAGTGCCACGCGATTCACCGGATGCGTCTTGCGATTCCTGGCCGACCGTCCTTGATACTTCTGCAAGCCGGCCGTCTGGGCCGGAGTGCAAGACATGCTCTTCGTGCCTGCGACTCTTGCCGTCATCGGTGATGGTGCTCTGCTTCACTTCTCCGGCTTGCCAGCGACCGGCGCCGTCGGGGAGGAGCGTTGATTTCTGGACTTGGACCGTGTGATCCCCCGTGCGTTCCTGACGTTCCTCAATCTTCATTGCGGGAGCGAAGCCGCCGTTGACGTCGGGCAGCATCACGGTGGTGGTGGTTTCCTCGACGGTCGCGCTGGTCTTCTTGGTGTCCTGCACTTCGCGTTGCACGAGTTGAACGCGTCCGTTGGAGTCGGGATTCGAGGTGGAGCGCACCACCTTGCCTCCGCCGCCGGGGAAGGTTTGCCTTTCTTCCTCGGTCATTTGCACAAGGACTCGTTGGCCATTGCTATCGCGGCCAAAGGTGCGGACTATTGTGCGCCAGGTCGTGGCGTTGACCTGAACGGATTCTTTTTCGATGTCCTGGTAAGGCTCGTAGCTGCCAGAACGGAGGATCTCGACGGATTGCTTGTCGACGGTGCGGTTGCCGTTTTGCGAGTGACTTTCAGTCTTTCGACTGCGGCTTCCTGCCGAGGAGTCTTGCGAGTCGGAAGTGGCGGTCCAGGATTGGTTGGCGGCGTCGGGGGTTTGGGCGCTGGCAGACAAGGCAAGAGCCAGGAACGTGGAAGCAAGGCCGGCGACGATTCTTGCGAAGTATTCGCGCCGAATCGCGGCTTCAAGCTTGTTCGATAGCAGAAGGCTGGCCGGCGGAATTCGCATGCCTTTATTGTGTGCCTGCGAGGATGGAGGTGTCCAGCGAACAAGTCCGGTCCCTGGTAAACCGGCGGTTTCACTAAGGACGGCCCGGTCTGAGTGTGATGGGAGATATTCACCCAATCGCGAGTCTCCGACCGGACAAACATCTCCCTAGGCGGAGATTGGAGGGTGCAGACTTCCAGACTTGGCCTTGGCTGCGTACATTGGCCATCCGTCCAGACGATCTTGTATGTCTGGCAAGGCCAGCGCAGGTCCGGCCTGTGCGGGGTTCGGGCTCGCGCACGATGGACCAGACTTTACAGGTCCCGGATCAAGCGGAACGCCTTCGCACGAAATGATAGATGGCGAGGAGAAGGATCGCCCCGAGCACTGACATGATGAGTCCAGCTGATTGTCCCTCCTGATACCATCCGACCGCCCGACCGAGCCAGGTTGCGACGACCGAACCCGCGATGCCAAGAAGTATCGTCACGATGAACCCGCCCGGATCTTTTCCGGGCATGATGAGCTTGGCTAGTGCGCCCACAACAAGACCGATCAATACCACCCAAAGCCAATGCATACGGGACCTCCCAGCGGCAGATGTGCAAAAACCACCCGGGCCTATGCGCGGCGCGTAGTATATATCGTTTCCGGAGTGGAGGACCATGCGAACTTTGTTGATCTGCCAAGCCTTCCTGCTATTTGTAATTTCCGCTGGTGCGCAGACCCAGCGCCAGCTCAACCTTGTGCCTATGCCTTCCAGTGTTCAGTTGGGAGCCGGGCAACTGCGAATCGATCAGTCATTTTCGATTGCGGTCTCGGGCGCGCATGAAGCGACCCTGGAGCGTGGACAACAAAGATTTCTGACACAGCTTTCGCAGCTTACCGGAATTCGATTTCTTCAGAAGGCGGGCGGTTCGGCGGCGACTCTGCAGATTCGCGCCGAGCATGGACGCGAGGAAGTCCAGAAACTCGACGAGGATGAGTCGTATCAACTGACCGTCAGCGAGTCGGGTGCGCAGCTTTCGGCGGCCACGTCCCTGGGCGCCTTGCACGGGCTGCAAACCTTTCTGCAACTCGTGGAACCGACGGCGAACGGATTCGCAGTGCCGACGGTCACCATCAAAGATCAGCCACGCTTTGCCTGGCGCGGGCTGCTTATTGACGTAAGCCGCCACTTCATTCCGCTGGATGTGCTCAAGCGAAATCTGGATGGGATGGCGGCGGTGAAGATGAATGTGCTGCATTTCCACCTTTCGGATGACCAGGGCTTTCGAGTGGAGAGCAAGCGCTTTCCGAAGCTACATACGGAAGGATCGGATGGGCAGTACTACACCCAGGCCGAATTACGGGAGTTTGTGGATTATGCGCACGATCGCGGGATCCGGGTCGTGCCGGAGTTCGATATGCCGGGGCACAGCCGGTCTTGGCTGGTGGCGTATCCCGAACTGGCGAGCAGCCCCGGCCCTTACAAGATTGACCCGAGCGATGCAGGTCCGGATGCGGTTATCGATCCCACGCGCGACCAGACTTACAAGTTTCTCGACAAATTCGTCGAGGAGATGGGCAAGCTTTTTCCGGACGCTTATTTCCACATTGGCGGAGACGAGGTCAGCGGGAAACCATGGGACACCAATCCGAAGATTCAGGAATTCATCCATGCCCATGGCATGAAGAGCAATCAGGATCTGCAGGCGCATTTCAACCAGAAGCTTCAGAAGATTTTGGATAAGCACCACAAGATCATGGTGGGCTGGGACGAGGTGCTGCACCCCGATCTACCGAAGAATGTGGTGGTGCAATCGTGGCGGGGACAGCAGTCGCTGGCCGTTGCGGCACGCCAAGGGTATAGGGGGATGCTGTCATTCGGGTACTACATCGATTTGATGTGGCCGGCCTGGAGGCACTATGAAGTGGACCCGATGAGTGGGGACGCGGCAACTTTGAGTGCGGAGGAGAAAGGTCGCATTCTGGGGGGCGAAGGCTGCATGTGGTCGGAGTGGGTGACGCCGGAGAATCTCGATTCACGTCTATGGCCGCGGAGTGCGGCGATTGCGGAGCGGCTATGGTCTCCGGCCGAGGTGAAGGATGTGGCCTCGATGTATGAGCGGCTCAGCAAGCTGAGCTGGCGACTGACAGCGCTTGGGATGACGCATGAGTCTGGCAAGGTTGACATGCTGCAGCGCATGGCCAATTCGGATGATGTTGCCGCTTTGCGTGTGTTGGCTGACGTCGTCGAGCCGGTGAAAGATTACACGCGCATGGACGGCGTGAAGGGGCCGTGGGATTTCCGGGCGCCCTTAAACCGGTTGGTGGATGCCGCCCGGCCAGAAAGTGATGTGGCGCGGCGTTTTCAGGATGCTGTGCAGGCTTACCTCCAGAGCGGGTACAAAGATCGGGCGGCGGAGGAACTGATTCGGGCACGTCTTACGGCGTGGCGCGACAACGATCTGAAATTGCGGCCGCTCCTGCAGCAGTCTTTCCTTCTGACTGAAGTTGCGGCGCTTTCCGAAGAGCTTTCTGCACTCGGCGATTCGGGGCTGTATGCGCTCGACTACTTGGGGAAATCGCAGTCGGCTCCGCCGGGGTGGAGGAACCAGCAAAACGCGTTGATTGATCGGGCGAAGAATCCGACGGCGAATGTCTTGTTGATGGTGGTTGCGCCGGTGCAGCAGTTGGTGGAGGCTAGCGGGGGAAAGTGACGGGGCGTCCCATCGGTTAGAGTCCTTCCGGGGAAACACAAGGCCCCTCGACTGCGCTCGGGGTGACAGGGGGAGAGGTGTTGCTACCGGCTAGAGCTGTTTGGCGGAGGCACCGGCTGCGAGTTCTCGCAGGACGGTTAGGAATCCGGAGGCAGCTTCGGGATCGGCCAGCGATTCCAGGTCGACTGTGGCGGAGAAGTTGGGCGAGTCGGGCCGGAAGTGGACTTTCAAGAAATTGTGCTCGCGCGACGTCATGAGGGCGTTTACGACTGGCGTGAGCTCCTGGGTCCACTTGGCGCGGGTGGTGAGAACCACGGGGCCGGGACGCGAAATTTCCCAATCGCCATCGCGATGCGAGGACTTGCCGTTGCTGTGCCCGCACCAGCGGTGATTCATGACTTCGAGGCGGAACGCGGGCGGACAATCCAGGTCGGCTTCGAAGGTGAGCGTCTCTTTCTGCTTGCGCCATCGGCTGACCAACCACTGCACGGGCAGCGGACGAGGCAGGAGTTGGAGCGTGAGATGGGCGTTTTCAAACCAACGAGAAGGGAACTGGAAGCGGGCATAAAGTCGCGAGCTTCCGGACCAGCGCGACTCGACGACCTTGCCCCGGCCCCGGCAGGCGATCTGTACCCAACGCAGAGCGGCCGCGCCTTTGCGCCGGTTATAGCGCGCGAACGCGACGTACCAGATGCCCAAGGAGACGGCGGCACCCAAAGCGTCGATCAGTAACAGGCGCCCCACAGAAGGAGACCTCTTGACTTTTATGGTACGTCCGAAGATGGAGCGAGGGCAAGGGGCCGGACGAAGGAATTTTTTCGGGCGGATGTGGGGCGTATTTATGTAGCGCGGGCACTGCTGCCCGCGTTCCGCGGCACGCGGACAAGAGTGTCCGCGCTACACTTCTGCCGCTACAATGACTCTCGCCATGAGGACGGCGGATTTCACGCTCCGAGAATTCCGGCGAGGAGATTTCGACGCCCTTTGGGAGATCGACCAGAAGTGTTTTCCGCCGGGGATCTCCTATTCACAGATGGAGTTGCTGGCGTATATGCGGCGGCCGCGTTCGTTTACGCTGGTCGCGGAGGGCGTCTACAGCGGTCAGCCTCACGGGAACGAGGTTGCCCAGGTGGGATTCATAGTGGCGGAAGCGGGACGGACCCGTGGGCATATCATTACGATTGATGTCCTGGAGCACGCGCGCCGGAGCGGCTTGGGGACGAAGCTTCTGACGGCGGCGGAGAATCGGCTGTGGGAGATGGGTTGTGCCGTGGTCCTGCTAGAAACTGCTGTCGATAACACGGCGGCCATGGCCTTCTACAAACGGCATGGCTATTACCTCGTCAAGACTGTGCCTCGTTACTATTCGACGGGCGTGGATGCCTTCGTCCTGAAAAAAGATTTGCTCTCGCCTGCTCCCGCCAGCTAACTTGCCAGCATGAAAATTGCGATCCAGGGCGAGCCTGGAGCGTTCAGTCATGAAGCGGCGCTGCGCATGGTGCCGGGTTGCACGATCGTGCCGTGTGCGCGGTCGGCGGAGGTGTTTGACCGAGTGGGCCGTGGATCGGTGGGCGGGGCGGTCATTCCGATCGAGAATTCGCTGGCCGGGTCGGTGGCCGAACATTTTGATTTGTTGCTGAGCCGGAATGTTTTTATCCAAAGCGAATTTCCGCTGCGGATCGTGCACAACGTGATTGCATCTCCGGGAGTGAAGTTCGCAGATCTGCGGCGGGTGTATTCGCACCCAGTGGCGCTCGACCAGTGCCGCGATTTTTTTCGTCGCTGTCCCAAGATCGAACCGGTTGCGTTTTATGACACGGCCGGCAGCGTGAAGCACGTGGTCGAGAAGGATTTGCAGGATTCGGCCGGGATTGCGGGTCGTCAGGCAGCCAGCGTGTATGGGGGGAGGATCTTGAAGGCGGGAATTGAAGACGACAAGCAGAACTTCACCCGTTTCTTTTTCATTCGCAAGCGACGCCAGGTGCGGCACGGGGCTAACAAGACTTCGCTCGCTTTCAGCGTGAAGAATATTCCGGGGGCCCTTTTCAAGGCGTTGAGCGTGTTCGCGCTGCGGGACATCAGCTTGAGCAAGATCGAATCGCGACCGGTGCGCGGGCGGCCCTGGGAGTATGTCTTTTATGTCGACATTTTGCGTGGCGATGACGAACCGGCCCGCAACGCCCTGCGCCATCTGGGCGAAGTCGCAGACCTGGTGAAGGTGCTGGGGGTTTATCCGGCGGCGCAGTGAGGATACAACCTTGCCAGCCGTCACCGAGTCAGAGGGAGAAGATTCCCATGGACAATGCAGCTCGAACCACCCGACGGAATTTTGTTCTGCGCTCGACTACCGTCCTAGGCGCGGGACTGGTCATTCCCGGATTGGCCTCGGGAGCAGAGGCGGAGGACAAGGGCAAGGAAGACATTTCTCCCGCTGAAGACCTGATGCGCGAACACGGCGTTCTCAACCGGATCCTTCTGATCTACGACGAGCACCTCCGGCTGCTGGACGCAAAGCAGACATTCGATCCTGGAGTTCTTGCCAGTTCGGCGGGAATCGTCCGGCACTTTGTGGAGGATTATCACGAGAAGCTGGAGGAAGATTTCCTGTTTCCACGCTTCCGCAAGGCCAACAAGCTGGTCGACCTGGTGGACACTCTGCTCGCGCAACACCGGGCCGGACGGCGCGTTACGGCGCAAATCGAGCAGCTGGCGAATGCGGGTAGCCTGAAGGATGAAAGCAAACGCCGCGAGTTGGGAGAAAGCCTTCGGGCGTTTGTGCGGATGTACCGCCCGCATGAGGCGCGCGAGGATACAGTGGTGTTCCCGGCCCTTCGCGGAATCGTGTCGGCGCACGAGTATGACGCGCTAGGCGATGACTTCGAGAAAAAAGAAGATGAACTGTTCGGCGATGAGGGCTTCTTTAAGGTGGTGGACCAGGTCGCCGAGCTCGAAAAGATGCTGGGGATTTACGAGTTGGGCAAGTTTACTCCCAAGTAAAACGGGCACCGGTCACAAGGCCTGGTGAGGGTGCACACATTCGCTCTTCTCCCCGCACTCTATGCTGGAGGCGACCCCTCGAGAAGGGTGGTCAATTCAGAAGGGAGCAACTCGAATGCAATCCTCCAAAGTTTTGGTTCTGCTGATCGTGTGTGTTCTGGGCGTGGCGGTGCTGCGACGGCCACAAATAACAAGTTCGGGGTGGCCGACGTGCACAAGGTCAACTTCCTGAACAGTGTGCGGATCGGCGACCTGGTCCTGCCACAGGGCGATTATGAAGTCCGGCACGTCATGGAAGGCCAGGACCATATCATGGTTTTCCATCGTCTGGGCGGCCAGACGGCCGACGCGCGAGTGAAATGTGAACTGGTACCTCTGGCGCAGAAGGCTAGCCAGACCCAGAGAACCTACACAACGAATGCGTCCAAAGAGCAAGTGCTGCATGAGCTCGTGTTCGCAGGCGAGACCGCAAAGCACGTGTTTTGAGGTTGGAATCATAGGGTTGAACGCAGAGGGCTGAAGGCCCTCTGCCCGGCTCTAAGAGCGGCAGGGTGGGGGATTTTTCTGCCCCGATAACCGGTGGGGTAACCTGTACCTTGGGTAAGGTGCAAAACTGCTTGAAGGGGTTTACAATCCAACGCTCTACGGGGATAAACCCCGTCCGGCCTGCATCTTTTTGAAGACCAGCGACATCAAAACTTGAGCGAGATACACTCAAGGAGAACCATGGCACAGCAGTCGCGCGTCACAAAAGCCAAAGAAGAGCCCGAAGTACAGGAAGAACGGTCTCTGCCGGTTCTGCCGGTTCGGGATACGGTCCTGTTCCCCCATGCGGTGTTGCCCCTGACGGTGGGACGGGAGAGTTCGGTCCAGTTGATCAATTCGCTGGGCGAAGACAAGACCATTGTAGTAGTCGCCCAGCGCGAAGCGCGGGTCGACACGCCTCAGCCCAGCGACTTGTATACCGTTGGCACCTTGGCGGTGGTCCACAAAGTTGTGAAGATGCCCAACCAGAGCCTGTTTGTGTTTGCCGAAGGCCTGGAGAGGGTGAAGCTGGCGGAGTTCACGCAGCTCACACCATTTATGCGGGCGGGTTTTACGACCATCGCGGAATCGATCCCGCCAAAGAGTTCTGAAATAGAAGCGCTTCAGCGAAACGTCCTGACATTGTTCCAGCAGATTGTGGCGGGTTCACCGACCTTGTCGGATGAACTGTCCACGGTTGCGATGAACATTGAGGAACCGGGACGATTGGTGGATTTCATCGCTTCGTCGCTGCCTTCGCTCTCCACCTCCGACAAGCAGGACACGCTGGAAACCACCGACGTCAACGTCCGGCTGGAGAAGATCAATCAGCATCTGGCCAAGGAACTGGAAGTCCAGCAACTGCGCAACAAGATTCAGTCCGAAGTCCAGGATAAAGTCCAGCAGACACAGCGTGAGTACTACCTGCGCGAGCAGATGAAGGCCATCCAGAAGGAACTGGGTGAGCAGGACGAAGGTCAGCGGGATATCGATGAACTGAAACAGAAGATTGAAGCAGCGGGAATGCCGGACGATGTGAAAAA
>Ga0307471_100000758_pt1 | contig 16893 bp, 12 predicted proteins | sample atmos_gasesAM3C__2_FD_204566 | JGI IMG/M metagenome (GOLD analysis project Ga0307471, IMG submission 204566) | Hardwood forest soil microbial communities from Morgan-Monroe State Forest, Indiana, United States - atmos_gasesAM3C_515 | ecosystem: Environmental > Terrestrial > Soil > Temperate... | reverse complement strand
GCTCCTGCCCCGTGATCCGTCCCCGGCGCCGGTTGATGTCGCTGATCACGTCGCCCATCGACTCTTCGGAGGTCACCACCTCGAGGGTCATGATGGGCTCGAGGATGACGGGTGAAGCCTTCGCCATTGCCTCCTTGAAGGCCATCGATCCCGCGATCTTGAAGGCCATCTCGGAGGAGTCGACCTCGTGGTAGGAGCCGTAGATGACGGTGGCCTTGACGTCGACGACCGGGTAGCCGGCGAGCACGCCCGACGACATCGCCTCCTTCACACCCTTGCCGATGGCCGGAATGTACTCACGCGGGATGACCCCGCCCTTGGTCCCGTCGACGTACTCGAAGCCGCCACCCGGCCCAAGCGGCTCGACGCGCAGGATCACGTGACCGTACTGGCCACGCCCACCCGTCTGCCGGATGAAGCGCGACTCCTGCTCGACCGCCTTGCGGATGGTCTCCTTGTAGGCCACCTGCGGCTTCCCCACGTTGGCATCGACCTTGAACTCGCGCAGCAGCCGATCGACGATGATCTCGAGGTGGAGCTCGCCCATCCCGGAGATGAGCGTCTGACCCGTCTCCGCGTCCGAGGAGACGCGGAAGGAGGGGTCCTCGGTGGCGAGCTTCTGCAGGGAGCCGCCCAGCCGCTCCTGATCGGCCTTGGTCTTCGGCTCGATGGCAATCGAGATGACCGGGTCGGGGAACTGCATGCGCTCGAGCACGACCGGACGGTTCTCGTCGCAGAGCGTGTCACCCGTGGTCGTGTCGCGGAGCCCCACCGCGGCGGCGATGTCGCCCGCGTAGACGTCCTTGATCTCCTCACGCTTGTTGGCGTGCATCTTGAGGAGCCGTCCGATGCGCTCCTTCTTGCCCTTGACGGAGTTGTAGACGTAGGAGCCCGAGTTCATGACGCCGGCGTAGACGCGGAGGAAGGTGAGCGTCCCGACGTAGGGGTCGGTCATGATCTTGAAGGCGAGCGCCGTGAAGGGCTCGGTGTCACTCGGGAGGCGCTCCTCCTCGTTGTCGGTGTTGGGGTTGATCCCCTTGACGGGCGGGATGTCGAGCGGCGACGGCAGGTAGTCCACGACCGCGTCGAGGAGCGGCTGGACGCCCTTGTTCTTGAACGAGCTCCCGCACACGACCGGCACGATCTGCATCTTGACCGTCCCGGTGCGGATCGCGGCGCGGACCTCGGCCTCTGAGATCGCCTCCCCGTTCAGGTACTTCTCCATGAGCCGCTCGTCGACGTCGGCGAGCGTCTCGAGCAGGCGCTCGCGACCGGCGCGGGCCGCCTCGGCATAGTCGTCGGGGATCTCATCCTGGCGGTAGCGCGCGCCGAGGCTCTCATCCTCCCACACGACCGCCTTCATCGTGACCAGGTCGACCACGCCGCGGAAACCGTCTTCCGCCCCGAGCGGGAGCTGGAGCACGGCCGCGTTGGCCCGCAGTCGCTCGCGGATCTCCCGCACGACCCGGTCGAAGTCCGCGCCCACCCGGTCCATCTTGTTGATGAAGGCGATGCGCGGGACGCCGTAGCGGTCCGCCTGACGCCACACGGTCTCCGACTGCGGCTCCACGCCGCCCACGCCGCAGAACACCGCGACCGCCCCGTCGAGCACCCGGAGGCTCCGTTCCACCTCGATCGTGAAGTCGACGTGGCCCGGCGTATCGATGATGTTCACGCGATGCTCGCGCCAGAAACAGGTGGTCGCGGCCGACGTGATGGTGATGCCACGCTCCTGCTCCTGCACCATCCAGTCCATCACGGCGGTCCCCTCGTGGACCTCGCCGATCTTGTAGCTGATCCCCGTGTAGTAGAGGATCCGCTCGGTGGTGGTCGTCTTCCCGGCATCGATGTGGGCCATGATGCCGATGTTCCGGGTGCGTTCGAGTGGGACGTTGCGTGGCATGGCTGTGAGCCCGCGGGCGCCGAAGCGCTACCAGCGGTAATGGGCGAAAGCCTTGTTGGCCTCCGCCATGCGGTGGGTGTCCTCCTTCTTCTTGATCGCGCCGCCGCGGCCGTTGGCCGCGTCGAGAATCTCCCCGGCGAGCCGCTCGACCATCGACTTCTCCGGACGAGCGCGGGCGTTCTGCACCACCCAGCGCATGGCGAGGGAACCCCGCCGCTGCGGCCGCACCTCCACGGGCACCTGGTAGGTGGCGCCGCCGACGCGTCGCGAGCGAACCTCGACCAGGGGCTTCACCTGCTCGAGCGCGCGCTTGAAGATGCCGATCGCGTCCTCCTTGGCGCGCTCACCCACTAGGTCCAGCGCCCCATAGAGGATGCGCTCGGTGAGACTCTTCTTCCCGTCGCGCATCATCGCGTTCATGAACTTCGTCACCGACCGATCCTGGTACTTCGGATCGGGCAGCACCTCTCTGCGCTTGACCTCACCTTTGCGTGGCATGGCTATGGCACACTGCGGCTCCGGCGGGACGGCGACCTACCGTCCCGCCGGACGCCGCTGACTCACTTCGGCCTTTTGGCTCCGTACTTCGAGCGGCCCTGACGCCGATCCTGCACGCCGATCGAGTCGAGGGTGCCGCGGACGATGTGGTAGCGCACGCCGGGCAGGTCCTTCACCCGGCCTCCACGGATGAGCACCACCGAGTGCTCCTGCAGGTTGTGACCCACCCCGGGGATGTACGACGTCACCTCGATGCCGTTGGTCAGCCGGACTCGGGCAACCTTGCGCAGCGCTGAATTCGGTTTCTTCGGCGTCGTCGTATAGACACGCGTGCACACGCCGCGCTTCTGCGGTGACCCCTGCAGGGCGGGGGCCGTTCGCTTGGCGCGTTGCTGTTCACGTCCGCGCTTGACGAGCTGGTTGATCGTCGGCATCGGTCAGCCGCTTCTCTCCCTCAGATTCCCTCGACGGAAACGACCTTTTTAGGTGGCGCGCTCGTGGGTGTCAACAAAATGCTGGCGGGGCTTCAGGCCACCGCCTCCGGGGCACCCTCCTGGACCGGGACCTCCTCGGGCCCGCCCTCGGGCTCGTCGGTCAGGGCTTCCATCCTGTTGTACTTCGGGACACCGGTCCCGGCCGGGATCAGCCGGCCCATGATGACGTTCTCCTTCAGACCCACCAGGCGATCGACCTTGCCGTTGATGGCGGCCTCCGTGAGGACCTTGGTCGTCTCCTGGAAGGACGCGGCGGAGATGAAGCTCTCGGTCGAGAGGCTGGCCTTGGTGATCCCGAGGAGCAGGGGCTCCGCCACCGCCGGCTGCCCGCCATCGGCGAGCACCCGCTGGTTCTCCTCCTCGAAGCGCCACTTCTCCACCTGATCGCCGATCAGGAACTCCGTGTCGCCCACCTCCTTGATGCGCACCCGTCGGAGCATCTGCCGGACGATCACCTCGATGTGCTTGTCGTTGATGCGCACGCCCTGCAGTCGGTAGATCTCCTGGACCTCGTCCACCAGGTACTTGGCGAGCGCCTTCTCACCCAGGATGGTGAGGATGTCGTGCGGGTTCGAGCTGCCATCCATGAGCGGCTCGCCCGCCTTCACGTAGTCCCCCTCGTGAACGCTGATGTGCTTGCCCTTCGGGATCAGGTACTCGCGCGCCTCGCCCACCTCGGGCGTGACCACCACCTTGCGCTTGCCCTTGGTGTCTTTGCCGAAGGAGATGACGCCGTCGATCTCGCTGATGACCGCGAACTCCTTCGGCTTTCGCGCCTCGAACAGCTCGGCCACACGCGGCAGTCCGCCCGTGATGTCCTTCGTCTTCGTCGTCTCGCGGGGCATCTTCGCGATGATGTCCCCGGCGGCCACGCTCACGCCCTCAACCACGTTCAGATGCGCCCCGACGGGCAGCAGGTAGCGCGCCTCCCCGCTCGGGATCCGAGCCGTCTGGCCGGCGTCGTTCTTGATCGACACCCGGGGCCGCTTGTCGACGTCCTTGGTGTCGACGATGACCTTGGTCGAGAGACCGGTCCGCTCGTCGACCTTCTCCTCCATGGTGACACCCTCGAGGATGTCACCGAACTTCACCACGCCGCCCACCTCGGTCAGGATCGGGATGGTATACGGGTCCCACTCCGCGACCATCTCGCCCGCCTTCACCTTGGCCCCGTCGGCCTTCTTCAGCTTGGCCCCGTAGACCACCGGGTAGCGCTCTCGCTCGCGCTCACGGTTGGGCTCGGGGTAGTCGATGATCGCCACCTCGCCGTTGCGGTTCATGACGACGAGGTCGCCTTCCTTGCCCTCGACGGTGACCAGGTTGATGAACTTGAGGAAGCCGTCGTTGCGCGTCTCGAGGGTCGTCTGCTCGGCCCGTCGGCTCGCCGTGCCGCCGATGTGGAACGTCCGCATCGTGAGCTGCGTGCCCGGCTCGCCGATCGACTGGGCCGCGATGACACCGATCGCCTCACCCAGGTTGACCATGTGGCCACGCGCAAGGTCGCGGCCATAGCACCTGATGCACACGCCCTGGCGCGACTGACAGGTGAGCACCGAGCGGATCTTCACCCGCTCGAGCCCGGCTTCCTGGGCGAGATTGACCTTGACCTCGTCGATCTCCTCGTTGGCGTGGACGATCACCGTGTTGCTGAACGGATCCCGGATGTCCTCCAGGGCGACGCGACCGAGCACGCGGTCGCCGAGGGCCTCGATGACCTCGCCGCCTTCGACGAGCGGGGTCATCTCGATGCCGTCGAGGGTGCCGCAGTCCTCCTCGGTGATGATCGAGTCCTGCGCCACATCGACCAGGCGGCGCGTGAGGTACCCGGAGTTGGCGGTCTTGAGGGCCGTGTCGGCGAGCCCCTTGCGAGCGCCATGAGTCGAGATGAAGTACTGCAACACCGTCAGGCCCTCGCGGAAGTTCGCCGTGATCGGCGTCTCGATGATCTCACCCGACGGCTTGGCCATCAGACCGCGCATCCCGGCGAGCTGGCGGATCTGCTGTGCCGAGCCGCGCGCGCCGGAGTCGGCCATCATGAAGATGGGGTTGAAGGAGGGGACGCGACGGATGTTCCCCTCCGCGTCCTGCACCTCCTGCGTGCCCAGCTCGCGCAGCATCTCGTCGGCGATCCGATCCGTCACCTCGGCCCATATGTCTACCACCTTGTTGTAGCGCTCGCCGTCGGTGATGAGGCCCTTGTTGTACTGATCCTCGATCTCGCGAACGGCGCCGTTCGCCTCGTCGAGCAGCCCCTGCTTCCCGGCGGGGATCACCATGTCCTTGATGCCGATCGAGATGCCGGCCTGCGTGGCCTGCTCGTAGCCCAGATCCTTCAAGCGGTCGGCGAAGATCACCGTCGCCTTGTTGCCCGCGTGTCGGTACGCGAGGTCGATCAGGTGCCCGAGCTCCTTCTTCTTCATGATCTTGTTGACGTCGGCGAAGGGGATCTCGTGCGGCACGATCTCGTAGAGGAGCACGCGGCCGACCGTCGACGGGACGAGCTGGCCGTCCCCCCCGGCGACCGCGGGTACCCGCACGCGGATGCGGGCCTGCAGCTCGACCGCCCCCTGGTCATACGCGATGCGTACCTCATCGAAGCTCGCGAAGGTCCGGCCGTCACCCCGCGAGGTGAGCTTGTCGCGGGTCATGAAGTAGAGCCCGAGGACGATGTCCTGCGTGGGGACGATGATCGGCTTGCCGTGCGCCGGCGAGAGGATGTTGTTGGTCGACATCATGAGCGCCCGCGCCTCGACCTGGGCCTCGACCGAGAGCGGCACGTGCACGGCCATCTGGTCGCCGTCGAAGTCGGCGTTGTACGCGGCGCACACGAGCGGATGGAGCTGAATCGCCTTGCCCTCGATGAGGATCGGCTCGAAGGCCTGGATGCCGAGGCGGTGGAGCGTGGGGGCGCGGTTCAGGAGCACCGGATGCTCGCGGATCACCTCGTCGAGGATGTCCCAGACCTCGGGCCGCTCCTTCTCGACCAGCTTCTTGGCGCTCTTGATCGTCGTGACGAAGCCGCGCTCTTCCAGCTTGTTGTAGATGAAGGGCTTGAACAGCTCGAGCGCCATCTTCTTCGGCAGCCCGCACTGGTGAAGCCGGAGTTCCGGCCCGACGACGATGACCGAACGGCCCGAGTAGTCGACGCGTTTGCCGAGGAGGTTCTGCCGGAAGCGGCCGCTCTTGCCCTTCAGCATGTCGGAGAGCGACTTGAGGGGGCGCTTGTTCGGGCCGGTGATCGCCCGGCCTCGCCGGCCGTTGTCGAAGAGCGCGTCGACGGCCTCCTGGAGCATACGCTTCTCGTTACGGATGATGATGTCGGGGGCGTTCAGCTCCATGAGGCGCTTCAACCGGTTGTTGCGGTTGATGACCCGCCGGTAGAGATCGTTCAGGTCCGAGGTCGCGAACCGCCCACCGTCGAGCGGCACCAGCGGCCGCAGGTCGGGTGGGATCACGGGGATCACCTCGAGGATCATCCACTCGGGGCGATTGCCCGAGTTCTTGAACGCCGCCACCACCTTCAGCCGCTTCGAGATCTTCTTGCGGCGGGCTTCGCTGGTCGCCTCCTTCATCTCCTGGCGCAGGTCGACGAACAGTTTGTCGATGTCGAGCTTCTTGAGGAGCTCGCGGATCGCCTCGGCCCCCATGCCCGCGCGGAACGCATCCGGACCGTACTCCTCGTAGAGCTTGCGGTAGCGGGTCTCGGAGAGGAGCTCGCGCTCCTGGAGCGGCGTCTTGCCCGGGTCCACCACGACGTACGACTCGAAGTAGAGGACCTTCTCGAGCTCCTTGAGCGTCACGTCGAGGAGGGTTCCGATGCGCGACGGAAGGCTCTTCAGGAACCAGATGTGCGCCACCGGGGTGGCGAGGTCGATGTGCCCCATCCGTTCCCGCCGAACCTTGGACTGGATGACCTCGACGCCGCACTTCTCGCAGACCACCCCGCGGTGCCGCATCCGCTTGTACTTCCCGCAGTTGCACTCGTAGTCCTTGGTGGGCCCGAAGATCTTCGCGCAGAAGAGCCCGTCGCGCTCGGGCTTGAAGGTACGGTAGTTGATCGTTTCCGGCTTCTTCACCTCGCCATGCGACCACGAGCGGATCTTGTCGGGGGACGCCAGCGAGATGCGGATGGCGTTGAAGATGAGCGGATTCTTCGGCTTCTCGAACAGACTGAACAGATCTTCCATCATGGATTTGAACTCCCGTCGGCCAGCCTGAGCGCTGTCATCCCCGACCTCCCCACCGTCAGGTCTGTCGGTTTTCGGTCAGCTCGATGTCGAGCGCGAGGCTCTGCAGCTCCTTCACCATCACGTTGAACGACTCGGGCAGGCCTGGCTCGAGGACATTCTCCCCCTTGACGATCGCCTCGTACATCCGCGTCCGACCCGCCACGTCGTCCGACTTGACCGTCAGCATTTCCTGCAGGCTGTAGGCCGCCCCGTACGCCTCGAGCGCCCACACCTCCATCTCGCCCAGGCGCTGTCCGCCGAACTGGGCCTTGCCGCCGAGCGGCTGCTGCGTGACGAGGGAGTACGGGCCGGTGGAGCGGGCGTGGATCTTGTCGTCGACCAGGTGGTGCAGCTTCAACATGTACATCACGCCGACCGTCACCTCGTGCGCGAACGCCTCTCCGGTCCGGCCATCGAACAACCTCGTCTGTCCCGTGCCGGGGAGCGCGGCCCGGGCGAGGAGCTTGAAGATCTCGTCCTCGGTGGCGCCGTCGAAGACTGGCGAGGCGACGTGGATGCCGCGGGACGCCTTGCGGGCGAGCTTGACGATGTCCTGATCGGCCAGCGCGTCGATGAAATCCGCCGTATCGCGCGCGCCGTAGAGGTCCTTCAGCGTCTTGCGGAGTGCCTCGATGTTGGGCCGGCCGTTCTCCTCGAGCTCGGTGTCGATCTGCCGTCCGAGCTCTCGCGCCGCCCACCCGAGGTGGGTTTCGAGGATCTGGCCGACGTTCATGCGGCTCGGCACGCCGAGCGGATTCAACACGATGTCGACCGGGGTGCCATCCGCGAGGGAGGGCATGTCCTCCTCGGGAAGGATGCGCGACAGCACGCCCTTGTTCCCGTGCCGCCCCGCCATCTTGTCGCCGACCTGGAGCTTCCGCTTGATGGCGACGAACACCTTCACCATCTTGATCACGCCCGGCGGCAGCTCGTCGCCACCCTTCAGGCGCTCGATCTTCTCCGTGAACGCGACCTTGATGAGATCGATCTGCTCTTGCATCCCCTCGACGAGACGGGAGAGGTCGTCCTCGGTGCGCTCGTCGCCGACCTTGATGTCGCCCCAGTAGTTGGAGGGAATCTGCGCCAGCACGTCCGCCGTGACCTCGACCCCCTTGTTGAGGAGGACTTTCCGGGCGTCGTCAGTGAGCCGGGCGCTGGTCATCTTGCCTTCCAGCAGACGGAGCACCTTCCTCTGGGCGCTCTCCCGGATGATGCGGATCTCGTCCTGTTGATCCTTGCGCAGGCGGGTGACTTCCTCGTCCTCGATCGCCCGCGAGCGGTCGTCCTTCTGGATGCCCTTGCGGGAGAAAACGCGGGCGTTGATCACCGTGCCCTCGACGCCCGGCGGGACCCGGAGGCTCGTGTCGCGCACCTCACCCGCCTTCTCGCCGAAGATTGCCCGCAGGAGCTTCTCCTCGGGCGAGAGCTGCGTCTCGCCCTTGGGCGTGATCTTGCCGACCAGGATGTCGCCCGGCTTCACCTCCGCGCCGATGCGTATGATGCCCGATTCGTCGAGGTCCTTGAGCGCCTCGTCGCCCACGTTGGGGATGTCGCGCGTGATCTCCTCGGGGCCGAGTTTCGTGTCACGCGCCACGCACTCGAACTCCTCGATGTGCACCGAGGTGAAGAGATCGTGCTTCACCACGCGCTCGGAGATGAGGATCGAGTCTTCGAAGTTGTACCCGCCCCAGGGCATGAAGGCGACCAGCACGTTCCGTCCGAGCGCGAGGTCGCCCATCTCGGTCGACGGGCCATCCGCGATCACGTCGCCGGCGCGCACGTGGTCGCCGACCGTCACGATGGGTCGCTGGTTGATGCAGGTGTTCTGATTGGAGCGCTGATACTTGACCAGGTTGTAGATGTCGACGCCGGGATCGCGCCCGTCGGTGGACGTTTTGTCCGCCTTGACCACGATGCGCATCGAGTCGACTTGCTCGACCACCCCGTCACGACGGGCCACCACGGTCACGCCCGAGTCGCGGGCCACTACCCGCTCCATCCCGGTGCCCACCAGCGGCGCGTCGGTGCGCAGCAGCGGGACGGCCTGCCGTTGCATGTTCGAGCCCATCAGGGCGCGGTTCGCGTCGTCGTTCTCGAGGAAGGGGATGAGCGAGGCAGCCACCGACACGAGCTGGTTCGGCGACACGTCCATGAACTCGACCTGCTCCGGCCGCACCATGGTGAACTCGCCCCCGATGCGTGCCGAGATGAGGTCGGCGGTGAAGTGCCCCTTGGCATCGAGGGGCGCGTTCGCCTGGGCGATGGTGTGCTCTTCTTCCTCGAGGGCCGAGAGGTAGACGATCTCGTCGGTGACGCGACCATCCTTCACGCGGCGGTAGGGGGTCTCGACGAACCCGAATTCGTTGACGCGAGCATAGGTGGAGAGCGAGGCGATCAGGCCGATGTTCGGGCCCTCCGGCGTCTCGATCGGACACACCCGGCCGTAGTGCGTCGGGTGCACGTCGCGCACCTCGAAGCCTGCGCGCTCGCGGGTGAGACCACCCGGACCGAGAGCGGAGAGCCGGCGCTTGTGGGTGATCTCGGAGAGCGGGTTCGTCTGATCCATGAACTGCGAGAGCTGTGACGACCCGAAGAACTCCTTGATGACGGCCGACACCGGCTTGTAGTTGATGAGCTCCTGCGGCATCAGCGTCTCGATGTCCTGCAGGCTCATCCGCTCCTTGATCGCGCGCTCCATGCGCACGAGCCCGATGCGGTACTGGTTCTCGACCAGCTCGCCGACCGCGCGCACCCGTCGATTGCCGAGGTGATCGATGTCGTCCACCTGGCCGTTGCCGTTCTTCAGCTCGATCAGGTAGCGGACCACCTCGAGGATGTCCTCGCGACGGAGCGTCCCCTGGTCGAGGGGCACGTTCACCTTCAGCTTGTGGTTCAGCTTGAGCCGGCCGACGCGGGAAAGGTCGTAGCGCTCGGGGTTGAAGAAGAGATTGTTGAAGAAGGCGGTCGCGGTCTCGGGAGTGGGCGGATCACCCGGGCGCAGGCGCCGGTAGATCTCCAGGATGGCCTCCTCGGGGCTCGCGATCTTGTCCTGCACCAGCGTGTTGCGCAGCGAGGACCCGATGTGGGTGTCGTCGAGGAAGAGCACCTCGATCCGGTCGATGCCGCGCGTTCGCAGCTGCTCGAGCTTGTCCTCGGTGATCTCTTCGTTGGTGGCGAGCACGACCTCGCCGGTGCGCGCGTCCTTGACGTCGTGGGCCGATACGCGACCGAGAACTTCTTCCAGGGCGATCGGGATCTGCTCGACGCCCGCCTGCTCGAGCTGGCGGAGCGCCGCCCGGGTGAACTTCCGTCCCTCCTTCACGATCAGCTCGTTCGTGCTCGGGTTGCGCAGGTCGCGCGTCGCCTTCACGCCGAGCAGATGATCGGGCTGGAACCGCTTGGCCGCCTTGCGGCCATCCAGAATGATCGTGTCCTTGCGGTAGAAGTAGTTGAGGAGGTCCTCGGTCGTCATGCCGAGCGCGCGCAGCAGCACCGTGGCGTGGAACTTCCGGCGCCGATCGATGCGCACGTAGAGGATGTCCTTGGGATCGAACTCGAAATCGATCCAGGAACCGCGGTAGGGGATGATGCGCGCGGAGTAGAGGAGCTTTCCGCTGGCGTGCGTCTTCCCCTTGTCGTGATCGAAGAACACCCCGGGGGAGCGATGGAGCTGGGAGACGATGACCCGCTCGGTCCCGTTCACCATGAAGGTGCCGTGCTGGGTCATGAGCGGAATCTCGCCGAAGTAGACCTCCTGTTCCTTGACGTTCTTGATCGACCGCACCCCGCTCTCCTGGTCGATGTCCCAGATGACGAGCTGCACGGTCACCTTGAGCGGCGCGGCGAACGTCATGCCGCGCTGGTGACACTCCTCGACGTCGTACTTGGGCTCCGCCAGGCTGAAGCTGACGAATTCGAGCGACGCCGTCTCGTTGAAGTCCTTGATCGGGAACACGGACTTGAAGACGGCCTGCAGGCCCTGATCCTTTCGCTGCTCGGGCGCGAGGTCCTTCTGCAGGAATTCCTCGTACGAGCGTTTCTGGATCTCGATCAGATTGGGGATGTCGATGATCTTCTTGATGCGCCCGAACGTCCTCCGCAGTCGAAGGTTGCTCGGGACCCGGGAAAGCGTCGACGCCGCTGTACTCATCGCGTCTTTACCCCTCCTGGCTTGTGTTGGGCTGCATGTGGATCACTTCAGCTCGACCGTCGCGCCCGACTCTTCGAGCTTCTTCTTGATCGCTTCCGCCTCCGCCTTCGGAACACCTTCCTTCACCGGCTTGGGCGCGCCATCGACCAGGTCCTTGGCCTCCTTGAGCCCGAGGCCGGTCAGCTCCCGCACCACCTTGATGACCTGGATCTTCTTCTCGCCGGCACCCGCCAGGACGACGGTGAACTCCTCCTTCTCCGGCGCCGCGGCCGCCGCCGGAGCCGCCGCCCCTCCGCCACCGCCCGCGATGGCCACCGGCGCCGCGGCCGACACCCCGAGCTCGGACTCCAGCTCCTTCACCAGCTGGGCGGCGTCCATCAAGCTCATGCTCTTCAAATAATCCTTGACCTGATCACGCGTGACGTCCATTCCCTCGCTCCTTCCTGGTAACTGTGTCGCTTGCTACGCCGGCTCTCCGGCCTCGGCGGGGGCGCGCTTCCCGATCGCGTCGACGAGTCGCGCGAGACGCGCCGCGGGTTCATTCAGGGTCCGCAGCAGCTGCGCCGCGGGCGCCTGGAGCAACCCGAGAAGCTGCGCCAGGATGACCTCGCGCGCCGGCAGCGCCGCGAGCGCCTTGACACCGGCGGCGGGCAGCACCTGTCCATCGAGGACCGCGCCCTTGATCTCCAGCTTGGGCAGCTCCTCGGCGAGCTTGACCACCACCTTCGCCATGGTGACGGGATCGCGGAAGCCGATGATGAGCGCGAGCGGTCCTTCGCAGAGCGGACCGAGCGGCTCGTAGCGCGAGGCCGCGGCGGCGCGCTTGGCGAGCGTGTTCTTGGCGACGCGGCAGCGCCCGTCGATGTCGCGGATCGTCTTCCGCAGGTGGTTCATCTGACCGGCCGTGAGCCCGCGGTATTCGGCCAGCACCGCGACCGTGGCCCGGCCGAGCTCGCCATGGAGCGTTTCCACGCTCGCGATCTTCTCGGCGCGCCTCATGCGAACTCCCGGGGGCCCGTGCGGTGCTCGCGCGCGGCTTTGCCGCGTGCTCCGACCAGCCTCCCTCCCCGGGCGCAATTTGTACTCGCTGTGCTCAAGTGATCATCCTCAGGCGGCGCGCGCCGTGGCGGGGTCGATCCTCACCGAAGGACCCATGGTGGTGGTGACGGCGATGCTCTGGACGTAGTTGCCCTTGGAGGCGGCGGGCTTGGCACGCAGCAGGCTGGTGAGCAACGCGTTGGCGTTGGCGACCAGCTTCTCGGCACCGAAGCTCCGCTTGCCGATCGGCACGTGCACGATGCCCGCCTTCTCGACCCGGAACTCCACCTTGCCGGCCTTCACCTCGCGGACCGCCTTGCCCACCTCGAAGGTCACCGTGCCGACCTTCGGATTCGGCATGAGGCCGCGAGGACCGAGGATCTTCCCTAGCCGACCGACCGCACCCATCATGTCGGGAGTGGCGATGGCGGTGTCGAAGTCGAGCCACTGCTCGTCCTGAATCTTCTTGGCGAGCTCGTCCGCTCCGACGTGATCGGCACCCGCTTCGCTCGCCTCCTTGGCCTTGTCGCCCTTCGCGAAGACGACGACCCGGACCGCCTTCCCCCGGCCGTGCGGGAGCACCACTGTGCCGCGCACGTTCTGATCGGCCTGGCGCGGATCGACGCCCAGCTTCACCGCGAGCTCGACCGTCTCGTCGAACTTCGCGCCGCCCTCCGCCTTCATGAGAACGTGGATCGCTTCCTCCAGCGGATAGCGGCGCGCGCGATCGATCTTCTCCGCGGCCTGTCGGTACCGCTTGCTCTTCTTTGCCATGACCCCTCTCACACCACGTCGAGCCCGAGGCTCCGCGCGGTACCCTCGATGGTCTTCACCGCCTGCGCCAGGTTCGACGCCGTCAGATCCGGCATCTTCAAGCGCGCGATCTCCTCGACCTGCTGGCGGGTCACCTGCCCCACCTTCTTCTTCCCCGTCTCACCCGAGCCCTTCTCGATGCCGGCGGCACGCTTGAGCAGCACCGCCGCCGGGGGGGTCTTGGTGATGAACGTGAAGGAGCGGTCCGCGTAGACCGTGATGATGACCGGAATGATGAGCCCCGCCTGCGCCTGGGTCTGCGCGTTGAACGCCTTGCAGAACTCCATGATGTTGACGCCGCGCTGCCCGAGCGCCGGCCCGACCGGCGGACTCGGGTTCGCCGCACCGGCTGGAATCTGCAGCTTGATCTCCGCGATGACCTTCTTCGCCATGCGCTACGCTTTCTCCACCTGCACGAAGTCGAGCTCGACCGGCGTCGCCCGGCCGAAGATGCTGATCAGCACCCGCAGCTTGCCCTTCTCGGGCTTCACCTCTTCCACGACGCCGTTGAAGTCCTGGAACGGACCGTCGATCACCTTCACCTGCTCGCCCTGCTCGAAAAGCACCTTGGGCTTCGGCTTGACCGCACCCTCCTCCATCTGGTGCGTGATCTCGCGCACCTCGGCCTCGGAGATCGAGGGGATTGCACTCGGATCGGTCGCTCCGCCGAGGAAACCCGTTACCTTGGGCGTCGACTTGACGATGTGCCACGTCTCGTTGTTGAGGCGCATGTTCACCAGGATGTACCCAGGGAAGAACTTGCGCGACGAGGTCTTCTTCTTCCCCTTCACCAGCTCCACGACCTTCTCCGACGGAACCAGGATCTCGCCGAACAGCTGGGGCTTGCCGAGGGAACGGATCCGCTCTTCGAGAGCCGCCTTCACCTTGTGCTCGTAGCCCGAATAGGTGTGCACCACGTACCACTGCCGCTCGCCGTCGTTCTGCTCCTTCGTCAGCATCAGCCGAGCAGATGATGGATGACCCAGGACAGCACGAAGTCGACCAGCCCGAGATACAGTGCGACGATCACGACGCCGACGACCACGACGAGCGTCGCCCCCTGGACCTCCTTGCGCGAGGGCCAGTGCACCTTCTTGAGCTCGGCCCACGATTCCTCGAGAAACTCCCGGGAGCGCGTGACCGGTTGCTTGAGCGAGTCGAGTGCGTTCATGTCGTTGGAGGCACGGGTCAGGCAGGATTCGAACCTGCAACCCCCGGATTTGGAGTCCGGTGCTCTGCCGTTCGAGCTACTGACCCCCGCTGGGCTAGACCTTGCCCTCCTTGTGCACGGTGTGGCTCCGGCACGACGGACAGAACTTCTTGAAGGCCAGCTTGTCCGTCGTCCGCTTCTTGTTCTTCGTGCTGGTGTAGTTCTTCCGCTTGCACCCGTCACAGACGAGCGTGATCAGATCGCGCATGGCGACACCTCGCTGGAGCCCACGACCGGATTCGAACCGGTGACCTCTTCCTTACCAAGGAAGTGCTCTGCCGAATGAGCTACGTGGGCTAAATCTCCTGGGGGCCCGTGCGGTGCTCGCGCGCTACGCGCGCTGCGCTCCTCCGATGCCCCCAGACCCCGCGCCGCGCGCGGCAAAGCCGCGCCCGGCTTCCACGCTGGCGCCAAGCACGTCGAATGGAGCGGGAGACGGGAATCGAACCCGCGACCCCGAGCTTGGAAGGCTCGCGCTCTACCACCTGAGCTACTCCCGCAGATCATCGTTCGTGTCGTCACCTGAAGAATGGAGAGGGGAGGATTCGAACCTCCGTAGGCAATCGCCGGCAGATTTACAGTCTGCTCCCTTTGGCCACTCGGGAACCTCTCCACAGCGGATTCCCAACAAGGCACCCGGCTGGAGCCGATGGTCGGAGTCGAACCGACGACCTGCTGATTACAAGTCAGCTGCTCTACCCCTGAGCTACATCGGCGGGTCGCGCCGCGCCACGACCGGGCGCTGCGTTCGAGACTTTCCCGCAACCTCCTTGGCCGTTCCGCGTCCGGAACGGCAGTGGCGAGGAGCACCAACACCCCTATCGGCGAGTAAACGCGGCTTTATAGCACCGGCCATAGAGAGCAGTCAACGAACGCGCTGTAACAACGACGTTTTAGGATGGCCGCCGACGGACGATGAGCTCGTAGAGGGCGATCCCGACCGCGACGCCGACGTTCAGGGACTCGACCCCCGGCTCCATGGGGATGGAGACCGTAAAGTCACAGGTACGTCGGACCAGCGGGCGCAGCCCCTCCCCCTCCCCTCCGGCCACCAAAACGGCGCGCTCCGGCACCGAGTGCGCCGGCAGGGGCGTTCCGCCGTGGGGAGCCAGGCCCACGAGCCAGAACCCGTGCTCCTTCAGGCGCTCGAGGGCTTGGACGAGGTTGGGGACACGGACCACCGGTCGGTCGAAGAGCACCCCGGCGGCAGTAGCCACGACGACGCCGGTCACCCCGACGCTCCGGTCGCGGGGGAGGAGAATCCCACCTATCCCGAAGGCACAGGCCGTCCGCAGGATGGCCCCCAGGTTCCGTGGATCCTGCACGCCATCGAGCGCGAGAACGCTCGGACAGCCGGGGGCGATCAGGCGATCGAGGGGTGCGTACGAGAAGCCGGCGGAAAGCGCGACGGTCCCCTGATGGTGCGGGGACCGCGCCAGGCGCTCGAGGGTGGTCTGCTCGGCGACTTCCACCGGCACGCCCCGTTCGCCGGCCGCACGCTCGATCTCCTGCTGGCGCGGGCCGCGACCCAGGAGGAGCCGCGTGCAAGGGTGTGTGCTCCGGAGCAACTCGAGCACGGGGTTGACGCCGTAGACGACGAGGCCCGGCTCGGCGTCACCCGTCGCCCATCCCCGCCTTCGGGTTGTTCGACCGGGACGCATCCGCTACACGTTCCGCCCAGGGTGCCGCGGATCGTCCATCGCTACATCTTCCGTGAGATCATCGTCCCCTTCGCCCTTGGGCTCTCGCTCTTCACCTTCGTCCTCCTCATCGCACGGCTGATCAAGCTGATCGAGCTGGTGGTCAACCGGGGCGTGCCGCTCCTCGCCGTGCTCCGTCTGCTCAGCTACATCCTCCCGGCCTTCCTGGAGGTGACGCTTCCGATGGCGATGCTGCTCGCCATCCTCGTCGCCTTCGGCCGCCTCTCCGCCGACTCCGAGATGATCGCCTTGCGGAGCTCGGGGCTGAGCCTCTACCAGCTGGTGCCGTCGGTCGCGGCCTTCGTGGTGATCGCGACCCTCCTCACCGCGGCGCTGTCCTTCTACGCTCGCCCGTGGGGAACTCGCTCCCTCAAGGGGGCGCTCTACGAAATCGCGCGCACGCGGGCGAGCGCCGGGATCAAACCGCAGGTGTTCAACGACGACTTTCCCGGTCTGGTGATCTATACCGAGGACATCGATCCCACGACGGATCGTCTGCGACATGTCCTGGTGGCGGACGAGCGCGAACCGGGGCAGCAGCAGACGATCTTCGCCAGCGAGGCGACGATGGTGTCCGACGAACGTCTGCTGACCGTCACGCTGCGCCTGCGGCAGGGATTCATCGCGAGCACCGACAATCGGGGGGGAGCCGACTACCAGACGGACTTCGAGACCTACGACGTCAATCTCGACCTGCGGCAGGCGTTCGCCGCTGCCCGCCACGATCGTGATCCCAAGGAGATGTCGTTTCCTCAGGTGCGGCGCGCGATCGCCGCGAAGCGGGCGGCCGGGCAGCCCTACGTTCCGGAGCTGGTGGAGTATCACCGGAAATTCGCCATTCCGTTGGCGTGCGTGGTT